>SDBU01000126.1_pt1 | contig 103070 bp, 72 predicted proteins | sample 2277071 | NCBI WGS metagenome assembly SDBU01 (sample SAMN10397929, study PRJNA504765) | marine sediment metagenome | isolation source: marine sediment core GS08_GC12, 126 cmbsf | place: Arctic Ocean: Gakkel Ridge, Loki's castle | collected 2008
CTGTCAAAGCGAACTGTTGTCCTGTCATAGGCTCCTCCTTATTCTGCGTGTTACACATTCTACACGCCACAATGCTGTTTACTTCCAACGAATCGGCGCGTGTGGGGCGTCCTTCATCAGTTGATGTCACAGTCAATACCGTATTTACAGCATCTCACCGATGCTGCTTAACAGTCCTGGTCGTTTACTCCCGTCACGTTGCTCACGCTTGGTATTGTTCCCGCCCTAATAGACGCACCAACACCCGTACTGTCAAGTGGATTGTGGATTTTGAGGTTGAACGTGATGTGAGAGTGGCCGAGTCTGAAGACTCGACCACCACAAAATGTGACCCTGCCAGCGAACATGCGTAGCGCGATGAAGTGGCTTGCCACTGTGCTGTCAGGCGACTCGCCTGACGGCCTTTGGCTTGCATAGCAGGCGTCGGGCGGGGTCGCCCGACACCACCCGAAAAGGTGAGTTGAACGAACCATGATGTGCAGCCCGTTTCATCATTCAGGCCAATTCTTCTGTTCAACTCTTGAACAATCGACCGGTTTAGTGCGTCTGAATCCCCAGGGAAGGCTGTAACCCGGAAGGGAGTAGGCGGAGCCGTGTCGGAAGCCATCGCTTTCGGCCAGGTTTTTGCAGGCAGGTTGGCCAAAGCAAATACTTGCGGACTTGACATTTTCTAAGGAACTTCGTACCATCTGTCGATTTATACAGTGATGAAGGAGATAAATATAGCTTAACGGTTATCTGGTTGTTTCACCCGACCTGGTGAGGTCGGCACAGTATTAAGGTAGGTCACTTGTGGCCCCGAGACCGTAGCTATATTTGTACTTCGGTTCCAGGGCCGGGATGAGGTCCCGGTTTCGTATGGACAGAACTCTGTGTAAATCGTTTTTTCTGCTCATCGGCATTCTGGCTGGGCTGTACCCGTGCGGTGTGAACGCCGCGGATATTGAGACAGTCGCGTCCAACGATTCGGAGTACCGCTTCAGATTCAATATCCCCAGTGACCCCTCCGATCTGTTTGAGGAAACCGGCCCCGACTCCACTCGGCAATTCTACAGCGTAATCCTTATCGGTATACCGCCCGGTGGATCGGTTCAGTTGGTATCGGCTGAACGACACCGGCCAGCGTCGATAGCTTCAAGCGAGCTTGACCGTTCGGCCCACTCCGGAGAACCTCACCCGTTGGTTCGTATCATGCCCTCGTTTCGAGTCCGTGGTCGGCAACTGGCGGCGCTGCGTGTCTACCCTGTGTCCGGCAATACTATCTATCGACAAGTGGAAGTGCATCTCCGCTTTCATGGCGGTCGCATCAGCGATGTACCGACAGCCGCCGACCCCTTTTTCGACCGTATCTTTGAGGCCGTGGTCGCCAATTCCCAGCAGATGAGCCGATGGCCGACTGAGACGAAACGGGCTCCGAGGCAATTGGCGACAAGTTCTTTCGCCGATATCTCCGAATGGTACTGCGTGGCGATCGACCAGAGCGGTCTTTACAAAGTTACCGGGGCGCAACTGCAGAACGCCGGCATGATACTCACCGACCTGGATTCGGACGACATACATCTGTTCAACGGTGGAGGCCGTCAGTTGGAAGTTCCTAATGACCGCCCCCGGCCGGATTTTCGTGAGGTGGCTATTATCGTCGAGGACGGCAACGACGGGGTTTTCGATCATGGTGATTACCTTCTGTTTTATGGTGAGTCGGTCAACCGCTGGTTGTATGGCCCCTTCGATTCCGTTGCGTATCATCACCACCACTACACCGAGTCCAATATTTACTGGTTGACCGTGTCCGGAGGGGTGGGCTCTCCCGGTCTGCGCATGACCGCCGTGGATGGCACGCCGGACGGATTCGAAGATACCGTTTTCACTTCTTTTCGCCGTCATGTTCATTCCGAGCGTGACACGATCTTTAGTATCGATAACAGCGGCCATCTCCGGGATTTCTACCGCTGGTTCTGGACCGACGAACTGAGCCCTTCATTCTATATCGCCGCGACAAACGTGGTAGCAGGACCTGCGGCCGAGGTACGAGTGGTAGCCAAACTGCCCTATACGGGCGATTCATACACGCTGCTGGTCTCCAGCGAGACGGCTGCGAAACTGTCGTGCGACGACTCCAGTTGCACCTTCGCCGTCGACTCCCTGCGCGAGGGACTCAACCAGTTCCGGCTGACATTTTCCACCTACGAGTCTCGTAGTCCCTTCCTTGATTACGTCAACGTCATGTATCAATGTGAACTGACGCCGCTGAGCGACCGACTGGAGTTCAACCTGGTCGCATACGACGGTCCGGCGCGGATTGAACTGGTTGATGGTTTCTCGCAGGCGCCCATGATCCTGGATATCGGCGACCCGTTGCGACCACGGTTGATTGATGGTTATGTTTCGGAGGGCGGCCTGATTTCCTTTGCGGCTGCTTTGACGCCGACGCGCCCGAGCCACTTCTATGCAACGACAATCGACCGCACCATGACTCCGACATCCATCAACAAGACGATAACAACCGACCTGCGCACACCCGGGAACCAGACCGACCTGATTATCATCACAGCCGACCGGTTTACCGACCCTATGCAGGAATATGTCGATTACCGTGAGGCGCAGAACGTGTCCGTGCACATGGTTACCGTTGAAGATATCTATGACAACTTCTCAGGCGGTCTCTTGGACCCAACGGCGATCAGAGATTTTCTGAAGTACGCTTACGAAAACTATCCGCCGCCGGCGCCGGCGATGGTGCTGCTGGCCGGAGACGGTCACTGGGACTTTTTGAATCATTTCGGAAACGATGCTCCCAACTATCTCCCGCCGTACATCCATGCCTACGATATTGCTTTCGCGTACAGCGACGACAACTACGTCTATTTCGGCCGGTACGGTTTTTTGGACGGTGACACCAGTTACAGCCCCGGTGTGGACCGCGGCCTGGACATGATTTCGGCTCGCTGGACGGTGCGTGACGAAGGCGAGATCAGGACCATCATCGATAAAACACGGCGCTACGAATCACCGTCGAATTTCGGTCTCTGGCGAACTGAGATAGCGCTGGTGGCCGATGATGAGTTCGCCGGGAGGCGCACTTCTGAGATGGTGCATACCGGACAAACCGATACTCTGCAAATGCACCATCTGCCGCGATTGTATTCGCGTGACAAGATATACGCCATCGAGCATCCTTTTGTGAATTTGCGCAAGCCCAGTGTCAACGACGCAATCGTGGATGCTTTCAACACGGGACGCCTGGTGGTAAACTACGTCGGTCACGGCAATCCCGGCTTGTGGGCCCACGAGCGGATTTTCACGATCATCGACGACCTGCCGAGGCTGACCAACGCCGATCGGCTTCCCTTGGTATTGGCCGCGTCCTGTGCGATCGGAGCCTATGACAGCCCGGAAGGTAAGGCGATGGCTGAGGAGTTGATCTCCAGCCCGGTCGGCGGGGCTATCGCCGTGGTTTCGGCCACCCGTTTGGTCTGGGCGACACCCAACAAACAGTTTAATCAGACGGTCTACGATGTTCTTTTCGGCGATCAGGAGTTGACCATGTGCGAGGCGATGTTCACGGCCAAACTGCTGCATCAACTCTGGTCAGGCGTTCCGAGCCTACAGACAAACAACGATCGGGCTTTTATCTTCATCGGTGACCCTTTAGTGAAGCTGGCGCGACCTCAATTGGGAATTCGTTACCTGACGGCGCCGGACAGCCTGGTGGCCTTGTGTCCGGCAAGAGTCAGCGGAGAGATTATCGACGAATTCGGCAACACGCTGGCCGCCGATGGTTTCCTGACCATCAGAGTGTACGACTCCGACAAGCGGCGGAACTACAACTCGGCTGAACACGGTGGTACGGGGGGGACTATTGAGTACGTTGTCGACGGCGCCGGCATCTATCGCGGTACAGCCGGCATCGAGGCCGGCCGGTTCGACTTTGAATTCATGCCGCCGCTGGATATTGGCTTTGGCGGTCGTAGCGCCCGTATCATGGCTTACGCGACCTTCGACACAATCGATGCGGCCGGTATCGTTGATTCCATTTATGTCATCGACTCCATCGCCGATGTGACGGACAGTATTGGACCATCGATTAGCTATCAGATCATGGGCCGCAGGGGATTCGTTAGTGGTGATCCGATTCAATCGGACGATCACCTGGAGATAACGTTGAGCGACTCGTCCGGTATTAACCTGGCCGGCGGCCTCGGACACGGCGTAACCCTGGAGATCAACGGTCGCTCCGATAAGGTCGTTAACCTAACCAGCCGGTTCGAATATGACACCGACAATTATACGCGAGGAAGTGTTGGCTATGCTCTGGACAGCCTTATCGTCGGTCGCCATAACTTCAAGATCAAAGCGTGGGATAACGCCAATAACTCAGCCTCAATGGAGTTCGCCGCAGAGATCGTCGCTGCCGACGGACCGGCTATAGTAGACCTTTTGAACTACCCGAATCCGATGCAGGACGTCACCCGGTTTTCGTTTTATGCGGCGCGCCACCTGGAAAGTTTTTCCCTGGAGATTTTTACACTTTCCGGTCGAAAGATTAAGAGTTATAGTCAAAACTCACTCTCCCCCGGATACCATGACGAATTCATCTGGAGAGGAGAGGACTTCGCCGGCGACCGCGTCGCCACCGGAGTCTATATTTACAAAGCGACGGCTCGATCTGTTGATGATCGTGAGCCAGTCGAGATGTTTGGAAAAGTAGTAGTTGTCAATTAATGAGGAGAAGGAAATGAAGCGATACCCGATACTTTTCCTACTGGCCGTCGCGATGGTTTCACTGGTGCCGGCAGGGGATGCCTGGGCGGATATATCAAACGCCGCCGTGCTTTATCTCAGAATCGCGCCGGGTGCGCGCGCCGCGGCTATGGGCGAGGCCTATGTGGCCATTACCGATGACGCCACGGCCACTCACTGGAATCCCGCCGGGTTGGGCGCATACCCCCTGGCCGATTCATGGATAGAGACGCGTATTCCGGAACGCTTCCGACCGTTGAAGGCGATGGCGGCTCTTAAGCAGGGTGGCGGCAGTGACTACACCGCTTATGAGGTCTGGGCCCTGACCCCGGCCGGGTTGGTTCGCTCTGACAATAAGGATTGGTTCGTCCATGAGCAGTTCAGCACCAAGACGGATCAAACAGTCAGGAAAATCCTGGCATCCTACTTCAACGTGACCGACGAAGAGCGCTTGCAGGGCATGGTCGAGCGAGTGGCTGCCGTCAATAACAATAGGGAATACGCCTACCTGGAGGATCTCACATCCAGGGTTATGGCAGCCGTGGGACAAGATTACTCCGGCTCGGAATCTCTTCAGTCATTATTGGATACTTTGCGGGCCGGTTACAGTGAATGCCGCATCAATTGGGATCGGGTAAACGACATTGAGCGTTATCTCAAGGACGGTCTGAAAGACAGCAGTCTGGCTGAGGTGGAGGCCGACCGAATCGCCGTGGCCGTCGAGAAGTCGCGTTCGAGGTTCATCAAGGAAGAACTCACTGTTCCCTACGGCATCAATTATGCCGGTGAGCCGTCGGCCATAGCGGCGGTTGACAAGAATCTGCTGGTAGGAACCAATGACGGTCTTGTAGTCTACAACGGTCATAGTTGGCAGACACTGTCGATTGAGGATGGACTCCCCTCCGACACCATACTATCCATCCATACCGTCCAGAACATGGCTATCATCGGCACCAGCAGCGGTCCGGTTCGGTTCTTCGGCCGGCGGCTGGTGCCGGTTGAAGGTATCGATCAATTGCCCGGCGGGCCGGTGCCGGCGATCGGTGGTCATTCACAGAACGATCTCTGGATTGTTGTTGGCGACGACCTTTACCATTTCGACGGACGGCAATGGTCCAACAACATGGACTATAAGGTCGTCCTCGACGACACCCCGGAATCGATTGCTGAGCGCTTTGCTGTCTACGGCTCTCCCGCCGAGCGAAAGATCTATCTCGAGAAGTTTCAACAGGCCAACGAGGCTACCGGCGGTCAGGGCATGGTGGACCCAGCCGGCTCTGATGACGGCACTAGAAATATAATGTCGATGGTAGCCGAAGGTCTCAACGGCGCCGACTCAACGTCTGATTCCACCGCCACACCTGACTCCACCGGTTCGCCGTCTGTAAACGACAACCCTGGGGCTCCCGACACTGCTTTCGCCGACGGTCTTCAGCCCGGCAACATCGTGCGGGCGCCCTACCTGGCCTCGATCAAGGGTAAGGTCAATGCCATCTATGGCGGACCCAACAATCGTGTCTGGATAGGCACCGACTATGGTCTGCTGTATTTCGACGGATCGACCTGGACGATGCCGGGATACCGAGACTATCGCATGAAAGCGGGCGAGACCTTTGACCAACTGGTCGATGTCAAGAAGCATAAGGATAGCGGAGATCGCCAGGTCTACGTTGAGTTGTTGACAGACATCAACGATCTCGATGACGACCCTCTCGTAGTGGGACGCCGAGTGAAGATGTATCGCAACCCGGCAGCGGCGCGTATTTATGATATCACCCGTAGTGGCGAACGGCTCTTCTTTGCAACCGACGTCGGCCTGTTAACTTATGACGGCTATTACTGGGAACGGGCCAATATCAGAGGCCTCGATCGCCGACCGACGGCCGACGTGTACGCGGTGGAAGATGAGCTGTGGCTGGTCGGTGATGACAAGATCGTCACCAAGGCCAACGCCCTGTCACAGATTACACTGATGCATGTAAAGTGGCTGCCGGAACTCACCGACGACGTATACTACGAGTTTGTGTCGTTTGTGACTTCGAGCGAAGAATGGGGCACCTTCGGCGGTAACATCACTTTCATCTCCTACGGGGAATTCCTGCGGACCAACGAGGCGGCCGACACACTCGGTTCGTTCGATAGTTTTGATATTTCCTTTACCGGTTCCTATGGTACGGCTCTGTCTTCGCGTCTCAAGGTCGGTTTGTCGGCCAAGGTGCTTTATTCCAAACTGTCTGATCTTGGAGCCGGTCTGGAAAAGGGTAAGGGAACATCGGCCGGGTTTGCCGTGGATTTCGGGTTGATGTACATGCTGTCGCATCGTCTGACCCTGGGGATGGCTCTCACCAACCTCGGTCCCAAGATGGCTTATATCGATGCCGCCCAGGCTGACCACCTGCCGCGCAACCTGGCTGTTGGTTTCGCCTACAAGTTGCTTCAGTCCGAGTACTACCAACTGCTGGTGACCTCGGAGGTGAACAAAATCCTGGTCGGCGTGGATGATGGCCTGAGCGAGGAGTTGAAACAACTGATTCTCAACTCCGGAGCGGAGTTCCTGTATGCCAATATCTTTGCGCTGCGAGCCGGGTATATTCATGACGAAGAGGGTGCCGTCAAGACCATGACACTGGGGGTGGGTTTGTCACTTTTCGACAAGTTCAAGTTCGACTTCTCTTACATCCCCAGCGGATCGACGGAGTCGCTGCGAAACACACTGCGTGTCTCGGTATCGGTGTTATTGTAGTTTAGGAGATCGTTCGTTTGCAGTCAAGAATCGACATAATCCGAACTCTCTTCGCTGTCATACTGGTAGCCGCACCGGCGCTGCCGGTTCAAGCGGGCGATCGTTTGTTTTACGGAACTCGCCAGCGGAATGAGAACAGCGTGACCGATAACAAGGTGCAGCATCACTCGCTGGCGCAACGACGCGCTCGCTCGATAGCACTGCCTCTGGATCGCAAGTCACCCTGGTCGCTGCCGACCAAAGCGCTGGATGAACCGCTGGACACGATCGAAATACTGGTGATGCGGTTCAACTTCCAGGCCGAAGAGACGGATGACCCCAACACCACCGGTATCGGTGAGATCGACCTTTCCCGGCCGCTGGCCAACCCCGCTGACTCTGCCGCCTACTACGACCGTATCAAACACTGGATCGATCCGCCCCCGCATGACTCCCTTTACTTCGATGCCCACCTGGAGGCGCTCAAGATCTACTGGGAAACAGTCAGCGAAGGGAAAATCACACTTGACTGGGATATCTGGCCGCCGGGCGTTGATTCCACCTACCGCCTGCCCGGACCCATGAGCGAGTATGGTATCTGCGGCACCAGCCGGCCGGCCGAGGAACAATTCGACACCGTCATATTCGGTTTGGTGCACTATTTCGTCGACTGTTTCGAGGTCGCCGACTCGGTGTCACCGGAAATCGAGTTTTACAACTATGACTCGTACTTCCTGTTTCATGCCGGGAGTGACCGTCAGAACGATATCGGGTTCCCGCCGACTTGTTCTGATCTGTTCACTGGTTACATAAATTTCGTACCGGACAGCGTGTTCTTTGATACCCTCCGCGTCGACAACGATTCGATCACCATTTGGAATGCGTTAATCCTCCCTGAGACGGCCAACCAGGATAACCGTGCCACCGCTATGAATGCCGTGCTGGCGCATGAGTTTGGTCATCAACTGGGCTTGCTCGATCTGTACCGAACCGATTACTTCATCACTAACCTCGGTGACTTCGCTCTTATGGATCACAACGGCTTCCACACCAGCGTCGACTTCGGTTTCGACGCCGGCGGCGCCTTCGGGACCATTCCGGTCTATCCGTGCGCCTGGTCACGCGCGTATCTGGGACTGGTAGAGGTCGTGGATTTCCGCGCCGGGACCGATATCTACATTGCGGCGGCGGAAATTGCCACTGATGCCACCAAGATCGCCCGTGTCCCTATCTCCGAGAATGAGTATTACCTGATCGAAAATCGAGTCGACGACCTCTTCCCCGACATCGTCACCGGACTGCTGGCCGATAGCGCCACCGGCGTCATCCAGTATCCGGTCGACACCCTGACCCGGGAGTTCACCGGGGAATACGACTTTCTCCTGCCCGGAAGCGGACTGTTGATCTACCATGTCGACGAAGGAGTGGCGGGATTGAACTACGACTGGTTCACCGGTGATACCGTGGTCAATTTTGAAGACAACAAGTTACAGTTAGATCCTTCGCGGCGTTTCATCCGGATAATCGAAGCCGACGGCGTGGTGGACATGAGTGGTTACTACGAAAAAGGCAGCCGGCGCTTTGGGTCGGCCGAAGACATGTTTCGCGACGACCGCAAGCGCTCCTTCACACCCAATACCAACCCACCGGCAATAGACAACTCCGGAAACGACACCCATGTCAGAATCGAACATATCGGTCGGCTGAGACCGCCCGGTCCGAGCCGAAGGATCGACACCGTGATTACCTTTGACCTCCAGACCGATGGACTGGTCGACGGTTTTCCGGTGCGCGCCGGTTCGCCTGGCCTTGGCCTCTCCCCAATAGTGGATGATCTGAACCTCGACGGGACCAACGAGATCATCTTCGCCTCGGGACGAAATCTCCTGGCTGTCACGCTTGACGGCGAGAACTTCATACATCAGGTATCGCAGTGTGACCCGTGCATCACTTACTACGACACGGCCCTGGCCTCTGTTCACACCGGTCGCCCGCATCCCATGCCGTTGTTCGCAGAAACATCGGAGGAAATCTCGGCCGGCCCGGTGACCGGTGATTTCGGGTTGGATCTGGGTGAGAAGTATGTTGCGGTCGGTTATCCGGTCGGAGGCGAGGGAAGAGTTGCCATCTTCAGACCATTTGACGGCAACTCAAACGGTTTGGCCGATCCGGCGATACCCGGCCAGGACTATTTTCCCACCTCCGGCGCGCCCATCGCTTTGTCCTTTGGTGATGCCTTGTGGGTTCTGACCAACAAAGGTCATGTTTATCACATGGAATCGCCGGATGATCTCCCTCTGCCGGAGCTTTACGATTTCGACGAAGAGACCTACCACGGTATCTGTCGCCTTGATGGCAACCTCCTTCTCCTGGCGGGGGATTCACTGACGGATAGTAGTTCTGAGCAAACGAGGCTGTGGTTCCTCAACGGCCTCGACAGCGTTGCCTACACCCTGGATGGATACTACGATCTGGGACCGATCCTGGTGGATATCGATCGTGATCACAATCCGGAGGTCGTAGTTTTCTCGAACAACGGAGGCGCCGTACTGATCTCGATAGATCTGACAACGGCCGCACCTGCATCTCCCTTTACGCTGACCGCGTTCAGGGAAACCGGCTACCAGTTCACCACCAATCCCGTAGCCGGAGATATCGACCTTGATGGGTATCCTGATCTGGTTATCGGCGGCGCCAACGCCATGTACGCATTTAACCGCGAGTTGACTCTGCTGACCGGTTATCCTGTCGAGATCGATGACCGTTTGCACTATGACTATGATGCCGACAGTGTCATCGGCTACTATTATAGAGACTATGTCACTGCCGGGCCGGTAATCGCAGACATCGAAAAGGGCGGCCAGCCGGAGTTGGTCTTCCCCACTTTCGCCGGTAACATCTATTCATTCGGGCCGGATTTGTCGTACGGATTCCCACTACCGGCTGGTGAACGCGGCGCCGGGTCATCATTGATCTTCGCAGATACTTCCGGGGCGGGACGGCTGGCTTATCTCGGCGCTGACGGTTGGTTCTACGCCTGGGAGGTTGCCGCCGACACCGTCTCTAACTACTGGCCGATGGGCGGCCATGATCCCGAGGGAAGTTTTGCCTTTGATGCAACCAACCTGATGGCGCCTAAGCAGTTTTCCGATTTGTTTCCGGAAGAGAAGTTCTACAACTACCCTAATCCGGTGGTCGACGGCGCGACTACGATTCGGTACTTCCTGGGTCAGGAGGCATCGCGGGTTGAGTTTGCCATCTATGATCTTTCCGGCCGTGAGGTGGCCCGATTCGATGGACCCACTTCAGGCGGCGTCGACAATGAAAGAACCTGGGTGTGTGGCGAGGCAACGCCGGGCGTGTATCGCTGTCTTATTGAAGTAGATTTTGGCGGAGAAACCAAGACCGCCTTCACAGATATTGCCGTTATCAGATAAGGAGCTTGTTGAATGTTCAAGAAAATGAGATTAGTCGGTTTCCTGGCCGGGCTGGGCATACTGTCTACTTGCTGGATGGTCGGTTCGGTGCAGGCCGATGTGGAGCAATCGTTTTTTGATAGCGAGTTGCAGAAGGTGCGTTATAGTTTCAGCTATGAGGGGGTTGAATCAAACGAAGGTCTGTCGGTCGACGCGGAAGATGATATCACGCTGGCCGACCTGGCCCAGGTTGACGTGCGACCACCGGAGTACAAATCCCCGGGCAGAGCGTTCTTGTATTCCCTGGCGGTACCGGGGCTGGGACAATACTATTCCGGCAGCAAGCTCAAGCCTTTGCTCTTTCTGGCCGTTGAAGTATTCGGACTGTCCCAGGCTTTTAAGTATCACGGCAACGGAGACGACATCACGGCGGAGTTTCAACAGTTCAACCGAGATCACTGGAACCACCCCGACAGCCTATATGACATTGGCGGCGAAGAATATCAGGCCTATCAGGCCTACCTGATGTCCGCCTACGGTACTCTGCGACCGGACATACTGGCGGATTCTCTGGGAGATTCGGATTTGCGAAGAGGGTTCACCCACATTCTCCCTGGTGAGAGGAACCAGCAGTACTACGAGATGACCGGCAAGTACCATCAGTTCGCCTGGGGATGGGACGACGCCACGCTCAACGACCAGAATCTGAGAGACCAGATCAACGATCCCGATGGCGTGTTGGTCGCGGCCGGTGACAACATACCGCATTCGCCGCACCGACTCGAATACGAGGATATGCGCGACGATGCCAACCAAGAGTACGACAAGGGGATGAAGATGGTGTTTGTCGTCATGGGCAATCACTTGATCAGCGCCTTCGAGGCCTTTATCGCCACCAAGAGGCACAACCACGGGTTGAAGTATAATCAGCCGTTTTCGAATGTGGATGTTAAACCGTCGCTGCGGTCGTATTCTTCGTGGAAAGACACTCCGTACGTGACGTTCAGCTACAAGTTTTAGCAGTTTATGGACGCATGAAGAGTTGCTGGATCATAATTGGACTGAGTTTGGCTCTTGGATCTCCGGCCGGCGCCGTTCTGAATCTGGAGCCGACACCCATTCAGACGGAACTTGCAATCGAATTGCAGACATCGACGCTTGGCGTCTCCGGTTCGTTCGTGCCGACCAGTCTCGCCCAGCGCGATCGCGATGACTGGGGCGTGAAACAGGCCCATCCCGACCGCAAATCCGTGTCCAGGGCTGTGCTCTACTCGGCACTGTTGCCCGGTCTTGGAGAGTACTATGTCGGTAACCGCAAGAAAGCTCGTTACTTTTTCGCGGCCGAAGCTCTCTCGTGGCTGGGTTATCTATCCTATCACACCTACGGCACGTGGAAAGAGGACGACTATATCAACTTTGCCCGCGAACGCGCCGGAGCCGAGCTTGAGGACAAGGACGACCTGTTTCGCGACTGGGTTGGTTTTTATGATGATATCGATCAGTTCAACGAGTTGGGTCGGGTCCAGGACCGTGATCGCCCGTATCTGGTCGACAACGAATCCAACCACTGGCGCTGGCATGATCCAGCCGACAAAGCGGCCTACCGGGAGTTGAAAAACGGTAGTCGCGAAGCATTTCGCCGACGAGATTTTACAATCGGTCTGATGATTCTCAATCGGATCGTGTCGATTATCGACGCTGTTCACGACGCCAAGCAAACGCGCAAACTGTTTGGCGCAAACCCATCGGCTGACTACCAGCAGCGGTTCGGTTATCGCCTGGATATCGATCCGCTGAGCGCCGACCGGCAGGTTCAGGTATCCCTGTTGGCCCGTTTCTGACGCCCGGCGGGCGAGGCTATGTATGTACCGACTTTCGATTCTGTTGATACTGATCTCGTTAGCCTGCAGCGGCCCGCCTCGCGGACCACGCGTCCGACCAACCCATTCTCAGATGCCCACGGCGCTGCTGGTGGAACAGGTGATCGGGGGTACGGTACTTGGTCAGGAGCTACAGAACCCGGTAGGTTTGGCGGTTGCCCCCGACGGAGTCACCTACCTTGCGGACAACGGCAACAATCGTCTGATACGTTTCGACTCGACCCTGAAAGCCACCCACGAAATCGGCGGCTATGGTTTCAGTGCCGGGTTGCTCAACAATCCGACCTTTGTCGCTCTTGACAACGCTCTCAACCTTCTGGTGATCGACGAAGGCAATCGCCGTATTGTCCGCTACGATGCGCGGCTCAATTTTGTCGACGAGATCGAGCTCCGTGACGAAGACGACCCCTTCAAGTATGGTCATCCCTCGGGAGTGGCCGTGACCGACTATGGCGAGGTCTGGGTTGCCGATCGTGACCAGGACCGTATCGCCCTGTTTGACAACGCCGGGAAATTCAGCCGCTTCGTCGGTGAGTTCGGATACGCCGGCGGCCAGCTTCGAAGCCCGGAAAAAGTCACGACAATCCCCGACGGCGACTTCGTGGTGGCCGACAAAGGCAACTCGCGACTGGTATTCTATGATTCCTACGGCAGTTTCTCGCGCGAAATCGCCGGAGCAATAGTGAACGACCCGGTGGCCATGACCTTCGATGGAAATCATCTGTGGGTATTGGAAGCATCCAGTGGTCAGGTAGTGAGTCTCGATATCGGCGGACGAAGACCTCTGGTGTCGGTACCGATGTTGGTCGGGAACAAGAAGGGATTGCGCAACCCTCGTGATATTGCGGTCTTGCCTGATGGACGTCTGATAATTTCCGACAGCGGCAATAATCGCCTGGTAATCTGTCGCGTCCTGTATGATGAACCGGACTAAGGTCCAACGTAGCCGCCGCTTCGGAGTCGCTCGCGGCAACGGCGATTATATCGTCCGTCTATGCCTGGCGCTCCTGTTCATACTGGCCAGCACCTCTCACGCCACCGGCATCCGCAAGGTGCTTTCCTCAGATGAGATTCCCAAACGACTGTTCATCGGCTCGCACTTCATCTTTCACGAGTCCGATTCCCTTTATCTCAATGGTCGACTCCTGCGACGCGGTGACGACTACTTGTTCAGCACGAGTCTGGGGGCGTTTGATCTTTCATCACTTGAAATCTCAACGGGCGACACCCTGATCGCCGGCTACCAGAAACTGCCGCCCTGGCTGGAGGTGAGCTACGGACGCGAACTGCCCCCGGCCTCCACCTCTGCGGTCACAACTCCCCGGCCAGAACAGCGATCGGTTGGCATGTCGCCGAGAACATCAGCATCCGGTGTATCCATCAGCGGCGCCAAATCGTTTCGTTTCTCAGCCCGCACCACCGGATCATCTGAGTTCAGCCAGTCGTTGGACTTGACCATCGGAGGCGAACTGGCGCCAGAAGTAACCATAAGCGGCGCTGTGTCGGATCGTGGCTACGACCCTTCCTACGGCACGGCCAACAGCCGCCTAAATGAACTGGACAAAGTCAACCTGAAGCTGACCTCGCCATCTATCACGGTGCAGGTTGGCGACATCGAAACTGTCGACCGTCTGTCATCGGTCGCGCCCACTTCGCGCGCCGCATCCGGTGCGATGTTCGTTGTGCAGAGAGAGCGCTGGCATGTCGACGCTCTGGCAGCGCGCCCCAAGGGCAGGTATGCCTCGGCGCGCTTCATGGGGCGTGACGGTCTTCAGGGACCCTACGCAATCAGTGAATCCGGGCGACCGCAGCCGGTGGTGCCGCGCTCGGAACAGGTGTGGCTCGATGGCGAGCAACTCGAACGCGGCGCCAACAAGGACTACACGGTCGATTACCCGACCGGCCGCATCACCTTCAACGTCAACCACCCAATCGACAGCCGTCGACGTATCGAAGTCGATTTTCAACCACTGGCCAGCGGTTACAAGGGTGAACTGTTGTCAACCGGGGGGAGCGCCGTATTCGGGGATTCATTGTTGACAATCGCTCTGGAGTTGCGTCGGGACGGTGACGACAAGGATCAGCCGCTGTGGGGCGAGCCGACCGCCGAAGACCGCCGACTGCTGGCCGAGGTCGGTGACAGCACGGCGCTGGCCGTGCGCACCGGCGTGCGACCGGACACGACCGGGTCGTATATTCTGGTTACCAACAGTCTGCCCGACTCGATTTACCAGTACGTGGGTCGGGAGAGCGGCGATTATAGCATCACCTTCAGTTTCGTCGGCGTCGGCGCGGGCAGTTATCGATTCCTGGGCGCCGACCAGTATGAGTACGTCGGGCAGGGTGGCGGCGATTACCTTCCGGTCGTCGCGCCGATTGCTCCGGAGCGTGCCGATCATTACCGCCTGCGCGCCCGGTTGAAAAGTCGTGTGCTGGGACAGATCAGCACCGACATACGACAAAGTGTTTATGACCGCAACCTGTTTTCATCTCTCGATGACAGCGACAACGACGGGCTCTACTACCTTCTGCGACTGGACAAGAAGTTCGGAAAGTCGGCCCGCGCCAATGAGCTGTCACTCGAAGTCCGTCACCGCCAAACGGAGTACCGAACGCATGAGCGCTTGAACGGGCCGGAGTTCCAACGCGAGTTTTTGCTCCCGGAACATTACGCGCCGACATCGGATGAGACCCTGTACCGTTGGCGGGGAGCCGTAACGCCGAACCGATTTGTGACCGTGCGCACGGGACTCTCGCGTCTCGAGTATGAGCACACCTTTCGCTCGAACAAAGTCAACGTGAGAGCGGAAATGAGGCCGCATCATCGCGTCGAGGCTGTTGCCGGGTTCGAAGGGATGAGATCGAAGTTCACGTCGGGGGATAGTACACAGCGCGGCAACGGTGAGTACGCTACGGGACAATTGCGATTTCTGTTGGCCGAGGACATAGCACTCTTCTCGACGTTAGAGTCTGACAATCGCAAACATGACTACAGCGGTGCCGGGCAGGGGACCCGCTACCAGCGCTACGAACTTGGTTTGAGCGGCCGGAATGAGAGCCTCCGATACGAACAGTACCGCGAGGATAGCCTGACCGGGCGGTGGCTTCAGACATTTCAGCGCCGACGCGCCTCACTGACATCAAATCGACGGCTCGGCAATCTCAGCTACCAGTTCATGGTGACACACCAGTGGTTGGACAGAGTTTTGTCCTCGGAGAAGAGTTTTCTCGGACGTATGGGCTATCGCTATCATGACAACGAACGGAATCTGACCGTCGACGGCGCTTATGTTGTTTCCACCGAGACCCGCAACGCCCGTGGTCTGACCTATCTGGAAGTGGAGCCGGGCCGGGGGAACTTCATCTTTCAAGACGGAACCTACCTGCCTGACCCGGACGGCGATTACATCCAGGTCGAAGAACTTCTTTCCGACCGGTCCCGCGTGCGGCGCGGCGAGAGGAGCTTTCACATCAGGCGGGAATTCAGCCAGGTGTACATTCGTTTCGATTCCCGCATCGAAGAGGAACTGCTCAATGAGGGCACACGAGAATGGTACTGGGTCGTTCCCTTTCTCTCAGACAAGTCACAACCGTTCCTGTTTTTCGACCGACGATACGACGCCGATTTACGACTGGCCAAGATGCACAGTTTTCATGTAGTCAACTTGTCGTACAGCGAGGACATGCAGCAGCGGCTGGCGGCCGGTGAGGTTCGACAGCGTTCGCACCGCAAGGAATCAGTCAGTTTGAAACAGGCGGTCGACGAACTGTTCCTCGAGGAAACGCTTGATCTCTTTCAAATCGATCGCGACCAGTCGTACGGGGGGGGCGGCGATGTTGACGGCTTCAAAATCGGGCTGTCGGCCCGACGACGCTTCTCAACTTTGGAACTGACTGTCGGTGGAGTCTTTCGCCGCGCTGAATCATCGCAGGGTGAACTTTCACGGATCTACCTGGCATCGCTGGGAGCGCGCCGGCAACTGGCCCGCAAGGGAGAACTACGCACCCTGATCGAGTTGTACACGCAGCGGCTGACGAATATGGGGACCACGCCGTCTTACTTCCTGACCGACAACAAACCGGGGAAACGTGGTGCCATCTGGTCGGTACGTCTGAACTATGGTCTAAAAGGTGAACTCCGCCTCAATTTCTCGCTCACCGGAAGGCACGCCGACAATCGCACGGCTCGTCTCACCGGACGCGGCGAACTGGTGGCTGGGTTTTGATGGATATGGGTAGGATCATACTGTACATACTTCTGGCTGGGTGCTTGACCGTAGATGCGGTCGCGACGCAAGTCGTCTATCGAGGTGAAAGACCGGTGACTGCAAAACAGATCGAACGTCTGGCAGCAAGTCACTCGTTTGACGGAAGTTTGGTCGACACTGTGCTGACCATGTTGAGCAGCGAGGGGCACCTGGATGCCCGGGCGGAAAGATCCGGCGATAGCCTTATTGTAGATTGCGGTCCACGTTCGCGACTGGTGCGTATAGTTGTCACCGGTGATTCGACTTTCAATATCAAAGTTCAGGATTACTTCAGCCGTGACAATCTGGAAAACCGAATAGAGAGCCGGCTTCGGCATTTGTACAATCAGGGGTATCATTTTGCATCGCTGCAAATCACCGGCGTGCGTCGTGAGGGTCTGTCAATCGAGGTCGATGCGACTCTTAACCGTGGACCGATAGTACGAGTGGCAGACGTGCGCTATCTCGGTTTGGAGCGAAGCCGGCCGGAACTGATTGCAAGGCTCCTGCCGATTCGCCGCGGGGATACGTTGACCAATGAGGCTCTGCGGACAACCGAAGCCGCAGCCGATAGAATCGGGTACGTCACCTTCCGGCCACCGATCAGGGTGCAGCCGCAGCCGGGATACCAGGCCGCGGTGCTTGAACTACAATTCGATGAGAAGAAACAGTTCCGGATCGAGGGAACCGGTGGCTACATCCCGGACAATTCAACCGGGCTGGTCTGGTCGCTGCAAATGGGCTTCACCAACATGTTCGGAGACGGTCGACAGGCCGGATTGCTCTCGGAACGCCGTGAAAAAGGGCGCAACAGCCTGGCCCTGGAGTATCGCCAGCCGTTGTTCCTGGTGGGCATGGGTGAACTGACCGTGAGCGCTGCGACCCGGGACTACCGTGATCAGTTCTATGAGTTCACCGCTTCATCGCAATACTCCTCCGGTTTCCGTTCCGGCTGGGAAGGTACTCTCGGGCTGGCCTTCAAGTCGGTGACTCCGGCCGATGGGCGACCGTCGTTTCGACGGTACACCGCGACGGTGTCGATGTCACACGGAGAACACCTGCCGCGAAGTAACCCCATCCGAGGTTGGTCGTTATCCTGGTCGGTAGCTTATGCCCACCGGCGTTATTCCGGCGACAGCCTGGCCGACGATCTCAAGCAGCAGGTTCTCAACGACACCCGCGCCACCGTATCACTGCAGGCAGTACAGAGCGTATACCGTCGCGTGGTAATGCAGTTAAAGAGTGGTTACCAGGGCTACCGGACAGCCGAATCACTGCCGCCGGTGTCGGAACTGTACCTGGTCGGCGGACCGGGCTCCCTGCGGGGCTATCGCAACGAGCAGTTTGCCGCCATCCACACGGCGACAGGGTCCGTGGAGCCGAGGTTGCGGTTTGACCAGGGTTACCTTTTCTTTTTCTATGACGGCGCTTACCTGAACAACCGAGTACGCGGTGACGGCAACAGCATCGACACCAACGAACAATATCGCTATGGCTACGGCTTAGGGCTGGCCGTGATGGAACCGGGCCGGGTTCTGAGACTCTCGCTGGGCTGGAATCCGGAGCTACCGTTCGATCAACCGCGACTTTCCGTCGAGTTCACCGCTGACATATAAACTTGACGACCGACCGCTGTCGGGCCTATCGTCCTGGGTGCGCAAGCTAATCGAAACACTCAGACTGATTCGAATCCTTAACTGTTTGATGACCATGTTAGGCGTCGCGCTCGGCGCTCACCTGGTCGAGGCAGAACCCGGTTATTATGGTCCGGTCATGTCGGCGTTGTGTGCCTTCCTGGTTTGCGCTGCCGGGAATATTGTAAACGATCTGGTCGACACCGAGATCGACCGCATCAATCGACGCCAGCGCGTCATGGTGCGACAGGCACTGTCGCGCCGCTACGCAGTAGTCACATCCGTAGTCCTGAACCTGGCGGCGGTAGCGATTGCGTTTACGGTCAGCCCGACCGTTACGGGCACCGGCCTGATCGCCATCGGCCTCCTGATGGCCTACAACTTCCGGCTCAAACGGGTTCCCCTTTTGGGCAATGTCGTTATCGCCCTGCTGGGCGCCATGACTTTCATGACCGGAGGACTGGCCGTGGATGTGGCCGGCAGCTTCCGTCTACCGGGGCCGTTGATCCCGGCTGTTTTCGCCTTTCTGTTCCACATCGTGCGGGAAATCGTCAAGGATGTTCAAGACCTTGAAGGGGACAAGAGGCTCGGCGTGACGACTCTGCCACAACTGATCGGTATACGGCGGTCACTCAAATTGGCTCTGATCCTGTTTCTGGTTCTGGTAGCGGCGACGCTGGCGCCGATCATAGCCGGATGGTACGGCCTCTGGTATGGCGTGATCACAGTGTTCATTATAGACTTGCCCCTGACGGCTCTATTGCTGTTAATATGCCTCAATCCCAGCGACCGCCGGCTACAAATCGGTTCGACCGCCTTGAAGGTGGGCATGGTCATGGGTGTTGTGGCGCTGGCGGCCGCGTGAGCTTTTGGGAAACGATTGGCTCGCTTGAGCGTATAAATCCAGTTGTGAGGCGGACAACTCGCCGATGAATGACAGAGGTAGACAACCGGCACGCCAGAGGAGAATTTGACAACGGTCTGGGTGAAATGATAAAGATCCTGGTTCTGTCACTCTGCCTGTGTGCCCTGGTTCCGTCGGTAATGGCCCAGGGTATCTCGGTGTCTCAATCCCTGAGTAGTTTCAATATCGCCTTTGAGGACAGCGTTCTCTTTGAGATTGAATTGAAATGGGAGGGACCTCAATCGGCCTATCTGTTCGGGAGACCGCTCAACCCGGCTATCGACGGGATGATCATCCGCGGCTTCAGCTCCTCTATATTCTCATCCGGTGACGGCAGCGACGAAATCACCACGAAACAATACCGTTACGTGCTGGCGCCGATCTCTTCCGGGCCGGGGCAAATCGCGTCGGTCAATATCAGCTACGTCACCTGGCCGGACTCGCTTCCGGGTGAACTATCCACCGAGCCGATGACGGTGGTGATCGCGGAACCATTGCCGCCGCCGCCGAAGCGCGATTGGTCGTTATTGTACTGGCTGGTCGGCGCTTTGTTAGTGGTAGGGTCGGTGGGAACGATCGTGCTTTGGCGACGTTCACGGAACCAACGACCGACCGAGTCGGTAAGAACGGTGGTGGAACGATTTCTCGACGACCTGATAGTCTTGAAAGTGGATTCGGGAGACGACCACAAGAAGTTTCAGACCGGGTTGTACCGAATTCTGGCGGAGTTCTTCGAAGGGCAGTACGGCCTCAAGGCTGATGAACTCGCCGAGGAACAGTTGGCCAAAGAGCTTCTCGATGCCGGTCTGAGCGAACAGGCCCGACAGAAGATTACCGCCTGGTTTTTCCAGGCGAAGCGCGACAAGTTCAGCCCCGTCACGGCGGGACCCGGTGAGACGATTCGTCTTGAGGCGGAAATACGCGAACTGTTTGAAAAACTTTAGTTCAGTTTGATATGGAGGATTGATGCACACCGATATCCAGGAAATCCAGGCCCAGGTGGAACAGGAGTCATCATTTGTTGAGCGCCTGACCCAGCAGATCAGCAAGGTCATCGTGGGACAACAGTATCTGATCGATCGACTCCTGATCGGTATTCTGGCCGACGGCCACATTCTAATTGAGGGCGTGCCGGGACTGGCCAAGACACTTTCAGTCAAGACGCTCTCGGATGCTATCGACGCCAAATTCCAGCGGCTTCAGTTCACACCCGATCTCTTGCCGGCTGATTTGATCGGAACGATGATTTACAACCCGCAGACCTCGGAGTTTACGGTCAAGAAGGGTCCGGTGTTCGCCAACATCATTCTGGCCGACGAAATCAACCGCGCGCCGGCCAAGGTGCAGTCGGCGCTTCTGGAAGCGATGCAGGAGCGACAGATCACCATCGGCGACACCACCTTCAAACTCGACGAGCCGTTCCTGGTGCTGGCCACGCAGAACCCTATCGAGCATGAAGGGACCTATCCCCTGCCGGAAGCGCAGGTCGATCGGTTCATGCTGATGCTCAAAATCGAATACCCCTCGCCGGCCGAGGAGCGCGAGATTATGGATCGCAACACCGGCACCAAGGCGGCCGAGGTAACGCGCGTGGTGACGACGGCCGACATCATCAGGGCCCGAGAGGTTTTGCGTTCCATTTATGTCGATGAGAAAGTCAAGGACTACATTATCAACATCGTCTTCGCCACTCGCGAGCCGGCCAAGTACGGTCTGAGCGAGCTGACTGACTTGATCGCCTACGGCGCTTCTCCGCGGGCCTCGATCTACCTGAACCTGGCCGCCAAGGCGCACGCCTTTCTCAAGGGACGCGGCTACATCACGCCGGAGGACATCAAAGCGATCGGCTACGACGTGCTGCGACACCGGATCATTGTAACTTATGAAGCGGAGGCGGAGGAAATCGACAGCGACAAGATCGTTGCGAAGATCTTTGACACTATCGAAGTGCCTTAATCAATCCGTATGATTCCCAAGGAAGTACTCAAGAAGATTCGTCGGATAGAGATACGGACGAAGAAACTGGTCAACGACCTGTTCTCAGGCGAGTATCACTCCACTTTCAAGGGGCAGGGCATGGAGTTCGAGGAGGTGCGGCAGTATGAGCCGGGTGATGATATACGTTTGATCGACTGGAATGTCACGGCGCGAACCGGCTACCCGCACATTAAGAAGTTCAAGGAGGAGCGGGAACTGTCGGTGGTGTTGTTGGTGGATGCCTCATCATCCGGTCAGTTCGGTACTCGCAAACGGTTCAAGAGCGAAACTGCCGCCGAACTGTGTGCGCTGCTGGCTTTTTCCGCCATCAAGAACAACGACAAAGTCGGGCTGATAATTTTCACGGACAGTATCGAGAAATTCGTCCCACCCAAGAAGGGCCGTGGTCATGTCTTGAGACTGATCCGCGAGATACTGTATTTCCGACCGCAAGGGACCCAGACCGACATCGGTGGTGCTTTGGAGTATTTCACTAAAGTGATCAAACGCAAGTCAGTGGTGTTCCTGGTGTCGGATTTTCTGTCCGAGGGATTCTACAAGCCGCTGCAGATTGCCAACAAAAAGCATGATATCATCGCGGTCAAGATCACCGACCCGCGCGAAACCAAGTTCGAGAATGTCGGACTGATCGAACTGGAGGATGCCGAAACCGGCGAGGTCATCATGGTCGATACGGCCTCGCGCACTTTCCGGCGGGAGTTTGCAGCCCGCGCCCAGGAAGACACCTCGGCCCTGGAGAAAGGGTTCATGTTGATAAACCTCGACTTCATCAACATCCACACCGACCAATCATACATCGTGCCTCTGATTAACTTCTTTAAGAAACGGGAGCGAAGGCATTGATGAATCGTGCAAGCATAATAAGAACTCTGCGGAACCGTCTGGCCCGCGAAGGCGGGCATCTTTCTTCTCTATTATTGTCATACCGGCGAAAGCCAGTATCCAGCATCCGCCCGCTGGGTACGCCACCCTTCGACTCCGCTCAGGATGACGTTTCGGCAGGATCGCAGGGATCATGCCCTACAAGGATTATAGGGGGTGTGCCATGAGTGGCATAACGCGCGAAGCGCGAAAGAGTGATTTATCACTGTGCGTGGTGTACGCTCTCGTGCGCCACGTGGATACAGGGGCAGACGAGGACGTCTGCCGCCCACATATACGGAGGGTTTCCCGCCTGCGCGGGAATGACAGAGAGCGCGGGAATGACAGGTGGTGCAGAATGACAGGCAAGCCTGCTCTTCGCGCCTGGCGCGCCTCATTCCATCTTGGCGCCATTACAACGCTTGCAGTTATCGGCATTAGTGCAGCCTTGTTGTTGCTCGCATCATGCGGTGGAGTGGCCGACAACTCTGTCGCCATTGAACGACACAAGAAACTGGCCGGTGAGTTGCGTGACAGCAAATTGTATGTTGCCGCCATTGAAGAGTATGAGAAGCTGCTTGCCTATCCCGATGTCGATGTGAAGACGAGAGGCAACGTCAATTACTTGATTGGAAGGATTTACTTTGAGAACCTGGCCGACTACGACCAGGCAGCCGCCTACTACATTCGCGCGCGCGCCATCGACCCGGAGGGTTCATACGTAAACGAAGCGTCTAAGAACTTAGTAGCGTCCCTGGAGAAAATGGGCCGACTGCTGGATGCCAAGAGGCATCTGAACGCAGCCACCGATCTGACCGCAACGCCCAAACAGGACGGCGACATAGCGGTGGCACGGGTTGGTGGCATCCCGATCTGGTTGTCTCAAATTGAAGAGGAACTGCAGTCGCTGCCGGTCGAAGTGCAGATGCAGTTCACCAACCAACAGGCAAAGATAGAATACACGCACCAGTACGTAGCGATCGAACTTCTGTATCGCGCCGCCCTTAGAGAAGCGTACGACGACGACCCTGAGATAAAGAGTCAGCAACGACTGCTTCTGCGAAAAATGCTGGTCGACAAATATGTTCTCGACAAGGTGATGCCGCAGGTCAGTATCGACACCAACGATGTGCGGAATTTCTACCTGGCCAACAAAGATGACAAGTACCACCAGGCGCCGTACGATTCGGTCAAAGCCCAGGTGTTCCTGGACTATCAGGCGCAAAAAGCGAACGCGGCGTTTTCGGATTACATTGCGAAGTTGTCAAGAGTTGAGAAAGTGGAGTTCTACGATCAGAACGTCAAGTGACTATCGGTCGCAGCATGAGTATGAATAGCATCGGTCGACACAAGAGATGGACAACAGCCCCGACGGCGTTGATTGTCGTAGGCTGCCTGTTGTTCGGCCTGGTCGGATCGGCTGTTGCCCAGGTCGATACAGTTTCGAACCTGCCCGGCATCACCGTCGAGACCTCGGTTGATCGCGCCGAGATGTTCATAGGCGATCTCATCACCTACCGATTGACCATCACCTACGACTCCACCTATGAACTGGTGCCGCCGCCGTTGGGCGCCAATCTGGGTGCTTTCGATGTCAAGGACTACCAGACGGATATTATCACTCGGCTCGACGATGGACGCATCCGCAGTGAGAATGTCTTCACCCTGAGCACGTTCACTACCGGCGACTATGTTATCCCACCCATTCCAGCGCTGTTCAACCTGCCCGACGGCGGCAGAAAAATGGTTCTTTCGGAGGCGGTGCCTATCACTGTGAACTCTCTGTTGGGCAGCGAGTCCGACTCGGCCGACATACGTCCTCTGAAACCGCCGAAGCCGCCCGAGGCGTTCGCCCGTGATCCTCGGGAAAAATTTATCTATGGCGGCGTTGCGATGTTTGTCAGTCTGATCGCAGCCCTGCTGTTGTGGCGCAGATTCCGACGCAAGAAGAGTTCGAGCGATCCGGTTGACCGGCGAACCAGGTGGGAAATCGCTTTTGAACGTCTCGCCCTGCTGAAAGAGCAGAACCTGGTAGCCCAGGAACTATATAAACAATACTATATTGAGTTGACCGAGATAGCACGAGAGTATCTCGGTCGGATGTATGCTGTGGACATTCTCGAGATGACCACCGATGAGTTCCTTCAGGCGTTTCATGAGATTTCCCTCCCCGGCGAGTTGTACGGCGCCATGCACAGCTTCTTCGATCATGCCGACCTGGTCAAGTTTGCGAAATACATTCCCGATAGCGCCCGAGCCGAAGCGGATTTCGATGTCGTCCACGATCTCGTCGAAGCGGTCCGCGTCGATCATGAACGAAGAAGGCAGACCGAGATCGCCATCACATCAGACACCAACAAGAAGCAGGACACTATGACGGAGGTGGCCGGATGAACATCGAGTTTGCCGGACTCAGCCTGAATCTGTTCGAGGTCATCGACACTACCGTGCCACCGTTGGTGATATTCATCGTCGGCGGATTGGTGCTTGCATTCATGGCGTATCATCATTTGAAACGCAAGCGGTTCAAGTCAGCCACCATCAAGTATTCCGACGTGCGGATTATCAAACGGGCAGCGCGAACTTCTCGTCAGCGCTATCGTTTTCTGTTGACCCTGCTTCGCATAACAGCGGTGCTGTTGTTCGTCGTCGCCTTTGCCCGACCGCGCAGCGGCACCGAGTACACCGAAGTGACCTCCGAGGGTATCGACATCATGCTGGCCCTTGATGTGTCTTCGTCCATGCAGGCCGAGGACTTCAAACCGCACAATCGCCTTTATGTAGCCAAGGAGGAGATCAAGAAGTTTATCCATCGCCGCGTGAACGACCGTATCGGGCTTGTGGTCTTTGCGCGCTATTCGTTCACGCAGTGTCCGTTGACCACCGACTACGGCGTGCTCCTGAATTTCGTCGACCAGGTCAACTTCGGACTGGTCGAGGACGGCACGGCGATCGGCATGGCTATCGCCAATGGCGTGAACCGTCTGCGCGAATCCGAATCCAAGAGTCGCATTATGGTTCTGTTGACCGACGGCGACAACAATGCCGGCGAGATAGATCCGGTCACGGCGGCGTCCCTGGCCAAAGCCATGGACATCAGAATCTACACCATCGGCGCCGGTAAGCCGGGCAATGCCATGTACCCGGTGCAGGATCCGTTGTTCGGCAAACGGTACGTTTATCAGCCGACACGCATCGATGAAGAAACGCTCAAGGAGATCGCGGCCAGGACCGACGGCAAGTATTTCCGCGCTCGCTCCGGCGAGGAGTTGGAAGCGATCTACGGAGAGATCGATGAAATGGAGACGACGGAAATCAACATCGCCTCGCACATACAGTATCTGGAGTTGTTTCACTTTTTCACTTATGCCGGACTGCTGCTTCTGGTGCTGGAGGTGATTCTGGCCAACACGTATTTCCGTAAACTGCCTTAGTGGTATAGGTAAATGAACCATGCGATTCGCTGAACCGACAAACTTTCTGATTCTTCTGGCCGTCTTGCTGCTGGGTGTTTTTGTCTTCCTGGCCTTGTCGCGTAAGAAGAAGCTGATGCAACAGTTCGGGGACCTGCCGCTGATAATGAAAAACGCGCCGTACATCTCCCTGGCCCGTCAGCGGAGCAAGGCGATGTTAGTCCTGGCCGGGTTGGTGCTGGTAGCCATCGCCCTGGCCCGATTGCAGTTCGGGACCCATCTCGAACTGTTGAAGCGACAGGGAATCGACATTGTGGTGGCGCTGGATGTTTCCAATTCGATGTTGGTGCGAGACATGAAACCGAACCGTCTGGCCAAAGCCAAACAGGAAATTCGCGGTGTGATCGATCGACTCAAAGGGGATCGTATCGGACTGGTAGTGTTTGCCGGCGAAGCGTTTATCCAGTGTCCTCTTACACTGGATTATTCGACAGCGGGATTCCTGCTCGAGGCGGTGGACAACAGTTCGGTCAGCGTGCAGGGCACATCATTGACGGCAGCCATCAGTATGGCATCGCGAGCCTTTGCAAAGCAGGAGAAAAAACACAAAGTGCTGCTGCTGTTGACCGACGGTGAGGATCACGAGGGTGGCGCTGAAGAGATGGCCGACCAGGCCAGACAGCAAGGGATCAAGATTTACACAGTTGGGATCGGCAATCCCGCCGGCGAACCGATCCCAATTCTCGATCGTGACGGCAAGCAGGTCGGCTTCAAGAAGGATCAAAACGGCGAGGTGATCGTGTCCCGTCTGGATGAGACCACTCTCCAGAAAGTATCGCTGGCTACCGGCGGCAAGTACTACCATGCCACAGCCGGTGAGATTGAACTTGATCGCATCTTTGACGATATCTCCAGGATGGAGAAGAAAGAGTTGGAAGGTGCGCTGGTGACAAGATACGACGACCGTTTTCAATGGCCGCTGATGCTGGCGATATTCCTTATTGTGGGCGAGTTCTTTATTTCGGAACGAAAAAGGCGAACTGCGAGCGAGAGCGATGCGTAAATCAGTTATGATAAAAGGTGTTATCCTGGTGCTGATTCTCGCCGGTTCGGTGGCTGGTGAGGGTCTTTTCGACAAAGTGAAAAAAGGCAATCAGGCTATGGCCGGCGGCGATTACAGGAAGGCTCTGGAGTACTATCACGATGCTGAGACCGATCTCCCGGAATCTCCTGAACTTGAGTATAATATGGCTGGCGCCCTGCATTATGATGGTGGCTATGAAGAAGCGGTTGACAAATACCAGCGGGCGCTGAACAGCACCGATATCAATACTGAAGCTCAGGCCCACTATAATTTGGGCAACACGCTGTTCAGGATGCAGGACTACCAGAAGGCGATCCAGAGCTACCAGCAAACGCTTGAGATCAATCCTGATGATATGGATGCGAAGTTCAATCTCGAACTGGCGCGCCGCAAGCTCAAAGAGCAGATGGAACAGCAGGAAGAGAATCCGCAGCAGAAGCAGCAGGAAGACCAGCAACAGCAGGATCAACAGCAACAGCAGGAAGACCAGGAGAAAGGAGATCAGGAGCAGGAACAGGACCAGCAGCAGCAACAGGATCAAGAGCAGGATCAGCAAGATCAGGAACAACAGCCTCAGCCACAGCCACAGGATAAGGACGAGATGTCCAAGGAAGACGCGGAACGAATCCTGAACGCTTTGCGCGATGATGAAAAGGAAATCCAGAAGAAGCTCAAGCGACGTCAGGTTGCAGGAGATTATGTCGGCAAGGATTGGTAACAAGAAGCTGTTTTGGCTGCCGATGGTTCTCCTTGTGGCCTTGCTGGTGGCCCCGGCTGTCCAGGCCCAGGATGGCATCACGGTCAATGTTACGCTCGACCGGAACAGTATCGGTCTCGACGAACAGGCGCTGCTCCAGGTAGAGGTATCCGGCAGCTCACAGGATTTACCGGAGCCGCATATTCCCAGTTTGCCGGCCTTTGAAATCTACTCGCAAGGTCGCTCCAGTAACATCAGCATCGTGAATGGCGTGGTGTCATCATCGGTGACCTATCGCTATCTGGTAATCCCGCGCAAGCCGGGTGAGTTCCCTATCGACCAGATTGCTGTTGTACACAATAACAAACGCTACAAAGGCAACGTCGTCATGCTGAAGGTCCTCAACCGCGGCAGCAGTGCGCCGGATGATCTAAACGAACGCGCCGTGGGCACCGAAGGAGAAAGCAAAGATTACTTCCTCGAGGCGGTGGTCGACAACAAGAACCCCTTCGTCAACGAACAGGTCACCCTGACTCTGAAGTTCTACATTGCAGTCCAGTATTACGGCAGTCCGGAGTTGACGGAACCGTCCACAACCGGGTTCTGGAACGAAGTGCTGGGAAACAAAGCTCCCTATTATCAGCGCATCAACAATCGTCGCTACAGAGTTATCGAACGCAAGTACGCGCTGTTTCCGACGCAGACAGGTGAACTGACCATCGGGCGGGCAACTATCCGCGCTACCGTAGCGGGGAAGCGACGGCGGTCTCGCGATCCGTTCGGTGCTTTCGGTTTCGACGATTTCTTCGGGCGCGGTGTTGAGGCACGCACCTCGAGTCAATCCTTGCGTGTGAATGTGAGACCGATTCCAAGGGAGAATCGACCGTCCGACTTCACCGGGACGATCGGTCGTTTCAATATCAGCGCCAAAGCAGACAAACGGCAGGTGGAGTTGAACCGACCGATTACGCTGACCATAAGAATTTCAGGCATCGGTAACATCAAGTCGGTGGCCGAGCCTGCTTTGCCTGAGTTGGATGAGTTCCGCATCTATCGGGCCTCCTCGTCCGAAGAAGTATCACAGCAGAACGACAAGTTGGGCGGCACCAAACTGTTTGAGGAGGTTTTTATTCCCCGCGTCCCCGGCGATCTTGAGATCCCCGGCCTGAGCTTCAACTATTTCGACCCGGAGCAGGAACGGTTCCGAGTGGTCTCAACGAAGCCGATCCGAATCAGGGTGACAGCGCCGGAGGGTTACAGCAGCGATTCTCCTGTTCCCTATTTGCCGCCGGGGATGACGATCGACAGTCGCGCCCACGACATCAGGCATATCAGGGTAGACCTGGGCAAGATGCAACCGGTCGGCCGCATGCCGTTGCTGACTGTCGGCTTTCTGTTGTTTAATGCCGTGCCGATACTGGCGCTGGTTGGGTTCATCTTGATCAGGCGACGGCACGAGAAACTGGCCGCCGACACTGGTCTGGCAAGGGCTCGAGGCGCAGCCAGGATCGCACGCAAGCGTATGGCCCAGGCTAGAGCGCTGGCCAAGGTGGAGACTCTCGGCGAGTTTTATGCCGAGATCTATCGCGCCTTGACATCGTACATCGCCGACAAACTCAATACCTCCCCCCACGGCCTGACCACTGACAGTATCAGGCAGATTCTGAACCAGCGCTCGACTCCGGAAGGACTGACCGACGCCGTCACCGGGATCATCACGTCATGTGATTTTGCTCGTTTTGCACCGACATCGCTGACCCAATCCGACATCGACCAGGCTCTCAAGGACTCGGAAGAAGTCATCATCCGGATGGAAGAGGTCAAGTTTGGCTAAGCGACTTGTGATATGGTTACCGGTCATGCTGCTGGCAGCTATTCTCGTTGCTCCGCCGGCGTCGGCTCAGTCCGAAGAGTTTGCCATGGCCAACAGATTCTATGAGGACAAAGACTTCGGCAGTGCCATCAGGCTTTATCATAGTATTCTCGATCGTGGTAAGGAATCGGCCACGCTCCATTTCAACCTGGCTAATGCCTATTTCAAGTCCGGTGATCTGGGTCACGCGGTTCTTTACTACACCAGAGCCCAGCGGCTGGCGCCGGCTGACGAAGATATCGCCTTCAATCTGGACTTTGCCAAACAGTTTTCGCGCGTTCAAATGGAGGGCGTACAACTCAATCCGATACGCACCTTCTTTGAGACTTTGGTCAGGCCTTATCAACTCCATCAACTGGGTTGGATCACATCGGCCTTGCTCATCATGTTGCTTGGCGCCCTGACTGTCCGTATCAGTCTTGGTCACGGGACTTCATGGTTGCGCATTATCACCGCCGTCAGCCTGGTCATACTGGTGGCAGTCGGCAGTCTGACGACCTTCAAGTATCGACACGATTTCCTGACTCCCCGAGCAGTCATCATCTCCGAGGAGAGCCCGGTGTACACCGGCGCTTCGGAGCAGTCCGAAATCGAACTTCACGGCGCGCCCGGACTGGTCGTGGAGATCCTGTCTGAATCCGGCGACTTTCTAAACGTGCTGTTCGAGAATAAGCGGCGCGGATGGATCAAGGCGGATCTCGTGGCTCGAATCTAATCATCGGAAACTAACCGGCTATTGAAAAACTCGGGACAAGAGAGTCTTGTAGGCCAGGTTTGTCTTCGAACCTGCCGATAATGGCGGGTTCGAAGACGGACCCGCCTAAACTAAGCTGCCGAGAATGAGGTCTTGGGCGCGAAGCACCAGATGCTCATTTATGAGTCCCCTCCGCGGGAATGACAATGTGAAGCAGTCGCCCTGTAACAGGGCATTCGTTTGACACTATTGGCACAACGTCAACACTGAGCCATCGGGCTGCTCGGTTCGGGGTGGCGGCGACTCTTTGATTGACACCGTTTGACTCAAGTTCTATCTTACCCGCCGACTTTATCGGAGATGTGCGTCTGATGTTTTTGAAGAGCAAACAGTTCTGGGGAACGCTCATAGCCATCGCTCTGCTTGCCTACTGTGTCAAGGATGTCACTCTTGAGGAGCTTCGCGCCTTGTCACAGCGAGTAGACTACTTATACCTGGCACCTGCACTCGCCTGCACTTTTCTGTTCATCATCTTCAGAGCCCTTCGGTGGCAGTTGATGGTGTCCCGGCACAAGAGGATAAAGCCGTCTCGAGCTATCGCTCTCTATTCAGCCGGACAGGTTCTGAACATCGTAATGCCCGTCCTAACCGGGCAGGTGGGACGCCTCTTTCTGTTTGCCAGGAAAGAAGGACTCAGAAAGACTTTTGTCTTCTCCACAATCGTTCTTGAAGTTCTTTTTGACGCCCTCAGCCTGGTGATCTTCCTGCTGTTCACATCTCTGGCCTTTGTGGTTCCCGACAGCTACCGCTCGGCTGGAATAGTCATTGCCGTACTCACGGTGACGATGTTGATTCTGTTTTATATGATGCTGCAATTCCAGGGACGGCTGGAAGATGTCGGTCGTCGCCGTCTCCGCAACCGATGGCCAAGCCTGTACGTCGGCGTGCTGAAGTTCATGCGTTCATTCGCCAAAGGAATCGAGACGCTTCGGTCCACCCAGCACTTTTTCGGTACTTTTGGTTACTCGCTGGTGTCGTGGACATCTCACACGCTGGCCATATACTGTATGTTTATGGCGTTCGGGTTTGACTTGCCGTTTGCGGCGGCGGCGACGGTCATGATCATCAACACCCTCGCCTTGATGATTCCGGTCACTCCGGGAAACGCCGGCACCTTCGAGGTGGCCGTGAGTACGTCATTAACTGCCTTTGCGGTCGGCCGCAGTGATGCCGTGCTGTTTGCGGTGGCCCTGCATATCCTGGATCTCTTGCCGGTGTTTGCGTTTGGTTTCTCGTTCCTGCACATGGAGAGACTGTCGATAAGGGAGATCAAACTGCAGCATGAGGATGAGACGATTCTCGACCGGGTATCCGAAAACGGCACGCTGATTGAGAGTGAGGAGCAGGTATGATTCGATCTTTTCTTTACCTGCCTGACTCCGGGGTCAAGATTCACAAGGGCATCGGCGATTTCGACTCCTGGTGCGCCAGGGACGACGCTCTGCTGTGGGTGGATATGTGCAAACCGACCGACGAGGAGTCGTTCGTCCTCACTAACGATTTCCAGTTCCATCCGCTGGCCATTGAGGATGTAATCGCCGAGAAACCGCGGACTAAGATCGATGACTACGAGCGCTATCTGTTTCTGGTCTTTCAGGTTGTCGACTATATTGGTCGCGAGGAAGGTCTCAAACTTACCGAGATCGACCTGTTCCTGAGCCGCAATTCACTCGTAACGGTGCACTACGACGATCACCGCATCTTCGATTACCTTTACAGCCGCGCGGAACGCGATGAACGACTGATGGAGCGTGGCATCGACTTTCTGTTTCACGCTGTGATTGACACTATCGTCGACAACTACAACACTACCCTGGACATTCTTGAGTATGAGATCGATCAGGTAGAGGACAGTGTCCTGGGTGAACCGGATGAGGATACTGTCAAATCGATCTTCACTCTGCGAAGGGATATCTTGCAGTTGAAACGTACTGTGCTGCCTCAGAAAGAAGTTGTCAGCCAGTTGTCGCGACAACACTACAAACTGGTCAGCGAAAAGGCGGCCCTGTACTTCACTGATATCCACGATCACCTGGTCCGTATCAGTGATGTTGCCGACTCTCACCGTGAGACGCTCAACTCCTCACTTGAGGTTTACTACTCAACGGTGTCGACCAAGACCAATCAGATTATCAAGATATTGACCATTTTCACCGTGCTGTTTATTCCGCCGACCTTTCTCGTCGGCCTCTGGGGGATGAATTTCAAGTTTATGCCGGAGCGTGATTGGGAGTACGGCTACCTGTTTTCGCTGGTCTTGATGGCCATCGTGGTTCTGGGGCTGATCTTCTTCTTTCGCAAGAAAAAGTGGCTTTAGTAGACGGCTGAGGGAAACTTTCTCAGGCGTTACCCGTAGAAATCTGTTGACAGATGAATCAGTAGCCAGTATTTTAGATACTGGCCGGTAGGTATGTACTATCGACTGACGAAGACGTCTCATGGAGGTTATCTCAAGAGTGAGTAAGATAAAACAGAGCCCCAAGCTGCCGCCCGAAAAGCGGCGCGGGCAGTTGTTGGTGTCGGCTCGTAAGCTCTTTGTCAAGAAGGGTTTTCGCGCAACGACGACCGACGAGATCGCCCGCAACGCCAAGCTGACCAAGGGCGCCCTCTACCATCATTTCAAATCAAAAGAGGATATCTTTCTGGAGCTGGTCAAGTCGATCGTCGACAGCAACCGCGCTAACCTCGAAGCGGAGCTAAAGGGACGTGTCAGTCCGGCCCAGTTCTTCAGTATCCTGCTGAACCAGCATTGCAAGTGTGACGTCAACGAATACGGTGACCTGGTCGATATCTGGACGCAGGCCTGGCGAGTGCCGAGTATCAGACGCTACATCAGAAGACGCATGCGGTCGACGGTGGAACTGTTCGGCGAACATGTCGAGGTGGGCCGCAGATGTTCTTCGAAGGAAGTTGCCGACCTGGCCATGTTTGTTTTCGCTCTCGTTCACGGGCTGTCGGGTTTGCGTATGCTGGCGCCTCGCGAAGTTGATCTGGAGGCGCAGGTGAAACTGCTTGAAACGCTGTTCAAGCAAACAAATGCAGGCAATGTCCGGAGGCGCAAGAAATGAATTCACGCTCGATCAGCCAGCGGTTATTCTCACTCTGTCGATACGGGCCGGCTTTGTTGCTCCTGGTGGGAGTGGGCACGGTGACACCTGGTCCGGCAGCATCGCAGGAGGTGCAACTCTCGGTGCAGGATGTGCGACAGCGCGTGCTTGAATCCAACCGGCAGTATCTGTCGGCCGGCGAGGAGGTGGTCAAGGCGCGTTCTGATATCGTCAAGGCCCGCGCGGGAGCATTTCCCGAAGTCAATCTGCATGGATACTACAATCGTAACTTTTCGATTGCTCCGGTCTTTTTCGAGGCGGATGGCGAGGTTCAGCAGATGAAATTCGGGTTCGAGAACAATTTCGGAGCTTCGATATCCCTTCGTCAGCCGCTCTGGGAGGGAGGCAAAGTCTATACCGCCTACTCCATCGCCAGGCAGTACCACCAGTATGCTCAGGCAGGCGTCGAACAGGTGGCAGCGGCAACCGTGCACACCGGAGAACTTCTATTTTTCAAAGCCATTTTCGACAAGGCACGCCAGGAAGTACTTGAACAGGCCCTTAAGACGGCCGAACACAGTCTGAACGTGGTTATCAAGCTGTATTCACAGGGCATGGTTTCTCGTTTTGAGTTGTTGCGCTCGCAGGTGGAGCGATCCAACATTCTCCCCCAACTCTTAGCGGCTCAGTCCGAGGTGCGCCTCTCCGAGAAACGGCTGTTGTCTTATCTGGATATGGAACTTGATCAATCGGTCTCGCTGATTGAACCGTCGGACGACACTGCTTTAGGTGATTTGCCAACCCTCGCTTTTCTCATCGATACAGCGCTGGCCTCACGACAGGAGATGCGACAGGCTGATCTGATGGTTGACATGACGCGCCGGGCTGTCCGGGTGGCTCGGGCCGGGTATTTTCCAAGTCTGGCCGCCGTGTCGCAATATGATTGGCAGTCACAATCGGATGAATTCACCCTCAGCAAGAATACCTCCATTTCCTTTACCGCCGGGATAACCTTGTCCTTTCCGATTTTTGACGGCGGCATCACTCGCAGCGAGGTTGGCCGGATGAAAGCCGAGCATCGGCAAACGCTCCTTAATCAACGGGAACTTGAGGACCAGATTCGACTCGAAGTAGAACAGGCCTACGACGAGTTGCTGCAAACGACAAAAACAGTTGAGATTCACAGTGAGACCATTGCCCAGGCGGAGGAAGGGTTGCGGATCGCCGAACTGCGCTACGAAGCCGGCGAGGGCACTTTGCTTGAAGTGCTCTCGGCCCAGACGGCGCTGACCGACGCCCGCACCTCGCTGGCCCAGGCGCGCTTCGCATGCCGCCGGTCTTTGGCCGGTCTCAAGCTGGCCACCACAATCGATATTACGGGGAAAGAGTAAGATGCAAAGAATGTCACGAATGTGGATGCTGTCTATGTTGGCCGCGGTCGTGCTGCTGGTATCTTGTGCGAACAACGACGTCGCTGAGCAGCAGGGACCCAAGGCGGTTCGTGTCAAGGCAACCGTTCTTCAACTCTCCAGCCACACGGTCACCCGCAGTTTCACGGGGACGCTTGAGGGTGAGAAGCAGGCCGACATCTATGCCAGAATCGCCGAGGCGGTGGAACAGGTGCGCGTCCATGAGGGTCAACGTGTGGCCGAGGGACAGGTGATACTGCAACTGGACAAGAGTGGCCCGACGTCAAATTATCGCAACGCGGAATCGTTATACAGCAATGCCGAGAAGAACCATCAGAAGATGGAGTATCTTTACGAAGAGGGAGCTATCTCCGAATCCCAATACGACGCCGCCCGCACCGAGTATGAAGTCACCAGGGTATCATTTGAAGCAGCCGCCCAACTGGTCGAGGTTCGTTCCCCTATCACCGGTGTGGTCACCTCACTTGATGTCGCGGTGGGCGATTACCTTCACCTCGGCCAGAAGCTGGTCACGATAGCATCCCTGGACCGGTTGAGAGTGACTTTTGGCGTTAACGCTCGTGATGTAGCCGGAATCAAGGAGGGTGATACTGTTATCGTCTCTTCCTCCGGGGTCGCGGCATCCGTGCCCGGGCTGGTGACATCGATCGCTCGTTCGGCTGATCCCGAGACCCGAGCCTTCGATGTGGAAGTTCGCCTTGACAACAATCAGTCATCGCTGCACCCAGGAATGTTCGTGCGTGTCTCGATAGTACTTGATCGATTCGAGGACGTGATTGTTGTACCGCACGCCGCCGTGGTGGAACTGGACAACAAGCAGACAGCCTTTGTAATCAACGACGGTCTGGCTCACAAACGGATCGTAACAGTGGCGGCAGAGATCGAGGCAGGTGTCGTAATCAGTGACGGATTGCAGGTTGGCGACACCCTGGTAACGCTCGGTCAGACCTATCTTGACGATGGCTTCACGGTGGAAATCACAGCTCTGGAGAGTAACGACCGATGAAGCTATCTGAAATATCCGTCAAGCGTCCGGTATTCGCCACCATGATGATTGGGGCGTTGTTGGTACTCGGCGCCTTCTCATACACCGAGCTACCGGTGGAGATGTTTCCCGAAGTCGATTTTCCGTTTGTGGTGGTGCAGACGATCTACCCGGGAGCATCGGCCGAGGCGGTCGAAACCGAGGTCACCGAAAAGCTGGAGGAGGCCGTCAATCAGATCAATGGTGTGCGGCATATTCAATCCAGTTCCAGTGAGGGATATTCGCTTGTCGTAGTGGAATTCCAGCTGGAAATCGAAGGCGTCATAGCATCGCAGGACGTGCGTGAGAAAGTGTCGGGAATTCGTTCGTCGTTGCCGGAAGCAATCGAGGAACCGATCGTCAGCAGGTACGATCCGAATGCTCAGGCTATAATGTCACTGGCCCTGTCGGGCAGCCGTTCCGCCAGAGAGATCACGCAACTGGCCAACGATGTGATCAAGCCACGTCTGGAGCCGATATCCGGGGTCGGTGCGGTCCGGCTTATTGGTGGATCGGACCGGGAGATCAGGATCTTTCTTAACCCGGTGAAGATGGAAGCTTACGGCGTGACGATCGATGATGTGCAGCGCACTGTAAGCAGTTCCAACCTGGAGATTCCCGGAGGTCGTGTTGAAGAAGCCTCGCGTGAATACCTCGTACGCCTGAAGGGTCGACTGACGCGCGTCGCGCAGTTCGACAGTGTTATCGTCAAGAATAAGAACGGCACGCCGATCTATCTGAGTGATCTGGCTCGCGTGGTCGACACCATAGCCGAACAACGATCATTGTCGCGCTATAACGGTCAGCCGGCTATCGGCATCAATATCATCAAACAATCGGGTGCGAATGTCGTTCAGATGGCTGAACTCACCAGAGAGGTTATTGCCGAACTGCAAGAGGAACTGCCACCGGATATTGACATCAGAATTGTCAACGACAACTCGACATTTATCGAAGATTCAATTCACGAAATCGAAACCAACATCGTAATCGGCACCATTCTGGCCGTACTCGTGATTTTCCTGTTCTTACTCGACGGCCGACCGACCTTGATAACCGGTCTGTCCATTCCCATTTCTATTATTGGTACCTTCACCGTTATGAAGTTCCTCGGGTTTACTATCAACTTCATGACCTTGCTGGGGCTTTCATTAGCGGTTGGTATTCTAATCGATGATGCCATTGTGGTCGTCGAGAATATCTACCGGCATCTTGATGAAGGCGAATCGCCGAGGGAGGCGGCGCTTGGCGGGACCAAAGAAATCGGACTGGCGGTGATGGCAACCACTTTTGCCATCATGGTGGTGTTCCTGCCGGTTGCCTTCATGGAAGGCATCGTAGGTCGGTTTTTCTATCAGTTCGGAATGACGGTCGCCTTTGCGGTTCTGATCTCGTTGTTCGTGGCTTTCAGCTTGACGCCGATGCTGTCGTCGCGCATGCTGAAAAGGAACCATCAAGACCCGTCCACCGACCCGGCGGCTGTGGCCTCGCCACTCCGACGGACGTGGCTGGCGATTCGCGGCGTGTTAAACCTGTGGAACCGTGCTTTTGACCGATTGAAACCAGCTTACAAATCCGTGCTGGCTTTCTCACTGAGGCAGCGCTGGTTGGTGATGCTTATCGCCGTGGCAATTTTTGTTTCCTCACTGGTATTGGCCGGCATGTTGGGCAGCGAGTTTCTTCCCGAGACGGACGAAGGACGGATGTACATCACTGTCACCACCCCGCCCGGTACGGATCTCGACCAGACTTCGGAACGGTTTGAGCAGGTCGAGCGACTGGTTGGAACTCTTGGCGAGGTGACGGCTACTTATGTCACTATCGGCGGCGGCAATTCGCCTGTGACCGAAGGGTCCATCCTGGTTCGTTTGACCGATGCTACCGAGCGTGAATTGTCGGCGATACAACTGATGGATTCGATACGCATTCTCATGGCAACTTTCCCCGGTATCAAATACTCCGTCTCCAAAGAGAGTGGTGAAGGTGGCCACGGCAAACCAATTGAGTTCTCCATTCGCGGTGAGGACATGGATGAACTGTCGCGGCTGGTGCATCGAGTGCAGAACATCGCCCGCACCGTGCCGGGCTGCACCGATATCGACAACACCATGGAAGAAGGCAAGCCGGAAGTTCGAATAGAGGTCGACCGCAAGGCTGCTGACGACCTGGGTCTTAACCTGTCCGGCATTTCGATGACTATTCGTTCCCTTGTCGAAGGAGATGTAGTCACGCGCTTCAAGGAGGGGGATGAGGAGTACGACGTTCGCATCCAGCTTGACGAACCGTACCGCAACACGGTGGCCGATCTCGGACGCATCCTCATCGAGAGCGACAAGGACATGCCGGGCGACGCGATGCTACTTGTGCCGGTGGACAGAGTGGCGACATTGGTCAGAGGCGTCGACATCGGAGAGTACAACCGCTACGATCGGAAGCGAGAGGTGCGGGTAAGCGCCAACGCTCTGGCCGGATCGTTTTCAGGCAGTCTCGCTGAGCAGATTCTCGATTCGGTAGCGACGATGCAACTCCCTCCCGGTTATGAAATCGGGGCCGTAGGCACTCAGGAAATTATGGTCGAGTCGTTCACCAATATCTTCAGGGCGCTGCTGCTGGCCATCATATTCATTTACCTCTTGCTGGCGTCCCAGTATGAATCATTCTTTGATCCTTTTTCGATCATGTTCTCATTACCGCTATCACTGGTCGGCGCCGTTCTTGGCTTGCTGGTCTTCCAATCGTCGCTGTCCATCATGTCTATGATCGGAATCGTGATGCTGATGGGTTTGGTGACAAAAAATGCAATCCTATTGATCGATTTCGTGAAACAACAACGGGCCAAAGGTGTTTCAAGAACCGATGCCGTTTTGATCGCCGGGCCGGTCCGATTGCGACCGATTCTGATGACAACTTTTGCCACTGTGTTCGGTATGCTGCCGCTGGCATTGGGGATCGGTCCGGGAGCGGAAATTCGCTCCGGTATGGCTCGCGCCGTGATCGGTGGAATGATTTCGTCGACTATGTTAACTTTGGTAGTAGTTCCGGTCGTGTATACGCTGATTGATGATTTTGCAGGACTGTTTCGCCGCAAGAAGAAAAGTGACGCCCTCGACGCCACTGGGAATATCACGGCATGAGATGTTTGATTACCGCCACCAAGGCGATGGGTTATTCCGATATCTATCTTGACTACCTGTACGGCTGCAGCTCTGCGGGAAGTTTCTATCGGGCCGGCAGTATCGATGAGGCCGCCTCGCAACTTGACGGGCGGCAGCACGATCGTGAATGGGTGGCGTCAATACTGACCCGACAGAACCGAGCTTACCATGCCTCGGATCAAACGCTTGCTAATATCGAGCGCCTTAGAGAGAACGACGCGCTATGCGTGTTTGCAGGCCAGCAGGCTGGGTTGTTTGGCGGTCCCATGTTAGTGATGATCAAGGCGCTGGCTGTTGTTAAGGCCGCTCTACTGTACTCACAGCAGTTGAAAAGGCCGGTGATCCCGATCTTCTGGATTGCCGGTGATGATCATGATTTCGAGGAGGCCAATCACACCTTCGTTTTGAATCGACAGACGGAGCCGGTGCGACTGGAGTATGCTTCGGCGCCGGCTGAAGAACTGCCGATGGCCGAGATCCTCTTTGATAACACTCAACATCTGAATCAGGCCAAAGCGCTTCTGCGTGAGACTCTGGGTCAGTCCGATTTCACCGACGAATTGTATGAGTTGATCGATCGTTGTTATACGTCTCGGGACAGTATGGTATCCGCTTTCGGCAAACTCATGGCGGCCCTGACGCGTGACCACGGGCTGGCTTTGTTTTCCCCGGGAGATGCCGATGTCAAGCGACTGGCGGCGCCACTGTTCAAGGCGATCGTGTCACATCAAGAGGACCTGCACGGCCTCCTGAGCGAACGGAACCATGCGATTTCGGAAAACGGTTACCATATTCAGGTCGAGAAAAAGGAAAACTCCGCTCATCTGTTCTACAATTCTAATGGTCGCAAGCCACTGCTGCGCGACGGCGATCGTTTTACCGTGGGTGACCACACCTTCACAAAAGAGGAACTATTGGCACGCATCGATATCGAGCCGGAGAAGTTCTCACCCGATGTCATGACCCGTCCAATCCTGCAATCCTACCTCTTCCCGGTCCTCAGCCAAAAAGGCGGACCGGCTGAAATCGCGTACCTGGCCCAGATCAACCCGCTCTTTGAACTGTTTGGGCTGGCCGCGCCGTACCACATGGCGCGGGCCTCAGCGACTATCGTCGAGAACCGGTTCGAACGGCTATTGCATGACAACCATATAGAGTTCGGTGAACTGACCGGTGATATCGAACAGGTGATAAACCGCGTCCTGGTGCAGACTTTTCCCGCAAGTTTGGAGAAGGAGTTTGCCTCGCTGCGACAGGATGTCGATTTTCACGTCAACAAGTTTGCCGCCGAGACATTGCGGTTCGACCCTGGGCTGGTTAAGTTCGCCGAGCAGACGCACGGCAAAATCGATTTCGCCCTGAAGAATTTCGAAAGTAAGGTGTTTGCATCGCACAAGAAGAAGTCGCAGGAGGTGCGGGACCGCATCTACCGTCTTCACCGCGCCCTCTGCCCCAATCGAGGTTTGCAGGAGCGATGCGTAAATATCTCCTATTTCCTCAGCCGCTATGGATTCGGATTTATACGATTCCTGTATGATTCTCTCGACAGTGAGGAAAAGGCGCACCAATTGATCGACTTGATGGAGTATGAAGCTCAGGCGTCGTTATCGACGCCGGCGGCATCATCGAATGCGAACTAAGAAAGCCATCCTCAGGAAAGGAAAAGAGCGGAAAGTGAACCAGCCATGGTGATCGGTATCACATGTTATCCCTCGGCCGGCGGCTCCGGCATCGTCGCCACTGAGCTCGGCCAGCAACTGGCCTCGCGTGGCCATCAGGTGCATTTTGTTTCGTATGCGCTGCCGTTTCGACTGGATCGATATCAGGCCAATCTGATGTTTCACGGGGTCGAGATGACCGCCTACCCGTTGTTCAAGTACCCCCCGTACACTCTGACGCTGGCGGCTAAGATGGCCGAAGTGGCGCGTAACTTCAAGCTGGATGTTATGCACGTACACTACGCCATTCCCCATGCGATCTGCGCCTACCTGGCCAAACAGTTACTTGAGACCAACGGCGGCGTTAATCACACTAAGATCATCACTACGCTCCACGGAACCGACATAACTCTGGTGGGGGCCGATCCGTCGTATTTCGACATCACGCGCTTCTCTATTATGGCCTCCGACGGTGTTACAGCGGTCTCCGATTACCTCGCCAAGGAAACCATTGAGGTGTTCAATCTGGATAAGGACATCCGCGTTATTCATAATTTCTTCGACGACAAGCGATTTAAGCCGGTTTGCGATACCTGCTGTCGCAGCGAGTTCGTTTCTGATGACGAGTTCCTGATCGCTCATGTCTCGAATTTCCGCCCGGTTAAGCGGATCATGGATGTAATCGATACGTTCGATAAGATTCGGCAGGACGTGCCCGCCCGCCTGGTGATGATTGGCGAAGGACCTGAGACTATTCTGGCCCGGAGACAGATCAAAAAGAGGGGTCTTAGCGACCGCGTCATCCTCCTGGGCAACCAGAGTCGGGTCGAGGCGGTGCTGCCGTGCGCCGATCTGTTTCTGGTGCCCTCGGAGGAAGAGTCGTTTGGGTTGGCGGCGCTGGAGGCGCTGGCCTGCGGAGTACCGGTCATCGGCACCGCCGGAACCGGCCTCACGGAGGTTGTCGATGATTTCCGGAATGGGTTTCTACTACCGGTTGGTGACACTGCCTCGATGGCTCGCGCCGCTTTGTCACTATTGAAGGATCCAAGCCGTCTGGCTCAGTTCAAGAAAGCTGCCGGCGAAGGCGCCAGGGCCAAGTTCAACGCCGATCGGATTGTGACACAGTATGAAAACTACTACCATGAAGTCTATGATGCCTGAGCTTGCAAAGCTTGATGTTTTGGCTATCGCCGCCCACCCCGACGACATTGAAATAACGTGTGGTGGGTTCATGATCAAGATGGCCAATCTCGGTCGTAAGACCGGAGCCCTGGATCTGGCCGCCGGAGAGATGGGAACATTCGGCGACGAGACTGATCGCACCGCCGAAGCCGCTGCCGCCGGGGAGATTCTGGGGCTGGCCTATCGTCACAATCTCGGCCTTCCGGACTCAGCCATCGAGGTAAACCAAACCAACAAACTGAGGATCGCCGACGTCATCCGCCGGACACAGCCGGAGTTGGTCATCATCCCCCACTGGGAGCAGCGTCACCCGGACCACGCCGCCTGCTCTCGTCTTGCCTTCGACGCTTGCTTTCTGGCCGGTCTCAGGAAGCTGGATGTTGACGGCGAGCCGTTTCGGCCGCGCAAGATTATCTATGCCTCCTATTTCCGAAACAAGGACAACTCCTTCCTGGTCGATATCTCCGATTGGTTTGAGACCAAGTGTCAGGCAGTGGCGGCATATCAGTCGCAGTTCGCCGAGGAAGTAACGGCCAGGCGGATTTTCATGCCGGGCGTAGATATCTATGAGATGATGCGGGTGCGCGCTGCCGCCCTTGGTCAGCAGGTCGGCGTCCAATACGCCGAGGCGTTTACGCTCAAAGAACCGATACTATACGACGATCCTCAGAAAATGCCGGGTCAGTCGGTCTGAGGACGCCCACCCGGTTATGCCAGGGCGAGTGATAGCTGGTGGTTTTTGTTGATGTCTCCCATTCGTTTCCCCGATAAGTACGTGGGAGTATGAGGCCGTCCGCAATTGCCGCTAGTGTGAGACAATGTTGTGGAAGAAGACATGGATAGCAATACGAGGCGGAACCGTCAGGATCTGAGTGCAGGGCTGACCGTCACTCGGGTGGGGATGCTGGTCAATTTCGCTCTTTTTGTCATCAAGATTACGGCCGGGTGGTTTGGGCGGTCACAAGCGTTGATTGCGGACGGCGTGCATTCACTGTCCGACCTTCTCAGCGACGTCGTAGTGCTGCTGGGTCTGAAGTGGGGTCGCAAAGAGGAAGACGAATCGCATCCGTTCGGGCATGCTCGCATCGAGACGATCGCAGGTATGTTCATCGGGCTGGTGCTCATCGGCACCGGCATTGGACTGGCTTACAATTCAGTTTCCGCCATCTACGATCACACCGAATCATCACCCGGGCTATCGGCGATTATAGCTGCCTTGATCAGTATCGTCGTCAAGGAGGGGCTTTACTGGTACACGGTGAAAGTGGGCCGTCGTATCAGGAGCCTGGCTCTGATAGCCAACGCCTGGCATCACCGCAGCGATGCTCTCAGTTCCATCGCGGTGCTGGTCGGTGTGACCGGCGCCTATCTCTCCCCGGCCTGGGCCATGGCTGACGCCTACGCCGCCCTGGTCGTGACCTTTTTCGTGGTGAAGATTGGCGCCGGACTGATCTGGAGCGCCGCCAAAGAAGTGATCGACACAGCTCCGGATCAGGCCGCCATGGACCAGGTGAAAGAAACGGCCCTAAGAGTAGCCGGCGTCCGGCAGACGCACGACATCCGCGCCCGTCTTTCAGGTGGGCAGATTTTCGCAGAGATCCACATTGTTGTCGACCCCGACCTTACCGTCCGAGCCGGGCACGAGATCGCCGACGCCGTCAAGGAACGTCTTCTCGACGAGGTGGCCGGGATGGCACGAATCATCGTGCATGTCGATCCGGAGCCCGATCTGTAGGGACTGTTGACAAACCTCGCGGACCGTTGTGTCGGGTCTTGACCACGCCAAAGGCGTGGTTGTGACCTGACACATAAGTACGTGCCTGACAAGCGCGGCAGGTCACACAAACCCGCTGGCGCGGATTCGCAAGACCTGCTGCAACCTGTTTGGTAACTTTTTCAACTAGCCTGTAGGGACCGTCTCACAAGTTCATTTCACCGCGCCTTGCGCCTACCCGCTTTTACCGCTCACCACAAGTTCTCCAAAAACTGTTTGCATCGAGAGGTCAGTCCGTTATCTTATTAGTGGATCAATATATCGTTGAGCCGACAGCTAAGTATGCAATTCCTCGAACCCGATAACGATGGCTCACGAAGCACGTGAGTGCAATCAGAACCGAGTGAACGGAACGCAATCAGCAGGAGGCCAGCATGAAAACCTACATACTAATGTCAAAGCTGACGATGCAGGGACCGAGCGTCGTAGAGGTTGCTTCAACTATGAAAAAGGGGCCCAGATCCCGCCAGGCCTGGCTCGATCAGGTGGCAAAGCAGTGTCCGGAAGTCAAGTTTGTGGCTCACTACGCTCTGCTTGGAGGATGGGACTTCATGGACATTTACAAGGCGCCGGACTCTGAAACAGCCGCCAAAGTGTCGATGATCTGTGGTGCTACTGCCGCCTTTCAGACGGAGAGTTGGACCGCCATCCCGGAGGTTCGTCTGCAGCAACTAGCCGATGAAATAAACATCGAGAAAGAAGGCTGACAGCGCGTCGGTTCGTTACTGAATCGCCTTAGCAGGCTGTTGAAAAAGTGCTTTATCATGTCTGGGACCTACCGGATTTGTCATGCCCGCGAAGGCGGGCATCCAGTAAGTCGTTGATTCAGATAGATTCCCGCCTGCGGGATCTTCCGGAAACCCATGATATTGTGCGCGGCAGACCTCCCGGTCTGCCCGTTTGAAGGACGTATCCAAAGTAATCAAGGGGCAGACGAGGACGTCTGCCGCCCACAAACAACTTTCCAAAAACTGTGTGAGCGGCAGATTCGATTGGCTGGACTACTCAAGCAGCAGATTGATACGCTTATGCTCCGGAGCCATTTGGCGGTACTTGACGCCTGCCATCTCGAAGATCTTCCGGGCCGCGACAAAGACCTCGGTGTCGTAGTACTTGTCCGACAGGTACACCACCTCTCTGATTCCGACCTGGACAATTAGTTTGGCGCACTCATTGCACGGGAAGAGTGAGACATACATAGAAGCTCCGTCCAAATCCGGTTTGTTGGCGGCGTTCGTGATGGCGTTCATCTCAGCATGGCAGACGTAAGGATACTTGGTGTCAAGGAAGTCTCCGTCCCGTCCCCACGGGAGTTCGTCGTCGGAGCAGCCGGTCGGGAAGCCGTTGTAGCCGATGCCGATGATCCGTTTGTTGGCGTTTACGATGCAGGCGCCGACCTGCGTATTGGGGTCCTTGGATCGTCTGGCCGAAAGCTGGGCGATTGCCATGAAGTACTCTTCCCAGCTTATATAGTCTTTGCGCTTACTATTCATGGGGTCAAAATAGAGAATGGTCCTCTTGCGGTCAAGTGATGACATTCTCGGCTTCGGCAGGTCACAGCCGAAGTGTTCGGCGGTTACCGTTTGAAGGTGTGAACCACTCCCGCTGAGAAATTCCAGCCGCCGGCCGAGAAGGAGTTGATACTGCGTCCCGCCAGCGTTCGAAATCGACCTATCCGATAACCGGCCTCGCTGCGCAAGGCCAGCGTGGAACTGATTCTTAACCTGAGTCCCCCACCAGCACGGAGGCCTATCCCTCCGCCAAACGTCTCTCTAACCGGCAACTCCGTTTCCAGATCGAGACCGCCGTTCTTGGCCACCAGGAAATGAAGCAGCAGACCGACCGTGCCATAAGGCTGAAGCAACCCATCCGGATTCAAGTAGCCTTTTGCATTGGCTCCAACCTCGTGGTGGCGTGCTCGGTCCTGAATGCCCAGCCAGGTGGTTTGATGAGAGGTGGTTGTGTACGACACCTCCCCTCCCAAATGGCGCTTCCGGAATCCAAGAGACACGCGAAGACCGCTTCCGGCCTCAAGTTTGGGCATGGTAAAGAGGTTGATTCCGTCGCTGTAAAAGCTCCAACCGTCGAACCCATCCGGCATAGACTGCTGCACAAACTCGAGGGCGACGTACGTCCGGAATCGAACCGAGTCCCCAGGCGACTCAGGTTCAACCCCCTGCGTTCGAACCGACGCCGATAACAGCAAGAAAAACGGAAACAGTATCAGTGTATAGCGGTTATAAAACACGGCGCCCTTTACTTCCGTGGCGCGATGGTCGGCTGACACTCACTTTGACTCATGATCCGGGCAGGCCGTTGCCACCGTCGCGATAGTTCACATCCGGTTCTCAGTATAGGGTATCGGCGCCGTAAGATCAAGCAACTCGTGGCCCGTTATGTTGGATTCGGAAACGAGACTGTTCGTCCCGCGGTGAAAAGGCGGCCCGCTAAGAATTTGGTGCTTGCAAGCCGATACTTAGGCAGAGGTTCAATGGGTAGATGATAATACGGTGGAGAGTATGACAACCTGGCGAATAATCACATTTTCGGTGCTGTTGACATTGGCAGCATCGACCGCCTACCCAGGCAGAAAAGCGGACCCGGTGAACGAACAAATAGCCTCGTTGATTGCCGACATCGATAGCTATGTCAAATGGCCTGACGCCAAGACGGATATGGACAAACCGTTCTTTGTGGCAATGTTCGGGAAATCGTCTCTGACTGCCCGAATGAAAGAGTTGAACCGTACGAAACTGCCTGACGGTCGCAAGATCAAAGTACGTTTTGTTCGAGCCGACCTGCTGCCGTCTAACGCTCACATTCTCGTAGTTGCGGCTGCCGATGACAAGCTGAGCACCCAGCAACTGGAGAAACTGAAGGGCACCGGGACTCTTACGATCAGCCCCACTGCAATCGACCTGCCGATTATTCTGCGAGTGGATCAGGTCGTGGTCGGTGGAAAGACCGAGGTTCGCATGAGACTCGACTTGAAGCTGGCGGCGGAAGAACACCTTGAGGTCACACAGAAGCTCAAAAAACTGGCCATCACCACGGATCTTGAAGAGACGACCAGGCGATAGTCCCGACGTCACAGGGAGTGTCGATAAACCCACGCAGATGTCATTGTGAAGCCACGCGTTTCGCGTGGCTGTGAAAGCCTACTCTTTCAATATTCTTTGTGGGCGGCAGACGTCCTCGTCTGCCCCATTATCCACGTGGCGCGCGAGGGCGTACACCGCGCACAAAAACCACCACCCGGTAGTTTTTTGGAAAGTCCCAAAGGAAGAAGCCTACTCTTTTAACATCGCCCGTCCTGATGCGGTCTCGATAGCGACGAGCGGACTGTCGGAGCCACGAGTGAAACTCTTGCGCACGTAATCCTGGCCCCAGCGTTCAAACTCTTCTTCATCATCGAAATCAAACGGCGCCGTAATACGTCCACGCCGCAAACGCGCCGTAAGCTCAAACTGACCCTTGATGGGATTGCCGTTGTAATCAAGCGTGGCCGATCCGGAGGCCGTCGAGATAACCAGATCGTGTTCGGCACTGACGGCCAGCGCCACTTCGACATCACCTGAGGCGGTCTCAAAGCTGCTCGGATTATTCAGCGTGACCCCGACAGCATCAATATCGCCGGAGGCAACTCCGAGGTCAAACTCGCCCTCGCAGTCATCGACTTCGATATCTCCTGACGCCGTCTGCAATTCGAACTCGCCGGTACAGTTCCGAATAGCAACATCGCCCGAAGCGGTGCTGAACTCGAATTCACCACGGCATCCCTCGGCTGTGATGTCGCCTGAAGCCACTTCCACCTCAAAGCTGCCGGTACAATTGTCCAGCAGAATGTCACCCGAAGCCGTTTCGATGTCGATATCGGCCTTCAGATCCCCGGCCTCGAAATCACCCGAGGCGGTGCTGAATCGCACTCTTGTTTCCGCCGGTACGGTTATGGTCCAGACCGAACTGCCGCTGTTCGACTCGTAGTGATACTCGCTCATACGAAGCACTCGGCTACGCTCTTCAAACGTCGGCTCAAAGGAACCTCGTGGCGAGTAGGTGTAGACTAGATGAACGTGTATTTTGTCACCATCACCCTGCTTGATAGTGCAGTCACCATTGACCGTATTGATGCGAACCGATTCCCTGGCGTCAAAGGTCTTCTCGATCACCTCTTTGCGGCCGGCGAACACGCTCAGGCACAGCGTCACGACCAGCAGCCCGGTTACCACGATTACTTTTGTTAAGGATGACATCCGATCCTCCACGTATGTGAGTTATCTTTCGATCCGGTCGGCGAAATCAACCCGCCGTTGTCTTGCTGTATATACGGGCCGGTATACCGAAGGTTACATTGTCGGTGTTTAGAGAAATTGCGGCACAACCCTACCCAAGAGCAGAGCAGAGACCGAAATAGAGAACGCCCGGCACGCCGGACTCAAACTGGAACGATTGATGCTCGAGACGGGAAAGCTCTGTGGTGATCTGACCGAGATGAATGCTCTGCCACCGTTCGTTGTCATGCGTCAGGGGACTGACAACAAACAGCAAGGCGCGTTTTGGAAAGCTCACAGACTTACCTGGGTTGGTAAGTTTCCAGATGTCTTTGATCAGCGTCTCGACGTTCCTGGTAAGGGACCGCTTTACGCTACGAACCTGTTCGTGAGGGATATTGGTGCTGATGGTGCGTACATTGATACCCCAGTCTCCGCAGGCAATATCAACCTTATTGGTATCCGGTTCCGGGTACAGTCCGCTGCCGAGAAGCACCTGACACAACTCTACCTGAAGCCAGCCTGCAAACGAAGAGCGTTCGCGTGTAAACGCATTCAACCCTTGATGGCTTTCCATCTTCAGCGTTAGGCCGTCAAGAACGAGGCTGGTTAGCTTTTCGAACTCCATTGGACACACCTATCGATTAACGGCGCGTGGCGACGGGTCCGGGATGCCACCACCCGAAGGCCGCAGCATCCCCTCCATGACCATGATAGACTCTGACCGCCTCGTATGTCAAGTAGAGAATGGCCGGTCGATACTTCGTAAGCGGGAACCCCCACACGCTGAGTTTGCGGAGTACGCCTTCATCCTGGATGTGCTGGGGGTAGAGTAGTCTTTCAGGCCAGGGCCAATTTGTTGACCTTGCCGGACTGGTAGCGCGGCAGAGCATCGGTGAAGATCACATGCTTGGGCACCTTGGTCGGTCCCAACTCGATCCGGCAACGGTCCTGGATGGCTTTGGCGTCGGCCGTTTGATCGTTGGACAACACCACAACTGCTTTGAGCGCTTCACCCAAAGTGTCATCGGGCACGCCCACAACGGCCACTTCGGCGATGGCAGGATGGGCCGCTATGCACTCCTCAACTTCGCGCGCCGAAACACGATGGCCACCGACTTTGATGATTTCCTTCTTGCGCGAAACGATCCAGAGCAACCCGTCGTCATCTATACGACCCAGGTCACCGGTATAAAGGCGACCGGCCTTGAGCACCTGATCCTGCTCGTCAGGTTGATTCCAGTAACCCATCATAACCAGGTCACCGGACACGACCACCTCGCCCAACTCGCCACGGGGAAGCTCCGAGCGGGACTCGTCGCAGATGTGCACGGCCACACCTTTCAGAGACACCCCGACCGATCCGACATTGTCCGCAAGCATCTCCGGCGGCAGGTAACTGATGCGCGGTGACGCTTCCGTTTGTCCATACATAATGTATATATCGCGATCTCGGAAAACATCGATCAAGTTCTCAATAACATGCGGCGGCATGGCTCCCCCCGCCTGTGTCAGGTATCTGAGATGAGGCAGTTGCTTCTGAGTAAAGGCGGCGTGCTCCAGGAGAATCATGAAATTGGAAGGCACACCCGAAAAACCGGTCACCTCGCGTAGCACCATTGTCTGCAGTACGACCTGCGGATAAGCAAAGCGATTCTCGATCACCAGTTGTCCTCCGCAGCCAACATGGGTCAACATCAGAGAGTTGCCGTATATATAGAAGAACGGAAAAATCACGATAACTGAATCTTCGGCGGTCAGCTTGAGGTACTCGACCGTCGCGACCGTATTGGCAATCAGGTTCCGATGCGACAGCATGACCCCTTTGGCGGTGCCGGTACTCCCCGACGTATAGAAAATCGCGGCCAGATCGTCTGAGCAATCAGACAGGTTGTCATACTGCAAGGGTCCGCTCTGTGACAACCGCTCGATTTCGCTGTTCGCCGAATCTTGCAGCGCAGCATCTTGAACATCCGCCAGCAACGCCGTCATGCTCACGTAGTTCACAGAAGTAGATTTCGATGACAGCGAACTCTCCGACAGAACTAACTCGACCGGTGATTCATCGCCCACCAGACTGTCCACTATCGGTGCATACCGATTTGACACCAGAAGAGCTGAGGCGCCGCAGTCTATTATGATATCGCGCAGTTTCTCCGGCTTGAGCGAACTGTCCAGGGGCACGACCACCAGACCGGCTCGGCACACGGCGAAAAAGCTGATGACGTAGTTTATGGAGTTCTCACTCAGAACCGCCGCCCTTGACCCACGGGGCAACCGTTCCAGTGCTTGGGCGACCGCAATAGCGGCCGCCAGCAAATCGCGGTAGGAAATAGTGTCGTCGCCATGGACCACAGCTTCCTTTTCAGGTGACAGGACAACACCATACAACAACAGATCAAACAGCTTCATTCAGTTCTACTTCCATCGTCGTGATCGTTCGCGGTTCGGCACCGATCCGGCCTTACCACCCACCGATCAGCGAACGTTAATTCCGGTAATAAGGCCGTACTTCGCATGTTTCGGCAAAACATTAGTATCCTTGAACTACGCACATATACCACATATACTGTGTACTGTCGTCCGACCTGCCTTGGGCCCTTGCGTTCGGCCGTTGTTGCCGCTATTTTCGGAACTTGGCGCTTTCGGCATGGTTGATAACTTCAATAGCCACAGTGTACATGATTATGGTACGTAGTCAAGATTAGTATGTGAGGTGAGACGATGATTGATGTGAAGATGAGATGGGCAGGGGGAATCAGGTTTGAAGGCGAAGGAGTTTTTGGACACACGATAGTCACCGACGGCGCCAGACAGTCGGGCGGCGAAGAAGCCGGGTTCAAACCAACCGAACTGCTGCTGTTTGGTATCGCCAGTTGTACCGGGGTCGATGTCGTTCGGATCCTCGAGAAACAGCGGCAGAAACTGACCTCGCTGGAGATTGAGGTCAAAGCACATCAGAATGATAACTACCCAAAGCCGTTTCATACTTTTGAAGTCAAGTACATCGCTCGTGGCGAAAACCTCAATGAAAAGAAGCTGGCCAAAGCAATCGAGTTGTCCGAGAGCAAGTATTGTGTAGTCAGCCAGACCATGGAGTCTGAGGCCAGGGTGACTACCAGCTATGAGATCGTAGCTGAGTAGCCTGAATCGTTTTGGTCCTTCGGTTATCTAATGGATAAAAGAACTACGATGGAGATGATACCATGATTGATAAGCTCGCGTACCGAATGGAATCCGACAAGCCGTTCGCCGCAGTGACGGCGGAAATCGAGAAACAGACTGCCGAGCATCAGTTTCGGGTACTGGCCGTTCATGATGTCCAGGACACGCTGGCTGAGAAGGGGTTCGAACGGGGTCCCCTGAAAATTATCGAGGTTTGCAACGCCGGTTTTGCTCATAAAGCTACGCAGAAGGACATCCATGTGGCGCTGTTCATGCCGTGCAAGTTTACCGTGCACACCGAGGGGGACAAGACAATTGTCACGCTGGCGCGACCGACCATGATTGCCGACATGTTGCCTGATGCCGGCTTGAATGATCTGGCCCTGGAAGTCGAAGACACCCTGAAGAAAGTGATGGCGGCGGCGGTTTGATACCTCGGCAGATGTGGACATCTGCCGCGCACAGAAAATGTGATGGCGGCGGCGGTTTGAGCGTTCCCATAAGTGGGCGGCGTATGTCCACATGCGCCGCCGGTACACAAGGCAGATGTGGACATCTGCCGCCCACAAGAACGCCATGTATCACAAGCTGTCACCCCCGCGCAGGCGGGGCGGCAAGCCGCTTCTTCGCGCCTCGCGCGCCTTCCTCTTAGTTCGTCATTCCTGCGAAAGCAGGAATCGAGTCTTGAGAAGCGACGGATGGATTCCCGCCTTCGCGGGAACGACATGAGTTGTCTTCGTAGGGCAGGAGCCCTGCGCTCCTGCCACGTTGGCACGATCACAGGGATCGTGCCCTACGATGCGCATGGTCGAATCTGAAGATACGGCCACCACAACGCTGGAACCCGGCACTGCCGGGGGATGTTAAGATGCTATGACCCGCAGCAAAATAAAGAGAGCCCTGATATATGCCGCCGGTGGCGGACTGCTTGGATTTTCGACGGCTTATGCTTATATTCAGTTCGGCTCGACGTGAGCGCTGATGTGTAACCCCTGGCTGACTACGGTCATGGGTGCAGTGACCGGTGCGGTCCTGTCGATTTCGGATACCGAAGGAGAGAAGTAGTGCCGATTTACGAATACAAGTGTCACGACTGCGGCGACATATTTGAAGAATTGGTCAGCAGCGGCACCGAAACCGTCCCCTGTCCCAAGTGTAAGTCATCTAAGATCCACAGACTGATTTCGCTCATCTCTGCGAAAGGCATCTCGAGCGGTTGCACTACCTGCGTTCCCTCCAAATGCTCCAGCGCCTCCACGTGAAGTATCTGATAACCCCTGCGGTCGCAGGGATCGATCGTTCTTGACAAACTCCCAACAACGTTATGGCCTCAGCCGCCAACGCCTACTCCGGGCATTGCAGGGCGGGGCCGTCTGTAAACATGTAGTCAACCAGGTAGACCAAGTCAGTTATATCGACAACGCCTGAGCCATCCACATCTGCCGCAGAGTAATTGTCGGGCGGTGGGCCGTCGCGGAACATGTAGTCAACTAGGTATGTCAAATCACCTATATCCGGCCCGCTGCCGTCACCATTGATGTCGCCGCAGACAAACAGCGGGATCGTGGCCTCGGTGTACGCTATGCCGTCCGGGTGTGTCCCCTGCCATGTAGTGTAGTATAGTCCAAGGGTCAGACCCTCTCCGGTCCATTCTGGAACACCGCAGCTTTTGTAGAGTCTGCGGTTAAACGCACCGGGTTGCCTGGTCCCCTGAAGGGCGGGTGTCTGTTGTACTTGCCAGACACATCCACCATCGCCACTGATGGCAAGGTATAGATCGTAATCGGGCAGAAGCGTCAGGAGTGCGAGAAGAACGCTATCGGTTATCGGTACTATGTCTAAGTGCCAAACGGGATGATCAACGGCAAAGGCTGAGTCCTGTTGGAACTCGCAAGTATCCACGAACGACCAGGGTAGGCCGGGGCGCTCCGAGCTATACATTTCGACGTGATTGGGGATCGGTTCGGTGATGTCGAGAGCTACCGGCGCCTGCACTACCCAGTGTTTGCACTCTCCGTCTTGGCTAACAACTGTAGCCGGGCTAATATAAGACCATATCGTGTCTGGTTCACGGACGAATCGCCAGGGAGTCCACTCGTATCCGTTGGCCGTACTCGTGGATATCAGAGCTGTGCGAACTTCGTGCAGAAATCCATAGTGCCACGTTGCTCTAAAGGTAACAGTGAGAGTGTCGTTGGCAGACCCTACTTGCATCGCCCCCACCGGATCGGAGAGATACCGTGCGGTATCGGCACCCGGTAGGATCGGTGAATCGAGCCAGACGACATCTTCTCTGCTGATGATCGGGTCGGGGCAAACCTGACCACCCGGACCCACAAATACCGACCAATTCACTCCGTCGTTGCTTACACGCACACATGGGTTTTCGTGTACGAACTCACCATGATCGTACGGCGACATGAACATCCAGTCCAGATAACCGTTCCACGGCTGATCGAATTTGATTACCCAGGGGTGTATGGCGGCATGGCGGTCAGAACTGTCCGGGTCCCAGTATTGCTCAGGGATGCTGATAAACAGGATGGTGTCTGCGTGTTCAAATGTGAGACCGGTGAAATCAGGTATCAGTTGACGATCCGTTGCCATTGGAACACCAGCATAAAGCACAGCGACGCCGAGCACCAAGACGGCCACTGCGAGAAGGGTCCTCATAGGTTCCTCCGCATTGAATCTAATCTACTAGCCTCATAATAGGCAGAAAAGGCGATTTTGTCAAGGAGCGACTGGCTTATGCTGCCCCCCTGACTCTCGATGAGAGGCTCTTTTCGCCTTCTGAATTAGATGTGACATTTGTGATTAGCCCGGTGAGTGGTTGGAATACAAGAAGAATAATACGCCCAGGAGGAGTCGAACCCCCAACCTTCTGATCCGTAGTCAGACGCTCTATCCAATTGAGCTATGGGCGCATCTCGACCTGAATAAAGACTCGTGCCGGTGAAAGTCAAGCTGTTTTTGGGGCGAGGTGACGCCGCATCCACTCCATACTGGACCCCGCAATCAAGGTTTGTGAGAATAGGCTGGTTGCCGGTAGTATTGCCCTGGTCAATGCTCGGCCCGGAGCGCCTCGATCAACTGGCGTACTTCGTCAGCTGTGCCAGGGTCGCCGTCCCACAGCCGCAAAAACTGTCTCAGCTCGGCCTCAGATGAATCCGGCTCCTGACTATTGAACCAGTACAAGCCCAGGCTGTAGTGTCCGAGGGCAAACGCAGGCTCCACCTGGAGTGCTCGTCTCAGGTAGAAGAGGGTTGAATCAGGCTCACCCATGCGGTCGAAAGCTATGCCGAGACCGTGGTAGGCGTTGAATTCAAGTGAGTCGGCTTCGATCACCAGCCGGAACGCCGCTCCTGCCTCTTGCGGTTGGCCCAGATGCAGATAAGCCCTTCCCAGGTTACCGGCCGCACGAGCGAAGTGCGGCGCCTGCTGGATAACGCCCTTCAGCAGCGGCACGGCATCAGCCGGCCGGTTCGTTTGCAGATAGGCATAGGCAAGGTTGTAGCGCAACAACCAGTCATCCGAACGGTACCGAACGGCTCTTTCCAGATGCTGGATGGCTTGGTCGAAGTCTCCTCTCGAGAGAAGCAAAAGGCCCAGGTCGTTGTTGGCGTGCGGTAGAGTGCTGTCCTCAGCCAGGGCCAGCCGGTAGTAGCGTTCGGCCTCAGCCTGATTTCCATTACGATCGTGCATGGCCGCAATCATCTGATGACCCTGCGCCTCAGTACCCGTGGCATAGCCATATGGGTCCAGATGACAGATGATTGTAATCACCAGGAAACATGCCAGCGCCACCGTGACCCGACGTAGAGAGAGCCCTTTCAGTCCGCGGATTACGGCATCGATTGTGTAACCGGCGAAAATCGAGAGGATAGGTATCAATGGCATCCGATAGCGTGCAGTGACAAAGAATAACAGAAATGCGGGGATCGAGGCTGCCAGAAAATAGACCAGTAACCTGCTTTCAGCGGATCGGCGACCGGCCAGAATCATCCCGGCTATAGCCAGAGGCAGGATGACCCCCCATGGCCAGAAAACAGGTCCCCTAAGTACCAGAGGCTTCAGCACGGGAATCCGCTTAGTCAGGTAGTAGATGTCAAAGTTGTTGGCCAGTTCGTAACCACCCATGAATAGCAGAAGCTTCCGCCACAAGTGTCCGGCGAACCAGCCGGGGTTGTTGACAATGTCCCTGACAGCCCGATCGCGCCAATAGCTTGATTGTTCGGCGGCGGACAGGGAGCGGCCCATGTCACGCTCAGCCATGGCACGAGAATCATCCATAGAGGCACCATCCCACCATTCCAGGCCGGTACCGGGTATTACGGCCGAAACGCCGTCTGAATGGAGATTGTTGCCGATGTACAGATTGACTCCGGAATAAGTGCCAATCAAGGTTAACTCGCCCGACTTGACCACGTTGTGAATGGTGACGGGTGCAACCGCCAGAATCACTCCCAGCAGGAAAAGAAAGGGTGTCCTCCACGGTGACGCTGACGTAGACTTCCAGGCCACCCACACCAGATAAGCCAGCATCAGCATGGCGAACGCGAGTACCGTTGGTCTGGCAATGGCCGACAATCCAAGGAGCAGCCCGCCAGCGAGATAGAACTCTCTTCGCCTGGTCTGCAGCGCAATCGTCAGACAGTACAGAGACAACAGGTTCAGGAAAATCGTCAGTGACGGAACCAGTATCTGGCCATCAAACAGTATTAGTGTACCGCAAAAGGCCACCAGGAGCCCGGCAATCACCGCCACTCGCCGCGAGAAGAGACGACCGGCCAGAAGAAAAGTCAGCAGCGCCGAACCACTACCAATCAACGCCTGGATTACCCTGACAGGCCAGGGACCGGCGCCGAAAATAGTGTAGACAAGTTTGAGAAACAAAGGGTACAACGGAGCCTTGAAGAATGGACCGTCAGGAAAGCCGGTACCAGGGATACCCTCCGTCGCGAGGCGATGGAAGTAATCCATGTCCATGATATGCGTGTCGAACATCGGCAGTGACGAAAACTGGTACAGAAACACCGATCGCATCAGCAGCGCCGACAGGAAGACAACCGCTGCCCAGATAAACGTGCGACCGTGGATGAAGGTATGAAACTTAGGACTGACCGATAACATGGCCGCTCTCCAGTTGGTGCGTTATGATCTTCCGGAACACAGAAAACCCATGATCTGTTTGTGGGCGGCAGACGTCCTCGTCTGCTCCTGTATCCGCGTGGCGCACGAGGGCGTACACCACGCACAAACTCTCACTGCTGTGTCGGATCTGAAAGGACCGCATTGCGGAAGCTTCCCCGAGACGAACGCAGGTTACATCTATCAGGCTGTTGAAAAACTCGGAACAAGAGACAGAAGTGCAATTTCCTTGTGTTGCAAGTCATTCCCGCGCAGGCGGGAATCTATCTGAATCAGCATGTTACTGGATGCCCGCCTTCGCGGGCATGACAAATCCCGTAGGTTCCAGGCATGATGAAGCTCTTTTTCAACAACCTCCTAAGGGTTTGTAGACAAATATATTATGGCAGCGGCCAGGACGACAAAAGCGGCAAAGATGATAACCAGCAGGAGTCTATTGGGAGAGCCAGCAGCGACCACCTCGGTGTCCTCGGAGTTGTTCTCGTGGCGATAGTTCTCCATCCGCTGCAACCAGGCATCCTCAACGGCCAGCAACTCCGGTGTCTCGGCATTGAGCGTGAGAACGGCAATCTCATCGTAGTCGGATTCTGCCGTCTCCTCGATTGTAAATGCTAACACGGTAACGTTGTCGGCGCCACCTCGGTCGTTGGCCATGCGGATGAGATCGTCAACCATGCGCTTCAGATCGCCGTTGGCACGAACGGCCACGTCAAAAATCTCGGTGTCGTCGGCGAATCCGCAAAGACCGTCGGAACAAAGGACAAACGTGTCACCCGGCTTGACATCGATCAGACGATAATCAACCTCGACATTCTCGCGCACGCCCAGCGCCCGGGTAATGACGTTTTTTCCGACGGAACTGACCGCCTCGCCGGCACTCATAAGCTGCTTCTGCTGCATCTCGGCCACCCACGAGTGATCGGTCGTCAGCGGCACCAATTGTCGGTCTTCGAGTCGATAGGCGCGACTGTCGCCGACGTGAGCGATAGACATGACATCGTCTTCCAGCGCCACAGCTAACACCGTTGTGCCCATACCTGAAAAAGCCGGGTCGGCGACGGAGCGATTGTGTATTTCACGATTAGCCAACCGGATCGACTTCACCAGGAGTTCACCGCCCGGCGGTAGAGACCTGTCCAGCACCAGGTCGGGGTCGGCCAGCAACTCCTGCCGAAGATGAGTGAAAGTGGTGCCGATCGTCTGCGAGGCCGAGTGCGAGGCTACCTCGCCGGCCTGGTGACCCCCCATACCGTCGCAGACGGCCAGGACGTTGTTTTCGCGATCGACATGCAGACAATCTTCATTGCCCGAGCGCACCAACCCGATATCGGTTCGGCCAACCACTTTGTATTGTATTGACACTACTTGATCCCGCTATTTGGACACCTGTTGAAACCGCCCTTCGTCTGCACTCATGGCAGGCAGGGGTTTCGACCCACATGACTTCGTACACCAGTGCATTCGTTCATTAAGAGACCGATCCTGTTCCAGAATAATATCTCAAATCATCCGAGCTATGACAATAAAAAAACCCCGATAAGATATCGGGGTTTCTTGTGCGCAAACAGCGCTGGGATATTCGTTACTTGAGCAAGATCATTTTCCTGGTCTCGTAGCCGCGCTCGGTCACCAGTCGGTAGAAATAGACGCCACTGGCCAGCGAAGAACCGTCGTACTCGACGCTGTGCGAGCCGTTTGACAGAGCGCCGAGATCCAGTCGGTCGATCGTGCGCCCGAGGACATTGATGATTTCCAGATTCACCTGCGACCGCGCCGGCAAACTAAAGGTAATGGTGGTGGTCGGGTTGAACGGGTTGGGGTAATTCTGCGCCAGGTGGAGAGAGTTCGGCAGCAGCCCCACAACATCGTCGCCGACATCGAGAAGAGGCTCTGATGTCAGAAGAACCTCATCACCGACACTCACTGACGGGTCACCAAATGATGTCACCGTATAGCTGAGAATATCTGTCTCTCCATCGCCGGCGGTGATCGGTATCGTCACCTCAAAAGCAAGGTAAACGAGTTCGCCCGGCTGCGCCGCCACGGAACCTTTGGTGTCAGTGCTGACATCCCATCCGAGGTCGGATGTAACATCGATAGAGTACTCGTCCGCCATATTGCCGACATTGCGCACACCGACCATGAACTGGATCGTCTCCCCCGGCTCGCCGGTCTTGGCGATGGGCGGGTCCTCCAGGTCGATAGCATAAACGTCGGAGGCATCAACCGTCACGATCAGCGAACCTTCGACCCGCTGTGAGGGATCGAGTTCTGAGTAAACCACAAAATCGACCGTGTCGATGCGATCAGATTCGGTCGGGCCCGGCCATGTTGGCGTTTCCACCTCAAAGGAGGCGTAGACGGTCTCTCCGGCTGCCGCGTAGGTAAATGTAGTCGGCAGATTCAAAGTCCAGTCTTTGGTCGATACAGCTTCCACCGTGTAGAAATCCAGTCCGTTGCCGTCGTTGCGCAAACCGATCGGAATCTGTAGGATCGAGAAGGGATGGCCGATTCGATCAGACGGCGGGTCGGTCATGGTGAGAGCAATGATGGCGTCATCTACGGTCAGATCGACTTCAGCCATGTCCATAGCCTGCCAGTGGATATCACCCGAGATAATAGTAATCTGCGGATCGCGATGGTTCAGCTTGAACGTGATCAGATCGCCGGCCTCAGCGCCTTCATCCACGATGTCTGCACTGTCGCCGTACTTATCATCGCCGTAAGCGAACAGCATCCCGAAGATACCGACGGTGTCGTAGTTGGCGCCCACCGTAAAGGTACCACAGTGAACACCGTCCGGATCATAAGTATCGACTACACTTCCTACCGGTGCCGGCTGCCCGTTGTAAAACACATCACCGAAGTAGCTCTTCCAAAGGTTCGTTGGAATAACATCGGCCGAGGTGGCCGAAGCCAGAACCAGCATCAATACCAACCCTATCGCCAGACTTCCGATCGTGTATCTCTTGTTCACGCTTGATCCTTATCTCTTCCCGGCCGGTCTCGCAACCGACCGGATGTTCATTACTTCCAGTCCAGTATCGTCAACGCTTACTTCAAGAGCGTCATCTTCTTGGTTTCCACGAAGGCATCCGTCTTCAGGCGGTAGAAGTATATGCCGGACGCCACCGCTTGGCCAGCGGAATTTGTACCGTCCCAATTGACCTCGTTACGACCGCTTTGCGCTACACCGTCGAACGGTACCGCCACCAGGCGACCGAGAATGTTGTAAATCTCGACCGTTGCATTAGTGGCTGTCGGCAAGGTGAAGCTGATGGTCGTGGTCGGGTTGAACGGATTCGGGTAGTTCTGACTCAGCGAATAACTATTCGGCAGATTATTGCCTGAGTTGTCCTTGGCGGTCAGGGCGCCAACTTCCATCATGCTCCCGGTGGCGCCGTCATAAGTGAATGACTCATTCGTCTGAACGCCGTCGATGCGCAGAGTGAACGATTCACCCTGTTTGGCGCCGTCGGTCTCGGCGGTCGTGTTATCATCGCCGTAGACGGCCATGAATCCAAACAAACCGTCTTGTTCGAGCATGAAGCGACCGATCATGAGGCCATCCTCGTTGTGAGCAGTGACAACGGCACCGGCTTTGACCTCGTCGCCGTTGAGCGTCAGGCGATGGGCGTACAGATTCATCCAGGCATTAGTAGCGGTCACACCGTCACCTGTGCCCTTGGCTGCGAAGAAGTGCCGATTGATTTGCGGAGCCACACCGGGACCGGCGCCCGGATAGGTCAACACGCCGGGAAGGTCGGTCTTGAGCCAGTAACCGTTGCAGGGACCCATCTCCAGAAGGTTGTTATGCAGATAGTCGCCCGGCTGGTACTGAAGGCCTCCAACGGCCGGATCCCAGCCGAGCGCCACGATCAGATCATCGTGGATCGAGGCCAGCGCATCCTCGGTCGGGAGGTTGTAGTCGGGCAGGTACGACACCAGGTTCCAGCCGCCGATCAACGGAATGCCGGTCGTGACCGGAACAGCGGTGCCGGCGATTTCAAGTGTAATATCGCAACTCACTTTGATCCAGTAGCCGCTGAGGTGGTCGACGTACTCAAGGTTCGAGAACATCGGCAGATCAGGATCGTAGGTCAAACCTTCGCCCTCAAAGCCAAGTACGACCTCAAGACAAGGCTCAATCGAAGCCAGTACCTCGACAATGTCGTCCGATTCATGATCGACATTCCAGCTCACCAGGTTCCAGCCCTCTAACAGGTCACAGTTCTTGACGATGATATCACCAACATCGAGACAGACCTGATGCACATCGCCGTTACCCGTCCATTCAGTCGGGTCGGGCGTGTAAGCCTGAACACCGTTCACGTAGAGACGGATGTTGTCGCCCGGCTCGGCGCCTTCGTCCTCGGGAGTGTACTCTTCATCGCGGTAGACCGGCATGAAGCCGTAACGACCGGCTTCGGAGACAAACCAACTGCCGCAGTGAACACCGTTGGGATCAAAGGCATCAATCACCGATCCGACCGGCAACAGTGCGCCCATGTACAGATTGGTCTCACAATACAGGTTCACCCATTCCGGAGTCGGGGTCACCGGATCGACCGGCGTCAGCACGATCATAATACCGGTCTGAGCAAAGTTTATGTCCTCCACCTTGCCGGGGTAGTAACCCTCTTTGTAGGCGTAGAGGTCAAATGGAATCACGTCGGAGTCAAAGAATTCAAACAGGCCGGTAACGTCGGAGAAAGTCTGGTCGTCCCAGGCGCCGTACGGGAAGTCGGGCCACAGTTCGACCGTGGCGCCTTCAATGGAGTGACCATCGGGATCGACCACGTAACCGCAGACGTAGTTTTCAGAGCTTCCAACAACGATGCCGCCCATGATGACGGTTGGCACCACCTGCTGCGGACCGGCGCCGCAGTCATAGGTGAAGAGCGGGTCGGGGCTGATCGCCACGATGGGGTAGAAACCCGGCGCGGCCAGGCCGTCGACGTTGAAATGTAACGTCATCAGCAATCCGGTGGTGGCGGGAATCATGCTCTCGCCGGCTGAAACTGCGGTCGACAGGTCGATGACATAGTCGGTGATAGTGACGTTCTTGTTGCTCCAGCTTTCGATCAGGGAGCCGACGAAGGACACCGAATCAAGGAGCATTGTCTCGGTACCGGCATACTCAAGAGAGATTGACAGCTCGGCGAGATCGCAAAGATACTCTATGGTCACCGGCACCGCCACCCGCGAGCCGAGCACGGCCGGCACGGTGGCGATAGTGACAATGTCATCTTCGGAGGGGGGTATCAACACGTTCAAAGTGACGGTGAAGTACTGGATATTCGGTTCGCAGACGGTCTCCGGGTCACCAACGACCGCGCATTCCACCGAGTATATACCGGCCTCGAGGGTCAGGCCGTCGACACCAATCGAAATGGCATCACCGGAAACTCCGACCAACGGATCGACCACCAGCCACGAGGCGCTTCCCGGAATTATTTCAAAGCTGAAGGGAGTACCGGAACTGGTGATAATTAATGTCTGAGCGTCCGGATTGGCGACGTCGGCCGTGGTCATGTTGAATTCAAACTCGGTTGCCGAGAGCATCATGTCACCACATGGCGGCGTGCAGTCTTCGACGGTTATAGTAAAGCTCCCAGAGTCTGTATCGGTGCCGTCGGTGGCATAGGCAGTCAGTTCGAAACTGCCCACCTGACTCATATCGGGAGTGAAGGAAAGAACACCGTGGCCATTGGCTGAATCATAGAAGGTCATATTGGGCGCCAGGGTTTCCACCGAAAGGGTCAACGGGTCTTCATCATCATCGGTGGCCGACACCAACACTTCGAGCAGGCTGTCCGCACAGACCGTGAAGGTATCCATATCCGCAAGGACCGGCGGGTTGTTGGGCGGCGGGGGTGGTTCTTCGACCGTGATCAGCACGGCGCAGGTGTCGGCGCCGCAACTGTTATCGGCGATGAGCGTGGCCGTAAAGGAACCAATAACATCGCTATTGAAGCAGAGTTCGTCCGCCAGCCAGGTGGCGGTATAATCCTGATTGTCGCTTGAAACAGTCACGCTGTCGGCGCCTGTTATCGCCAGAGCAACACAGATTTCATTTCCCGTGGCTTCGACTATAATCGGTTCGGGACATGCGATCATCGGCGCATCACCGATGGTGACGTCGACGGTAAGCGCACAGGTGTCATCGCCGCACTCGCTGGTGGCAATCACTTCGATGGCATAGGAACCGGCCGAGTCGGCGTTGAAGCAGAGCGTATTTGAACTCCAGTTGCCCAAAGAGCTGGTCACATTAGTAGCGTTGTCAATCACCAACTCCACACAAACCAATCCCGGATTACAGAGGAAAGACGGCAGTGGTGTCTCAGGACAAGTAATGACCGGCTCAACCCCCAGGGTGACATCGACGGTGAGATCACAACTGTCCGCGCCAACAGCGTTGGTGGCCACGATATGGAACTGGAAAAGATCTTTATCCGGTGCAAACGGGTCGAAGCAAAGCTGACCGTCGGCCCACGTCGCACCTTCGACAGTGACTTCCAGGGCGTAGGATATCGGGAGGTCAACGCAAACCAACTCGCCGGGACAGGCGGTGGCGGCAAGCGTCTCGCCGGGACACTCGATCATCGGCGGCGGTCCGGCTTCACCGATGCCGTAGCAGTGCGGTCCGTCCCAACTGGGGTATACATCGGGTCCGGCCCATTTCCATACCCCCGCAGGCGGGTAAAAAGCAGAGTCCAGGCAAATCGTCTTGCCATCGTAAGCCTCATCGATAGGGCCGATATCCAGGGTAAGGGCAACGTCGTCAAAGTCTCCCGGCATACCGGTTCCAGAGAACCTGAAAGCACCAAAGCCAACAGTATCGGCATCAGAGCCGGTAATACTGAACTTTTTTATAAACATACCGCCGTCAAACTGGTCCGGGCCCAGCGTGCCGGTCCAAGCGCCCACGGTAGTATCCCATGCAGCGCCGTCCGGGGAGTAGACGCGAAAGCCGTTGGTAATTCCGGCGTAACTCTCGCCCCCGGCGGTCAGTCTGATGTAGTAGGTTATCGGTACGCCGATCTCCAAACGGTTGTCGCCGTTAAGGCCATCCAGATGATCCAGTGAGATGCTCTGGCCGAAAACCAGTCCAGACGACAAAACCAGTACGGTGCTAATGAGAACCAGGAATCTCAATCTCATATCGCTTATCTCCTGAAAACGCTTTTTACCAACATTTTGTCATCGGCTCGGGCAAGTTTGAGCCGCTATTTCTCCCCGGTGATTCATGATGATCCCGGCGGTATTTTTCTAAAAAGCCTTGAAGCAAAACCAATGCCGCTACTGAACTCAGTGCCGTTGGTGAGATAAGCTCCGGATCAGGTCGGGTAAGAATTGTCACAGTTGACCTCATAACACACCGATCGACACAGAGAGTACTATGACTGGCGGCATATAGGAAACTGACTTCCCCAGTTTTAGACCCAGATCAGACTGGTCAAATCAAGGCTGTGGCAGTCAATAAAGCCGCCTGCGCATAGCCGTCATGTCAGACCAAGCAGGTAGTAGTAATGGCCTTCCTTAATTCGCGTGGGCCAAAAGCAATTAATGCCCCTGCCCATGAAAATATAGCACTTATAGGCGGAATGTCAAGGACTTAGGCGATGATTGGGGAAGCCTGTGGAATCTTTGAACAGGTTGGCTATGAACCGGCGAGACGTCGTCGACGCAATTCGAAAAAAGCCAAAACCAGCAGGGCGCCGCAGAGGTCGGCCAGGACATCATAAACCGAGGCAAATCGGCCGGGGATAAGGTGCTGGTAGAACTCATCAAAAGACGCAAATGCAGTCAGAAAAAGTGCAGCAAAAGTGCATGCTCGGCTACCCTGAGCCATCCACGGCCAGTTGGAAAAGGAACGGAACGTCAGAAACGCAAAAATGGCGTACTCGATAAGATGCGCCACCTTGTCGAAAGCAATGTCCTTGACCTGGGGCGTATGCAGATCGGGCACCGAGGAAACAGCGATGATTGCACCACCGAACAGTATCATTGGCAGATGGTAGTACAGAAAACGGCGGCGTTCGCTGATTGGGAGAGTTGACTTCTGCATGAGCAAATGGTTAAACATATTATTGATTTCGGTCAACCAAAATGACTTATTCGATTTGATGACAGTTGCTGTGACGAGCCGAAACGGAAACAACCGGTACCGCAAGTTGACAGCAAGTCAGGTTTAAGGAAACAGCGATGCTGACCAAATACCCTTTTCCGCCAAACGAAGAGAGTCTATCAGACCGGATGGCGAACTTTCGAAAGCTGTTTACCGTCATGGTGGCGCTGGCTATGGTTGTGGTGGTCGGTACCCTGGGTTTCATGCTTCTGGAGGGGATGTCTGCTCTGGACGCTCTCTATATGACTGTCATTACGTTGTCGACGGTCGGGTTTAGCGAAGTTTCGCCCATGCACCCGCTGGGACGCATCTTTACTATGGTACTCATAGTGTTTGGTGTCAGTTTGGGGGCGTTCGGCGCCACAGCGATTGGACAGATTATTCTTGAAGGTCAACTCAGACAAATATATGGTAAGAATGAAGATGGAAAACAGATTGAAAAAGATGAGTGGTCATCACATTATTGCCGGCCTGGGTCGGGTGGGGCGACAGGTCGCTGAGGAATTCTCCAAGCGCAAGGTTCCCTTTGTTGTTATAGAGAAAGAAGCTGGTTCCGGCCCGGAGTACAACTACACCGGCCTGGTCCTCCTAAGAGGCCAGGCCACCGACGAGAAGGTCTTGCAGCGCGCCGGTATCGAGCGTGCCCGCACCCTGATCTCGACCCTGCCGGACGAAGCGCAGAACGTCTACCTCACTCTGACTGCCCGCGCTATGAACAAAGACCTGCAAATCATCGCCCGAGCCGATGTCGAAGGGGGCGAGAAGAAGTTGATGCGAGCCGGCGCCGATCACGTCGTGTCGCCGCATGTACTGGGTGGAATGCGCATGGCGCACGCCTCGCTACGGCCAAACGTGGTGGATTTCGTACACATGGCTACGTTGGGAGAAGGAGGTCTTTCGATCGAGGAAGTAGTCATTCCCACCGAATGCCGCCTGATCGGCAAGAGTCTGATTGATTCTCGACTCAAGGAGGACTATGGCGCCACAGCAATTGGGATCAAGAAACCGGGCGACAAGATGACCATCGCGCCGGCGCCACAGACGGTCCTTGGTGAAGCGGATACTTTGGTCATAATCGGCCCGACCGACGGTCTCGAACGCCTCAGCGACGACCTGAGCGTCTAAGGTCGGGTGGCCCATCCGTGGGCGCCACCACCATCGCTTGACAGCTTTTTCGACAAGCCTCAAGGCCTGGGCCACCCAGACCGAATAACCGAACTTCAAACCGGCCTTGACAAACGACGCCCTCTTGGTATATTACTGCTGCAATCGTACTCATCACCATTTCACGGTCGAGGAGAATGAAAATGAATAATCTTAATCGAGTCTGTATTGTAGTAGGCCTGCTCTTTCTGGCCACCGGGCTTGCTGCCATGCCGCCAACAAACTATGAACAGCCGATCAACGACAACTCACGCAGTTGGGACAACGAGACCTACATCAACGCCGGCAATATCTTGATGTTCGTCACCAACCACGGCAACTTCGGTGGAGACGTGTCCGTGTTTTTCGGGAAGCGTTCTGGAACTTACTACCCCTATGTATCCCTTGAGGATATCGAGAGCGGATTGTTGATCAATACTGTGCTTTACTCCGCCGGACTGTGGGTGGGTGGCAAAGTGAACAACCAGATTCGTATAGCTATCGCCGAATATGACGACGAATACGTTCCCGGACCGATGGAGAGTGGGACCCACATGCCGGACGATCCGTCGTTCAAAGTCTATAAGCTCTATCGTGACAGCTTGGCCTTTAATCCTAACAGTGACTATCTCAACTGGCCGGTCGATCAGGGCGCGCCGGTTGATGAGTTGGGTAGTCCGATAATGTTAGGTGATCAGATGCTCTGGACGGTGTTCAACGACGCCGATACGGCCTGTCATCAGAACGACGCCGGCGGGACCGATCCCCTGGGTATTGAAGTCCAGCAGACAGTATGGGCGTACGATACAGATGAAGAATTACAGAACGTCATCTTCATGCGGTACAAACTCTATAATAAAGGCGCCAATGTAATCGAAGATGCGTACATTTCCTTATGGTCCGACCCGGACCTGGGCGAACCCAGCGATGACCTCGTTGGTTGCGACACACTGAATGACCTCTTTTTCTGCTACAACAGTGACAACGACGATGCCGGTCATTACGGCAGTACTCCTCCGGCCCTTGGCTTCAAAGTGCTAACCGGACCCGTTGTGCCGTCACCCGGTGATACGGCTGATTTTGATGGCACGCCGATGCCGGGCTACAAGAACCTGGGGATGACATCATTCAGTAAGTACATCAACGGTACTGATCCGATCGATCGGTATGAGACCTACAACTACATGCGGGGGCTTAGCGCCAACGGCACTCCATACATCTACGGCGGCCAAGTATTGTCTTACATGCACTCTGGTGATCCGGTAACAGGTTCCGGCGACCTGGACTTTGATCCGTCAGACCGTCGCGGTATGGGCAGTTTCGGGCCACTCTCTTTCAATCCCGGCGACAGCCAGTACGTGCTGATTAAGATGGCCATCGGTCGTGGAGCGAACCGGCTGGAGTCTATCACCTTGATGAAGGAAATCATGGATACGCCGGAACCCCAGGTACCAACCCTGAAGACGGCGACGGACCCGCACCCGATCTCCATAATGATGCTCAACGCCATTAACCCGATCGAGGCCGTCATCATATTCGGTTATGATGCCGATGGCCCTCGGGGTCGTGACTTCGACTACGGCACGCTTGTGATGACTGATCTGCCGCCGATCGATTCGATGGTGATAGCGGCAGACCACCCCGAGTTCAACGGCGAGGTGGTACGGTTCTACTTCCCTCTGGCGGAACTCTTGACGCCCTACGCACCGTTGTTCGATTCGACGGTGCATGCCTACTCGGTGACCGGGACGTATGCCGATTACGAACCGTTTAGTTTCAACACCTCCGTGGTCATCCATGGCCATCGTTTGGGTGATTTGAACCTCGACGGACAGGTTGATATATCTGATTTGGTTTTCATGATCGACTATTTCTTCACCGGCGGACCGGCGCCTGAGTTGTTGGAAACAGCGGACTTGGACCAGAGCGGTACTATTGATATAAGCGACTTGATGTTGCTGATCGACTTTATGTTCGGTCAGTGATAATCTGACGACTCGAATCTGCACGATACTGCCGGGCGCAACAGCGCGCCCGGCTTTCTCATTTGTAGCAAACAGCCGCCAAAGAAAAAGTTTGCGTATCGTTCCCACAGAGCAGACATTTACCACCGAAACCAAAGGCCGGCGATTGAGTTAACAACAACCGGCTGGAGTATTTTATGAGAATTCTGATCGTCGGCGGCGGTGTCGTCGGCTACAGTCTGGCTGAACATCTGCTCAAGGAGAAACACCAGCTCTCCCTGATCGAAGCTGACCCCGAGTTGTGCAGTCAGATATCAGCTAAGCTGGACCTGCAAATCATTAACGGATCCGGCTCCTCCCCAGCGGTTTTGATGGAAGCCGGTCTGGGCGAGGCCGACATGGTTCTGGCCGTTACGCCCAACGATGAAGTAAACATGGTGGTCTGTGCCTTCGCCGCCCAGTACAAAGTCAGTCGGCGGATCGCCCGCCTGCGTAACCGCGAGTTGGCCCGAGAGCGATCATCGGTAGATCTGGAGAAGATCGGTATTACCTCGGTGATTCACCCCGAGAAAGTACTGGCCGATCATATTCTTCAGTTCGTGGAAACGCCGCACGCGGTTGAGTCAGCCAACTTCGAATCCGGCCGGATTCTGATGCGCGGTTACATGATCGACGAGTCTATGGAACTGGCCGGCAAGACACCCCGGGAGATTCGTGAAAAGATAGCTCCTCATCACGTGCTGTTTGCCGCCTTGGTCCGTGATGGAACCGGTATCATCCCTGACGGCGACGAACGGATTCAACCCGGAGATTTGGTCTACTCCCTGTTTCCACGAGACTCGCTTCAGAGGTTTCTTGAGTTGGTCGGAGTTCGATCCAAACCAAGCCGAAAAATCATCATCACCGGAGATTCGTACTCGACCGTGCAACTGGCTGAAACTCTCGACAAAACCGACCACAAGGTGGTGTTCGTCGATCCCGACATCGAACACGCCGAAAAGTCAGCGGCCTTGTTCGACAAAGTGGAGGTTATCCACGGCGATTGTACTGAACATGATGTGCTGCGTGATATCAACGTCGATGCTGCTTCATTCTTCATCGCCTGTTCCGATGCCGCCGACTATAACATGCTCTCGGCGTTGCTGGCCAAATCGGAAGGGGCTCACGAAGTGGTCGCCATCACGACTGAGTCACACCACGACAAGTTGTTCCACAGTATCGGGATTGATCACGTTCTTAATCCACGCATAACTACGGCCCGTGAAATCCTGGAAATTATCTCCCGCGGCCATATCGGAGCGGTAGTCCAGCTATCCGATGTCGATATCGAGGCGGCCAGGTTCACTGTTGAAGCGCATAGTTATGTCGCCGGAAGGCCTATCAAGAAAATATCACGCAAGCTAAAGAAAGGCTCTATCTTCGGCATCGTGATTCGCGAGGACCGCATGGTCCTCCCCGGCGGCGAGACAGTAATCGAAGCCGATGATCACGTGATCATGATTACGCACCACAAGAATCTCCGAGCTATCTCGAAGCTGTTTCAGGCTCAGTGAGGCCGCTTCAGGAGAATGAACCATGCATAAGACTGCTGTTGCATACACTGTCGGCCGGCTGATGCAGGTGATGGGGCTGGTGCTGCTGATTCCGCTGGGCATCGGTCTTTGGGATGGATGGTCGTCGGACGGTGGATCGGTCTTGCTGCTTCCGGAGGTGACCGGGTTTGTGCTGGCCATTGTTCTGGCCCTGGTGTTCGGCTCAGCGTTGGCCCTGGCTTTCCGGAGTGGACGTGGCTACCTGGGGGTGACGGAGGGTTATGCTATTGTGACCTTCGGCTGGATTAGTCTGGCTTTTGTCGCTGCTATCCCGCTGTGCACCTACTTTCTGGCAACCCGTGCCGATGGGTGGGGTGAGTTCGCACTGATTTTCACAGACGCCTATTTTGAGGTCATGTCCGGTTTTACCACCACCGGCGCCTCGATTCTGAGTGATGTCGAAGCGGTGCCGCGCTCGCTGTTATTCCTGCGAGCCTTGACCCACTGGCTGGGCGGTATGGGGATTATTACGCTGGCCATTGCCATTCTGCCAGCCATGTCTGTTTCCGGTTACCAGATGTTTCGCGGCGAGGTACCGGGACCGAGCAAGGACAAACTGATGCCGCGCCTAAAGCAGACCGCCTCGATTCTGTGGGGGGTCTATCTGTTGTTCACGGCGGCTGAAACTATGCTCCTGATGGTAGGCGGCATGAATCTGTTCGACGCCGTCTGTCACGCTTTTGCCACTATGGCCACGGGTGGGTTCTCCAACAGTAATCAGTCGATTGCCGGTTACAATTCGGCCTTCATCGAGTGGGTGGTGATTGCCTTCATGTACTTGGCCGGGGTCAATTTCGTGCTGCACTTTCGCGCCCTGCGCGGCGATGTTCGCTCGATGGTCGCCAACAAGGAGTTTATCTTTTACAACGGCGTCATTATTGTCGCGATCGTCGTGATCACCTGCGTTCTGTCTATCCACGGTCTCGATTCTGAAAAAGCAACCTCCCAGCACTTCCGCCACGACGCGATGACCACCCAGGAGTTCACAGATCACTATGCGGCGCAAGAGGAGAAGTTGGATTCGTTCGGCCAAACCTTCCGGGTCGCTGTTTTCCAGACCCTGGCCATGGTAACCACTACCGGCTTCGTAACGGCTGACTTCGATTTGTGGCCCAGCTTCCTCCTGATCCTGATGGTGCTGCTGATGTTCTTCGGTGGCTGTGCCGGGTCCACCGGGGGTGGGATGAAAATGATTCGGATCATGATCGTGGCCAGGGTGGCGATCAATCAGTTGCGCAAACTGACACAGCCGCGCTTAGTGGCGCCGGTGAAAATCGGCGAGGACGCGATCGACGACAAGATGATCATAAATGTCGTGGTGTTCTCTATTCTGTTCGTCGCTCTATTCGTGCTGGTCGCGATTCTGATGACCCTCTTCGTACCCGATATGACGACCGCTGTGGCCTGCTCGATTGCCACTATCGGTAATATTGGTCCCGGTCTGTCCGGGATTGGCGCGGTTGAGAACTACGGCTGGATTCCACTGCCGGGGAAATGGATTCTGATCTTCTCGATGCTGCTGGGACGCCTGGAGATATTTACGGTGCTGGTGATTTTCCGACTCTCCACCTGGCGGAAGTAGGCAAGCAATAGCAGACCAGTAGCTCAGAAGGTCTGTCCTCCTGACTCTTTCAGAGAGTAAAGGGGGTCAATTCATCCTTGTCTAGGCGAATAGTCACCACCTGCTCAGATACTGCGAAGAGTTTCGCAAGGCGCACGGAAATAAATCCGTTTATGATCTGTACATCAGCTTTCCTCAACTGGTAGTCTTCCTCTTCCAGCGCCTCAATGCACCTTCTGTACTCCTCATAAAGCGGATCCTCTGGAACTAAGATCAACCCAGCGAAGTTATTCGCATGGCGCTCATACCAAGTGTATTGATCGGCATCGATTGAATCTTGAACTGCAATCCAGTCTTCGACGCTCTCAAACTCGCTATCTTTGTACAGGTCTTTGTGGAGTACGAGGTGGCCTAACTCCTGCGCCAGCGTGAAGCGATATCTATTCTCGCGATCACTTTGCATGAATTGGTCGACATAGATTGACATAAGGTCATTTGTAAGGTAACCATCAACACCAAAATCTTTGAACAGATTCCAATAAGGCACGATATCCATTCCCAGATCGATCTCCACAATCTTCTCGATTGGGACCGGTAGTGTTCCCTCAGGATGGTACTTCTGCAGAAAGTTCTCGGCGATCCCTCGGATTTTGTCGTATGTAAGATACGGAGCCCGGTAGGTCATCAATCAAGTCTTCCGCAAGCCATCTAGGAAACTCAGGATCTTGTCCCGATCGAGTTTCGATCCGGTGACAGTTCTGAAAAAGACGGGCAGCTTAGCCACCAACTCCTCATCACCAAGGACTTCTTTGGGTATCTGTCCCGCCTCAACAGATGCCAAGACGATCAACTCCTTGGCACGATTAGATTCTTCGTCTAGTCCAAGAGCCTTGACGTAACTCCTGATAATAGACTCGTCCTTTGGAGGTGGGAGAAGTCCTCTCTCCAACTTTGAAAGGTTGCCCACATCTTTGTCGAGGGTTCTCGCGAACTCCCTCAGAGTCAACCCCCGCTCAATTCTGAGACGCTTCAGTTGCGTGCCAAAAGAATTTGCCATGATTTCATCTCCTTACTCCTTGGTGTTGTATTATACATACAACATCGGCTTTTGTCAATGATTTGTTTGATAATTGTGTCACTTTTCGATGTGGATACTGTTACAAAACCTCAGGATCACATGTATCCGGCCCATAGGCAAGCTGGATATTGGCTTTCGCCGGTATGACGATAATAGCTAAGATGGATTCCGCCTTCGCGGGAATGACGGGCAAGGTAGATACTTAGAACTTGGCCCAGCGGGGCACGCGTGGGAATGGCTGGATATCGCGGATGTTGGCCATGCCGGTGATATACATCACCACCCGGTCGAAACCCAAACCGAAACCGGAATGCGGCACCGAGCCGTACTTGCGCAGATCGAGATACCAATCGTAGTTCTCGATGTTGGGAATGCCGTGACGCTTTGCCTGGTCCAACAGGACATCGTAGCGCTCCTCACGCTGGCTGCCGCCGATAATCTCCCCCACTCGCGGCACCAACACATCCATACCGCGCACCGTCTTGCCGTCGTCGTTGGCGCGCATATAGAACGATTTGATCTCGGCCGGATAATCGTAAACTATCACCGGGCGTTTGAACTTCTTCTCAGTGAGATAGCGTTCGTGCTCGGTCTGCATGTCTTTGCCCCAACCGACCGGATATTCGAACTTCTCACCACACTTGACCAGAATCTCCTGGGCCTCGGTGTAAGTGATACGCTCGAACTCCGAATCGACCACCGATTCCAGCGTCTGACGAGCTTCTTTGTCGATCCACTTGCCGAAAAAATCCATCTCATCGGAGCACTTCTCGAGAGCGAACTGAAACAGCCACTTGAGGAAGTCCTCCGCCAGGTCCATATCATCTTCCAATTCCGCCCAGGCCATCTCAGGTTCAACCATCCAGAACTCGGAAGCGTGACGCGCGGTGTTGGAGTTCTCGGCGCGGAAAGTGGGACCGAAGTTGTACACATCACCGAGCGCCAGAGCGGCAACTTCCGATTCAAACTGGCCGGACACCGTCAAGTAGACCCGTTGCGCAAAGAAGTCCTCGTTCCAGTCAACCTGGCCCTCTTTGGTCGGAGGTTTCAGGAGATCGAGCGTGGTGACCGTGAACAGATCGCCGGCCCCTTCACAGTCGGAGGCGGAAAGGATCGGGGTGTGGATGTAGTAGAACCCACGCTCCTGAAAATAGGTGTGGATGGCGTACGACAGCTTCGACCGGATCCGATTGACAGCGCCGAAAGTGTTGGTGCGGACACGCAGATGTGCGATCTCGCGCAGGAACTCATAACTGTGTCGCTTTTTCTGCAGCGGATAACTGCTGTCAGCTTCGCCGATGAGACTGATGTCCCGAACAGCCACCTCGTATTTCTGTCCCTTCCCCTGCGACAGGATCAAACGCCCCTTCATCCGAACCGAGGCGCCGGTCAAGATTTTTTCCAACACCGGGAATTCATCCGGGTTAGTCACCACGCCCTGGATATTGCCCATACAGGAGCCGTCGTTAACCTCGACGAAGGCCACCCCTTTGCCGATTCTGGCCGTCCGCACCAGTCCGAGAATCGTAACTTCACTGTCAACCGGCACTTTGTCGTCTACAACTATCCTTGCGATTTTGGTTCGAACTCTGTAATCCATCTCATGACTCCAAAAAGGGATCGATCATCCACCGTCGGTGACTAAGTCGGCAATAATACGCATAAACGCGATTTCGCGCAAGCGCCATTGCTGGTCAGTGTCCTTTCACAAGGTTGGTCTGTTTCGGAAACCTTCTTGACGGGTCGACGTATAATAAAGCGAGAGACGAAATAAGAGAGTGCCGAGAGCATCTCTTTTGATGATAGATTTCCCAACCTATTCCTCCCATGAAGCCGGCCCCTATTAGGGGCCTGCTTTTTTTGTCGGCGAAATGGGGCAAGATCCCATCCGGTAACCACGGTCTCTGGGCGCTTGATTTCAGGTTACGGTGCGCGGCAGAAGTCCACATCTGCCGACCGGCGTCGCATGTGGACATACAACGCCCGCTTGGAGCCAAAGCAGAAGATTGTTTGGGTGCGGTCAGGCGACTGTGTGGCCCGGACGTTCGGGCTTGTTGAAAAACCCCGAGAACCGTCACTGCGAGGAGCGAAGACACTTGTGTCGCAGCGACGCGGCAATCTCAATTCGTTGGGCGACATACAGTATGAGATTGGCCCGCCGGCGGCGGGCTCGCTCGCAATGACAACCAAAGGGACTTTGCCAACACTCCCGTTCGTCCGGGTTTCTCTCTTGAATGGCAGCCAGGTGGGCGTCTCAAACTTATTTGGGATGGAGAGTCCTTCTCTCGTAGGTCGAAACCCCTGGTCCGTAGGACCGCCGAAGGCGGGTTTCGACAACTGACGCTCTCTTCGATTGCCCTCGCCCTTCGACTCCGCTCAGGGTGACGTGGGATTGCTCAGGGTGACGTTGCATGTGCGGTCAGGCGACTCGCCTGACGGCCATAAAGTACCTAGACAGGCGTCGGGCGGGGCCGCCCGACACCACCATCGCATGACGCCTGTCTCAACAAGCCTTTGGAGTCGAAGCGCAAAAAAAGAGGCCGGAGAAAACTCCGGCCCCGTTCACACAAAGATGTCAGCGCAAGATGCTATTCCATATGTTTGGAGACCAGCTTGGTCATCTCAAACATGGAGACCTTCGTCTTGCCGCCGAATACCCTCTTCAGCTTGTCGTCGGCATTGATCATGCGCCGGTTGACCGCATCCTGCAGGTTGTTCTTCTTGATGTAAGCCCACAGTTTCTTGGTTACTTCGGTGCGCGGAATCGGCTTGGTGCCGACAACGGCACCCAGTGCCTCGGAAAGAGTCATCGGCCGCATGAAAGCCGGATTCGGTTTGCGCTTGGCCTTCTTCTTGGGAGCAGCCTTTTTCCTGGGGGCAGCCTTCTTGGGAGCAGCCTTCTTCCTGGTGGCGGCAGTCCGACTTGTCTTCCGCGCAGTGGTCTTTCTGGCGGTGGTCTTTCTGGCCGTGGCCTTCTTGGCGGTCTTGCGAGTCGTTGTCTTCTTAGCCACCTTCTTCTTCACGGTCTTCTTCTTGGCCGTTGCCTTCTTGGCCACCGTCCGCTTCTTGGGCGCGGCCTTCTTCACAGTCCTCTTCTTTGTGACCTTCTTCTTCACAGGCATTGGTTGCTCCTTTAGCCTTCAGGTTATGGTTCGTCGAAATTCCTTAGTTCAAAACCATAATGGACAAGCTCGGATAAATTCCTACAGCCGTCTATGACTCCTTATCATCCGACGTAAAGCTTGCTTTTTCAATACTCTTTTGCAAGAAAAAACATCACCGCCCAGCAAAAAAAGTCGGGTGCGATTGCTATGAAAAGGTCTCGGGATTCTCTGCGATCAGCCTGCCGCTCGCGATCGCAGTTCGATCACAGGCGCCTCAGCCGGACACCCCAGGCGAAACGGGAACCAGTGTCCGACACCGCTCGAGGTATAGAGGTGACTTTGGTGTTTCCGGTAGTGTCCCCACAGGTATCCCTTTGGAGCTATTGATTCAAACAGAGAGCGTCCCATGAAGCCGATCTGTCCGCCGTGGGTGTGTCCGGCCAGGGTTAGGTCGATGCCTACTTCGGAGGCGTAGTCCAAAGCTTCCGGTCGGTGGCTCATCAGAACAGTGAAGTCGACTGCCTCAGAGTGTGAGAGCATGGTGTCAATGGCCTTCTTGAAGAAAGCGTAGTCCCCGCCGCTGATCCATCGTGGATCCTCGATTCCCGCAATGCGCAGGTTCACCCCGGAGACGTTTAGCGTGACGCACTCGTTAACCAGGAGCGGCACCGGTGATCGCTCGAAGATCCGGTAGACCTCCGGCAATCCACGGTAGTATTCGTGGTTGCCCAGGCAGGCGTAGACGCCCAGCCTCGGGCACAGTTGGGTCGTCATGTTGAGAGCCTCACCCAGTTGCGAGAGGTCGTCGGCGATATCGCCCGTTATCACGATAAGGTCAGGCGCGAACGACTCGGCCTGGGTGAGCACTTCGGCCATTGTCTCCAGAGTGACATACTGACTCAGGTGGCTGTCACTGAGATGGAGAGTCCTTAGGCCCTCCAGCGCCGACGGGAGCTGATCCAGCAGGATCGGTTTGAGACTGACCTCGACATCGACGAAGGCGTGGGTGATTCCGGCCAGTCCTATACTCACTGACGCGATCGGCAGGCTGGCGGCGGCAACTTTGAGCAGGGCACGTCGGTTGGTATCAATGCGCGAGGAATCGCGGCGACGGCGGATTACTCTGTCGGTCACCCAGTGAGCCAGATGAATGACGCCCGACACCGGTAGTGACAGCATCAGCGCTGCCTCAAGTACGAAAGCAACGACGGCCAAAATGGCCGCCGGCATCCCCAGCCATGGTAGACCATAGAACTGTCCCAAACCCCACAAAAACACCATAACGATTCCGAACAGGGGCAGCCCCCACGACGATCTTCTTATCCACCGCCGAGCCCACCACGGTCGGTTGGCCAGTGCCAGCAGCAAAATCTCTATCAGACCAACAAAAGCGATTGCTACCAGCGAGGCTATTAAAGGGAGAAACTCGCGCATCCGGACTGCCTCATGTTAGAATCCAGTTCCATCGCCAATTATACGAATAGATTGAGGTAGAAGTAAACCGGAATGCCGCCTAATTGGCGCTGACGGGCAAATTCCGTCGATGCCTGGTCAGTTCAGATGCAGTGGTAGGGAGAGCGTGAATAGAGCATGGGGGCTCTCGACATCAGCCAGTATCCGGCACAAAAAGACGCCCCGCGCCGGGGGAGGGGAACGGCACGGGGACGTGAACAGGCGACACTGATGTTAGATCATGTGCTCTGTGATCCGGTCGCCTGAGCTTTTGTGACCATTACAAAATCTATCTACAGAACAACTAACTAAGAATATAGTTCCTAATTCGCAAAAAACCACATTTTTTTATTTTTTTTCGGTTTTTTTGGGTGTCGAATAGCCGACAGGTAAGGCATATTACGGGGTCGAAGTTGGCGGGGATTCCCTTTGAGTTACGGCACTCACGCTCCGCTGGTGAATGATCGCAGGCCGAGCAATCCCGCTCTGAAATGAAGGTAAACTGAACGCTGTATTCTGTCGATTAATGAGCAAGATGAGTAAATTTAAGCTGTACTTAGTTGGCCTGGCCTTGCTGGCCGGCCTGGGGCTAACCGCAACGATCGGGTGTGATGGATCGTCCGGCACCGGAGGGAACGGTTCTGATATGGACTATCGCTTGACCGGTATCCTGGTGGAGGATTGGAATCGCTTCGCTACCCGCGCAGAAGTAGTTCTCACACGCGACGACTCCCTATTGGATTCGGCACTGGTTTGGATCGGCGATCAAACCCTGACCTTTGAGAATGGTGAGTATCGGTTGTCGGTGGAGCCATCGGGTACGTTCCCTCGGGGGACTTATGATTTGGTGGTGGCCGATCTGCCGAACTTCAGGGATACGGTAATGACAAGTATCGCCGACACCTTCACCCTGGCGGTGTCCGACCCGCCCAACCGTGAGAACCCAGGCGGCGATCAGGTTACGCTCAGTTGGACCGGTTCGGCCGGCGTGGACGCCTACGCGGTCGCTGCCGTACCGCGGCATCTGGCTTACACCGGCACCGGGTATAGTGGCTGGGCCGGCAGCACCGAGGGAACGATACCGATCAGTGCTTTTCGGTGGTCCAACGGCATAACCGTCGATACCGGCTGGTATTATGTCTTCGCTTATGCCTATGTCGGTGCTCCCGACAGCGCCACCTCGGCCGATGTGCTTCCTGTTCCCCTGCCAGGCAACCTGACACCCAATATCGATCAGGGAGAACTCACCGGCCGTTTCGGAACGGTGGTAGTCGCCGGTCGCGACTCGGTCTGGGTAAGATTGTAGTAACATCTCCGGACAAGATCTGAACAAAATGAGGCAGGCTCGTCAAAGGGGCCTGCTTTTTCATTCCGGGATAAACTCCACAGTGCCTAAGGAACCAGACTAATCCACTTTTGCTTGCTTTGGTCTCGCGCGAGGAGTTATTTGCATCCATGGCTGACTATGACAGGCTGATCGAACAGTTGCGCCAGTTGGGCACCGAGCAAATCAACCCGGACACGGTCGATATCGACCGCCTGTCGGCTAAGGAAATAGTCTCAAGAATCAGCACGGAGGACAAGAAAGTAGCCGAGGTGGTCGCCGAGGCCCTCCCGGCGATAGCTCAGGCGGCTGAACTTTACGCCAAGACCTTGCGCGAGGGCGGTCGGGTGTTCTATATCGGCGCCGGCACATCCGGACGGCTGGGGGTGCTTGATGCGGCCGAGTGTCCACCGACCTTCGGTACCGACCCCGCACATATCGTCGGCTTGATATCCGGTGGCTACGCCACCCTGGTGCTTTCGCAGGAGGGTGTAGAGGACGATCGCGAGGCAGCCATCGACGATTTGCAGCGCCACCACCTGAGCAACAAGGACCTGGTCGTGGGGCTGGCCGCTTCGGTGCGCACGCCCTATACTTTGGCCGGATTAGACTACGCTGCAAAACTCGGCGCCAAGACCGTTTTCATCGTGTGCAACAACAACGTCGAGGTCCCGATCAAAATGGATATCACCATCGCCTTACCGGTGGGCCCGGAGGTCATCACCGGCTCCACGCGGATGAAGTCGGGCACGGCGCAGAAGATGACCCTCAACATGATCTCGACCACCGCTATGGTTCTTCTGGGCAAAACGTACGGCAATCTCATGGTCGACCTGCAGGCCCGCTCGGAGAAACTGGCGGCGCGCTCGCGCAAGATGCTGATGGATCTTCTGCAGATCGATCTGACAGCGGCGCACGAACTACTTGAGGCAGCCGACGGCTCGGTCAAAGTCGCGATCGTGATGCACCAATTCAGTTGCGGACAAGATGAGGCGTATCAGAAGCTTGAGGCGGCGAATGGTTTCATCACCCGCTGCCGGTGATAGTTTTTCACTGAGGTTTTCCCTCTAACAGCAAGATTTGGTTGGGTGCGCGGCGTACGTCCTCGTGCGCCGCGCCTGGTGCCCAAAACATGTAACCAAGGTGGCCCGGAGGTTCGGGCTTGTTAAAGAATCAGCATAGATAGTTGCGACGGGTGGCCCGGACGTTCGTCCGGGTTTCATGGCGTCGGGTGGCCGTCGAAAACTTGTTTGGGACGGATTACAGTAAGAAGAGTCACCCCCAAACGAGTTTGAGGGTGCCATCCAGTCGTAACCTCACCCTGAGCGGAGTCGATGGGTGACGGCTTGATTCACCCCTCCGCCGCCTCCACTATCCGCTTCGTATCCCGCGCGATGACCAACTCCTCGTTGGTGGGGATCACCATCACCTGCACCTTGCTGTCGGTGCGAGAAATGACGACTTCACCGCCGGACACATCGGAGTTCTTTGCCTGATCGAGTTCCAGACCCATCCAACTCATATCTTCGCACGTTTTGGCTCTGACCGTGGCTGAGTTCTCGCCGGCGCCAGCGGTGAATACCAGAGCATCCAGACCGCCCAAAGCGGCCGTGTAAGCGGCAATATACTTCTTCAGGCGGTAGCAGTAAACATCGATAGCCAGTTGCGCGTTGGTGTTGCCCTCAGCGGCGGCCTCCTCAATATCTCTCAAATCAGATGAAACGCCGGAGATTCCCGACAAGCCGGAGTGCTTGTTCAACAGGGTGTTAGCCTCGTGCAGGTTCAACTCCTCTCGCGCCATAACGTGCAGGATGATGGCCGGGTCAAGATCGCCGGAGCGAGTGTTCATCATCAGTCCCTCCAACGGCGTAAAGCCCATGGAAGTATCAACCGACACGCCCCCATCGATGGCCGCTATCGAAGCGCCGCTGCCGAGGTGACAAGTGACGATCTTTAGCTCAGTGACCGGTCGCCCCATGATCCCGGCGGCGCGGTCGCTGACGTACTGGTGCGAGGTTCCATGGAAACCGTAGCGGCGAATGCCATAGCGCATGTAAAGCACATACGGGATGCCGTAGATATATGCGCGAGGCGGCATCCGATGATGGAAGGCGGTGTCGAACACAGCGACGTGGGGAATACCCGGGAGCGTTTTCATGGCGGCGTTGATACCGCGGATGTTGTGCGGATTGTGCAGCGGCGCCAATTCGATCAGCGCTCGCAATTCGCCCATCAGTTCATTCGTAATCAGCACCGAATCAGTGAACCGTTCGCCACCATGAACTACCCGATGTCCAACTGCGCTGATCTCGGCCTTATCTCCGATAACACCGTGATTCTCCGACAGAAGCATCGACACCACATACTCAATCGCCTGGATATGATCGAGAATCTCCGCGGTGACCTTGATTTCGGCGCGATCATGCGGCTTGTGCGTAAGAACAGCACCGGCCATGCCGATCCGCGAAATATTACCCTTCGCCAGCGCCAGCTCACTTTCGGCATCGATCAACTGATACTTGACCGATGATGACCCACAGTTGATAACCAGGATCTTCATAATGTCGTCCCTCCCTGGGCGCTGCCACCGCCCGGTGAATCGTTATCGATCCGGTTCCCTTCATCATCGTAGCGGAAAAAACCACGACCGCTCTTAACTCCAAGCCGTCCGGCGCGGACCATTTTTCTCAGCAGCGGGCAGGGGTTGTACTTATGTTCGGAAAGCTCCGCCAAAAGATTCTCCATCCAGGACATAACGACATCCAGCCCCATCAGGTCCGCCAGGGCCAGTGGCCCCACGTTGAACCCGAAGCCCAGTTTCATCGCCCGGTCTATATCTCGAGCGCTGGCGACACCCTCCATCAGCACATGCATGGCCTCGTTCAACAGCGGCACGATGATCCGAGTGGTAACATAACCGGGATACTCATTGACGGTGATCCACTTCTTGTCCAGTAATTCGGCGAAAGCCACGGCCTTCTGGAAAGTCTCGTCATCGGTCTTGAGTCCTTTGACAATCTCCACCAGTGGAACCTTGGTGACTGGGTTGAGGAAGTGCATACCGATGATTTTTTCCGGTCGCTCGGTTGCCGCCGCCACCTCCGAGATAGAAAGCGTACCGGTGTTGGTGATCATCAGTACATCCTCACGGCAGAGGGAATCCAGCTTCGCAAACAGGTCGCGTTTCATCTCGAGGTCTTCGGGAATGCACTCCATTACGATCTCGGCATCCTCCGCCTGCGTAAGATCGGATGAAGGGAAGATGCGAGCAAGGATCGCCTTCTTGTCTGACTCCGTCAGGCCCCACTTATGTATCTCTCGCCCCATCGATTCGGAGATGCCTCTGATGCCGCGTTCGGCCAGCTTGGTGGTCTTGTCGACCAACGTCACTTCCTCACCGGAGGTGGCGATGGCCTCGGCCAGGCCCTGACCCATCACGCCGGCGCCGATTATGATGATTCTTGTAGCTGCCATCGTCTTCCGTCATCCTTCTTTGTCATTTTCGTTCAGCCGTATTCCGCTGAGATTCGGCAAGGCCAAATATAGTCGCTGCCATGAGCGCCGCAACTGCATTCTAAGCACATAATCGGCTTAAGGGGTCAAAAACTGGGCTGTTCTTTGGTTTGATTGTACAAAATACATACGGGATGGACCGGTTCAAATCGTTTGACAGCAGGCCTCCGACCGGCTATCTATCGATAGACAACAGAGGCCAAACTTAACGGGAGACAACATGTTTCACCACACTAGAACAGTTATTGCGACAATTGTCATCTTGATCCTGACCGCGTCGCAGGCCGCAGCCCTTGGGCGTGTCGCCCGACGATATAACGTTATGGACTTCTACAGCGGTACGTCCAGTCCGGTGGGCAAGTACGACGGTCTGGCCGGGTTTGTCGATTTCTACGACGCTGACGATCGGCCGGCCGAGGTCGATGGTGATGTGCTGTATGACCCAACTTTCCACTTGGGAATAAACTACGGTCAGCTTCGCAACGATAGGATGCTGGTCACGGTAGGCTTCCGCTGGACCAAGATCGAGGCGATCAACCTGCTGGGGCTGAACACGGTAGGGAGAGAGGGTCTGGCTATTCTCCTTGATCCCAAAAAACCGAGCATCAATCAGTACGACTTTGATTTCAACTTCAACTACATGCTTCTCAGTATCGCCCAGCGGAGTTTTGCTCCTTATGTCGGGGTCGGTTTCAGAGCCGGTATTACTAGTGTGACGGCGAAGGGATTCGAGTCAGAGTCGCGCCTGAACACTGTCCTGGCCGGCAACTTTGGCGCTGAGATTAAGCTTTGGGAACATGCTCAGAAACGGGCGTTTCTGACTGTCGCCTCGGTCAACAGCTATGATTTGCTGTCAACCGGGGATCGCCCCAAGTATTTTAATCTCGGCGCGGCGCTGAAGTACTACTTCCGCCCGTGACGAGAAGCGCTGCATCTGAAAGGCGTCAGCGACACCAGAAGCAATTGATTCGTTCTGTCGATAGAACTGATACCTGGAGGCTTGTGAGAGGATGAGATTCATGTCCAATAATCGGCTACGCACCATTTTCGTTTTCCTGGTAACGGCGACCATCTGTGGCTGTGGCTGCAATGGTGACGACCCACCAAAGCCTCCGGTACCGGATGGTGTGGCGGCGGTCAACGGCATATTCTACAGAGGCAACATGGGCAGTGACGATATGGATCAGCCGTTGGTTTTCGCCGTGGCCGATAACAAAGGTGCGTACGTGCCCGACCAATGGATACATTTCTCTCTCATGATCGGTGACGGTGTCATCTCCGCCGATTCGCTCAAGACCGGCAGCGATGGCAAGGCGACGCTGGCGTATACTTTCTCGGGAAGTCTTGGTCACGCGGAGATCAGAGCAATCGCACGCAATCTTGATACTACCTACGTCTACCTCAGGGCCAACACTCTCATCCCCGGCGATCATGGCCAGGGCCAGTACGTGCTGCTGGATGACACTTATGCTGATGTAGTAGACTACAACGGCCCACCGGTGGCGTTGGACACATTCCCTGTGCTTGGCATTGCCGTCGCAAACTACGAGGCCACCCTGGGTGTGGTAGTGGTGATATACGACACCGACGAGAATGGTATCATTGAGCCAACCTCGCCCGTGTATGGGGTGTTGGTCGTCGATTCCGTCTTCCCCCAACCGCCCGACAGCAGCACCAAGAGTGCCCGCTATGAGGGTGCGACCAGGGACTCAATCAAGATCGGCTCGTCCTACTGGGCTGACATAAACCCCAACCCCGTGTATGGTGAGTACGATAGCCTGAAGTTTGCGGACGATCCTATCCTTCCTGCTTTGGTGCTCTACTATGGCTCCTTGCACCTTGAGTTCTGGTGTCATCCGTCCGATACTACTGTTTATCAGATTAGTATCTTTGAGGAGTTCGACGTTTCGCTCTACGAATCGCCGCCTGTTCGTGAGGCGATCGACAGCGTCCTGGGGCTGGTTGGTCGCAACCTTTGATGCGCAGATGTCGAAACCACAGGGGTTTCGACCTACCAGAACTGACGCCCTTTCGCGACAATAATCGTTCACTATTCACGGCCAAACAAGTTTGACCGTGCCACCCGTCGACCTACCAGAACTGCGATTAGTGGCGGTCGAGTCCTCAGACTCGGTCACGCCCACCGGTAGAGTCGGAAGACTCTGCCGTCACAAACTAACCCATACAGACTACCAGGCAGAACAAAAAAACACCCAGCGGTGCTAGCACTTGCACCACCAGGCATTAATCATCAACCCTTGCCCTTCGGATTGATCTTCGCGTTCCCCCGGCGTTGTGTGGTATAGTTTTCCTGCTTCGTCGATGATGCCTAAACCTATCACTTACCGACGAACGATCATCTATGGACTACCTGTATCTCCTGTCTTTGTCACAGTCTTCAAACTCGGTGGCGCTCCATTGCCAAACATCACATTGCAGCACCTAATCTCGGTTGTCTAATATCAAGGATCGTGCCAACTGGCAGGCTTATTCTGCTGAGGTTATCTTGTTGTTAATTAAGAAGATACGGTTGGGAGTGGAACTCCCCGCCCCCGCCGTAGGTAATTATCACCCGAATGAGTCTCTTTCGCGGGGGTGAATTCAACCCGTATCGATGTCGAGATCCTTGATCATCTTGCGCAAGTTTGCCGAGTCAATACCAAGTTCACGCGCAGCAGCAGCCACATTGTCTCCTTGACGAGCGAGACACTGGATGACCACCAACCTCTTGAACTCTCGTACCCGCTCTTTGAGAGCTCTGGGCGAGTCGGTACTGGCGCCGGCGAATGTCAAATACTGCCGTACTTCAATGCGCGTTATTAGATACGACAGCGAAAGATCGATCAACGATTGTACGGTATCCTGTAGCTGGCGAACATTACCCGGCCAGTCGTATTCAATCAACAGGTCTCGCGCCGCCGGCTCGAACACCTTGATTCCGTCGTCCGTCTTGCGGCAGTAGTTTTCTGTGAAGAAGTCGATCAAGTCCGGGATATCCTCGCGCCGGTCGGCCAGAGTCGGAACCACGATGCGAATGCCCTTCAGGCGATAGTACAAATCTTCACGAAATTTGCCCTGTAACACCATCTGTTCGAGATCACAGTTGGTAGCGCACATCATGCGAACGTCGACGCGAATCGTCTCCGGTGATCCGATCCGTTGCATCTCGCCGGACTCCAACACCCGGAGTAGTTTGCCCTGAGTAGTGATGTCGAGATTGCCGATCTCGTCGAGAAAAACAGTCCCGCCGTGGGCGTACTCGAACATTCCGACACGGTCGGCGACAGCTCCGGTAAACGACCCCCGCAAGTGTCCGAACAGTTCACTCTCTACCAGGTCGGGCGCCTTGTGGTTGCAGTTGAAGATGGCCAGGGTTTCGTCCGCTCTTCGGCTGCGGCGGTGAATGGCACGCGCTACCAGTTCCTTGCCGACGCCGGTCGGCCCCAGGATCATCACCTTGTTGTTGGTAGGGCCTATCTTCTCAATCATCTGGTAAACATCGCGCATCAGCCGCGACCGCCCCACCATGCCGTAATGACGTCTGGCCAACTCGACCAGGTCGGAACTGCTGGTTCTCAGCCGGTGCATGAAGACGGCGTTGCGGACCGACCGCTGAAGCCGGGCCGGTCGTTCGTTCTTGCCGACGTAATCGAATGGCTGATGTTCCGCATCGATATCCCGCTCGGAGTAATCGCCCGGATAGCCGGTGTGGAAGATGACCGGAAGGTCGGGATTGATTTCGCGAATGCGACAGGCTGTTTCCAGACCGTCCATGCGCGCCATCTTGATGTCCAACACTACGGCATCCAAATCGCCATGCTTGTCCAGCGCCTGCAAAGCCTCCTGACCCGAGGCCGCCGCCACCACGTCGTAGTCATCAAGAAACGTCTCGTTGAGTGCTTCCAGGACCAGAGGGTCGTCGTCGACTATGAGAATCTTACCCGTTTTTGCCATTGTAATCGTCACCTTGAGGCGAGTTAGGCTGAACCGACTTTAGAAATATAACGAATTGGGCGCCTTTGTCAACCGGACTCTTCAGTTCGATCCGGCCGCCATACATTTCCACGATGCGTTTGACGATAGCAAGGCCCAGTCCGGTGCCTCGCGTCGGTTTGGTGCTGTAAAAAGGATCGAAAATTCTCGATCGGTGCTGTTGAACTATACCCGGGCCGCTGTCGGCGAATTGAATTCGGATGTATTCGTTTTCGCCTGCAGCGCTCACATCGATTCGCCGGGATGACACCTCCTCCAGCGCATCCAACGAGTTTACGAGCAGGTTGGAAAACAGGCTGTATAGGTGATCATTACGACAACTGACAACGAGGTCATCGGCCACCTGCATGCTGACAGTTACCTTAAGATGCTTGATTCGTTCAGAATTCGCATCGGCCACCTCCTCGAGTACAGGTCGCAGGGTAACCGGTTTAGTTTTTCGTTCAGTGTCCAGCCGGGAATACTTGGTAACCAGATCAGTCATCTCGATGGCTCTGCCAACGGCGCTTTCAGCCAACATCAACAGCCGCCGGTTCCGCTCGATGTCATCAGGGGATGAATACTCCAACCGCTGACTCAGCTTGGCCAGGCTGCTGGTTGCAGGGAAGAGAGCGTTGTATATCTCATGGGCCACGCCACCGGCGATCTGGCTGACCTGGTTATAGCGCTCGCGGTCGGCTTCCTGCAGTCGTCGCTGCGCTTCCTTACTTTCGGTGATGTCGTTGGTCAGAATAACCACTTGATCAACGTCACCCCGCGCATCTTTGATGGCGTAAAAATGCTGCGACAGCCAGAAGTGACGACCTTTGCGAGAACTCCTTATCTCTATCTCGGGAATATGCAGATAGCCGCCTTCTTCGTAGACCTGCCTTACTTCAGGAATCCACTCGCCCAGATAGCTGTCACGCTCATCGAACTCAAGTTGGCGTCGATCTCGGCCGGTGTAGTCCCGCAGGTCCTCATCGCTGATCTTCCAGATATCTTTCCAGGCATCATTATAGGTTACTAACCTGCCGGTCCGGTCGCGCACTGAGACGCCGATGGGCGACCTCTCGATTATCGCGCGGTTGAATTCCTCACTCTCTTTGAGTGCCTCCTCCGCCCGTTTGCGATCGGTGATGTCCTGACCGACCGCGATGGCCGTGAACTCGCTGGAATCCGGGTAGAACAATACCGAGGTGGACCACAGAATCGTCCTCATCTCGCCGGACTTCGTCCTCAGAGGTCTCTCGTACGTGTCGCGGGGGTGCTGCCTGACCCATTCGGCAAAGTTGTCAAGCACTTCGCGTCGTTTCTCATCAGGCAGGAAGGTCTCCGGCCAGCGTTGGCCGATCACATCCTCGCGGGAGTATCCAGTGACCTGCTCGCACTCTTTATTGAACACCGTAATCCTCGCCTGATTATCCAGACAGACAATCAGGCCATTAGCCGTGTCGAGCAGAGAGTGCACAAAGTGCCGCTCGCTTTCGAGGTCCCGTTTGGTTTCAACCAACTCGGTGATGTCATGGGCAATAGCCATCACCGCATCAATGCGGCCGGACTCATCCATGACCGGCTGGATACTGGTCAGGTAACGATATTGCCGTCCCTGCAACTCCGTCATCGTCTCGTTGATGACTCCTTCGCCGCTGGAAAACACTTCTCTGACAGCAGCCATTTGCGAATCTGCAATCTGCTTGGGGAACAGGTCCCACATCGTTTTGCCTTCGAAGTCGGACGGCTTCCCACCGAGGCGGGTGGCTGCCACCTGGTTCATGAACAAGAACTGTCCATCCCGGTCTACACTGAAGATCGCCTCTTGCGCACTTTCGATAAGACTGCGATAACGATCCTCACTCCTGGCCAGCTCTTGTTCGGCTCGCTTGCGCTCGGAGATGTCGCGGAACAGACCCTGTACTCCTGCTACGCGACCACGGCTGTCGCGGTAGTAAGCTGAGTTGGTGCTGACAACTACTGTGGAGCCATCGTGACGGCGGAGTTCCACCTCGTAGTCGGTCACTTTTCCAGTCTCTTTGAGTTGCTTCAGTAGGGATTGGCGCTTTTCAGGATCAGCATAGAAATCTGCCACCAAGTTGCCGACCATAACGTCTGTGCTTGCGTAACCCAGTATCCCGGCCGCTGCCGGCGATCCCCAGATGAGACGTCCTTCCCTGTCAGACCGGTAGAAAGCATCCTGACTGTTTTCAAAGAAATCATGCAGTCGTTCTTCGCTGAGTGCCAGCCGGCGCACCGACCGTTGCCGCAAGGCATTCAGCGTCACCAGTGCCAGAATCAAGAGGGCGAGCGATACAAGCACATAGTCATGGTACTGCCAGAACAGAATGCGAGCATAATCGGGAAAGGAGCGCCGTTTAATGACGAACACCTGATCAAGATTACCGCGGGTGGCCACGAAGTGAGTGACATTGCCACGATCATCCAGCACCAGGGGATGAAAGCTGACAAAACTCTCGCCAATGCTGCCCAATTGCTCAAACTGATAGTTATAGATGGCTATTCCACCGCCGCCGCGAAAGAGATAAGCCGGGCGGTCCTGACCCTCCAGTCGGATCGTATCGACAAAACGGTGCAGATTCGTTTCGTTGGATTCGGCCAGCAACTGAAGCGTGGTGTCGAAGATCCTGACGACGCCTCGGGAAGAAAGGGTGTGGAAACAGTGAGCATCATCGATTCCGTAGTCGTCCCACCAGGCGCTGACTATGCGGTCGGCTACATCGACCGACCCGATCAGATGGAAATCAGAGTCGATCCTGGACAACTGGTATCTCTGTTGTGGCAGATGTCCGCTGTCGGCCGGAAGCACCATCGGAAGAGCATGAAAAACGTAGAACAGGCCGTCGCGTTCACCCGGCCAGATTCCCTTGCCGCCGTGTTCTTCAGAAATAATCCGCTGGTGTACAATCTCTCCACGATTGTTCACCTTCGCCAGCCAGCAGAAGTTGTCGTCGAAGTTCTCATCGGCGACACCGTTCTTGAGATTGTAGGTGGCCAGGATCACTGCCGGGTTGACAGAGTCGCGACAACTGTGAAAACCGGGCGTCGATATCGCACCCGCCACCGGCAATGACCATTCAATCCGGCGAGTGTCCGGTTCCAGGCAGAACAGCACTCTCGGCCTGAGATCACGACCAGGCCCGACCCACAGGAAAACCTCATCGTGCCCGTCGTAGTCGTAGTCATCGGTCAATAAGTAGGCAACGCTGCCTTCCCATCGTCCGTCACCAGTATGATCAACCCCGGTGGCCAGAAATATGAAGTTATAATGATCGGCACCGGGAATACCAACCACCGCAAAAGCCGAATCATTGCGATAACCAGCGCCGACAATCCCCTTGGCGCCCGAGGCGCTGTCTATGTAGAAGCCGAAGTTGGTCAGTGTCAGGCGCAACGGATCCCAGTCAACCACCTGCGTTGGGGTGAACATCTCCAGGCTGAACACGGCCGGATCGTCGCGATTGAGGTCGCTGTTGAAAGCATGAATATAAAACGCCGTGTCGGACGGACCACGCTGCGGTTTCAGCACCTGTACCTGGTTCCCGACCGGTCTCTTGCGGACCCCCCAGTCGTTGGATTGCTCTACTGTAAACGAGTACGGCAACAACTCCGGAGCGTCGGAGGACTCGATCTGTAGACTTTCGGCACCGCAAACTGTGCTGCACAGGAATGATCCAACGGACAGAGCGACGAGGACGTATGTCATAAGGCATAGGCGCATAGATAGGTACAAGATAGCCGATTCACCCGACAGAAGCAACCCAGAGAACACGGTGTGTGGAATTGATGTCGACCTGCGAACGCAGGTCCTACCGTACCGAGTGTTTCAGTCGCCGTTCCGCAACAGCGCAATATAGCGTGGGCACCAAAAAGACCGTGATCAACACCACCGTCATGCCGCCGAAGGACGGGATAGCCATCGGTACCATGATATCGGCTCCGCGGCCGGTCGACGTGAGTACCGGGATGAGAGCCAGGATAGTGGTGCCGGCCGTCATCAAGGCCGGACGAATGCGGCGCTTGCCGGCCAGGATCGTGGCTTCCCGGATTCGCTCGATACTATCCGGTTTCCTCTGGGCGAAAATCTGATTGAGGTAGGTCGAGATGATTACACCATCATCGCTGGCGATGCCGAACAGCGCCAGGAAGCCCACCCAAACCGCTACCGACAGGTTGTAGGCGCGTACCTGGAATACCTCGCGCCATTCCATGCCGAACCATGAAAAGTTCAGAAACCAGTCCTGTCCATATAACCACAGCATCAGAAAACCACCAGACCAGGCCACAAAGATACCTGAGAAAACCAGTAAGGCAGTAGGAACGTTCTTGAACTGAAAATAGAGAATGAGAAAGATGATCAACAGAGCCAGCGGCAGCACTACCATCAGTTTCTTCTCGGAGCGTACCTGGTTTTCATAGCTCCCGGCAAACGTGAAACTAACTCCGGTCGGGATGTCTAACTCACCGTCGGCGATTTTGCCGTTGAGAAAACTCTGCGCCGCCTCGACGACGTCCACTTCGGCGTAATCGGGCTTCTTGTCGAAAATGACATAGCCGACCAGGAAGGTATTCTCCGATTTGATCACCATCGGTCCCCGTCGGAACTTGATCTCAGCCAACTGCCCCAGCGGGATTTGCGTGCCGTCGGGGGCTCCGATCAGTATCTTCTCAAGCGTTTCGATACTATTGCGCAATTCACGCTGATAGCGCACGCGGACCGAGTAGCGTTCACGACCCTCAATGGTAGTGGTCAGTTGTTTGCCGCCGACGGCCACCTCGATAATGTCTTGCACTTGCTTCACGTGGATTCCGTAACGGGCGATGGCTTCACGGTCGATGTCGATCTCGAGATACGGTTTGCCGACGATGCGATCGGCGATAACAGTGTTCCCCTCGACCGATGGGACTTCCTTCAGTAGCCGCTCGATATCATAGCCGACCTTCTCGATAGATTCCAGGTCGGGTCCCTTGATCTTGACGCCCATGGGTGCCCGCATCCCGGACTGAAGCATGACGATTCGCGCGGCGATAGGCTGCAGCTTGGGTGCACCGGTGGTGCCGGGCAGTTTCGCTACTCTTGTGAGTTCTTTCCAGATATCGTCGGGAGATTTGATGTGATCGCGCCACTGCCGGTACGGTTTGCCGTCTTCATCGGGGATCGGCTCACCGAATTCATCCAGCACGAACTGTTCCTGCTCATCATCATATTTGAATTTCAGCAGGCGACCATTTCGGTCGACGCGATACTCCGGCTTGTAATTGATTACCGTCTCTACCATCGAGATCGGAGCCGGGTCTAACGGTGACTCGACGCGACCGATCTTGCCCACGACCGATTCCACCTCAGGGACACTACTGAACGCTTTGTCCTGAAACTGCAAAACGTCGAGCGCCTCGCCAATGGAGGCGTGCGGCATGGTCGTCGGCATGTACAGGAACGAACCCTCATCGAGGTCCGGCATGAACTCTTTACCCAGCCCCGGAAGCGTATGATTAAGTCCCGTGTAAACTGAACTTGATCGCACGAAGTCCGGTACGAATCCAAAGATGCGATCAAACCCTAACCAGACCGAGGTGCCAAACAAAATCAGAAACGCAGGCAGCATCAAGAAGAGCAACTTGTTGGCCAAACACCAGCGCAGCACCGGTTCGTAGTAGTGCTGAAGGAGCCATAACAAGAACAGGATACCACCCAGCAGGACCGCTACAAAACCAAAGTTCGCCGCCACGCCCGCTTGAATGCCCAGCGGCATCCAGTGTTGTGTCAGCACGACAGCGACGACCAGCACAATCAGATAGTTGAGCAAGCTGGGCAGTCGATCGTTCAGACGCTGAGGAATACGGGCTCTGAACTGGAAGTAAGCCGCCGCCAGAAACAGCGCCACGCCGGTGAAATACATCGACCAGGTAAAGGCCGCAACACCAACGATCAACAGAACTATCGAAGGTATCCTGGATGTCCCCGTACCGGCGCGTCGCTTGAACAACAGATGCGCCAGGGGTGGTATTATCGTCAGAGCTACGACCACCGACGCCAGTAAGGCGAAGGTCTTGGTGTAGGCCAAAGGTTTGAACAACTTCCCTTCGGCCGCTTCCATAGCGAAGACCGGCAGGAACGACACTACCGTAGTGGAGATCGCCGTCAGCACCGCGCCCCCGACTTCCGAAACCGCCTGGTATATGACATCTCGCGTGCGCGCACCCTCAGGCGCGGCGTCGAGATGCCTGAGGATGTTCTCGGTGACGACTACCCCCATGTCGACAATTGTCCCAATAGCGATAGCGATCCCGGATAGGGCAACAATGTTGGCGTCGACGTTGAACAGCTTCATGGCGATGAACACCATCAACACCGTCAACGGAAGCAACCCGGAGATCAACAGGGAGCTGCGCAGGTGCATCACCATGATGATGACGACGATAATGGTCACCAGAATTTCGTCGACCAGAGCGCGGTTCAAGGTGCCTAACGTTTCATGTATCAGGCCGGTGCGATCGTAGAACGGAACAATCTTCACCTGCGAGACGGTGCCGTCGGGCAGTGTCTTCTTGGGCAGACCGGGGGATATCTCCTCAATCTTCATCTTGACGTTTTTGATGGCCGCGAGGGGGTTCTCACCGTATCGCACCACGACCACGCCGCCCACCGCTTCAGCGCCGCCCTTATCGAGTGCGCCGCGCCGCATGGCCGGACCCAGCGTCACCGTCGCGACATCCTTGATCCGTACCGGTACCGCCGAAGACAGCTTGACGACACTGTTCTCGATATCCTGTATATCTTCGATAAGACCGAGACCGCGCACTACGTATTCGACACGGTTGATTTCAATCGTCCGGGCGCCAATATCCACATTGGACATTCTCACCGCCTGGAACACATCAGTGAGCGTCACGCCGTACGCTCGGAGGGCGTCCGGGTCGACGTCGATCTGATACTCCTGGACAAAACCGCCCACCGAGGCGACCTCCGCCACACCATCGGCCGACTGCAAAGCGTACCGCACCGTCCAGTCCTGGATTGAACGCAATTCATGCAAGTCCCAACCGCCGGTGGGACGATTCTGCTCGTCGCGTCCTTCGAGCGTGTACCAGAAAACCTGACCGAGGGCGGTTGCGTCGGGACCGAGCGTCGCCTGCACCCCCGGCGGCAGCGTTCCGGGCGGCAGCGAATTCAGTTTCTCCAACAAACGTGAACGTGACCAGTAGAACTCCACGTCTTCTTTGAAAATGACATAGACACTTGAAAAACCGAAGAAGGAGTAACTGCGAATTGTCTTGACGCCGGGAATCCCCAGGAGCGAGGTGGTCAGAGGATACGTTATCTGGTCCTCAATGTCCTGGGGTGAGCGACCCATCCACCGGGTAAAAACGATCTGCTGGTTCTCGCCGATGTCCGGAATGGCATCGACCGGCACCGGGTCGCGCGGCAGACCACCGAGGTTCCAGTCGAACGGCGCCACCATGATACCCCAGGACACGAAGGCCAGGGTGACCAGTATCACTACCAGCTTGTTGTCGAGACAGTAGGCGATGGCACGGTTCAACAGTGACTGTCGCGTCGGATCAGGTTGAGGTGAGCGAGTGTTCATACCGGATCAGTTCCCCATCTTCATAGCGGCCGTTTCGTCCCTGATTTCACCGCAGCGAAGCATCGAGGCACCGAAGTACGGGTTGTCGATGATGCTGTCGGTCTGTAACCAGTAAGCACCCTTGTTGCCGAAGGCCATAGGACAGAAAGCGAGATAGAAAGTGCGCTCATCGGCGTGGCCGAACTTGTTGTGCAGTTCGATTATACTGTTCGACACCAACTCAAACGAGGCCCGCACCTCCTCGATATCCATCCCGGCAGCCGCCGCGACAGCGTGCTTAGCGATATCGTTCGACAGTTCCATCCACAGCATGTGAGCATTCCCTTCGAAAAGTTTCATGTCGACGGCGTTGATCTCAGCAGCTACGTTGTCGGCCGCCTTGGTGGCAGCCTCGAGATCGTCGTCGGCCAGCGCTGCCTGAAGCCGAAAGTAGGCGTCGTACGTACTGGTGAGCGTCATAACCGCCTGATGACTAATGGTGATAACCTCAACGGGTTTGCTTTCGCGCGCGGCGGAAACCGGCGTGGCGCCTTGTCCGCCGTGGTCGTGACCGGGGGGTGGTGCGCCGCCTTCCGGGGACATCATGCTCGGCTTGGCATGAATCTGCAGCTCGGCATCGATCTTGAAAGCGCCGTTGGTGACGACCATTTCTCCTTCACGCAGTCCGTCCTTGACGATGTAGAAATCGCCGGCGCGCGGACCGAGCAGGACTTCCCGTCCCTCGAACAAACGATCGTCATCGTGCGGCAACTCCACATAGACGACGGCGCGCTTGCCGGTAATCAACGGTGCTGTCGCCGGAACTAACAGGGGAGCTTCCGTATTGTCGGCGCCGCCCGTCGCCTTCACAAGGCCGCCGGCATCGAGTTGTGCGGTGACTACACCATGCGTGAACATGTCGGGCTTGAGCCGACCGCCGCTATTATCGACTTCGGCGCGCACTCCGGTGGTGCGCGTCTTCGTGTTGAGCATCGGATCGATAAACGTGATGACCGCCTCGAACTGTTCGCCGGGGAATGACCTGGTAGTGAACGCTACCTTCTGACCGACTTTCAGCCAGGGCAGGTCTGTTTCGTAGGCATCGAAAATCACCCAGAGCGTCGACAAATCGGCGATAGTGAACAGGCGCGTGCCGGGAGTGACATACATCCCTTCCAGAGCATTCTTGTGGATCACGATTCCCGATGCAGGCGAAAAAATAGTGAGATGATCCTCCGCAGCGTCTCTCTTCTCGATGGCCGCGACTTGCTGATCGGTCAACCCGTACAACCGAAGTTTCTCACGCGCTGCCTCCAACGTGGTTCGAGCGGTTGCTGTCAAGAGTCGACCACCATCACTCGTCGACGATACGGCGCGGGATGCCTGGATCAACTCTTCCTGCGTTGCCAACAACTCCGGAGAGTACATCGTAACTAATGGCTCTCCCTTCTTGACCGTAGCGCCGGTGAAGTCAACATGCAGCTTGTCCAGCCGTCCCGGCGCCCAGGCAGTGATGTACGACAAACGCCTTTCATCGTAGGTCAACCGTCCGAACAAACGCACTTCAGCTTCAGCCTCGGCGCGCCGCACCGGTTGCGTCTGGATTTGGGCCAGCTTGGCCGCTGTGGGTGTCAGACGCAGTTGGTTGGGGTCTATCGATTCATCGCCGCCGGATTCGAGCGGTATGAGATCCATGAAACAGATCGGACACTTACCCGCCGTGGGCAGTTGGATCTGCGGATGCATTGAACAGGTCCAGGTGGTCGGCTCATCGGCGGCATGATCGCGACCTTCCGACACAGCCTCTTGCAACGACGGAGTTCCATTGCCGCCGGATAGCCAGTAGCCGAGGGAAAACGTCAATGCGATCAGAACAATGAATCCAATCAGTCCCACCCCACGCCGCGGAATGAAACCGAGTAGTCTACTAATCAATGAGCCTGAACCAGTCATAATGTCAATTCCTCAACAACCCAATCGTTAGTGGTTGTGCCCTTCGTGCCCTTGTTCGTGGCCCTTTTCTTTCTTGACTGCCTCATCATCGGCCGGTTTGTCCAGAAGGGTGAGGTACTTCTGAGGGTCCTTCTCGAACATGGCTATACATCCCTCACAGCAGAAGTAGACGCGGCGACCTTCATGGTCAGCATAGACCTTCTTCTCTTTTAACTCCTTGCCGGAGACGGGGCAACTGGTCTGGACGTTCTCAAACAGCACGCTATCGGCGGCCGCTTTCTTGAAGTACTTGTCGGGGTCCTTCTTCATCGGCTTGATACAACCGGAGCAGCAGTGATACACCCGCTGGCCCTGGATGTCGGTGTAAATGGTTGAGTCGATCTTGCCCCCCATAACGGGGCAGAGGGTCTGCGCCTTTAATTCCGGCGCCTTGGCCGTATCGGCCGCCTTGGCCGTATCAGCCGGCTTGGAGTCGTCGGCTGCGACCGCTACTGACAGCGTCAATAGCAGCGCCGCAATCGTGAACAGAGTTCTTGTAAACATTGGTTGTCTCCTTAAGTTTTGATTGTGGAAGCTATTTATTGTCATCATATCCACCCAGCATTCGCAGTTGGGCCTCTTTGGTGGCCGCACTGACGAGTGCTTTATCCAGTGACAGTTGGAAATTCAGCAACTGGCGCTGCGCGGCCAGCAGAGAGAGGAAATCGCTCTCGCCCGCCTGATAGGCGGTAAAGGTAGCATTGATCAACTGCTCTGTTTGGGGGAGCAGTAAATCGCGGTAGAGCCGCACTTGCCGCCCGGCATCGCGCTGTTCATAGAGGATCCGGCTGACCCGGGCAACCAGACGATCAGCCGACATCTCGCGGCGGTACTGCGCCGCTCGGTATCTCGCGCGGGCTTCTTGCTTTTTGGCATTGTTCTGACCGAACCAGAGCGGCAGGCTTAAACCAACGTTGATCATCCAGGGATCCTTGCCGCTTTCAGCCATAGCAGGATTAACGGCATCACCGGTTACAATGTAGGTCAGTCCTATATTAAAGTCCGGGTAGGCCGATCGGTCAGCCAGTCGCCGGCGCGCCTGCTCACTGTCGATAAGATGATCCAACGCCCGCAGGTCAGGGTTGCTTCCGACGATTCGGGTGATGACGCTGTCTTCATCCAGCACCTCAGGGGTCAACTCGAACTGCTCCGGCAGCGCTAATTCCACATCGGTCGGCAGATTGAGTTCTGAGAGCAACAGGGCGACCGCCGGCTTCTTTTTGTCCTCCAGTCCGGCCAGTCGGTCATTGAGAACTTCCAGTTCGACCTGTGCCTTGATCAAATCCGGATGCTTCTGCAAACCAACCGTGTACCTGGCCCGGACTACCTTCTCCCAAAAACGAAGCAACTCGCTGTTTTCCCTGGTCAATGCAATCTCGCGCCCAAGAAGGTAGTATTCGTAGTACGCTTTCTTGACACGATAGGCCAACTGCAAGCGTTCGGACTGAAAACGTCGATAGGCCGCCCAGGCTGCCTCCATCGCTATGTCGCTTTTGGCAGCAAGCCAACCCGGCCATTTTAGCGACTGGGAAAGACTGAGACGGTGCTCCTGAGGGCCAACTCTGGTCTCTACATTCTCAACAAAGTACCCCCAGGACAATTTGGGATCGGCCCAGGCGCCGGCATAACCGGTTTTCTCAACCGCTGCCTTGAAATCGTAAAGGGCTGCTCGCAGGCTGGGGCTGTTCAACTCGGCTACTTCAAGAATAGTCTCGAGGTCTGCCGTATTCGACAGGAGTGTCCCAGTCCGATCCGCTGAACGGTACCCGTTCTCCATTCGATCTACCAGTTCGCTGAGATCGTCCCGGTCTGAGGCCCGCACGCCAGCACACGCGATTGTGATTATCGCCGCCAACCAGAGTGTCGACCGCGTGATCCAACTCAATTGGAATCGAGTGCGAACTGATTTCATCTCATTTATTCTAAACATGCTTCTATCTCACTTCCGGCCAATACATAATCAACTTCCGTGCCAAATCAATCTGGACGGACTAACTTCCGGTTGGACAGCATCTTAGCACGCCGACCAGCAATATCTGGAACAGAATGGTCGATAATATTGTTGAATAGCGTAGAATATTCTTTAGCTTGCGTCGAGAATATTCTCGACTTGTGGTCCTGGCAGTGGTTGGCTGGATCGAAGGCCAAGCGTAAGTTGCTGAGGCACAAGCATGGAAGCTTGATTGCACCGGCCGCCAGACCGACCGGCACGCAGGCTGCTATGTGATTGGTGAAAGTAGTGATGTCAATGATGACTGAAAAGCGCGTAAAGATGCTATCGATAGCCGGAGTGATCGGCCTGACGGTGGGGATCCATTATGGATGGATCCTCGAGCCGATCTTCGGCCAATCGCACTGGATCCATGCGATCCACGGCCGCTTCTGCTACATCCCCATAGTGATCGCCGCCTCCTTTTTCGGGATGCGCGGCGGCCTGATTGTTGCGGCGACTATTAGCGCTCTGGTTATGCCGTACATCTTGGGCAGTGACCAAAGCGAACACAACCTGGCCAGTGAGTTAGTGGAGATTGTTTTCTATTTCGCCATCGCGATTCTGGTTGGTGCTTTGACTGATCGTGAGCGCACCATCCGCCGCAAGCAGGAGCAGACGCAACTTCAACTGGAACGTTCGCACAAGCTTTCGATGGTAGGTCAGATGGCGGCCGGCGTGGCTCACGAAATCAAGAACCCGCTGGCCTCTATCAAAGGTGGCGTCGAAATACTCTGTTCTGATGCCACCTCCGACGATGAGCGCAGGGAGTTCCGTGAGATCGTCACCCGCGAAATACGTCGCATCGACGGCACCGTAAAGGAGTTTCTCGATTTCGCGCGACCGCGTGAAAGTCGATTGGAAAAAACCAATCTTGCCGAAGTGGTTACCGCCGCCGTCAGACAACTTGAGGGTCAAGCCGGCAAAGAGGGAGTCACTGTCAGTCAAACGGCCGATCCAACTCTGACCGTCTCAGCCGACCGCGAAAAGATCCACCAGGTGGTATTGAACCTGTTGCTCAACGCTATCGATGCATCGGCCAATGGAGATACCATCGATGTAACCACCAGAGCGACCAATGACGACCGGGCCGAATTGATCGTGCGTGATTACGGTAAGGGCATCGATCCCAGTGAGGCCGAGCGCGTGTTCGAGCCGTTTTACACGCGGAAGCCCAGCGGGTCCGGGCTGGGATTGGCCATTGTAAAGTCGATCGTGGAGAGTCACAATGGTTGGGTGGACCTGCAAACAGCCCCCGGGGGAGGCTCCGAGTTTCGTGTCATCCTACCGCTTATCAAGGAGAACTGATGGCCACTCGAATCCTGCTGGCTGACGATGATGCCGCGCTTTTGCGCGTGATTCAGTTCAAACTGAAGCAGCGCGGTTATGACGTGACCGCTGTCTCCGATGGTGAGCAGGCGTTGCAGGCGCTAAAGGAATCTCGCTATGATCTGCTGCTGTCAGACATGCGCATGCCCAAGCTCGATGGGCTTGAATTGCTCGAAGAAGCCCGGCAGGTTCAGCCGGACCTTGAAATCATTCTGATCACTGCCTACGCCACCGTCTCGCAGGCGGTCGAGGCGGTCAAGTTAGGAGCTTTCGATTACCTGACCAAACCGTTCGAGGATGGACAGTTGTTTGTGGCGATAGACAAGGCCCTCAAGTTTCGCCAACTCCAGGATGAGAATCGATATTTAAGAGGGCAGTTGTCCGGACGTCAGTACCTGGACGGTATCGTGGGTGTGTCCAGGCCGTTCAAACAGATGATGGCGATGGTGGAGAAAATCGCTCCGACCGACGCCACTGTGCTTCTGACCGGTCCCTCCGGAACCGGCAAGGAAGTGATCGCGCGCGCTATTCACCATCGCAGTCATCGCAGCGAGGGTGCTTTTGTCGCCGTGAACTGTGCCGCCATCCCCAGAGACCTGATCGAGTCGGAACTGTTCGGCCATGTCAAAGGCGCTTTCACCGGGGCCGTCAAAGACAAGAAAGGCAAGTTCGAATTGGCTGAAGGCGGCTCGCTGCTGCTTGACGAAATAGGTGAACTGAGTATCGACTTGCAAGCCAAACTGCTGAGAGTTATCCAGGAGCGGACGGTGGAGCCGGTAGGCGCAGAACGGAAACGTGACATCGATATAAGATTGATCGCAGCCACCAACAGTGATCTGAGAAAACAGGTGGCGTTGGGGAAGTTTCGTGAGGATCTTTTCTACCGCCTCAATGTCATACCAATCCACGTGCCGCCGTTGGCCCAGCGGCGCGACGACATTCCAATCCTGACCCGGAAGTTTCTCGAGCGCTTTTCCGACGGCGCCGAAATCATATTGGCCGACGAATTGATGCAAGTGCTGGTTGACCATCCCTGGCCGGGCAACATCCGCGAACTGGAAAACCTGATCGAACGCATGGTTATCCTGCGCCGCTCGGACCGATTGACGACGGCTGACCTGCCGGCCGACTTTGCCTCGGTAGTATCGGAGGAGACGGCCGCATCGTCATCGCCTCAGCCGAGCTCCAACCATCTTACTTTTCATGAAGCGGAAAAGAAACTCATCCTTGATGCTCTGACCAAGTCCGGCTGGAACCGATCGAAAGCGGCCAAGGACCTCAATATCCCTCGCCACGTTCTCATTTACCGAATGAAGAAATACGGTCTTTTCTACGACAGTCCCACCACCGCGTGAGCACCACCACCCACCCTACAGAGGCTGTCCTATAACTCGGTTGTGAAGGCTTCGTCCTCACCACTGTTTATGTGCTCAGATTCTAACACCGCGTACGGTGGAGGCTTGTCTCCCACCTCGATTCCGGCGGACACAAGGCCCGCCGCTACGCGATAGAAAAAGCGACTTATGAGACGGCCTCTCCTCGTCTGCCCCTTAATTACCTCGGATACGTCCTTCAAACGGGCAGACCGGGAGGTCTGCCGCGCACAATATCATGGGTTTTTGGAAGGTCCCGAAAGCAGGAATCCAGGCTTGCTTGCACAGACTGGATTCCGGCGTTCGCCAGTATGACAGAGAAAGGAGGACTGGAAGTGGCTTCCATTGGGACGACGCAAGGCTGCGACCTACGCGGGGTTGTGGGTGCTGTCAAGTGACTCGCCTGACGGCCATGAAGTTCGAAGGCAGGGGTCGGGCGGGGGCACCCGACACCACCCGCAGTCACCGAAGTATCACTTTTTCAACAACCTGTAGTATACTATGAGGTCGCCAAAAAGGCCGGAGAAAAATCTCCGGCCTTCTCGTTTATTCCATGTAGGAATTTATGAACTCCTGTTGGAGATACTTGTGCATCTGATAATTCGGGTCGAGTGTATCCGGTGCCAGCAGGAACTTGAACGGCTGATCCTGTCCTTCCGCCAGAATGGAATGGCAGAGAGTACAATCATAACCGATAGACTCGTTTTCATCATCCTTGAAATATGAATTATGACATCGGAAACACCCATTGGTTTCGCTGGTATGTCCGATATGGCTGGGATAACTACCCCATTCGATTTTCATGTCGTGATGAATATTCCGGTTGTATATAGCCTGAAGAGTTGTTACCGCAGAATCAACTGCCATCATTTTCGCTATAGCAAGTTTTGGATAACTTGTCCTATAGAAATGATGCATGTGATTTGCAATACCATCCATAGCGGATTTCCGGTCAGCATATCCCGCCGAGATGGCAGCTAACGCTTCCCGCTTCAGGAACGGCAATTCGCGGCTGAGCAGACCGATGCGAATACGAGCATCAATTGCGTTGCTCGGGTTTTCATAAATATGAGTCGCCCGGTTATGACAATCAACACAGTCCATCGAACGGGAATCAATAGCCTCAGCTTCGATCAATTGAGAATTATTGTACGTCCTGAAGCTGCCGTCCGGTTGTTTCGCTTCCGCCCAAATGATTTCGGTTCGCTCATCGTCCGCAAACGCATAATGGACTTCGTTCTCTTCAGCTACATGCCAATGGATACCAGCCTTCCCGGTAGCCCTTTCGGCATCGATTTTCATATTGAGGGTGGTATATTTCGCAGTCGAGCCGGAATCAAGGTCATACCACACAACTGATCTTAGACTGCTACCGTAAAACTTCTCCGGCCAGTGGCATTTTTCGCAGGTCTCTCTCGCAGGTCGAAGTTGGTGGACCGGTGTTGGTATCGGTCGTTCCAGCAAATCAAATGTTACTGAAATCACCTGCCATAGACCATTCATCTTGCTTGAGATGAGAGCACCTGTTCCTTCACCCACATGACATTGAACACAATCGACCCGAGCATGAGGTGATTGTTTGTAAGTCACCCATTCGGGGTTCATCACAGAATGACATGCCGTACCGCAAAACTCCGCCTCATCCATAAAGCTAAGCATCTTAAAAGATATACCAACAAGGAAGATTACACCAATCAGCGAAAGTACGATAGCTGTCTTGAATATCGGGGAGCCGGTATAACTCCCCTTGATATCTTGCGCTCCACACTGCATGGCTAATACTTCCTCAGTGCTCTTACCGGTCTCCTTCTTCAGGGTATACCAACCAATTATTATTAAGATAAGACCAATAACAAAAAGTGGAGGCAACGCCAGATATGTAACCAGTCCGATATAGGTATTAGTCAGGGCACCGATCAGACGGAAGAATTCAAGCAGAACCATCGTAATGAATGACGATGTAGTGAGAATTACACCTAACTTGCCTTGCCATCTTATCGAAACACATCTGATGAAATTCAGGTATTTTTCAAGCAAGATATACCTCTACTTTACTTCGTACCCTTGTACAGACCCTGGTATATTTTCTGCATCTTCCCGGAACGGATCTTCTCTTTCAAGTCTTTGGTTGGCTCTAATAACCATTGATGCATAGGATCGGTTTTAATCATATTATCGATGTATGCGTTAACATCGGGATCGTTCAGCTTCCGGGCTTCCGGAAGGAGCTTGAAGTAGAAAGTATGAGCAACATCATAAATACCGTGCCACCAGGTATAGTCCGGTCCCATCATAGCGGCGCCGTGACGTGCCCGACGACCCTCATGATGCCAGAGTTCCCAGTAAACCCATTCAATCTCATTACTGAAGGCGGCGGGATTCTCCATGAGTTTCTTGTCTTTGACTATTTTCATGATGGCTGCGGCCGGTTTAGCATACTTTTCATTGTACAGCCTGACCGTACCATCGAATTGATAGTAGTGACCTTCGACAAAGTTCTTACCGTGACAAGTGGTGCATACAGTCAGCATGTTTTCTTTTTTGGATTGCCAGTTATCTTTTCGTTTGGAAACCGGCGGACGAAGAGTCCAGGTCAGGCGGTTACCGACATCATGATTAACCGGACGTTCTTTGGAGGCGGACATGTGACAGGTCGCGCAGGTCGGAGCCTCATAATAATCTTCTCCGACAACCCATCTGTCAGCATCGATATTCATTTCATCCAAATGAGTATAGTATGCGTTACCATGTTTGGACTCTTCATATATCTCCTTCTGCGGATGGTCGGGGCCAAGGTGACACTTGGAACATGCTTCCGGCTTTCTTGCCTGGGCTATGTCAAAGGAATGACGGGTGTGACAGGCGTTACAGGCACCTTTGGAACCATCCGGATTCAAACGACCGATGCCGGAATTGGGAAAGGTCTTCAGAGAAAGCTTGTTCGGCGAGTTCTTGTCGATTTCGACTTTCCCACCGTGACAAGAGGCACAACCGGTAATAGCGACCGGCTCACCGCCGGCTACAAAGGCCAGGTACGCATCGTTGGACTCAAGGATCTCACCAGCGGTAGCGTGATAAGAACTCTGAACCTCCCTGGCTTCCTTCTCATGACAATGGCCACAGTCTTTTGGTGTCACCAAGGTAGCGATATAAGCACCCTCATGCAGATAGGCATCCGATTCACTTTTGTCCGCCCGGTGACAATCAATACAGGTCACTTTGTGAGCGGCGTGTTTGGATTGAAACCATTGATTGTACAACCCGATTGATTTCTCTTTATGGCAGGTCATACATTTCCCAGCCACTGTTTCTTGTTCAACGGCTGCGAACAGACTACTGATTCCAAACAAGAGAACCAGATTGAGCAACAGCACTTGTCTCATGACAACTCCTCATCATAATACCAATATGTTATCAATCATCTTTGTCTATGTTCATGGTACGTTCTTCACAGGATGTGTAGTTTTTCAGTGAGAGGTAAGTAAAAACCGCTCTCTAATGTATCATTTCTTTTCTGCAACAGCACAAGAACACTCCACTTTGCAGCGGACCCGGCTGGAAACCGCCGCTATGGGCGGTCTGGATCCTCTGGTATTCACCGCCGGCGCCGGCGAGAACTCAGCCACGATCAGAGCCAAGACGTGCGAAGATATGGGTCGGATGCGTTTGGAGCTCGATCAAGCAAAGAACTCCGATGTGTCCGGCGGTGAAGTCGTCATCTCTCGCACCGACAGCAAGGTGCAGGTGATGGTGATCCCGACCAACGAGGAGTTGGTCATCGCACGGGACACGAACAGGCTGTGTCGCAATTGTATATTCCGCCGGTTCTTGCGTTCGCCGAAGGCGAGCGTGTGAACTGGCGGTTCAAAAGGCTGCATTCCCACAACGA
>SDBU01000127.1_pt1 | contig 102175 bp, 89 predicted proteins | sample 2277071 | NCBI WGS metagenome assembly SDBU01 (sample SAMN10397929, study PRJNA504765) | marine sediment metagenome | isolation source: marine sediment core GS08_GC12, 126 cmbsf | place: Arctic Ocean: Gakkel Ridge, Loki's castle | collected 2008
CCACCTGCTGGAGGATTACCACTCCGACCTCAACTTCAGTTATCTCGATGCCGTCGCCGCGCCGGTCGAGGGCAAAGGCCCGCGTCTGAGGCACAACCACGTTCGCTGCCAACCGTCTCACCGTCACGTGGTACTCCTGCGCCCTCACTAAAGCTGCCGCCAGACCTACTAATGCAATCGATACGAGCATCCATGTCCAAACCCTTCTGCCCTTCATCGTCCACCCTCCTTCTCTAAAATGACACCTATCTTGCCCACCTGCCTGAATCCAAGATACCACAAGATGGGCCTGGCGTGTGTAAAAGGTTTGTAACAAAAGTCCACGCTCACTCCTGGGTTCGACGTGCTGAGCAAGCAGTGTGTTACTCCGCCAAGTGAGTGCTCTTCCCGTGGGTGGCAACTAGAGATTTGGGCGGGCATCAGTCACCAGAGCAAAGCGTTTCACCCCGGTCGTCTGTGTGATACAATAGGCGATGATTCGAGGGTGCAGCGCGGGGCCGATTTACTCAAGAGGAGATTCGTATGAGGAAGCTGTGGGGTTCACTTGCGATACTGGTGGTGCTGGCAAGTTGCAGCGTGGCTGAAGTGCCCTATCATGCGCAGGGGGAGAAGGCAGGTGAGCCCACTCAGGACTCCATCATCATCTTGACGCGACTGACCGCAGTGGAAAAGGGTGAAATCGGACACGACGTTCCCGGGATGGCAGGTCACGCCTGCTTCGAGATTGCCGAGGCCCCCGATTTCAAATCCTCACACAAGACAAGATGGGCAACTGCCACCGCTGACAATGACTACATTATCAAGCAGACCATAACCGGATTGAAACCCGGATGCCAATACCATTACCGTGTGCACATCCGAGGATTGTCAGGCGGTGAGGAGCGCCTGGGTCCCGCGCGACAGTTCAAGACCGCACCTTCTATTGACCGTCTCACTGACGTGACTTTCACCGTCATCACCGGACAGGGCTACGAGACCCGCGACAGCGACCGGGGCCATCACACTTACCTGACTATGGAGCAGTTGGGACTGGACTTCATTGCGCTCACCGGCGACACCGTCTATTACGATGGGGCTCGGGGAGGCATTCCCCGAAAGCTGGGTGAGGTCAAGGCCGGTCCTGCCGAGCAGCACCTTCGCCTGCGGCCGCATTGGCATGCCATCTATGCGCTGCCTATCCAGCGGGAGTTTTTCGGGAAGGTCGCCGGCTACTGGGAGGTCGATGACCACGATTACCATCACGACGATTGCACCCAGTATTATGCGCCCGGCTCCCGCGTCTTCCGCGAGCAGAACCCGGTGCCTGAGAAGACCTTCCGCACCGTGCGCTGGGGAAAGGCGCTGCAGATATGGCTGGTTGAAGGCCGTGAATTTCGTGACAAACAAAGCAGCCCGGCTACCATCTGGGGCAAGGCGCAGTTCGATTGGCTGGTGCAGAGCCTGGCGAAGTCGGATGCCACCTTCAAAATACTCATCAGCCCCACACCCCTAGTCGGCGCCGGCGAAAGGGGCAAGGGCGATAACCATGCCAGCGCGCCTTTCCTGGAAGAAAGGCAAGAGTTCTTTGAGGCATTAAAGCAGCGCAGTGTCAAAAACTTCTTTGTGGTTTGTGGCGACAGGCACTGGAAGTATCACTCCACCTCGAAGGAGTTTCACGTCCACGAGTTCTGCTCCGGCGCGCTTTCCAATCGACATGCTATCAGAGGCATCGCGAGTGACCGCTCAGGATTGGTGAAACTCCATTACGTCGATACGAAAGCGGTGGGTGGATTCCTGCGGGTGGAGGTAAAGGCAGAAGGGGAGTACAAAGGCAACCCCCAGATTGATTTTCAGCATTTTGATTCGACAGGGAAGATGCTTTACTCCAAAAGCTTCCGCGCGGGAGGCATGGAGTGAACTTCAGCGCCTGCGCCTCACCCGCCAGGTCATGTCGTCCTTCAGTTCGTCCTCGCGCTCGTTCGGGGTCGGACCGTCCGCGCCGCCCTCATCCTTACCGTTCGGTCCCACGCTATAGACCAGTAGTTCCGCGCTGTCGCGCTGATATTTCAGGGGCGCGCCGGTGAAGGGGTCGTCAGGCAGAACCGAGAAAAACTCAGGCACCAGTGCTTCCAGTGATTCCGGATAGTCTCCCTCCCGCGCTTTGTAAATCTCCAGCGCCAGCCCGACTTCAGTGACTCGGCAGCGGCCGATAGCCACAGCGAGGTTGCCCAAACATTTGTCGAATTGAATACCCGACGTAAGGATCAGACTTACGTAGTGTGGAATGTAAACCACGGGCAAATTTCTTAACGGCTGAAACTGGCATTCAACTATTCTTGCTTCTTTGAGCGCCTTGGGGAGAGACTGAGAGCTGACATCAACAACTTCTTGCATATGTCGCAGATATTCCGCTGCATCTCTTCGGACTACTGGCCGACCCACCCGCGACCGAAACAGTCGCGAAGCAAAGGGCTCGTGCTCAGGACCCTCCTCGAAACCGGTTGGAGTGACGGTTACCATCATTCCGATCAGGTCCGCCAGAACCCTCGACCCCTTCAGCAACTGCGCGTAGAGAAACAATCCGAAAGCCCGCTCGCCTTCCAGCGCCACTTGTAAGTGCCTTCGTAAGTCAATTTCTTGTTGCTGAACCTCTGCCAATAGGTCCTTACATTTTTCCACAGCTGGCGGCAAAGCAGTGGCTGCAAGATGCACTACTTTCTGCGCTACTATTAGGAACCCATGGCGAAACATCACCGCCATCAGTGTGGGCTCGTGCCTCACTGCGCTTGAAACCCTTAACGCAATTCGGCAGCTTTCAAGAGCCTCTTTGCTACGTCCTTGCCGCAGCCCCAAAAGGGCCTGAGCCAAAAAGAGCCCATGCACACGCCGCAAGCCATTGTAATGAGGTAGCAGCATTTCGAACCCCTTCCAGAACTCCAGCTCAAACTGGCACTGCGCCATCTCAGACGCCTGCTGGGCCAGTTCCAAAGCCCCGGAGGTCTTTTCCAGAATGCTCTTGAGTCTCGCCGCATCTTCTTCAGGCCATTCGCTGGGGTCATCGGTTTGCAGGAGGTCGCGTATCAGGGCGAACTCCTCTTCGTTCACCTCTGCTTCCAGCAGGTCGAAGGCTTGCTGGTAAACGAGTGCTGCATTTTCGCTGTCGGGTGTTCTCAATCGGCGCTTGCCGCTGGCATCAGTCACGTACCACTCATCCATGAGGTCATCAAGCGTAAGCGGGGCGCCGCTTTCCCTCACTTTCTCCATTTCCTGCTCAAGTTCACGCGTGGCTCTGTAGTCAGCGACCAGATAGGCTACGGCGAAGAGAGCGACAAACGCAAGAACAACCACCGCCACTATGGCAAGCACCCTGAACCACAGACGCTTCCACAGTTTCCCCAAGCCTCTGCGCAAACCCACTGGCGCTGCCCCCTTTCCCTGTGTGTCTCAGGGTATTCTATTCTTGTGGTTCGCTGGCCTGAGGTTCTTCCGCTTTCCGAGGCAGGGGAACCCTCAACCCACCTGCTGCGCTGAAAGCCAGCAACAAGGACACCATCACCAAATCAGTCATCGATTCCTGCTTTCTTCTTGACCTTTTCGATGTTGAGATTTTCGACGTAGCTGGCGAGGTTATCCCATATGCCATGGAACCCGAAGCCGCCCTCCGTCATTTCACGAAGGGCCTCCTCCTGGGACCAGCCCTGGAGGGCAATGCGGTAGAGGGCGCACATCATGCCCGTGCGGGCGGAGCCGTACTTGCAGTGCACGAAGACCGGGGTCTTTTCGGGGTCGGAGACGACTTTGAGGAAGTGGACGACGTCCTCCTCTTCCGCATTCCAGGCGTTCATGCCAATGCGTTCGTAAACCATCCCTGTATCGCCTATCTCGTCTCTGTCAGAGTGAAGCTTTCTCAAGTTCACAATGGTCTTGATGCCCAGCTTCTTTAGTTCTTGGACTCCTTCCACAGAGGGCTGCGCACCACGGTAGAGTTGGTCCGACACCTTGTAGAAGTTAGCCAGGCCCGGTGCTTCGACCCTGGTGGCCCAGTGGGAAGGCCCTCTCACCGGCGTGGCGCTCATGTTATCAGCGGGCATTACAGACGATGTATTCTCCGGCAGCCTTCCGCCGTTACGCCCGCAGGACAAGAACAGGAAGAATGTGCAGAACACGAGCATTGATTTGCGCGGTGGCATGACAGTCCCCTGAACAATAACGTGTGGCTACTACGCCTGCTCTCAGGCTGCTTCTGGTGCTAACGGTAACAGGAATGAACGGGGGTGTCAATTCCTGGTACTACTTCCTGAAGCACCTTATCTCCCAGCCTTGCTTTCGCGCATGGCGGGCCAGTCGGCGGCTGGGGTTGACGGCTATCGGGTGTCCCACTTCGGTGAGAAAGGGCACGTCCGCGAAGGTGTTAGCGTAGCCGAAAGAATTGCTGAGGTCCAGGTCGTGTCGTTCCGCTAACTGTCGGACCGCGAGTGCCTTAGCTTCACCAAAGGGATGGGGCCCGCTCAGTTCACCGGTGAATCTGCCGTCCTCTGTCCCGATAGGTGTTCCAATCATCAGGTCCATGTGCAAATACTCGAGGAAATGCTCCAGCAGGATGGTCAATGTCCCCGACAGCAGCACCAGCGAGCGTCCCTGGCGCCGGTGCCGTTCGATCTCGGCTATGGCACCTGGCCAGATGCGGCGGACCAACTGCTCCCGGAAGCAGTTCGATATGAGTTCATAGACTCTGCCGCAGCGCTTATTGCGCAAATATAACTTATTGGACTGCGCCGCCTCCGGATAACCCAGCACGTGGAGTCTCTTGAAGAACCGTCCGAACCATGCCAGGAGGTCAGCGGTGGCAACCTCGCCATGACGAACCAGGTAGAGGAAAAAGGTCACCTCAGCCGATTTATTGACAATGGTACCGTCGAGGTCAAAAATCGCAGCCGTCTTCACCGGACACTCTCCAACAGATACTTGCGGCCATCCCAGATGACGGGGATTCCTCTCACCACACACATGACCACCACCACCCAGACGACCATCTGGCTACCAAGCTGAAGCCACCCGCTGGACAGGCTCCTAATTGACTCCTTGGGAGCATTAGCCACTACAATCAGCGCAGCCAGATAGCAAAAGGCCGCCACCTTTAGACCTGCATATACACCTCGACTAAGACGCGAGCTGACCAGCAGTCGCGCCCAGCCGGAGGCCATCATGGTCTTTCCCCCAAAAGGGGTTCTACCCCGCGCAAATGCCATGGTGCGCACCAGGTCGGCCAAGAACCCCCGGGCGATGACGATGACGGGTACCCAGACGGAGACGGAGCCCTTGACCGCAAAATATATCCAGAAGGTGCTCTCTACAATGCGGTCGCCGGCAATGTCGAACAGCGCCCCGAACCTGGAAGCCTCGCCAAGCTTTCGCGCCAGGAATCCATCCAGCCAATCCAGCAGTATGACGATGACGATGAGAACGAACATCACCAGGTCAAGGTAGAAGTTGATATCTAACAACCCTATCACCACGAATGTCAACGTAATTCTGGTCAGCGTGATCAGGTTTGCTACCATCCGAGATGCCTCTTAACACTCCCGGATTGTGGACAATGTTATACGTTCTCAATGCGACCAGCACCATATCCGAACGAACAAGTCCAGCGGCGCTGGTCCGCATCTATCACAATCCGGTGATTCGGGAGACCCTATCTTAGCGCCAGGTACCTATCATTGAAAGGGGTTTTGTTGAGGTAGTCATGCCCGGCACATCAGACAAGCGGTAAATGTCCGTGCTTGGCTGCTGCCTGGAGGCCAATCCTCGGCGGCTCGAAACCGCGCCGCCAGTATCACTTGGCTTCGCCCACCAACTGTGCCCACACCTACCAACCTCACTTCGTATCCGCTATCTCCTCTTTGGGCAGGGCCTCATTGAGGCTGCCGGTCCTGTAGCCTTCGAGGTCGAGGGTCACATATACGAATCCCAGGCCCTTCAGCTCCTTGACAATGCGCTGCCGTAGTGCCAGGTCAGTCAAGTCCTGGACGCGCTCAACTTCCACTTCAATGCGTGCCACGTCACCGTGGCTGCGCACCCTCAACTGCCTGAAGCCCAGCTCCCGAAGCAGCCTCTCTGCGCGCTCTACGCGCTGCAGCTTATTGGCGGTGATGCGCTCCCCATAAGGGAAGCGGGAGGCCAGGCAGGCCATCGCCGGCTTGTCCCAGGTGGGAAGCCCCATCTGCTTCGACAGCATCCTGATCTCCTCCTTAGTGAGCCCAGCCTCTACCAGAGGGCTTCTTACACCCTCCTCCTCGCCAGCTTTCCGCCCGGGACGATAATCGGAACAATCGTCCAGATTGCTCCCGTCCAGCAGGTAGGCAATACCCTCGCCAGCGGCAATCTGGCGCAGCCTTTGGAAGAGTTCCTTCTTGCAGTAGTAGCAGCGCTGGGGGGGATTCTGGCAAAAGCCCTGAACTTCTAACTCGTTCGATTGAACCGAGATATGCTTGGCGCCCAGTCTGCGGGCCAGCCGGCAGGCGCTCCGGTGTTCCGCCTCCGGGTAGGTGGGCGACACTGCCGTCACCGCCAGCACACCCTCTCCAAGCACCTCGCCGGCAACTTTCAAGAGAAACGTGCTGTCCACACCGCCGGAGTAGGCCAACAAGACTTTGCCCATACCCCGAAGGATGTTTCGCAGCGCTGCCAGCTTCGTGTCTGTTGTTTGTCCGTTCATAACATGAGCGCCCTATTCCTGGCAATTCCTTTACCATTCGCTCACCTCCTTTCCTCCAGGAGGTCCCGTGCCTATCTTACTCCATTTCTCCAATCTCTGCAAGTTGAGTTTGGTGTAGGAGCCAGTCGGCAGACAGTACAAGCCCTTGCGTTGCGCAGAAATCATTGCCAGTTCTCGTTGACGAGGCACCCATAATCCAGGTAGAATCTGTTCTTGACGATTGGCTAAAGTAGCGGAGAGGGTCATGAAAAACAAGAGCGAGCTTGAACATCACCTCTACTACTCGGCACGACAGCGGGGTGGCAAAGTTCCATGAAAGTCGCTGGCGGTTACTATCTTGGGGTTGACATGGGCGCTACCAATACCCGGGTGGTGCTGATAGAGTCTCAGGGCACGGTTCTGGCCAGGAAGTCACGTCCCACAGGTAACTGGAAGGGAACCGACCAGGGCTTCAAAGAACTCATCGACCACTGCAAGCTTGTGACCGATGAAGCGGCGCAGTACTTGTCAAACATAAGCGCTTTCGGGCTGGGCTGTCCGGGTATTGTGGACGACAAGCGCAAGGTCATCAAAGGCACCACCATTCCCGGACAAGGGGACCTTCCATTGGCCTCCATGGTCGAGGATGAGCTGGGGATGCCCGCCTATGTGGAAAACGATGCCAACGTTGCCGCGCTGGCTGAATACCATTTTGGCGCCGGAAAGGGAGCAGAGAGCCTGGTATGCATCACTCTGGGCACGGGTATAGGCTGTGGCATCGTCCTGGGTGGGGAGATTGTCAGGGGCGCCAGCTTTGCCGCCGGTGAAGTAGGCGCCTGGCGCATTGCCATCATCAAGGATGGTAATCAGGAGACCCCTAACTTAGAAGCACTTGCCTCCGGATTGGGCATTGCCGAGCAGGCTGCCAGAATCCTCAAGTCGGGAAAACCAACCATGCTGGTCAACTTAGCCAGGAGGCCAGGAGGGATAGCTGGCAAGACAGTCTATGAAGCAGCTCTTCAGGGTGACAAAGTAGCCAGACAAGTCCTTGATGATGCTGCCTGCTATTTGGGTCTCATGCTTGGCAACGTCATCAGTCTCGTCAACCCTGAAATGGTCGTGCTTAGCAGCGGGATGGCACAGGAGAACCTTGGCTTGCTCGAGAAGATAGGAACGGTGGCGCGGCAGGTGGCTTTCCCAACAGCATCATCGGCAGTGAGGATTGTCCCTTCGCGACTGGGAGACGATGTCGGCGCTATCGGCGCCGCAGCATTGGCAATTGCTTGTGTAAGTAGTGGAGAGGAACTGCGAGCCTTACAGAATGAAGGAGGGGCATGATGGCTTGGCGCATGGGATTGGTACTGGGTTTGACGTTATTCTTTGTTGGTGGGGTCTTTGCTGCTGAGAAGCTTGAGGTCCCTATCACGGTGCACGAGGCCATCAGGCGGGGAGCAGAGGGGATAGAGCGTCGCTCTGAACCCGTGACTGTAGGGATTCCCTTCCCGGATAGCTTGGCCCTGAAGGAAATTGATGGCCGACCGGCGCTGGAAGTCGTGGGCGCCGGAGAATATCAGTTCCGCACCCTCGCCAGGTGGCCCTCGGGGAATGTGCGCTGGGCGTTGGCCGATTTTCAGGCGGATTGCCCCGCAGGCCAGATGGTGACGCCGGTGAAGGTGGTTGCCGGACCCGGTGTTTCCAAAGGCAAGAATCTGGCCCAAGAGCTTCCTGCTAGAATCGAAATCAACACCGGTCCCATGCAGGTGACCATCGCCAGGAGTACCTTCCGTCTTTTCGACATTGTGGTAGTAGCGGGGAAACATCTCGTCAAACCAGATGTAGGAAGTGGTATCTTCTGCATCGGCCCGGATGGAGCACACTACACTGCTGCCAAGGACGATAACGTAGAGGTGGTGCTCGAGGAGAACGGGCCTGTTCGCTGTGTGGTGCGCGCAGAAGGGACGCACAGGAACGCTTCGGGACGGATGCTGGATTTCACCGTTCGCATGCATTTCTACCGTGGGAAGTCACGCGTCAGAGTGTTCTACACCCTTCGCAATGCTTCGAGCCTGCAGGTGGAACGGGCTCAGATAAGAGGTTTGTTTCTGGCGACAAAACTCAACCTCAAAGGACCCGCTGCGGTTGCGCTTGCCAAACACGATGGCGTGCTCAAGGAGGATTTGGCGGGTGGCGAGAGTATTGCCTATTATCAAGGATTCTCCACCTTCCCGCAGCACGTCACACCAACCGGAAACGAGCCGGGCAACCGACCCCGAGGGCTTCTCAAGGACATGGCCAGCCAGGAAGAAGGTTACGAAATTAAGAAGGGCGAGCAGATGCTCGCCAGTGGCAACAAAGACCAGTATCCTGAACTGGCATTCCTCGACCTCAGCAGCGCCGATGGTGCTGGTGTCACCGTCGGCATTCGCTATGCTGCCGGCCTCTGGCCCACAGGATTGAGTGCGGGTGGTGATGGCACCGTAGTCGTGGCTCTCTGGCCGCCGAGGGGTGAAGGCACTTATAGTATTCCCTTCAGTACGCACAACACCCGCGAGGTGATGTTCAGCTTCCACGTGGCGCCAGCTCACGACCCGGCGGGCGAGATGTTCCGCTTCCAGTATCCTCTGGTGGGAAAGTGCCCGGTTGATTGGTACAACGCCAACGTCAGGGGTGTCTATCCACTCTACTACATGGTACCGCGCATTGAAGAGGAGAAATACGCGGAAGAGAAGGGCTGGAAGAGCACCGTGCAGAATCGCGCGGTGAAGCTCACCATCCCCCGTTACCACTACTGGGGGCTGGGTGGCTTTCGTAACCAGCACGATGAGGCGCGGGTGGCAATATGTAATTTTCTGAGGGAGACGACCGAGGTCGGGCGAGGCGGCGACTACTACCTCTTTGCCGAAGCCCGCTTCAATTACAATGCCGACTGGGCTGTCGCTCATGCGGATGGTCCCGAACCGGTGGGGCATGCGGGAGGTGCGCTCTATCCCGTGCGGCGCACCGGTGCGCGCATCGAGGGGAAGCCCCCTTACAAGGACTGGCCCAAGGACAGTGGCGTCCGCCGCAAGCAGCACTACGAGTGGGAGCACAGGCACTGGTACGGGATGCCTTTGTACTACTATCTCACCGGGGATGAGCGCATACGTGAGACTGCCCAATACTATGCGGTGCAGATGAAAGGCACGCATCCCTTCCAGCACGCTGCCAACCCGACACTCTCCCACATCCGCATCTACTCCTGGGCCATGTTCACCCTCGCCGCTGCTTACGACTTTACCGGGGATGAGGAGTACATCCCCCTCATTCGCAAGAACTTTCACCGGTTGCTGGAACAGCAAAAAGGAATCCAGGTGCACTGGGACCGGGGTGGGGTCTATGGCGGTTCCGGTGAGGGCAGCAGGCGCGGTCGCGGATGCAAACCCTTCATGATTGCCATGATTCATGACGCACTGCTTAACTGCGCTAATGTGCTGCCTCGAGGCGATGCGGACCGCGAGCGCATGTTGGATGTGACCGAGGGCACGGACGAGTTCATCTCACGGGAGTGCCTCTTTGAAAATGGTGAACGTAAGCGGGTCTTCTGGATTCCTTACGTCTATAACCTGGACGACCGCTCCCAGTCCAGCGGCAGCTTCATGAGCGACGAGATGGCCGGTCACCTGCACGTCATGTCCTACTTGAGGCATGGCAGGGAGGTGAAGGCGAACCTCTTCGACAATGTGCTCGAAGGCTGCTACGATACCGATGCCTGGGGTGGCTCCTCGGCACTCGACCTTCCCGGAGCCCAGGCGCTGCTTTACGTAAAGCTTCGCCCCCGGCAGGATACCACGCCTCCACCTGCCATCCGTGACCTTTCGGCGCAGGCGCTGAGAAGTGGGACGGTGCTTCTCTCCTGGACCAATCCGAGAGATGCGCTGCATGTGCAGACGCGCTACTCCACCAAAAGAATTGTTGCCAACCTCGACTTCGATGCGGACAAGCGCACTTGGGCCTACGACCCTGCTACCCACGATAACTGGTGGGCGGCGCTGAGCGTGGTGGGTATGCCCCGCGTCTGCAAGGGAGGGGCTAAGGATTCGGTTAAGGTCGAGGGCCTGTCCGCAGGCACGTACTATTTTGCCGTGCGCACCTGGGACGAGGCTTCCAACCGCAGCCGAGTATCGAACCTGGCCCGGGTCGAGGTAAAGTAGTCTCGCGCCGCCACACTTATCGCAAAAAGCGCCAAAGGGGGCAGGCCTGCACTATCAGTTCAGCGCGGCGTCATAATTTCGCGCAGCGCTTCGATCTGATTGCCTATCCTATCTCGAACACCCGTGAGCACTGCTATGTCCTTGGTATATTCGATGGAGGACATAGTGACGGAGCTCACCCGCCTGAGCGCCGCATTGGCGGGACCGAGCATGGGGTCTGAATATCCCTTCCGTTTTGCTTCCTTGAGCATACTAGAAAGGACAGCCAAATACTCATAGTCCTCAATACCGTCACGAATAAGCTCCCAGCGGATGGAATCAATAGGCCCGTCCGGACCCGGGTAAAGCAAAAGCCCGTCGCCATTGGCACCGCCGAAACGCACCGCATCCTTGAAGGGGTCGAAGGGGGCCTCCATCCACCAGTTAACGGTCCAGTAGGCAAAACCGGTGGCGCCATACTTCCACAGCATCCAGAAGGGCACGCGGGAGTCGATGCCGGGGTAGTCAATCAGGAAGTTGGGATAGGGATGTCGAGCACTGCAGCAGATATACCACCAGACATCCTCACCAAGCTGCTGACGTTCTGACAGGAATTCGTTGTCCACGCAATCGATGTGGGGCACCCAGATTTCGCAGTACCCGACAAGCTCCCGATACTTGGCTACCACCTCCTGGCCAGGCGCGAATCGTCCGGTGGCGCCATATCCGAAGTCAATGCGTCGCTTGATGCGTGGCGCCGCGCTCTTGAGGAAGTCATGGAACTCCTTGAGTATTGGTATTACTCTCTGACTGGGCTCGTCAATCACAAAGAAGTAGGACATATCCAGCCAGCCGCGCTCCTCTAGATGTTTCTCGTAATCAGCCAGAATCTTTGCCACCACCTCGCGAGGATACTCCAACACCACCTTCTGTTCCCGCTTGCGCCACCTCCCCGGGATGCGCACGTCCAGCGCATTGAGACCATGTTTGATGTTCTCCTCCACTGCCTGGTCGAACTTGGTGTAGTCTATCGAAACACTGCCATCATCGTTGACGGTGATGTCTGGACTGGGGATGTCAGTGGCAGGATAGGACAGATGCGTGATGCGGTGTTCCCAGAAGTTCTCCTTGTACTTCTTGAGCACCTCACTGAAGTCCTCGCCGTAATACCGTCGCATACCCGTGGAGTACAGGCTCCAGGCATTGATGAGTGTAGGCGGATTAGGTAGCGCAAAATCCCAGACTTTGAGACTGACCGGTATTTCCGCCAGCACCTTGCCTTCTCCAGCCACAATCTTTATTGAACAGTTGTAGTCACCTGCCTGGGCGTCTTTGGGAACCTTCACCGTAATCCAGAGGGCGCGGGTATCCTTGACCTGGCGGGGTTCAAAGGGCATGAGCGGATCGGGGAACATTCCCGTGATCTTCTCAGCGTGAGAGGGTCGGCTGACATTAACGTAAGCAACCCAGCGCGCATTCATGTTCTGGGCAGGAATCTTGCCCTCACCCGAGACCAGGTCACTGAATGTTACACGCTCGACGGAAAGTGAACCACCGGCCCGCGCCGGGCGCAGCGCAATCTGAAAGCACTCATACTCCCCGCGGGCTGCTTTGAGCGATACACTTAGTTGCTTTTCTTCCGGAGGGGACGTATCCGTGAAGACCTTCTCCATAGGCGAGACTACCCAGACGTCAACGAGCGCCGCGGGTGCTGCCTCGGCTCTTGGCAATCCCCCTGTTGCTGATAACCATACCAAGCCTGCTCCCAATGTTATCAGCAGGACAAGCCCGAACCTCAATCCAACTCGTCTTTCCATTTCTCCTCCTCACATTGCAGCTATTGAACAGTTACCACCAAACTAACAGCGCCTATTCTAGCTTCACCTCGCGCCCGGCGCGACTGGACCGATAAATGGCCTTGACCAGGGCCAGGGATTTCAGTGCCTCCTCACCACTGGAAATTGGCTGGCGGTCTGCCTCAATAGCACCGATGAGGTCGTGATAGAGTGTCGTCGCCCGCGGCGGACGGCCACCAGCCTTTCCCTTACCCAGATGCACCTCAGTGCGCTGCAAGGTGTACGAACCTGAAAGCGTGATTCTCCCCGCGCTGCCTTGCAGGTAAATCTCGCTAGAATCCCTGTCGATGGGATGTGCGGTGGTGGTAGCCACGAGCATGGCCTGGGAGCCGCTTTCAAAGTCCACGATAGCCATCCCCACGTCCTCAGTCTCGATGGGGTGTAGCTGCGTCTGTGTCCGCGCCATCACGGAGATGGGGTTCCCCATAAACCAGACCAGCAGGTCCACAAAATGGATGGCCTGGTTCATGAAGGCGCCGCCTCCGTCCAGCTTCCAGGTGCCCCGCCAACCACCTCTCTTGAAGTAGTCACCGGTCCGCCACCAGTGCATCAACATCTCGGCGAAGAGCACACGCCCCAGTCGCCCGGTTTGAATGTCGTGATAGGTCCTGAGCGCGTCCTGGGTGTAGCGGTTCTGAAATCCGACCAGAAGCTTCACGCCAGCGCGATGGCAGGCCTCCACCATGCGGCGCGCGCTTCTCAGATCAACTTCTATGGGCTTCTCGCAGAGTACGTGCTTCCCGGCACGGGCCGCCTGGATAGCAAACCGGGCATGCATTCCGCTGGGGGTGGCGACGATACAGATATCCACGTCATCGTTCTTGAGCATCCTGGCATAGTTCGCATACCAGGGCACGCCGAACTCCGCCTCGACCACCTTTCCCCGCGCGGTATCTATATCGCAGACCGCGACCAGCCGCGCGCGCTTCTCTCCCATCAGGCAGCGGCAGTGCGCCCGGCCCATACCCAGGCCTACCACCCCGAAACCGTATGTTTTTGCCATTAGGGAATCAAGCCATTGCTACATGCTACTTGGGAGGCAGTGGTGCCGGCTGGGCGTCCTTGAGCACAATCCAGGGGACGTAGAGCTTGCTGCGACCCTGGTTGCCGAAGCGTTGCATCCACCTCTTAACTTCGCCGCCCAGATGGCTCACTGCCTTGTAGAAGTATTTCGGGTCGCCGGTGCGCTTCCACATGAACACCGCAGGATAGGCAAGCTCTGAGGCGCCGCCGCTGAAGTCCCGCTCAAGGTGCTTAACAATCATGGGCACGATGCTGTCATCACCGGTGGTTTCCACGTACCAGCACAGCCCATGCAGCGCCATCCCCCGCTGCCAACCACCGGAGCCCATGTTTCTCGTTTCCAGCTTCTTTGCCGTCGCCCTGGCAAAGCTTGCCATCGCATCCAGGTACTTCTGCTCGCCCGTCGCATCCCAGGCTGCATGGAAACCGAATATGCCGTGCCCGATACTGCGGGGCTGACCGAAGTCAATGCCACTGTTCCCTAACTTCTCAGCCCACTGGGTTATCTCCAGTGCTGCTTCCCGCGCCCGGTGGTCGCCCAAGAGGTACCAGCGCTCGAAGACGCTCAAGTTTTTCCAGTGATTAAAGGTGCCCGAGGCATAGTAGCCGCGGTCAGGCATGATGATGTGGGCATAGCTGGGGCAGTAGCGCGAATGTCCCGGCCGTTCGTCGTGGTGGGTGTGGTGGACTTCTGCATTGTGCCGACTCTGGTCGTTTGCCAACCACAGATAGTAGAGGTTTCCTGTGCGCGCGAAGTTGAGCAGGATGGAGTGCATGTAATCATAGTAACCACCCTCCCAGTGCACCCTTTCAGGCGTCTTCCCATCACCGTCTATCTCTTCGACACCGTCGCCATAGTTCAGCATCCCGTAGCTATCTATTTTGCCTGCTCGGGTGGTGCGCCACCGCTCCATTGGCCGGCTGACGGCTCCCTCTGCCCACACGTTCAAGTCGTTCACGGCAGACTGCCATTCAGGTTTGTAGATGCTCAGGTCCGCTTCGGCCAGGTCGCGGAATACCTTGGTCCCGCGACAGTACCAGGCCGGTTCGCAGCGCCCAAAGAGGGGCTCACGACTGGGTGCGACACGGACGATGGGGTCCTTCTCGTCTGGACCATGAAAGTAGAAGTAAATCTCGTGCGTCCTTCCCACGCCGGCAAAGAACCGGCATTGACCCTGTTCCTCAACTAAGGTTGTCAGTCCCTTGTCGCGCACACGGTCAGTGCAGAGACCGACGGTGAGATTGCCTCCGTCGTCGGCGGCAAGATACTTCGACCACATCTGCCAGAAGTTCTTCACACCGACGGTAACGCCCCCTTCGCTGCCACTCAGGTCCAGAGTGCCAATGCGGGGCGGTTCCTCTTGGTGAGGATTGCCTTTGCCCGAAGCCATGCCGCTGAACTCGTAAAGGTCAGTAGCCAGGACATCGAGGCGCGCCTCCTGTCCACCGCCAAGTGAACCGGCCACGTCCTTGTCAGCCAGGCCCAGACGATACCTGAGACCTGACCCGAGCGTGGTTTGCAGCACCATCTTCCAGTCCGCCACGTCAATGTGTTCGGACCACCTGCCCCGCCGATTCTCCATAGTATGAACGACCTTGACGAGCGGGCTATTTGCGTAAGCGTAGATGCGCGTGCGGGAGTCCATGGCATAACCTGAGCCATCGGGAGCCACGTTGCGACTTACCACCAGGAGCACCACCTTCAGCGGCGATTGCTCCTCGATGGTGACGGTCGTGTCTGCGAAGTTGGCAGGGGAGAACGTGCCCTCCGCGTTCTCAAGCTCAATGCCTCCAGCATGACCGGCAGGCACCAGCACTTTGCCATTGAGCAATACCTCATCGAACAGGTTGAATCCCCTGGCTTTCACAGTGAACTTCAGGGGGCCGGTATTCACCTCATAGCCCTCGTCCTTCTTCCTCACTGTGAGCGGGGTCTTAAGAGGAGGCGCGGTGCCCATTTCCAGTATGTAGGTTTCAGTACCATTGGCAGGCACACTCGCCGCAAAGTCCACATGCAGCCACTTGATGGACTTGCCCGGCCACCAGCGCGTGGCGACGCCAAGGTGTGCAGGCACAACCTTACCTGCCGAATCGACCAGGCGAAATGCGCGGGGGTCCTCGATAGCGCCCTTAGGCAGTGGTATGCCACTCGTAATCGGCTCATTGACCCGTGCTACCCCCAGGCGCTCCTCGACGGTCAACTTAATTTCGAGGGACTGCTCCCGAGCAACGACGGATGCGCTCGTCCCCATCAATACCAACCCTCCTACCAGCACCACCAGCAGCGTGGTTCGCATAGCTCACCTCCCTTTGTCATCCATTCCTCTATTTCCCACCTCGCAGCGCCATACCTACAGAAGAAGTATCTTCACATCTGAGACCGCTCATGTCAATATCCGTTTTAAGCAAGTTCTTCGCGCGGGGATAATGCGGGCATTGACTTTTGGGCGCCGCTGGGCTATTATACCAACATTCTCCAGGCAGGTGAGAAGGCTGGACTTCCCGCGAACTTTTCGGTGAGAAAGGAGGCAGCATGAAGCGCACTTCTGTAACGGTAGTTTCGGGTCTGGCGGTCCTGGCGCTGACGGTGCTCTTGCCCACCAGCGCACCCAGAGCCCTGGCGGACACAGGCAGCTCGGGTGCAGATGTTCCAGTGGGTAACGTCCGCTTTACCGAGCATGTGGCTTTCGTGCGCCTGCACATGCCCGAGGGCATCGGCGGGCCTGCCAAGGAGGCGGGCAAGGGCGGCTGGGGATTCTGTGTCACTGACAAGGAGGGCAACTTCTTCCTGGCTGACCCCCAGAACTGTCAAATCCATTGGGTGGATAAGGTAGGGACCGACCACATCGTCGCCGGTGACGGGAACAAGGGCTTGCGCGATGGCCCGGGTGACCAGGCCCGGTTCGACTTCGGCGTCAGGGGTTACAATGACGTGGCGCTCAGGTGCGACGATGCCGGCAATGTCTATGTCTCCGATGGGCTGAATGCCCGTCTAAGGAAACTTCACCAAAAGGAGGACGGCTCCTGGTGGGTGACGACTGTCTCCGGTGGCGGCACCAAGTATCCTGAGAAAGGGAAATGGGTACCGGCGCTGGAGCTGGCCGAGGGCTGCGCCACCCGCTTTGCCGTCACTCAGGATGGTAGTGCTGCTTACTATTGTGGGAACAGAGGCATATACAAGGTGCTGCTCAAGGAGGGCAAGGCCACCCTCCTGGCAACAGGCGATGAGCTTCGCACCGCGGGCATCAAGAGCCCCTCCAGTTGGCACGTGGGAGGCGCACATATTACGCCTGATAAAGTATTCTACTGGATGCCTGGTGGGAGCAAGATATATCGCTACCACGAGAAGACCGGCAAGGTCGAGCTGTTCGCAGGCAGCGGGCCGGTGCGCTCGGACGGGACCGGTCTTCTGGACAGCGGCTTTCACACCGTGCACACCGCTCATTCACCGAGCGCCTCGGTCATCTACACCGGCGGGGGTGACGAGTGGTCCTGTCGGCGCATCTATGGTGGTAAGGTGATGCACCTCTTGAAAGATGGGACCTTCGCCCGTCGCGAGGGCACGGGACACAAGCGCGACCAGTGGCAGTTCGGCACCGTGATGTGGCTGGACTTGAAGGGTCGTCTCTACACCATTCCCGCCCCCTACTCCTGGCCGGGGTGGATTACCCGGGCTACAATTGCAAAGGAGGCGAACTGATGAAAGTGCTTGCCCGAAAAATATCCTGGCGCTGGCTCGTGGGCCCGCTTTCAGGCCTTCTCGGCTTAATGGTTACAGGTGTGCTGCTGGCCGAGGACCTGGGACCGTTCTCCTCCACCCCGGCCACCGCCGTCGCACCCAAATGCAATGAGCCCAAATTCCTCCAGCGAAACCCGGCCGCCGCCTTCGGCAAGAAGGTCTATCTCGTCGTCTGGTCGGACGGAACCCGTCAACCGCTGGGAAAGGCGGCGGACATTTACTGCGCCCGCATAGAAGCCAGGACGGGGAGGTCATTGGACCCTCAAGGCTTCCCGGTATGCAAAGCCAAAAGCATCCAGGGCTATCCTGCGGTGGCCTTCGACGGCAAGAACTTCCTGGTGGTCTGGGAGGACTTTCGAGGAGGCAAAGACTACGACATCTATGCCGCCCGGGTGACGGAGGAGGGCAAGGTGCTCGACCCCGACGGCTTCCTGGTATCCGCACGCCCAGCGAATCAGTGCCGCCCAGCAGTAGCCTTTGCCGGGGGCATGCACTTCGTCGTCTGGATGGACGCCCGTCGGTACCCCGTTTACGGCATATGGGGTGCACGAGTGACACCAGAAGGCAAATGCCTGGATTCGGGCGGGATTGAGATTGCTGCCGAGTCCGAGGAGAAGATTGACTCCCTTAAACCCAAAACGGGTAAGTGGTTGGGTGACCAGGAGTATTGGTGGCGCAACCTCTGCTCCCGCGCCATGCCAACGATAGCGTCGGATGGCAAGCAGTGTCTGGTCACCTACAAGACCGAGACACCCGGCAGTAGCGGACGGCCCCGTGGGGCAGCGACACTGGTTGATGTTTCTTCAGGAAAAGTGCTGGGAATTCCTGTGGTTCTGGAGAACTCCTGGCCCAAGGACAGGCTCGGGGTAGCGGCAACACCTGCGGGTTGGGCATTGGCAATCGACCACTGGATTGGTGGCTGGGGTGCCACGCCCACCATGACCTGCATCAGGTTGGATAAGGAACTGGGGAGTTCTGATACCTTTGAATCCCGCAATCCACCTACCGCACCTTGCGAGGTCCTGAAAGGTAGCTATGCGCACGGCAAGGGACAGACTGCTTTCTTCCAGCCGGCTGTCGTCTGGAACGGCAGGCATGTGGTCGTTGCTATGGACTTTGGCTGGCGTGAAAAGGACGAGAGTGGGAAGAGCGGGGTCCGCAGCGCCATCCTGCTCAATCACTGTGACCCGGCAGGAGCACCGAAGTTCCTTCACCCAGAGAGCGCGCGGGTGGATACCAGCGAGGAGCGCAAAGGTGTTTTTGTGGCCAACTGTGCCCTGGCGGCAGGTGTGGACGGGGAGTGTCTATTGCTCTACGAGAAGGATGCAGGGCTGGACAATCATCGGGTGCTGGCGCGCATCATTCGTGAGAAATAGGATGCGCGGGCATGGCCAAATCCCCTTGTGGGTTGGCAGAATCGTCAGTGCTAGGGTTGCACATGGGTATAGACTGAGGCATGCACCTCGTCGGCGATGCGCAGAAAGGCAGTAACCACGGCGGGGTCGAGTTGGGTCCCGGAGACTTCCTTGATACTCTGGGTGGCAGCGGAAAAGCCGACGGCAGTCTTATAGGGCCGGTCAGTAAGCATAGCGCCGAGGCTGTCAGCCAGGGCGACCATCCTGGCCCCTAGCGGGATTTCCTGCTCCTTTAGTCTGTGGGGATAGCCCGTACCGTTGAAACGTTCGTGGTGATGCAGGACAATATCGGCAGCGCCGCTCAAGGCGGGCACCCTGCGAACGATCTCGTAACCTATTTCCGGATGCCTCCTGATCTCCTCGCGCTGTAAGAAGCTCAGCTTTCCTGGCTCAAAGAGGACCGGGTCGGGAATGCCCAGCATGCCTACGTCTCTGAGACACGCTCCGCGCTCAAAATCTCTCAGCATCTCCTGCTGCACATCCAGCATCCGGCCCAACATAACGGTCACCTTGGGGACCAGGTGCCCATGCGCCCGCGCCCGGGAGAGGCGCATCTGCACGGCGCTGCACACAACCTGTATGGTCATATCACAGCTTTTCTCCACCTCTTTGAGGGCTGAACTCAGTTCCTGTGTGCGCTGGGTCACATGCCTATCTACCTGCGCCCGATGAGCACGGTTCTCCATCTCCAATTGCCTCATGCGAAGCGCATTGGTCACCTGCACGGACAAGTCAGCGATGTCGATCGGTTTTTCCACATAAGCGTGCGCCCCTTTGCGGAAACAATCCACGGCCAGCTTCTTATCCCCAGCGCCTGCCATCATCAGTATCACAGTGTCGGGTGAGTCAGAGCGGATGAGTCGCAAAAGCTCCATCACCGAACCGTCGGACAGCCTGACGTCAGTAAGGACCAGATCGTAGTCCTTCTTTGCCAGAGCCTCGCGCGTCTCCGCACAACTACCTGTCGTGTCGCATTCATGTCCAAGCGCTAACAACTGCTGCTGAATCAACTCCCTTATAATCAGGTCGTCATCCACTGCCAGAATCAGTGCTCCGGTATGCTTGGCTTCCTTTGCCATTCTCAGCCTCTTTGTCAACCTTGCTCTTACTGCCCCTCAGAAATCTGCCTTACAACTCGGTCAGCGCGTTGCTTGCGTACCACTACCTGCCACAGGCACTTGCAGCAGGTATGCTACCTCACAAATTATCACACTGGGCAGGGATAGTGCGATAGGCTGGGACTGCCTGACCGCCCCTCAAGGTGCTGCGTGTGGATAGACAGATTGGCGCAAATCATCCGCTATACGCAGGAAGTGCGCGACCACCTCCGGATCCAACTGGCGTCCCGCCACATGCTCAATATCATCCTTGGCAGCGAGAAACCCACGGGCTTCCGAAAAGGGCCGCTGCCTGAGCATGGCATCCAGGGAATCCGCCACCGCCACTACTCTTGCCCCCACAGGGATTTGGACGCCTGCGAGGCGTTGTGGGTACCCACTGCCGTCGTAACGTTCGTGGTGACACAACACCACTTTAGCCGCTCCCTCCAAGGGTTCCACCACGCTCACCATGTCGTAGCCGGTGCCCGGGTGTTGCTTGACCTCTTCCCATTCCTCGTTGTTCAGAGGCCCGGGTTTCAAGAGAGTTCGGTCTGAGATACCCAGCATACCGATGTCTCGCAGGTGAGCCCCTATCTCGAAAGCCATGAGTTCCTTATCAGACAACTGCAGCTCTCGCGCCAGAGTGACTGCAACCCTCGCCACCCGCTGTCCCTGCTCGGGGTCTTTGTAAAGCCGAGCCTGCACCGCTGTGCACAATGCCTCCACGGTCAGGTCACGGTTTTCCTCCGCCTCTCGTAGCGCCGCGACTAAATCCACCGTATGCCTCTGGACTATGTCGTGCAACTGAGTCTGGTAGGCGCGGTTTGCCTTTTCGAGCGCCCTCTGGCGCAAGGCAGCCCCGACCTGCACGGAGAGGTCATCCAGGTCAAGCGGCTTGAGCACATAGCCATAGGCGCCCCCGCGGAAGCACTCCAGCGCCAGCCCTATGTCTTCAACAGTGCAGAGCATGATAACTGTGGTATCAGGGCAACCGCCCAGAATAGATTCCAGTAATTCCAACCCGGGACCATCACGCAGACGGACGTCCACTAGCACCACGTCATACCTGGCCCTCTCCAGCGCCTTGCGGGCCCTGGCCAGGCTGCCCACGATGTCGCACCTGTACCCCAAGGTTATCAAATGCTGCCTGGCCAATTCCAAGGCCGTCGCTTCGCCCCCTGCTGCCAGAATTGACACTTGCTGCTCCATGTTACCGCTTTCCCTATTACCTTTGGTTGCGTCTCGTCTGTGCCCTTACGACCGCTGCTATACGATACACGTCTTAGCCTCCCGAATCAAGCTCATTAAGAGGCTTTTCTGGAATAGCGCCGGTACATGGTGACCCACCCGCCGTGCGCCGGGGGGAGGTAGGGCAAGCTGCGACAACGGAGCGCAGGCGTAGCCGAGCCCACCCCGCCGAAGTAGCTGTGTCTGGGAAAGCCTTCAGGTTCTTCATCCTGCTACTGCTTTCGTTTCCGTTGACTTGCGTGACGGAGCAGAAGGAAGAGCTAATCCCTCCCGACTATCGTGAAGCCCACAATAAATACATCCTGGCACACACGGACGCCTTCTTGACGGACCTCGCCAGGGCGAACAATCTGGTGCCCTTGAGGCGCTATTTCGTGCCTGTCAGTGGCGTCAGCCTACAGGAGTATTTCAGACGAAAGTTTGGCCACGGCTTCGGCACTATCACCTTGAAATGGAAAAAGGAGGAGATGAAAATCGCGCGCGACGGCAACCCAAGCAGCGCGGCTGTACCGAACGGGTCCGGCTTCGAGCTGCCGCGATGCGGCTTGACAGCGGGGCAGCTATCTTGTAAAAGGGAAACTCCTGTATCGTAATCCGGAACTTCAACTCATAAGTCCGGTAGGTTAGAGGGATAGGAAGCTGGTATATGCGCACAAGTTCGCCTTCGTTATGCACCGAGTTCACCAAAGGAGTCATCAAGAATAACCCCATTTTCGTGACCCTTTTGGGACTGTGCCCGACACTGGCAATCACGACCTCGGTAGAGAACGGGTTCTGGATGGCCGTGGCTACTGCCGGTGTGCTCATCTCCTCGAATATCATCATATCTCTCCTGCGCAAGTTCGTGCCTGCGGGTGTGCGTATCCCCTGCTTTATCGTGGTTATTGCCAGCTTCGTGACCATGGCAGAGCTGCTGATGGCCGCCTACCTGTCGGCAGAACTCAACAAGCGCTTGAGTATCTACATTCCCCTGATCGTAGTCAACTGCATCATTTTCGGACGGGCAGAATCATTCGCCCGAAAGAATACTGTGGTGCGCAGCCTGCTGGACGGCCTGGGGGCGGGTGTAGGGTTTGCGCTGGCGCTGCTTTTGATTTCCAGCATCAGAGAGTTCTTAGGCGCGGGGACGCTCTCGGGCCTGGTGGTTATCCCGGGATACAAGCCGGCCAGCATCATGGTGCAGGCGCCGGGCGCTTTTCTCTTGTTGGGACTCTTGTTGGCAGGATTCAGTTGGATCGGCGCGCGCCGAAAGCAGGCGAAGCGACAGGAGAAGTTGTCCTGATGAACTACATCGTCATCGTATTGAGCATGGTGTTCGTGTCCAACTTCGTGCTCGCCCGTTTTCTGGGGCTGTGTCCATTCATCGGGGTCAGCCGACGCACCTCTGATGCGCTGGGGATGGGCCTCGCCGTCACCTTTGTGATGACGCTGGCCTCAGCCGTGACCTGGGTTATCTACACCTACTTCCTGAGAGCCGGTGTGGCCAACGTGTTCTACCGGCTGGGATTTATCAGCAAGGAGCAGTCCCTGGTACCGGTCCTCAAGGTGACAACCTACATCCTGGTCATCGCGGTTCTGGTGCAACTGGTGGAGATGTTCCTGCACAAGGCGGTGCCTGTGCTTTACCGGACGCTGGGCATATACTTGCCTCTAATCACCACCAACTGCGCCATTATGGGAGTGGCACTGCTAAGCACGACTGCCTGGCCGGGAGCCGAGGAGCCCCGTTTCCTGGAAGCGGTAGTGCAGGGGTTCGGCGCCGGCATAGGGTTTCTGTTGGCCATGCTGTTGATGAGTGGCATCAGGGAACGGCTGGCTCTGTCCCGAGTGCCTGAGTGCTTCAAGGATGTTCCTATTGCGTTCATATGCACGGGGATGATGGCACTATCATTCATGGCATTTGTGGGTATGATTCGGTAGGTCGGGATGTCTATTATTGTATCTGCTCTGATTGTGATGAGCCTGCTGGGCGTGACCTTTGGCATTGGTCTGGCTATAGCTTCCAGGCGCTTGGCCGTGGAGGTCGACCCCCGCATCGAGCAGGTCAGCGAGGCGCTGCCTGGGCTTAATTGTGGCGCCTGTGGTTATGCTCAGTGTGCTGCTTATGCGGAGGCGCTGGTCAAGAGTGAAGCCCAAGTGGGGCTGTGCAGTCCCGGCGGAGAAGAAGTTGCCTCGCTCGTAGGAACAATTCTTGGCCTCAAGGTGGAAATAGCGACGCCCAGGGTGGCAGTGCTTCGCTGTCATCGCCTGAACTGCCCCGAGCGCTACCACTATGACGGCCTGGACGACTGCCGCGGGGCGGAGCTGCTCCAGGCCGGCTTCCTGGCCTGTCACTACGGCTGTCTGGGACTGGGCACGTGTGTGGAAGCCTGTCAATTCGAGGCGTTGGTCATGGGCAAGGACGGGCTGCCTCAGGTCATGGAAGAGAACTGCGTGGCCTGTGGCGCCTGTGTGCGTGTCTGCCCCAGAAATCTCTTTACATTGGAATCCATTTCAGACTATATTCACGTGAGATGTAGCTCTCACGACCGTGGCGCCCTGTCCAGGAAGGTATGCGAGCGTTCGTGCATCGTCTGTCGCCTGTGCGAACGAGAGTGCCCCGTGGACGCCATTACCATGGTCCATAATCTGGCCGTCATCGACCAGGAGAAATGTATTCGTTGTGGGCGATGTGTGCAGGTCTGTCCCAACGAGGTCATCGTTGACTTCAGACTGGCGCGAGGCATAGCGATAGAAAGGGACCACCATGAAGAGGAAACTGAATTGGCTGAATAGCGCGGCGCTGGCCGCAGCTTTTCTGACACTGGCCCTTAGCGAGGCGCGGGCACAGCCCGCGGAGGTCTGGGTGCTCAAGTTCGAATTCACCACACCGCGGCCCATAATTATGCGCGGCGACAAGGGCAAGGAGGTTTACTGGTACTTCACCTACCAGGTGACCAACCTTGACAAGAGTGGGACCAAGGAACTGGCTCTGTTGAATGCGCGCACTGTCGCGCAGAAGAAGCTCCTCGACGAGGAGAAAATTGACCTGGCAATTTTCAGGACTGCAAGAGAGCAGGTCGAAGCGGAGAAGGCGAAAGTCAGAGAGAAATATGCGCACCGCTTCGTCCCCGATATTCGCATCACCACCGAGACCAACAAATCGTACCGGGAGGGGTTCTTCCCCCGTGTCAAGCGGGCCATAGAGAAGAAGCGGGGACTTAAGTTGCTCGACTCCATCCGGATTATCGGAAAGATTCCGCTGGGCGAGTCCAGAGAAGGGGTGGTCATATTCAAAGATATAGACCCTGCCGCCGACCATCTTTTCGTGTTCGTCAAGGGCTTGACCAATGCCTACCGGGTTTCCGGCCCTCCGGATAAGCAGCGGGTGGAGTGGCAGGTGCTTATCATCGAATGCTATCGTCCCGGCGACTACGCCGACCCCCTTATGGAGAAGCCGATTCTCCTAGGCAAGAAATGGGATTGGCGATAGCGCTTATTAGCCCCGCTGCCGGATTTGTGCCCGCGCGACTACGTCTGACCCCACAGACAGGTTTATCAATCGGTGGACAACCGGAATAGTGGTAGAAGCCTATGGATCCCGCACACAAACTTGTTGAACAGGCCCCCCTGCTTCTGGGGTTGCTGCTTCTGGCGCTGATAGTTCTGGTGGTCGGGACCATGGCAATCATCTATTTCAGACACCGGCGCGAGCGCCGACACAAGCAGCAACTCGGGCAGCCCGCCTACACCCTGGAGGAACTCCAGCGGCTGCTCGCGGAGGAACACATAAACGGAGGGGAATACGAGAGACTCAAACAACACATTTACGCGCGACCGGGAACCCCGGAGCGAGAGTAGCAGAGAGCTTTTCGTCGTACTTTGGCAAAATACGTAACCAGGACCAGAATCAGAGGGGTGATGATGCGGAAAGAATCGCTTGCTTTCCTGAAGGCACTTATACAGATACCCAGTCCTTCGGGCTTCGAGGAGAAGGCCCAGCAGTTAGTGCGCAGGCACCTCCGGAAGTATTGCGACACGGTCGAGACCGATGTCCATGGCAATGTGATAGGCGTGCGGAACCCGAAAGGCAAAGTTCGGGTCATGCTGGCTGGCCATGTGGATGAGATTGGCTTTATGGTCAAGCATATTGCCGAGAACGGATACATCTATTTCTCCCCTATCGGCGGGGTTGATACCGGTCTGGTGGCCGGTCAAAGAGTCGTCATCCACGGCGCCAGGGGGCCAGTGGCGGGTGTGGTCGGCAAGAAGGCCATCCATCTTCTGGAATCAGAAGAGCGTAAAAAGGTCCCCAAGTGGAAAGACCTCTGGTTCGATATCGGAGCTAAGGACCGCAGGACCGCTGAAAGCATAGTGGCTGTAGGCGACCCGGCCACCTTCGAGGTGGGCTTCCAGCCCCTGCTGGGTGAGCTGGTTGCGGCGCGCGGCTTCGACGACAGAGTGGGAAGCTTCGTGGTGGTCGAGACCATGCGCTTGATAGCGAGCAAGAAGCTGAACGTGGCTGTCTATGGCGTGTCCACGGTCCAGGAAGAGATAGGCCTGCGCGGCGCCCGTACCAGCGCCTTCGGCATTGACCCCCATGCGGGCATCGCTATCGATGTGGACCATGCGGTGGACTTTCCCGGCGTGGATAAGAAGGAGTTCGGCGAGGTTGACGTGGGTAAGGGCCCCATGCTCTACCGCGGCGCCAACATCAATCCCCATCTGGGCCGACGGCTCATCGATACCGCGCGCAAGCACAAGATTCCTTTTCAGATGCATCCCGCCCCAACTGCCACAGGCACCGATGCCAACGTCATCCAGATCTCTCGTGCCGGCGTGGCTGCCGCGCTGGTAAGTATCCCCACGCGCTACATCCATACGCCCGCTGAAGTGCTGAGCCTCGCCGACCTGGAGAATGCTGTCAAGCTCTTGGCAGCCTGCCTGGTGGAGATGCCTGCCATCATCAAGTTCATTCCCTGAAGGGCTGGCCGGTGTTCTTGCTGATACTGGGAGCTATTGTCCTGGCCGTGTTCTATGGTGAGGTGACGGCAGAGCTACCTGAAAGCCTCGCCCTGGCGCCGACACTAGTCTTGGTGGCGATATTGACGCTGCTGGGGATAGTTCCGGGGCTGGTGCTCTGGCGGTGGCTGCGACCCCGAGCAGGAGTGAACATCCAGCAGCGCCTCACGCTGATGTCGCGCTATCGGCGGGGGCTGTGGCTTTGCCGCGGGATGCTGCTGGGTCTTTTTGCCTACCAGATTTACGGACTGCATTGGCCTTATATCGTGGACGAAGTCCTGCATCTGGAGGGATGGGTTCTCATCAACAAGATTGCCTACCTGGCGCCGTTTCTGGTGGCGCTTCTGCTTTCCTGGATACCGCTTTTCTTCCTGGAAAGGGCGCTGCGTCAAATGCCCTTGACGTTCCGGCAATACGTGGAGTTCCAACTTCGCCACTATGTGCTCTTTCTGCTCTTGCCCTGGCTGGTGTTCGTGACGCTGTTCGAGGTGGTGGAGCGCTACGTCCCGGGGGCTTATGCACTCCTGGCCGAGAACGTCCTCCTGCAATATCTGCTTGCTGTCGGATTGCTCCTAGGCATTTATGTGCTGTGGCCGTTGGCCATCCGCTTTATCTGGTCCACTTCCAGCCTTCCGCAAGGCAGCTTGAGAAGGCGGTTGGAAAACCTTTGCCTGAGGTGCAAGATACGCTATCGCGACATCCTGCTTTGGCACACACCCGGGTGGGCCCTGGTTAATGCCTGCGTCACCGGTATCTGGGGGCGCTTCCGCTATATTCTGCTCACCACGGAGCTCGTTCGCAACCTGAGTGAGGAGGAAGTCGAAACCGTATTCGCTCACGAAATTGCCCACATCAAGAAGCACCACATGTTGTTCTACCTGGTCTTCGCGCTTTCCTTCATCTACGTGCTCATTGCCGCCTTTGTGCTGGGCCAGGTACTGCTGGAGGTGGGCAAAAGCCTGCTTCTAGGCCTGGGGTGGGGATGGCTGGCAGCGCTCGCTCATGGAGCTCGACAACTCTGGTCCGACACAAACTCAGCAGGCATTGCCGACGTGCTCTTTGTGCTCCTGGTCCTGGCGCTATACTGGGGACTTGGCTTCGGGTATCTGTCGCGACGGCTGGAAAGCGAGGCGGACATCTTTGCCGTCAAGGTCACGGGTAATCTGGATGCCTTCCTCTCGGCGCTGGAAAAGATTGCCTTCCTGAATGGTATGACACGGACGCTCAGGTCCTGGAGACATTTCAGCATTGCGCGGCGGGTGGCATTGCTCCAGAGTTTTGCTCTCGACCCCGCTCAGGAGGTCCGGTTTCAGCGACGCTTGAAATGGCTCAGGTGGGGTCTGGTGGTGTTCCTCTCGATTTCCATGAGCGTGGTGCTCATCGTCTCCCTGCTCTAGGGAGCCTGGGCCGCAGGAGAGTCTTCAGCGTCGGACTCGCCGCTCTTCTTTGCCTGTCCTGCCAGGATGGCTTTGGCTTCCGCCAGGTGTCTGGCCACGTCGAGGTCCTGACGTCTCCAGGCATTATAGTCAGCTTCCATCTTCTTCACATACCAGGTGTAGAACTGAGGGTAGGAGGCATTCTTCTTGACGAACCCGTCCCCCTCCCAGCCGTAAACGTCTATCCACTCATCAGTCCCGCCTACGCACACGACCTCGTATTTGTCGTCGTCCTCCAGGTCACAGACCAACATGCCTGACAAAGGTGACCAGCAGGAGGTGCTGATGCCGAAGACCGGCGCGAAAGTAGTGTCGAATTTGGTAATGACATTCAGTGAGAACTTATTGGCCCCCTCGATTCCCGTAGCCACCAGTTCCTTTATGCCGTCGGCATTGAGGTCTCGTATAGCAAGGTCCCAGAAATGCTCGTACCCCAGGGCGCAGTCCAGGAGTGAGTTGCCCTCGCTGGAGAAGATGTGAAGCACAGGTTTCATGAGCAGGAAACGCTCGCCTATCTTGAACTGTCTGGCCTCAACAAGCACCGTCTCTTCATGTCCATCGCCGTCCAGGTCGGTCTCGACGAGCCTCACCACGATATTGAGAGGCGACAAATGCTTTGCCAGTGTTTGCGGAACTGCGCTGCTTTCGACCGGCTCAGGTAAGCCCACCTCACCGGTCAGGGTAGCGTAGCTCGGGGCATCGGCGCCGGGAAGCAGGTTGGTGTAGTCCAGGAGCTTATCCTCCTCAGCTTTCATATCCCGGAGTATCTCCAGACCCACGGGTGAATCCCAGCCCATTTCTGCCAGCGCCAGCGCTCTTTCCCGGTTGACGTCCTCCCTCTCACACTTTCCCAGCGAGACCTCCAACCTTCCCACATCCACCTGGCCGTAGGCCTTCATCATATCGATGTCTTTCGCCTCTTGATACTGCTGGCAGGCTTCCTCCAGGCGCTCCGCTTCCTCATACAGACGCCCCAGGAACACATGCGCACTGAGTTTCTCCAGCTTCTGGTGAGAGCCGAAATGAGCCAGAGCCTGGCTTGCTAACTGGGCAGCTCGCTTCTTGTCGCCATGCCTTTCCTGCGCCAGCAAGGCCAGGTTGAAGTAGGCCCGGGCAAAGGTCGGGTCCAGCTCGATGACGCGGCGAAACTGTTCCTCGGCAGCTCCCACGGCGCGGCTGTGCCTGTGATAGAGCATGATAGTGCCCTTGAGGAAGGCAACTTCAGGAGACCTGTAATCGAGCTTTTCCGCCTCGATACATGCCGACACCGCCTGGGACTGCTCTTGCCTGAGCCAGGCCACCAGCGCCAGACCGAAGTGCCACCCCGGTTCTCGGGGATGAAGTTTGACCTGTCGGTGATAGCGCGCTTCGAGTTCTGCCAGTCCTCCGCGCGCCTGCGCTGAGAGGATGAGGCCCTGGTGTGCCTGGTAAGCGCTAGCATGAATGTCAATGGCCTGCTGATAAAGTGCGCAGGCCTGCGCGAACTCATCCTCGCCGAAAAGCGCGTGAGCGCGGGTGATGAGCGCTTGAACTTCTGCCGGGGGTGTGAATAAAACCTCAGTTGCCTGTGAGCCATCGAGCAATCGACAAGCAGCCGGGCAAAGAGCGAGCAACAACACCAACCCCACCCTAATCTTCATTGGATTAGGTCTGCTTTCGCCTTGCCATCGGCTCACAGTGGTAGTATCCGCGGGGCTCATATCACATACTGGCTGCGGGAGAAAGCTTTGGAAAATGAATGCTGCGGAACCCCCGATTGAGTTGTCAGTCCTGTTCCTCTTTCTTGGGGGCGGCTTCCAGCACGTCGTCCACCAGCCCGTATTCCTTGGCTTCCTGAGCGGTCATGTACTTGTCGCGGTCGGTGTCCTTTTCAATCTGCTTGACAGGCTTTCCGGTGTGCTGCGCCAGGATTTCGTTGATGCCCCGCTTGGTCCTTAAGAGCTCCTCGGCTTGAATGGAGATGTCGCTGGCACTGCCCTGCATCCCGCCCCAGGGTTGGTGAATGAGTACCCGCGAGTGAGGCAGCGCATGACGCTTGCCCGGGGCGCCGGCAGTGAGTAGCACCGCGCCCATGCTGGCCGCCTGGCCTATACAATAGGTGGCTATGTCGCAGGAGATATATTGCATGGCATCATAGATGGCGAGCCCCGCGGTGACCGTGCCTCCGGGGCAGTTGATGAAGAGGTCCACATCCTGCTTGGATGACTGCAACTCCAGGAACAGCAGTTGTGCCACCACCAGGTCGCTGACGAAATCGTCGATGGGCGTACCCAGGAAGATGATGCGGTCCTTCAAGAGGCGCGAGAACACATCGTAAGACCGCTCGATGCGCCCGTCCTTCTCAATCACGTGAGGCCAGATATAGGGTATTTGTCCGTTCACTTTTCCTCACCTTCTTTCTCTTCCGGCTCAACGGCATCCGCCTGCTGTGGCGAAACTTCTTCCCGTGAATCCGCTTCCGCAGGGGACGCCGACCCCTCCTCCTCCTCAATCCTGGCTTTACCCAACAGATACTGGATGGTTTTGGCTTCACGGATCTGAATGCGCAGCTCTGGGAGCAACCCCTGTTTGCTAAGGACATCCATCATGCGACTGGTGGTGCTGTCATGGCTTGCTGCCATCACCGCCACCTGCTGGCGAACTTCATCCTCGGTGGGGAATATTTTCTCCTGATTGGCAACCCTTTCCAGGACAAAGAAGGTCTTAAGGTCGCGGATAGCTTTTTCCCGGGAAACATCCGCCAACTTGACCGTCTCCGCCTCGATGGTCTCCCGGGGAACGCCTCTGCGACTCAAGTCCAGCTTGCGCCGATTGAGGAGGCGCTCCGCCTCCGCATCCACCACCTCCTCGGGCAGCTCGAAATTGACTGTTTCCAGCAGCTTATCAATCAACCTTCTTTCCACCACCGCTCGCGCCAGCCTTTGCTTTTGGCGCCGCAAGGATGCTTGCACTTCTTTTTCAAGCTCTTCCAGTGAGGACAACCCCAGCCGCTGAGCAAACGCGACGTCCACTTCGGGCAGCACCACCCGCTTAATCTCCTTGACCACTACCTTGAGTTCCCCTTTCTGCCCACGATATTTCTCTTCGGGATAGTCATCCGGCAGCGTCGCCTCGAGCTCTATCTCTTCACCCGGCTTCAAGCCGACCAGCTTCTGATTGGCATCCTCACTTAAGGAAAGAAGCCAGTTACTCGGGCCCACGGGCAGTTCCGTATTCTCCCGCTTCCAGAGCTCATCTTCTCCCACTTTGAGCACGTAATCCGCAACCAGGACGTGCCCCTCTTCAACGGCGCTCTCCGCCACCGGCTCCAGGTGTCCGTAGCGGCTCCTGAGCCCTTCCAGGTCAGCTCTCACCTCCGCTTCTGTCACCTGGGTAGAGGGCTGAGAGAGCTCCAGCCCATCGTAGTCCTTAAGTTCAAAGTTGGGCCGAAGAAGCACCGTAACTTCGAACTTGAGCGCCTCGCCAGACTCGAACTCGACATTTTCCACATTGGGCACCCCCAGCGCCTCTAGCTTTTTCTCCTCCAGAGCTTCTCCCAAGGCACGGTCGATGAGGTCCTGCTTGACCTGCTCGGTCACCTCTTCACCGAAGCGCATCCTGAGCAGCCTCTGAGGCGCGTGTCCACGGCGAAAGCCCTTGGTGGCAACGGTACTGGCCAACTCCCCGTAGGCCTTCTCCATCTCCGCTTTGATGGCCTCCGCTGACACGTCAATCTTGAGCCTCTTCTTGCAAGGCCCGAGCTCTTCGACCTCCACCTCAGTTTGCAGTGTCGTCTTTTCCTCGGTCATCATCCACCTGCTGAGCGCACAAAAACATAAGCGAAATGGAGCGGGTGATGGGAATCGGACCCACGACAACAGCGATGGCAACGCTGTGCTCTACCGCTGAGCTACACCCGCTCGCCCGCGCTTCATTATAGCTTCCCGCACCCGTCCGTCAACAGCTTTCTGGTGGAATTCCCCATCAACCGCACAAGCCCAAAACGGGAGGTGACAGGATGAATTCTTGACAAAGCAACCTCTTGCGCTATGCTCATTCTCAAGAGCTGTACCGGATTTCGGCTTTGCCGCTTTCGTTTCCAGAGAAAGGCCAGACCGATGAAAGTTGCCACTTGCACGAAGTTGGTGCTGTTGTTGTCCTTTGTGCTCCTGCCGGGGTGTGTCTTCATCAGGCCGCCGGTGAAGCTACCTCCACCTTACGCTGACCCTAAAGGTTCCAGCCGAGAGGACATAGAGGACATTCAGCAGCAGCTCGACAGCCTGGAGCTCAGGCTCAGTGCGCTCGAAGGCTCTCTGAATAAGCTGCGCCGAGAGCTTGAAGGGATGGCGTGGAGTACGCCTCAGGTGGAAACCGTTGTCGTCCCGGGTCCAGAAGGACCGGTTGAAGCAGAAGCCGTCACACCAGGTGACGTGCTCGAGTTCACAGTAGTGGAAGTGAAGGTGGGTTGGCTGAGTGGTCCCATTGATAGAGACGGCGACGGCATCGATGACGGGCTCGTGGTGTATGTTTCTCCCACAGACCGGGACGGTGATGCCACCAAGCGTGTGGGACGGGTGCAGGTCGCACTCCTGGACGTTACTTCCACTAGACCAGTGACTCTAATGTCCTGGGACTTTCCTCCCGAACAGGTGGCCAAGAGGTGGTCCTGGATTGCGCGGGGCTATTATTTTGAACTGCTCTGGCAGGGAAGGGAGCCACCCAAAGTAAGCGGCTGTTGTCTCAAGGTCACCTTCACCGATAGGACAGGCAACGTATTCAGCGACACCAAAAACATCACCATAAGCCGTGCTAAACCGGAAGTGGACTAGTTCACGCCGCGTTGTTGCCCACACCTGTTGCTTTGCTCCGGGAACCAGGTATTCCACGAAACCTCCCGCACCCTTCCGGGTTTAACACACAGCAGGAACATCAGGAACGTAACCGCTTTCACGCAACTCGGGTAAGGAGGAGAAAATGCGTAGGACTCATGCACTCTCAGCGAGCCTCCTGGTATTGCTGGCAGGTGTAACCTTTGCGCGGGAAGCTCCGCGAGATTCAGAAGTCAAGGCATCCAGACCTGCCCGGGACAAGAAATCCTTTACCCAAACCAGGCCGCAAAGACGCGCGGTTTCGCTGCTTCAAGTCGAAGAACTGAAACTTACCCCGGAGCAGCGCCGCCAGATCGAAAAGCTGGACCGCCGGTTCAAAGCCAAGATGGATGAGGTGCGGGCCTGGTACCTCAAGGAAGCCGAAGCCCTGCTTTCCCAAGAACAGAAAGCGCTGCTGAAGCAAATCAGATTCCGCAGGTTTCGTAAAGAAGGTGACCTCAAGCTGCTTTCACAACTGGACCTCACTCCACAGCAATTAGACAAGATTCGTGCGATTCTGTCCAGGCGTGATGCCGACCTCGTCCAGCTTGCCGAGTTGCAGGAAGAGTTAGAACAGGCGAGGCAGGACTTGAGAGTGCTGGAAGAGACCGCCCCTCTCAACCGTGAGGCTATCCAGGCCAAACGCAGCCAGATCCGCACCCTGGTGGCGCCGCTGCGTCAGGTTGACAGGCGTTACCAAAGGGAGATTATGGCAGTGCTCAACGAGGCGCAGCAAGCCCAGTACGAGAAGCTCAAGGCTGAAGCTCTCAGGAAGCGTAATGCGGCGAAGCAGAAGCGTCCCGGGCGCAGGCGATAGCAAAGTCAAGGCCCCTGCCCTCTCACTTTCTTTCACCACAGCGAGATGACCAGTCGGCAACTGCGGCTGGGACCTGCCTCAGGCTTCAGCACAACCTCCAGCACCGCTGCCGAACCCTTCAGGGGAAGTTCTCCCCAGTTCAGACGAAACACGTAGCCGGGCAGCGCACCCTCTTTCCAGTGCGCCTCGAGCTGCTTGCCCTTCGCTTTCCAGGTCTTGTGGGGTAAGGGTGGCAGGTCACCATCCCTGTGAGTCCCTTCGTAGAGATGGAAAACAACCTCTCCCTCGGTCTTGATGAACTTCCCCTCACTGCTGACCGTGATGACCTTGACGGTGATGCCATCGGGCTTTCCGTCATCGTCCCAGTCCTCGGGTTGAGGGGCAGAAAGGACGAAAAGGTCTGCAACACCCTCAGGGTGCATGGGAGTCTGCGCGCTCTGGCATCCCCCGATGGCAAAGCTGACGAAACCGACGGCTGCTACTACCCAGGATACCGGCGCTCGTAGAGGTCTCTTGACTTGCACATTCATCCATTCTTAATATGATGCGGGTGGCCTATCCCTGCCCTTACGGAGGAATTATACGTCACCTTCCTCCCCTGTCAAGTGAGGGCGCGGCACTCGCCAAAATAATAGGCTTGCCTGTCAGGGCCTTGTCGGCATACAATACCTTTGCCGGAATCAGGAGAGAGAATTATGGGCGCTTCGAAGGGTTGTCCGCGGAAGAGCGTCAAAGCACGATGCCTTCTCCTTCCCACAGTAGTCATGCTGGGCCTTTTCCTCTTTTACCTCATGGCGAGGGCAGATGCGGAGGCCGAGCCGGAAGAGACCCCGGAGGTGACTGCGGTCGAGGAGACGACTGCAGCCCCCGCCACGCCCGTCGCGGGCCAGGAAGAGGCCGACAAGATAGCGCTCAAGCGGCTCAAGCTCCTGCTGCTGCTACTGATGTTGACCACCCTGGTGATGGTGCTCCTGCTCGCAATTCTCATCTTGAGCTTGCGTTACCGCCGCTATACCTTTTTGCTTAGAAAACCGAGGGCGCCGACTGAGCTAGTGGATGTCTGGTGGCTGGCCAGTCCGAAGGATGGCAAGCCTGTGGAGAAAAAGAAAACACCGCCTGAGAATTCGTGATGGGCGGGGCATCTTAAGAGGAAGGAGGATGCGATGGGCAGGCAGAGAAGGGTGCTTGTCTTCTTAGGTCTCTTGACGTTGGCATGCGTATTACTGAACTGGAGTGCAAGCTCTCCTGGTGACGTTCTCTTCTCAGCAATTGCCCAGGCACAAGTAGATGAGATGCCTGTAAGCACAGAGAGCGAGGAGGCTGAAGCTGAGGAAGCTGCACCCGCGGCGGCTCAGCAACCTGGCCCCATGGCAGCGAATGCCCGCCGCGCCGTCCTCTTCCTGCTCTTGATATGTGGCATCGTTGCTGTGGTGACGGCAACCCTGGTGCTTATGGGCAAGAGCGCCGAGGAAAAGGCCCGGCCCCAGCTTCCCGCCTGACGACTGTCATCAGTCCTTTAGGGTTTTCGACTCAGGCGGCTCGGGCATCGGGTCGTAGCCTGCCCTGCCAAAGGGATGGCAGCGTAGGATACGCCAAACCCCCAGGAGCACCCCCTTTATGGGCCCGCGCTTCTGGACTGCCTGGATGAAATACTCAGAACAGGTAGGCTCGAAGCGGCAGCGCTTGCCCAGGAGTCCCGACAGGCTGTGCTGATAGATGCGCACCGCCAGTATGAGGAGCCTTGCGAGCGCCCTTCCCGGCAACTGCGCCCAGCGCACGGGTTGCTCTGTCGGTAGGGAATCCTCCCCTGTTTTACGTCCTCCTTCATCCGCTTTGGCGGGAGTTACCTCGTCGCTGGTGGTGGAAGATGGGGTGTCCTCGCTTGCCTCTATTCGTCGGCAGGCTTTAGGCACGACGCGCATGAGACTCTCAGCCATCCCTGATAACGTGAACTCTAGTCCTGCGCGCGGGATGACCACCAGGTCGATGCCTTTGGGCAGTTGGCTCTTATTGAGGCGATAGGCTTCACGAATGAGCCGCTTGATTCTGTTGCGGGCCACTGCGTTGCCGTGCTTTCGGCTGACTGCCAATCCCAGGCGGGAATACGCAAAGCCATTCGAGCGCACATAGACCACCAGGCGCTTATCAGCAGCGGAGCACCGTGCGCCGAACACGCGCTCAAACTCCCGCTTCCGCGCCAACCGCTCAGGCTTCGACAATCCCTGAGATGTGGTCAATTCGTTAAGCACGGAACCGCGCCTGTAACTGATGTGAGTGACGAGCTTTGGGCTGGCAAGGGACAAGTCCTTACCTTCTTCATTTCTGGCAGGTTTCATGCCACAGTATCAAAAAGGCTGAAGTCGGTTGAGGGAGAGCAAAGTCACCTACAGCGGCACAATACGATGCGGATAGCTCCTCACCCCGGGTTCGATGATTGTTGGCATTGGCGCGTCGCAGTTACGCTACCGACCGACGTCAATGACCGAATACGCTGTCCCCCAGCTTCCCTTCACGAGCTCATGGACGGTCGTCCTCTACACGCGCCGCCGCCGCTTCCAATTCGCTAACTAATAATTCTCGTGCCTTCTTGATAAGAGGCTCTATCAAATGCCCAGTCTTGGTCTGCATTATCTCTACAGCTTTGCTGGAAGCTTGTTCTCTCTCACATTCTGTGAGGCTGTCCCAGCTTTGCAGCATCTCCCGCAGATAATCACTCTCTTCGCGAGACAAATTGAAGCTCTGTTCAAATTCTGGCCACGAACCGAAGGACCACTCTGTACTAAACAGCTTCACCGGCCGCTCCGACCGAACTTCTTCTGTCCACACTATCTTACCGGACGGCCAGTGTGCAGGCGGCGTCCCAGAGGACTTGAAGTCAGAGACCTGGATGAACTCAGGCTCCCCTGTGGCCTCAGCGAACTCGACTAACACCACTCCCTGTTTCTTCAGTTCCGCTACCATTTCCTCCCAGCGATAGCTGGCGATAGTTGGCCTGCCAGAAACAGCTCCTTCCTCAAGCAAGAGTCGCAACTTCCTCCCCTGCGCCAAGGCCAAGATACTGGTCACAGAGTTAAAAGCTAATAGTACAAGGACAATAACCAGCACCCAAATGAGACTTCGTTCTTTCATCGACACCCCCTTCACTGATCCAGAGGCATTGCACCGCCGCGCTATACAATGTGCCTAACCCGGCGGCACCACTCTAGCACTTCTTCCGCTGAGTACATGCTAGCTTCAGCGCCAGCTAAAGTCAACTATCAAGCATGCTGCCGTCGGACCTGCATCGTCTTTCACAAGCCTCTTGTCGCGATGGGTCAGACGTAAAGCGGCGTGATTTGACCTCACCTATCAATCCATTCTAACAACTCTTAATGCTTCTTCAAGGCTGGTGATGCCTTGCTTGACTTTGTTGAGGCTGTCCTGGCTGATGGGAATCATGCCGCCGCGCACGCCTGCCTTGGCAATCACATCGGACGGTGCGCGTTCGTTGATGAGGTGTCTGATTTCCTCGTTTATCCCCAAGAGTTCATGGGTGCCTGTGCGGCCCTTGTAGCCGGTGCCATTGCAGAGCTTGCAGCCCCGGGGCTTAAAGAGCGTCATCCCCTCCAGCCCGTAAGGTGCAGCTTCATCCGCTGATGGTTCGTAGGGAATCTTACACTTACAGAGCTTGCGCATGAGCCTCTGGGCGCAGACCAAGAGCAGCGAACCCGACACCAGGAAGGGCTCGATGCCCATGTCCAGAAGCCGGGTGACGGTGCCTGCTGCATTGTTGGTGTGCAGGGTAGAGAAGAGCAGGTGTCCGGTCAGCGCCGCCTGGATACCTATCTCCGCGGTCTCCCGGTCACGAATCTCACCCACCATAATCACGTCCGGGTCCTGGCGCAAAAAGCAGCGCAGCGCAGTGGCAAAGGTGAGCCCAATGTCAGCGCGCATCTGCATCTGGTTGATGCCTTTGAGGGAATACTCGATGGGGTCCTCAGCAGTCTGGATGTTGATGGTGGGGCTGTTGATTTCGGTGAGGGCTGAGTAGAGCGTGGTGGTCTTGCCACTGCCCGTAGGACCGACGTGCAGAATCATACCAAAGGGCTGCCTGATTGCCTCCCGGTAGGTGGTGAGATTCTCAGGAGAAAGTCCCAGCACCTCCAGGCCCACCGAGGTGGCGGATTTGTCCAGGATACGCATCACTACCTTCTCCCCGAAGGCCATGGGCCCGGTGCTCACCCGCAGGTCGATATCGATGCCGGTGCGGGTGAAGTCCTTGAAGCGGATGCGTCCGTCCTGGGGCAGGCGGCGCTCGGCAATGTCGAGGCTCGCCATAATTTTCAGGCGGCTGACCAGGGCGCGGACAGCTTTGGGAGGAAGGCACAGCTTCTCCTCCAGCACGCCATCCACCCGGTAGCGCACCAGGGTCTCACTTTCAAAAGGCTCGATGTGGATGTCAGAGGCCGCGCGGCTGTAGGCATCCTCGATGATGGTATTGGCCAACTTGACGATAGGCTCGGAATCCTCGCTGGCATCGTCGTCCACCTCGATGGTCTCGGTGGTCTCGCCATATTTCTCCAGCACCGCATCTGCCACGCCTCCGATGCGTTCCTCCTCGCCCACGAACTCCTGGATGACAGCTCTAATCTGGCTTTCGGGGGCTACCGCCACCTCGTCAATGGTGAGCTTGGTCTCAATCTCAAAGCCATCCTTGAGCTGCAGATCCAAGGGATTTACCATCGCCACCTTTACCCCGGAGGTGCTGGTCTTCTTCAGGGGTAATATGTGATAGCGCTTGAGCGCCTCCACGCCCACCAGAGCCAGCAGCTTCTCGTCAAGCTCGAACTCCTCGTCAAGCTCCATGAACTCCGTGTTGGTGAGCCTGGAGATGTAGGTCGCCATCTCCACGTCACTAAAGGGCAAATCCGGGTTGTTCACCTTCTCAATGATTCTGGTCGAGTAGTCCGCCACCTCCTGTACCAGGGCCAGGTCCTCCTCGGTGAAGCTGCCGTGGCCGCTGTCCTGCCTCCTGTTGATGACCTGGATGGCGCCGATGACGTCTTTGGACTTGAGGGGGACCGTAATCATGGCAAGGGTGTGAAAGCCCACGTAGTCGTCAATGCCCCAGTGGAAGTCAGGGTCGCCCTTGGCATCCGGAGTGATGTAGCCCTTAGCGGCGCTGATGACGCGCCCCACGATGCCCTGACCGGGCTGCAGGGTGACCCTCTTTAAGCGCGCGGCTTTGGCTTCGTATTCCGCCTGCAGGTCGGCATCACCCAGGTAAAGCGAGTTGGAATAATACACGTAGGCGAAGTGGATGGTCTTGTCCGCATCCACCAGGTAAAGGGTGATGGCCTCAGCGCGCAGCGCCTCCACCACCTTCTGGATAGTGATGCAGAGAACCGTGTCCAGGTCCTCCCTGGTGGGGGTGCGCTTGCTCACCAGGGTACGCAGCAGCGAACTCACCACGCGGTTCGTCTCGTAAGGTCTGGGTACTCTTGAGGTCATCTGTTCGGACATGTTAAACCTCCCAAATCCATAAACCCTGAAGTGTCTCTGCTTGCTTCGTTAAGCGGCAGCCGCCTTCTCTATCCTTTGTGCTGACCTGAGCCTGCCGACCGGCGGCAAAACTTAAGCGTGGAAGCCCACAACCTGTCCCTGATAAGCGTTTGCGAAACATCCTCATCTGCTGAGTCGCAGTCCCCCCACTCGTGTCGCAGCTCATTGACTAATATAGAGCCATTACGACTGGGGTCAATAAAAAGTTTTAAAAGTAAGGTGCGGTTCAAGTTTTAGCCGCTTCCGTCCGATGAATAACGTGTAAGTATGTGTCGCCAGAGCGATGCGGGTGCGCACCACCAGCGACAGTACATGACAACTGCCGACCAGGACTGCTGCGGGTCGTGCAGATTCATGAGTGAGGGGGAAATGTCTGCTGAAAGAGCGAGGCTGCTTTTCATTAGTCCCGAGGACCTTTCCCCCTCGCTCCAGCGCCTGCTTGCTGACGCAAGTCTAGAAGTGTCCCATTGTCGCTCCGCACTCGAAGGTGCGGCGAGATTTGTGAGAGAGCCTGCGGGGCTGGTGGTGGTGGCGGCAGGCGATTTGGAAATGAGCGAGCTGGAGGTCATTCGCTTGCTCAGGCGGGAATCGCCCACCAGCTTCCTGCTCGTAACTGTCAGCCCCACTGATAGACGTAAGATGCTAAAAGCACTGGAGCTGGGCGCCGATGCCTATCTCCTGGAACCGTCGTATCCGGAAGAGCTGGTGAGTGTCCTCGAGTCCGCGTTACGTCGTCAGCGCTTCTGGTTGGAAGAAAGATTAGAGGAGGAAAAGGAGAAGGCGCTGGCCAGATTGAGTGCAGGGCTCTCGCACGAAATCAATAATCCGCTGGCAACCCTTTCGGGCTGGGTGCAGATGCTGCTCAAGAACGAAGACATCGACAATTCGAGCCGCCAGGCGCTCACGAACATCAAGGAGGCGGCAGAGCGCATTGCCGGGGTGACCAGGGACCTGAGCGCCCTGGCCGGTCACATTCTCTCCGAGAGACGCCCCACCGAACTCAACCATCTGCTCAGGGAGGTGGCAGCCGAAGTGGGTCTGGACGAGCAGGCACAGTGTCAACTAACTGATGAAGAGTTGACGGTCGAGGTGGATGAGAAGCTGCTCAAACAGGCGCTGGTCGATCTGTTGAGCTCTTCTGCCATAGGCGCCGAAGGTGACCTTCGCTTGATGAGTTTGAGACAGGGAGGTAGAGCTCTGGTCTCACTCTACCCGGTAGGCAGGAACGGCGAGTCTGGGAGCCTGATGGAGCTATTCGACCCCTTTCGCGCCTTTGCCGAGGGAGGAATGACGGAGGCACTCAAGCTCAGCAAGAGTCGGGGGATACTGCATAGCTTCGGGGGTGAGCTCAGAGTTAAGGACCACGACAGCGGGCAATCGGCAATCGAAGTCGAGCTGCCCCTGGCACATTGGAAATAGTCTATTCTTCAATCACCGACAAGCAAGGACCAAAAGCTATGAGCATGGTAATAACCGAAGGGACCCCGCAGGCACGGGTGCTGGTGGTGGATGATGAGCCTAAGATCTGTGCCCTCCTCTCGGCGCTCCTCGAGAAGGAAGGCTACCAGGTCGATAGCGCCGGCGATGGTTACGATGCGGAGGACAAGATTCGCAACCACGGCTACGAACTGGTCATTGCCGACCTCAAGATGCCAGGCATGGACGGATTGGAACTGGCCCAGAAGGCCCGCGAGATCGACAAGGACATCACCATCCTGATGGTCACCGCCTATGCCAACGTGGAGAATGCGGTGCGGGCGCTGCGCGCCGGCGTGGATGACTACATTACCAAGCCCTTCGACATCGAAGAACTCAAGAAAGCCGTCAGCAAGGCGCTGGCCACCAAGCGCCTGAGACAGCAGAACCAGGACCTGATTGAGCAGCTCAAGTTAGCCAACGAAGCCCTGGAGAAGCAGCAGAAGCGTCTCAACGACCAGGTGTCCAAGACCACCCGCAATCTCGTCAGTGCCAACCGCCGCCTGCAAAAGCGTGTCGATGAGCTGCAGATGCTCAACGACATCAGCCGCGCCATCATCTCCGTTCTCGACCTGGGCAAGCTCCTGGGGCTTTGTCTGGAACTCATTGCCGACAAGATGCAGGTGCGCCGCTCCGTCATTCTGCTTACCGACCCCAGCAACAAGAAGCTGGTGGTGCATGCAGTTCAAGGATACCCTGAGCCCGGGCCCATGAAAGAGGAGTTCGTGCTGGGTGAGGGCGTCACCGGATGGGTGGGAACCGTGCGTGAGTCCCTGCTCATCAACCAAATCACCCGTGACCCCCGCTTCGAACCCATGGAGCAGGTGCTCTTCAAAGCCGGGCCGGTGGCCATCACGCCCCTCATCTCCAAGGGCAGGCTCTTAGGTATTGTGTGCGTGAACGAGAAGACCACCCGTGAATCGTTCGGCCTCGACGATGCCAAGCTGCTGTCCACCATTGCCAGCCAGGTGACGGTGGCGATTGAGAATGCCAAGCTGTACCAGGCACTGCAGGAGAATGCCTTCCGCACCGTCCAGGCCCTGGTGGGCACGGTGGAAGCCAAGGACCCCTACACCAGCGGACATTCAGTCCGGGTGACCGAATATGCGCTGCGCATTTCCAAAGCACTGGGTATCTCTCAGGAGAGCCAGGATGTCCTCAAGCATGCCTGTCAGCTCCACGACATAGGCAAGATCGGAATTCCCGAAGGCATCCTGCACAAGCAGGGACCTCTGACCGACGACGAGTGGCATACCATTCGCTCCCACCCGGTGATAGGCGAGCGCATTCTGCGGCCGCTGGACTTCCTGCAATCCATCCGCTCCATCGTGCGCAACCACCACGAGAACTGGGATGGCACAGGCTACCCGGACGGGCTCGAACACGAGGACATCCCCTTCCTCACCCGCATCGTGCGCATTGCCGACGCCTACGATGCCATGACCTCCAAGCGCCCCTATCGTGACCGGCCCAGAACCCCGGAGGAGGCATTTGGTGAGCTGCGTCGCTGCGCCGATGAAGCCTTCGATGCCCACATCATCACGGCGCTGGAGGAAGCCCATATCAACAAAGGCCTGGCCCAGACCGCCTGACAACCAGGCGCACGGGCAGCCGTTATCTGGGTGAGGTAATGAATCTGCGCAAGGGTAGGTTACTATAGCGCGGGTGGCCCCCCCCCGCTGCATCTCCAATCCAACCGTAGGGGCAGGCCTTCCGGCCGTCGTTCAGCCTTCGTAGCCGAAGCTACTTCGGCGGAGTCGGCTGTCCCTGCCCGTATCCTGGCAACAGACAAGCTCTTGAGCTACGAATCCTGGCCTTTCTGCTCGCCGAGGTGGGGCTGGCGAAGGTCCGGTTCTTGCCTGGCACGCGGTGCTTTCTTGAAGGTGACGTTGACCTGGCTGGCTGGTGGGTAATCTATTCTCTTGCCTTCCAGAAGTTCTTCGATAGTGAGAATTTGCAGGCGCGGATGTCGCGTGCCCCAGGGCGCGTGATACTACCCGAGTAACCACTTTACCAAGAAAAGAATCCAGCCGATTACAGCAACAACAACAGTCACTACTAGCGTACGATCTCGCCAGGGGTGCAACGCGCGCTTGCCTCGTGGAGTAAGGGCGAAATCTGGCTCACCCCATTTGCGCTGTTCAAGGTGGCGGAGCCTCTTGAATCGTTGGGCTAACTTCCCGGCCTTTGCGCTCACCTTGCTTCGCCTCGCGGCTTCGTCGCAATGGAGCCAGCCAGTGGAATCCTCGTTGTCAAACTCTTTCTCAAACTCCTTCAGATAGCGACGCTGGTCGGGTGACAAAGACATGAAGGGAGCCTCCTATGTCTCTTGCGGTTTCGCCTTTTCCATTGACGGTCCTCTGTCGCCTCTACGGGGCTTCAAAAATGACCTTGCCTTCCTTATCGAACAAAACTAAGGAAGAGGCCGGCCTCTTCGTAACTTCGCCTGTTCTCGTTGTCTCAAGCGTGGTACAACCCAGGAGCGCTCTAGTCTGTCCGTCCTTATCGCGGAGTTTGAGGCCCGAGCCTTGCTCCGTCATCCTGCTTCCTTCCTTATCCTGCAGCATGAGCCGCGGGTCTCCCCCTATGAGGCCTACAAACACCCTCAGGTTGCCGTTCTTATCACGGAGCACCAGGTGCGGCTCTCCCTCCGACACATCCAGAAGGGCCCTCATCTTTCCAGTCTTATCGTGGAGCGTGACGCGCGGCTCCCCCTCTAGAAAGCCTATAAACGTACTCAGGTTGCCGTTCTCATCATACAGCTCGAGGCACGGAGCTCCCTCCACGATAGCTAGAGCCGCCCGGACTTCTCCTTTGTTATTGTGCAGTGCGAGGCCGGAGCCTGTCCCTATCAGCCCCAGAGTGACTGCCCGCTTTCCATTCTTTTCGAAGAGCGAGATATGTGGTGTGCCATCGACCAAGACACCAAGCGTCGCCCGCACTTTGCCATCGCTGTCCACAACCAAGAACTCACTGGCCCTGATGGTTTTCGCATGTTCGGGCGGCGCCTGGGCAACTGCATGTCGGACGCCGCTTGATAACGCGCCACCTCCTAAGCCAGAGCCGATAGCCATAAAAAGGAGCAGCCCATACTGTGCCTTCTTCATCGTGTCCTCCTTCTAATTAGCGGTCTCGCATTCTGCATTGATAACAACCTCTTCTATTCCTGGCTTCCCCTAGTCGCCGCGGACTCTCGCTCGGGCCATGCAGATTCAGTGCGCTCTGATCTCCCTCAATCCCACGGCCAGAGTTTCTTGTCTTTCAACTCACGTATTGCCGCCAGCAATCGAGGGCCGAAGGCCGCCTTTCTGCCGAGGCGTTGTCTCCAGTCACTCAGCCACTGTGGATCGGTTTTGCCCTTGATTCGGCCCACAGCGGCGTCCCCAGCTATGGCCGCAGAAAGGGGTTCTCTACAGTCGGCGCAAACTGTAGCTTCTACCGCATCCCGGTAAGTGAGGTACTCAATTTCGAGGTCCTTACAGTTGGTCCAATCTTCCCTGGCCATCCCAGTCTCCCTTCACAATCTCACAGACACGCGTTAAAGCCGAATTCAGGTCAAGATCACCAGCACGTATCGAAGGTTCTCGCCACCTTGCCAGAGCTTTCCTTCAAAGCGATCCCGTCGCCAGACCCACTTTGACCTGTCTATTCCGTTTTGAGTATTATGTAGGCTATGTCGTCGTTCTGGGTAGCGCGGCCTCGCCAGGTAGTGACGGCAGAGGCAATTGTTTCGGAGATTTGGTCGAGAGTGAGGTGGCGGGAGGTTTTGAGAACCTCGATGATGCGCTCGCGGTTGAAGAAGTCATCTTTCTCATTCAGCGCATCGGACAGGCCATCGGTGTAGAAAAGGATGAGGTCGCCAGCTTTGAGCGGGATGTGCACCTCGCCATACTGCATGTCCTCGGCTACGCCCATGACCAGGCCTGTGCTTTCCAGGTCTTCTATATCATCGCTTCCCTCTCGCAGGAGGATGGGATAATCGTGGCCCGCATTGACGTAGCTTAAGACTTTGATGTCAGTGTTGAGCACTGCATAAATCATAGGCATGGTGTTAAGCTCAGGTAACTGCGTGCAGACGTAATTATTCATATCGAACATGATTTTGTTCAGTGAGAAGCCGTGCATCAGCTCCATGCGCAGCGCGGTTCTGACCGAGGACATCAGCATGGCAGCGCCGATGCCATGGCCCTCCACGTCTGCCATCACGATGGAGGTGTGGGCATCGTCGATGGGCATGACGTCGTAGTAATCGCCGCCGACTTTTTCGGAGGGGAGGTAGCCCGCTACCATCTCGAAGCCCGGGAGTTCCGGGATACGGTCAGGCAAGAGGCTTAATTGCACCTTACGGGCGACAGCCAACTCCTCCTCCAGCTTGGCAGCTTCAGCTTTGACGAGTTCCTCGCGCAGTTCGGTGGTGCGGAGTATGGCCTTGACCCGGGCGAGGAGCTCGGCTTGCTGGAAGGGTTTGGTAATGTAGTCATCGGCGCCGACCTCAAAGCCCTTGACCACGTCCTGGGACTCGCGCGCATGGGCGGTGAGGATGATGATGGGAATCTGCTTGGTCTTATCGTCACCCTTGAGGCGCTGACAGACCTCGAAGCCGTCCATCCCGGGCATCATGACATCCAGGAGGACAAGGTCGAAGTTGGCTTTACTCTCTGCGACCGCCTCCAGCGCCCGGGGACCGCTCTGGGCAGTGGTTACCTCATAGCCTTGTGCTTTGAGGAGGTATTCCAGGGTGTAGAGGTTATCCTCAATGTCATCGACGACCAGGATGCGACGCAACTTGCCATCTCCTTTCTGGTGTGTATGAACCAAAACACCGTTGCCGACCAGAGCACCACTTATGAAGCATCCAGTTCTACTTCTTCGCTATAGACGGGTATGGTGAAGGTGAAGGTGCTGCCCTTACCGGGAGTCGATTCGAGCCAGAGACGGCCTCCCATCATCTCCACCAGTGTGCGGGTGAGCGCCAGCCCCAGCCCGGCGCCCCCGAAGCGCCTGGTCTGTGAGCCATCCAGTTGGCGGAAGCGCTCGAAGACCACCTGCTGCTGGTCGGACGGTATACCTATACCCGTATCACGCACGGCGCACTCCAGGAAATCCTTACCTTCCTGAGAAGAGGCCCGGCAACTAACAGTGATTTCGCCCTTCTCGGTGAACTTGAGCGCATTGCTGAAGAGATTCGCCAATACTTCCTTCAAGCGGTTTTCATCACAGTAGGCCAGGGACAGGTCGCCAGGGACCTCAACCGAGAATACCAGTCCCTTATTGCGTGCCAGCGCCGCATAGGCTTCCGCAATGCTGGTGATGAGTGGCTTGACGGAGGCAGCTTTGAGTTCCAGTTTAACATCGCCCGTCTCCAGGCGCGCCAGTTGAATGATGCCTTCCATCAACTCCAGGAGCTGTTCGCCGTTGCGCCGGATGATGCCTAACTGCTTCTCCTGGTCCTCATTGAGCTCGCCAGGGAGTCTCTTGAGCAGGATATCGGAGAGTGTGAGGATGGAGTTCAAGGGGGTCCTGATTTCGTGACTGACGTTGGCCAGAAACTCGCTCTTGAGCTTGTCTGCCTGCGCCAGCTCAGCGGTGCGCGCCCGCACCTTTGTCTCCAACTCTCTGTTCCAGGTGGACAACTTGGCAATATAGGCGGAGAGGTCTTTGCTCATCTTGCTGACGGCGCGGGAAAGCTCACCGATCTCGTCGCCAGTGCCGGTGTCAAAGGAGACGGCAATGCCCCCAGTGGAGGCCAACTTGGCGGCACTGGCCAAGCGGGTGATGGGCTTGATGAGCGCGTTGATGCGCACAATCACCAGTATGGTTACCATCAGCGCCATCAGAATGGAAATGAACACTGCCAACATGGCCGGGTTCTCGGAGAAGGACAGGAGTGCGGGCAGGCTGGGCGGTGGGAATCTCGCCACCAGAACCCCAAGCGCGGCCTTCGTTTGGTCGTCGCCTGGTTCTTGCGGCTGGATAGGCAGCGCACAAACGTAAGTCCCGCCCTTGTCCCGGTAGTAGATGATCTCACTTGCCCGGACTGCCAACGCATTTTCCAGGAATTGGCTATCCACGGAGAAATCGTATTGGGGCTCCGATAGGCAAGCGATGAACTGCTGCCCCCGACGGTCGTAACCTTTCACCGCCAAATATTCGGGGGGGCGCCCCTCTTGACTTCTCAGGTACAGTTCTAATTTGACCTGCAAACCAGCCTTGAGTGACCTTTGCTGTTCCACGGGGGCAGCTTCCGCCAGGTAGCTTTCGAGCTTCATCTCTCTCAGGTCGTCTGCCAGGGCAATCATGCTGCGAGCATAGTCATCGAGCTCATCATTAAGTCGCTGCTGCATCTGGGACCTGGAGATGAAATAGGCAAATACTGCCAACACCAGCAGAGGCACCAGCAGTAGAGGCAGCACCGACACCAGCACCCGATTACGGATGGAAGGTTTGAATAAGCGAGCTACACGGTCCCTGAGCAAGTGGGTTCTCCTGCTGTCTATAAATTTGCCAACCAGGCCCACTGATAGTCTATCCGGGGGCGGCCAGCGGGTCAAGCTTGGTGTCGCTCGCAAGACGGCGGCTGCGGGCAGGAATCCCGCCCCGCAATTGCCCGGGTCATTGCTGGTCAATCTTTTCAATTGCTCATATAATTGCTAATGTGTATGCTGCATAGAAGCAGGACTCATGTGGGGTCTTTGTGCGTTCGATGTGCGAAGGGCAGGTGAAGCGGATGCTTCGTATCATAGGCGGCGAAAACCGGGGACGGAAACTTTTCAGCCTGAAGGGTCTGCACCTCAGGCCCACCGGCGACCGTGTGCGGGAGGCGCTCTTCGATGTGCTGCAGCAACGCATTCGGGACACACGGGTGTTGGAACTCTTCGCTGGCAGCGGCGCTGTGGGTTTGGAGGCGCTCAGCCGTGGTGCCTGCTACGTCACCTTCGTGGAGCGTGATGCGCACACCTGCCGACTGATTGAAAGAAACATCGCTGGCCTGGGTTACCAGGACCACGCAGAAGTCCGGAATCTTGATGCTTTCAAAGCGCTGGCGAAAATCGAGCCTGAGGATGGGGTTTTCGATATGGTCTTCATTGACCCCCCTTACGAGCTTTTTCACACTCCTTCTCGCCGCGCGCGGATTCTGTCGCTGCTGGAAGACCTGGGAGAAGCTCCCTGGTTCGAGGAGGGAGGACTCGTCATCCTGCAGCACACTCGCGAACTGACGCTGCCGGAGAGGCAAGGGCCACTGTACCTGGTTAAACAGAAGCGCTATGGCAGGACGGGCTTGGCATTCTACGAACGAGACACGGGGCAGAGCCGTACGGAAGGGGCGAATCTTGGCTAAGATTGCGGGATACCGGTTTCTGACGCCCGAGGCGGTGGCGAAGCTGGAGAGCTTCAGCCTGATTGCCCGCACCGTGGTGGAGGGTTTCGTCTCCGGACTTCACCGCAGCCCCTACCAGGGCTTCAGCGTGGAGTTCTCCGAGCACCGCGAATATTCCCCCGGTGACGACTTGAGATACCTGGATTGGCGGGCGCTAGCGCGGGCTGACCGCTATTACATCAAGCGCTTTGAGGAGGAGACCAACCTGCGCGCCTACCTGCTGCTGGACGCCAGTGGCTCCATGGGTTACGGTTCGGGCGTGGTGACGAAGCTGGAATACGGCTCCTACCTGGTGGCCTCGCTTGCCTACCTCATGATGAGACAGCAGGATTCGGTGGGACTGGTGGTCTTCGACGAGGAGGTGAGGCAGTTCCTACCTCCCCACAGCAGCACCGTGCATCTCAACTTGCTGCTCAGGTCTCTGGAAGCGCTTAGCGCCGGGCGCACCACCAACGTGAGCGAGACCTTTCACCGCCTGGCAGAGAACATCAAGAGGCGAAGCCTCATCGTCATCGTCTCCGACCTTTTCGACGAGCCCAAGGAGGTCATGCGGGCGCTCAGGCATTTCAGACACAAGAAGCACGAGGTCATCATCTTCCACGTCCTGGACCGGGCCGAAGTGGAGTTTCCCTTCGAGCGGCTGACCAATTTCATCGATATGGAAACTCGTGAGCGCTTGCAGGTGGACCCGCGCTACGTGCGCGATGATTACCGGAGACAGATTGACGAGTTCATTGCCAACTACCGCCGCGATTGCGCTGAGAGTCTGGTGGAGTATGTGCCCACCAATACCTCGCTGCCTTTCGATTTTCTCCTGGCTTCCTATCTGGCCAAGCGGGGGAAGCTTCACTGACCGTTAAGCTGTGGTGCCGCCTCGACCTCAAGCTAGGGGCCTTCTGAAGCGCATATGGGTAACTTGCTCTCAGCATTCTTGTTCACGCCTGTTTTCCTGGGCAGCCTGGCAGCCGCCGGGATTCCGGTGCTCATCCACCTGATTCACCGCCGCCGCGCCCCACGGATGCTCTTCAGCGCCCTGCGCTTTTTGGTCATCTCCAGCCATCGCACCGCCCGCCGACGACAACTCAACAACATCCTGCTTCTCATCCTGCGGGGGTTATTGCTATTTCTTTTCACCAGCGCTTGCTTCAACCATAACCTGATTCTGGGCACTGTTGGCAAGGGGCCGGTGGCTACCGTGATCGTGCTCGATAACTCTCTCAGCATGGGGTGTTTGCACCAGGGAACCTCCCGGTTTGCACGAGCCTGCAAGATCGGGACAGGCATCCTGGAAAAACTGGAGGCACAGGATTCCTGTGCACTCATCCTGGCGGGCGGCGGCGCTGCTAAGGAGGAAATTACCCTCTCCCACGACCTGGAGCGCACGAGGCTCAGACTCAATGCTGCCCGCCTCTCTTCGGAGCGAGCCGACCTTCCCGCCGCGCTTCTCAGAGCTGATGAACTGTTGACAAAGTCCACGGCCACCTCCAAGGAGGTGTATCTATTGACCGATATGCAGCAGGTATCCTGGCTGGCGCCCGCCGAGGAACCCGCTCGAACTCAAGCCGCGGCGGTGCTGCTAGTGGACCTGGGCCGACCCGACTTCAGCAACCAGGCCGTGGTGGATGTGCAGCTTGATAGCCGGGGAGCGATTATCGGGCGTCAGGCCCACGTGCGGGCCGAGCTCTATAACTCCAATGACTTTGCCAACACGGGCACGGTTCGCCTTTTTCTCGGGAGAGAGAAGAAGCGGGAGCGCTCCTTTACCCTCGACCCCCACGCTTCCACGGAGGTGACATTTGACTACCTGCTGGAGGCACCCGGACTCATAGAGGGACGTGTCGCGATAGATGACGATTCCCTCACCAGGGACAACGTCAGGCAGTTTGCCCTTTACGTCAACCAGCGGACCGAGGTGCTCATGGTCAAGGAGAAAGAAGCCTCAGTGCCCTTCCTGGACAGCGCCTTCTACCTGAAGAAGGCACTTGCTCCTTTGGGAGCGGGTGAAGAGGGCCAATCCATCCACCTGACCGAAACGGAGCTTGCCACGCTCGACCAGACCTCACTCAAGCGTTACGCCTGTGTTATTCTTCCCGACGTGGGCTCACTGGATGAGAGTGCAGTAAGTCAATTGGCATTCTACGTCCGCGCCGGTGGCGGACTGGTCCTGTTCATGGGCGAAAGCTCCGTCAAGGGCAGCTTGGGGAAACTCCTGAGTAAGTGTATCGGCGCCGATACACCTCCCCTCACCATTGGCTACGAGAAGGGCCGGGTGCGCAATCCGGAGAGCTTCTGGACCCTGACAGGTATTGATTTCGAACATGCACTCTTCTCCCCCTTCAAGAACGAGCCCCACTCCTTGTTTGGGGACATTCACGTTTCCCGCTTCGTGACCACAGATCTCGACACCGGCGCAGGGGTCAAGGCGCTGGCCTCGCTCGCCAACCCCGGCGAGCCGCTGCAATGGCCCTTCCTCATCCAGATGGACGGTGGCCGGGGCAGGGTCATCCTCTTCACCTCTACCTGTGATGCCCAGTGGAACAACTTTCCCTTGAAGAACCTGTATCTGCCCTTGATGCACCAGTTGTGCTACTTCCTTTCCGAGAGCGCCAACCGTCCGCAAGCGCATTTGGCCGGAGAGCCTGTCAGGTTCTCCTACCCCGATTGGCCGGACCTCTTCCAGGTTGAAATCACCACCCCAGCGGGCAAAACCCAGGCCGTCACCTCCAGTTTCACTGCCAACTCCAACGCATCCGTCTTCACCGAAACCTACGATGTAGGCATCTATGAATACGTCGTCAGCGGCGCCGAGAGGGAGGAAGGCATTTTCACCATCAACCCCCACCCCGAGGAATCGGACCTCAGGCGGATTCCGGAGGCGGATATCGAAAAGTACTTGCCCGGGCGCAGCGTAATCTATACCAAATCTGCCAGCGCGCTTGATGCTGCCGTCTTGGGGCTGCGTCAGGGATTCCAGGTGAATCACATCATCTTCTTTGCAGTGTTGGCCCTTGCCTTCATCGAATGCTTCCTGGCCAACCGCGCCAAGCCCAGCTCAAGGCAGGTTGAGGTGGAACAAACCTAGTCTGCCCGCAGACGGCAAGAACGAAGAGGAAGGCCCGTAGGTTATTGACATTTGGCGTCATTTGGGGTTTCATATAGCATGAACCTGATGGTTGTAAGTAAGAGTATGCAATGAAAGAGCTTCGGAGTCTCCAGAAAGGAGCGCAGGCGATGGGAGTGGGCTATGTGAACATAGGAGGCCTTTCGGTCAGCCGCTTTATCCTCGGCGGGAATCCCTTCAGTGGTTTTGCGCATCAGACCCCGGAAATGAGTACGGAGATGGTTCACTACTTTACCGCCGCGCACATCAAGGACGTTTACGCCCAAGCGGAGGAGCTGGGCATCAACACCCACATCGGGCGGGCTGACCGCCACATCATGCGCGCGCTCCTGGAATACTGGGACGAAGGCGGCAAAATCCAGTGGATTGCGCAGACCTGCCCGGGCGTCGGCCCCATCAAGAAGGGCATTGACCACGCCAGGGAGGGTGGCGCCGTCGCCTGCTTCATCCACGGCGGCGTGATGGATAACCTCTTTGCTACGGGTGCCCTCGACGAGGTTCCTCCCTCCATCGAGATGATTAAGGAGGCGGGGATGCCTGCGGGCATCGCCTGCCACGACCCGAGAGTCCTGGAGTGGGCGGAGGAGAAGTTAGACTGTGACTTTTACATGTGCTCTTACTACAACTCTGCCAAGCGGGACCGGGATGCGGAGCGACGCACCGGGATGCGCGAGTGGTTCCTGCCTGAGGACCGCGAGAAGATGGCCGCCGCCATCCAGAAATTGAGCAAGCCTGCCATCCACTACAAGGTGCTGGCAGCAGGCCGGAATGACCCCAGGGAAGCCTTCGCCTATGTGGCGCGGACTCTGCGGCCGGACGATGCGGTTTGTGTAGGCATCTATCCAGCTCACAAGCCCGACATGCTCAAGGAAGACCTGGAGATTCTGGAGGAATGCCTGAACGCGGAAGGCAAGTTGGAGGCTCAGGGTGTCTCCTAGCCAGGAACACCATCTCAGTAAGCCTTATGTCTTTCACCCAGAAGAAATCACAAGTGAGCGCGCGAGATGCCGCCTTGAAGGTGGCGGGTACGCTACGGGATGCCGGTCATGAGGCGCTCTTTGCAGGCGGATGTGTGCGCGATGAAATCATGGGCCGCTGTCCGGAGGATTACGACATCGCCACCTCCGCCACACCTGATGAAGTGATTGCTCTTTTCGACAAGGCCATCCTGGTAGGCAAGGAGTTTGGCGTGGTGCCTGTGGTGGTGGATGGACACCAGATTCAGGTAGCTACCTTTCGGGCCGATGAGGGCTACAGCGATGCCCGTCATCCTGACCGGGTACGCTTTGTATCGCCTGAGGAGGATGTGTCCCGCAGAGATTTTACCATAAACGGGATATTGGCGGACCCCTTCACGGGCGAGGTGATTGACCACGTTGGTGGCCGGAAGGACATTGAGCAGAAGCTCGTGCGCGCCATTGGTGATGCCGAGACGCGCTTTGGCGAGGACCGGCTGCGCATGCTGCGCGCGGTGCGCTTCGCCTCCAAGTTAGGTTTTGCAATCGAAGCGGGAACCGTGGCGGCTATCCGCCAGTTGGCTTGCACCGTCACGTCGGTCAGCGGCGAGCGGATTCGTGAGGAGCTGGCCAGGATTATCGTACCCGCGACTCGCAGGCAGGGGCTGGAACTCCTGGATGAACTGGGACTGATGGAAGCCCTACTTCCGGAAGTAGCGCAGATGAAGGGGATTCCACAGAGCGAAGAGGCGCACCCGGAGGGCGACGTCTTCACCCACACCCTGTTGACCATGGAGAAATTGGAGAATCCCAGCTTCGTGTTGGCATTGGCGGCGCTCTTGCACGACGTGGGAAAACCGGAGGCCTACCAGCGTGAAGAGGGGCGGGGCTTCGTTTATCACGAAGTCATCGGGGCTGAGTTGACGAGCGCCATCTCAGACCGCCTGAAGCTTTCCAATAAGGGGAAGGAGCAGGTGGTGGCGCTGGTGAAGGACCATATGCGCTTCAAGGACGTGCGCAAGATGCGTCCCAGCACCCTTAAGAGGCTCCTGGCGCGGGATGATTTTGAGGAGCTGGCAGCACTTCACAGAGCTGATGCGCGGGCCTCCACCCTGGACCTGGCCGATTATGACTATGCTATGGAAAAATACCAGAGTCTATCCGCCCAGGAGTTGAAGCCCCCGCCGCTTCTTAATGGACAAGACCTGATTGAGCGAGAATATGTTCCCGGGCCGATTTTCAGCCGTGTCCTCGAAGCGGTGAGGCAGGAGCAGCTTGATGGTCATTTGACATCCAGGAAGGAGGCGCTGGATTTCGTCAGCAAACGGTTTCCCCTGGAGGATAGTGAGGAGTAGCAGTCCCTACCTGGCAACTGAGAAAGGTCATCGGCCTTGAGCTCCGTTCGGCTCGAGCTCACGGCCGAGGGCAGACCGAAAGGAGGAGCGCGTGAGTGAGCCAAGCAGAAGCAGAAAGACCCCCAGGGTGCTCTCCCTGAATCTGGTTTCGGTGACAGAAATGAATGAGGAAGGGGTGCCCACGCTGGATACCATGGGCCGCACCCTGGACATCTCCGACGGAGGCATCAAGCTCGAAACCACTGCCCCTATCTCCATCTCCTCGGAGGTGGAACTCAGCATTGCCTTCGGTGAGGAGATCATCCGCCCCCGGGGACGGGTGGTTCACCTAGAGGAAGCGGAGGAAGGCTGGTACACCATAGGGCTGGTGTTTCTCGACCTCAGCCCGGAAGAGTTGCAAGTCATCCAGACCTATCTGGCGCAAAAGTCAGAACTGGAGTGAGCGACACGCGCCATGCGCCAACAGCGATTCAGGGGCACACATTACGAAGTGGGTAAAGCGCTGGGCGCAACCCTTGAGCAGTTGGAAATTCCTCGCTATTCGTCCTCACGAGACGCCTTGGTCAGAGGCTGTCGGGACCTCCTTGCCAGGCTCTATCCCCCTGCGCTCCAGCAGCTTGAAGGCATTATCGACGGCGCTTCTCTGCCTGGCGACCTACTCGAAAAACATTACTTTCTCAAGGGCATATCCGACCTGGGCTGCGCCGGATTTGTCATCCTTCCCGAACGAACAAGGGACGGGGAACCCCTGGTCGGCCGCGCCTATCATTGGCTGCTCGCCGACCGGAAGTGGCTGCGCCTGCGAAGGACGCACATTACGGGCACCTATGCCACCCTTGCCTGCACCCATCACTGGATAGGCTTGCCTGATTGTATCAATGAGCGGGGACTTTACTGTGGCATATTTGCGCTCCCAGGAGAGTCCTCAAAGATGCCGGCACTGCAATGGCACGTCATTGTGGACATGGTCATGGAGACCTGCGATAATACCAAGAGCGCCGTCGAACTCATATTGAAGGTGCCCCATTTCAGATGCCTGGGCTACCTGCTGGCAGATGCCGAAGGAAACGCAGCAGTGCTGGAAGCTGACCCCGAGAACGTCCAGGTGCGCGGGCCCCAGGCAGGCGTTATCGCGGCCACCAATCACTACCTGTTGAAGGACCTCGGAACACAGCACCGGTACCACTCGGTGAACAGGTATAAGAGGCTAAAGGAACTTATCAATACTGCTCCCAAAAGCATTGACATGGACTATGCTAAGCGCATACTGGCAAATCATGAAGCGGACATCTGCCAGGGCGAGCACGACCCTGTCAGGATTGACCCCGCCTCGAGTTGGGGGACGCTCTACGCGCTCCTGGCGCATCCGGCGGGCGCAGTGCTCGAAATCTCCCCCGGTCATCCCTGCATTACACCCTACGAGCAGGTGGGATTTGAGGGAACCGAAGAAACACAAGGAGGTGTTTGATTGGCAAACGAGACATCGCTATCAGGTAAGAGAATCCTAATCACTTCCGGTCCCACCCGCGGGCCTATTGACCGCGTGCGCTATGTCACCAACAAGTCAACAGGCAGGCTGGGTGTGCTCATGGCCCAAGCCGCGCTCAAAAGCGACGCCGCCGTCACCTTCGTCTTCGGCAAAGGGAGTCTCACACCTGCCCCTGACAAACTTCCCACCGCGCAGCGGGCGCAGCTCAATTGCATTGAGATTACCACTGTGTTTGAGGTCAAGCAAACGCTGGAGGAAGAACTTACAAGCCATCATTACCATGCCCTCATCCATGCGATGGCAGTGCTGGATTACGTGCCTGAGACCGTGACCGACCAGAAGATTCCCTCCGGCCAGGATGAGCTTGTGGTGAGACTGGTCAAAACGCCTAAACTCATCAGCCTCATCAAGGAGCTGTCACCTCGGACGCTCTTGGTCGGCTTCAAGCTGGAGGTGGATGCCCACAAGGACCAGTTAATCGAGGCTGCCCGCGCCCTAATGGAGCGCAGCCACTGTGACCTCGTAGTTGCCAACGACCTGGCACCTATCGAAGCCGGTCAGGAGCACGTGGCTTACCTGGTTGATGAGAGCGGCGTCGGTGATGCTATCGCGGGTAAGGAGGCAATTGCGGACGAAATCGTGCAGCGCATAGCGAGGATGTTGGCCTAACCTCTAACGTTCTTGCAGATGAGCGCATAGGCACATGCGGCACAAGCTTCCTCCCGGTGTACGAACCTGCCTTCACGAATCCCCTCGATAGCAAGGCAGGTATCCCTGGAGGCTTCTTCTAATCTCTCTTCATCGAGCTTGAGCCGAGAGACTTCGTTGGGCGAGAGGAAACACAGCAGCGCTTCTTCCGGTGTCCTTCCCATACGTGCGCAGGCAAGGGCATAGACGAGGAGCTGAGGCCAATAGATGTCCGCTCTGGAAGGAGCCTCCTCTCCGGTTACCCTGTCAGTCTTGTAATCCAGCAGACGCCAATTGCTGTCGGCTCCTTGGAAGAGCAGGTCTATCCGTCCCTCGATGATGGCGCCGTCCAGCGCCAGGCTGAAGGGGAGTTCCGCGAGACGCTCCCTCGCCCACCGAAGCGCCTCTGCCACCGGACTTGCCAGGAAGCTTTTCAAGAGCGCTTCGAGTTCTGCGACTAGCTCCTGGTGAACGTCGGGCGCCAGGATTCCATATGCCTCAAGCGCCCGACCTAGTGCTTCCGGTGTGACACGGTCCTCGAGTTCCTCGCCAGACCTGGACCAATCGAGCTTGTTAAGCACCTCGTGGGCCACAATTCCCCTCAGGCGCGCCCATTCTCCAATGTCCGGAGCGTCCCCTTCCCCGGGTTCAATTTTTTCAAAGCTGATTTCGCTTGCGGCCAGGAAGCCCTCGGGGATGCCCAGGAGATACTTCAGTTGATAACGCCGCGGACACAACCTGTACTCCGCCAGTTCACTTACCGTGAAGTGTCTCTTGCCAGATAGACAAAGCTCGATAGGGGCCACCCGTCTCAGAATCTCCTGTACCTGGTCGGACGAAAGCGCCTCAGGAACTACGGTCGTTGGTGCTTGCGGCCTTGCGCGCGCAGTTGCCTGAGCCTCCGCAAGTCCAGTGCGCACCCGGGCTTGAAAAGGTGAGTCCTGGGAGCCAAACCTAAAGAAACTGTCCTCCTCGGGGTCAGGATTGATATCGAAAGCTTCCCGCAGCCAGCTCATCCAGGTGTTCCTTCTTGGTCTATCCTCCCAGGACCCCGCCAGCACCAGCAGGTCCCGGGCGCGGGTGCAGGCCACGTAAAAGAGCCGCTGGTTCTCCGCCTCCTTCTTGCGGTTATTAAGCCAATCAACATAGCCAAAGACGGAACTCTTGCAGGTCTTCCCCTCCGCATCTTCCACCGCCAATGTCAACCCCAGATTGCGGTCGATGAGGAGCTTCCCCGGACGGTCGCCCCGGCTCCCATCAGAAAGTCCGGGCAGGAACACCACCGGGAATTCCAGCCCCTTTGCCTTGTGAATGGTGATGAGCTTCACCACGTTGCTCTCTTCCTCCTCGCTGGGCGCCTCACCGCCCCGCGCACCTCCCTTGACCAGCGGGCCCACGTACTGGACGAACCTTCGCAGGCTCCACTCCCCTTGTGACGCCAGCGAGGCAGCTTGGTCACGAAGTTTGCCCACGTTTGCCCACTTCTGCCTGCCCATGAACTGGGAAAGCAGCACCACATCGTAGCCGGTCTTTGCAATGATAGCATCAATGAGACGAGGTAGAGGCAGTCGGTGGCGCAGGTGTCTAAGCTCACTGATGACCTTCCTGGCGCGGGTAAGCTTTCCCCGCTCCTGCAGCGCCAGCACGTATTCCTCAAAATGCTCCAGCCCCTCCCGGAAGGTGGGCGCCTGGCTCAAATGATACAGCGCATTGTCGCTCACCGCAAAGAAGGGCGCGCGCAGCACCCCCACCAGCGCTATCTCATCTGCCTCATTGTCCAGGAACTTGAGGAAGTTCACACAGTCCATAATCTCCTGCACCTCGTAGAAGCCCCGGTCCGCAATCACACAGTAGGGGATGCCCCGCGCCGCCAGCGCGCGCTTGTAGGCGCTGATGTGAGTGGTAGCCCTGAGAAGAATAGCAACGTCCGCCAAGTGCGCCGGGCGAGCACCACCTGTGTTCCGGTCGTACACCACCCGCTCGCCGCTGACCAGCAGGTGCTCGATGCGGCGGGCAATAAGCTCTGCCTGACCCCGATGAGCATCGGCCGTGGAAAGACGCCCGCGCACCGGTGCAGGGACCAAGAGGAGTTCGACGGCTTCGTGCTCGGGGACTTGCGTTCGGTCGGCGTGGAGGTCGATATAGCGGTTCTGAAAAAGCTCCAGCTTGCGCCCACGGCCCATGACCTGACTGAAGAGGTGATTGGTGCAGGCAATGAGGGGAGTGAGGCTGCGGAAGTTCCGCGTCAGGTCGAGCACCTCCCCCTCCCCTTCCAGGAGCTCGGCTAACTCATTGAAGACCTCAAGCTCGGCGCCCCGAAAGCGGAAGATGGACTGCTTATCGTCACCCACCACACAGAGCCTGCCCGGCGCATAGGTCAAACCCGGTCGGCTTCGCACTTGCGGACCTTCTCCCGTCACCAGGGAGATGAGCTCCTGGTCAATGTGACTGTTATCCTGAAACTCATCGACCAGTATGTGCTTCAGTCGTCGCTGGTAAGTCTCCCTGATTCCCCGATGACGGCGCAGGAGCCTCAAGGCGCCGAGCAACATATCGTCGTAATCAAGCATCCCGGCGTCGGCTTTGCGGGCTTGATAGCTTTGCGCCACTTCCTCATAGACGTGCGCAAGCCACCTACCAAGTTCGCCGGCTCTCGTGTCCGTGTCAGGGTCGGTAAAGAGATGCTCGAGGGGAGCGATCTGCTCCAGGCAGTTCCGCAGTGAGCCGAGTGCACCCCGCACCTGGTTCCGGTCAGCATCAGCCCAATTGGCCTTCTGTCCCACATTGCGTCCCCTGGTAAGTTCGAGGATTTTCCGCAGCAGAGGCAGCGCCTTCTCCACCTCCTTCAGAGAAGCCAGCTCTGCAAGCTTTGCCAACACCTGCGAACGCTTCTGCTCCAGCTTGTCCCCAGCCTGCGTCGCATGGTACTGTGGCAGCACAGTCAAAGCAGTTTTCCACTGAGGCAGGGACTGCGCTCTTGCGAGGCGCTGGCCGACTTCGCCCAGCAGCCTTTCGTTGCTACCTGACACCTTGGTTCTCGAGGACGACAGCACCTCGAGCTTCAGGCGCAGGCCCAACAAGCGGAGTAACATGCTCGCCAACCCACGTCGCCCGAAGGCCCTCAGGAGCTCCGCAAGCTCGCCGCTTTCCCGGTCGATTAGTGAAGCCAGGGTTTCCCCCACCACTTCCCGCTTGAGCGCCTGCGCGCTCAGTTCATCCAGCACCCCGAACTGAGGGTCTATGCCTGCCTGGAAGGGGTTCTCGCGCAGAAGCCGCGCCGAGAAGCTGTGAATGGTTCCGATGTAGGCGCTCTCCAGCTGGCGGCGGGAGCAATGCCAATAGAGTCGTTCCTCCTCCGTAGCGCTCTCTTGCTCCTGGCGCTCACAGGCAGCGCGGATGCGCTCCTTCAACTCGCCGGCGGCCCTCTCCGTGAAGGTGAGTGCCGCTATCTCGGGAACTTCCGCCTGCCTGTGCCTCAAGAGCGCCATGAAGAGTTCGACCAGGAGCCTGGTTTTGCCGGTGCCTGCACCGGCGCGGATGCAGACGTTCTTCGTGGTCAGGAGCGCGGCCAGCTTGCGGCCTGAAATGACAGAATCCCTATCAGGTCTTTGTTTGCAGGGCACTTTCGCCCTCCCCGGAAGGTTGGTGACGACGGCAGATGAATCTGAACTCACAATGGCGCGGGCAATCCCCGTCCTCGGTCAGAGGCGGAAATCGTCCGGCCCGAATGCCCGCCACATACCCTTTGACAGCATCAATGGTCACCTTGAGAAGTTCATCCAGGGTCCCGCCCTGCCTCTCCGCTATAGCAGACAGTCGGCACTTCGGTTTCATGTCGGCAAAGCTTAAGAAGTATCCGTCGGCAAGCTGGAGATCTCTCTCAGCGAGCAGCACTTCCTGAGCCGCAAGCGCATAGAGAGGCAGTTGCACGTCTCTGCCGACACCAACGTCACCAGCATTGGGCAGATAGGCACCGGTTTTGTAATCAATGATGCAATAGCCGTTCACGTCGCCCTCCGAAGTGGGGAGTATCACATCGATGCGGTCCACCTTACCAGCAATGCGGATGGCGTCTTTCCCGCTGTCGAGCATCAGTGGCAATTGGGTGGAGATTTCGTCGCATAACTTCGCATCGCGAATGATGCCAAATGCCACCTCGAAGTAAGTAGGTATATGAGGTCCCTTGAAAGGAGAAGCTATCTCAGTGTCGATGAAGTGCGCCAGCACCTCTATCACCTGCTCCTCCTGCATGGCCACCAGGAAGTTTTTCAGCGCGGGTTTGTAGCCTGGACCCCGCCTGAATGTTTCCCTGACCAGGTCCTCGAGCCTGGCCTTCATTTCGTCGGCATCCTCCGGGCAGAGCACAGTTCGGCCGCCCCGCTCCCGGTGGAGGCTGTGATAGAACCTGAAGAGGATGCGGTGATATAACTCACCCAGGTCTCGTGGTGAAAGCTCCTCTTCAATTTCCGTCAGTGGCTCCAGCTTGAGCAGGTGTTGGCAGAAGAAGCGAAAGGGACAGGAGGCATAGTCGTCCAACTGTCCCACACTGTAAAGGTATTGACTGGAAAACTTCTCTGCGATTTTCTGCCTGGCTTTCGCCTCAGTGATGACGCCCATGAACTCAGTCAGCGCTGAGGATGAGCGCAGCTCTTCCTGCGCGATGCCCGCGGCAACACTGTCAGACAATGCAGGGTCCCTGTCCGCCAGCCAACGAGAGAGAGCTGCTACATCTGGACGGTCGGCACCAAGAGAGGTGCGGGCGCCAAACATGACCGCCCGACGCAGCTCGGGCGCCGATGAAGCGCGGGGGATGTCGGGCACGAGAGTGGAAAGGGTTAGTCTGGTCGGGGAAGGCGTCCGCCACGGCGGACCCAGTCGCTCCAGGAGCCCAACCGTCTCCTCCCAAAAGGAAGAGGCCAATATCGGTCGGCCGTTAGCATCAGCAGTGGGGCGAGATAGATAGAGGCGCTCACGAGCGCGGGTGAGGGCCTGGTAGAAGAGGAAGCGCTCCTGAGAGGCAAAGAGCTTGCGCTCCTGAAGAGGCACGCCCAATCTCCTCAGTCGCCGTCGCTCTTCGTCACTGTAGAAGGGGCAGGTAGGTGCGGGGCGGGGGAAGCTCCCTTCTGCCAACCCGGCAATGAAGACGATGGGGAAGGAAAGGCTGCGTGCTTCGTGCATCTCCATCACGGAGACGCGCCCGCACATTTCGACGTTTACCTTGAGTTCGACCTCAGATGCTGCCCATTTCAATTCGCTTATGAACTCGGAAAGACCACAGCTTTTGAATCCAGAAAGCTCCAGGCAGCGCACCGTGATGTCAATCAGCTCGTCAAGCTCCTGGGCTGCCTTCAACTCCTCAGCCAAACGGTCGGCCTGGCTGGTTTCCAAAATGTGCTCATAAAAGTTAAGCTCCTGAAGCAGCCTCTTCAAAGCAGCGCCCAACTGCTGCGGTGAATCCTGGCCCGGTACCTGGTCGAGAAGAGAAAAAAGCCTTTGTACCCACTGCTTTGCCTCCTCGACTTCCGCCCTTCTCCTGGTGAGGGCCTGCCGCTTTTTCTCGGCGCGCTCTTGCTGACAGCGGGCGTCAAGCACCTTCGCGTAAGTGCCGAGTCGGCGAAGCCACTGCTCCTTGCCTTTGATGATACCTGCCTCCACTGCCAGTGCTTCAAGCGCCGCCGGCGCTGAGAGTTCACTGCCTACTTCCTCAGTGAGTGAGAAAAAGCTGTTGCACGGGAGCGCGGAGACCGCATCTCTGGGAAAGTCATTCACCTTGACCGCCAGCAACGCCAACACGGATTGCACGACGGGGGATGACAGCAGCAATTGACCTCTGCTCATATGAAAGGGAATGCCCATGTCGGAAAAGACCCGACGAATTATCTCCTGATAGTCACCCAGGCTGCGGAACAAGAGCACAATGTCGTCGGGCGGATGCCCTTCTCCAACAATGAGCTGCTTGATGCGACGGGCGACCTCTTTGACCTCGGCCCGCCTGCCCGGCGCCTCCAGCAGGAATATGGGACAGACCTCCTGTGCTGGCACTTCAACAGGGGGTTGTGTCGCACCACCGGTTCGGGGTTCGAACAGGTGTCTTTCCAACAGGCTTAAGGGCGTTCGTGAAGGCGGTGGCTCAAGTGTTTCCTCTACGGGACTGAGTTGACGCCGGAGTTCGTCTCTCGTCCATCCCGGTGCTTCGTAAAGCTCCCCCCGAGTACCATCCTTCTCGTAAGGCAGGGTGATGAGCACACGAGGAACCCGGGAGGTCATGAGTTCGAGCAGGTTCAGCTCTACAGGCGTGAAGCTGGAGAAGCCATCAACGATAAGAAGCTCCACCTCTTCCAAGGCGCCGAGGCCTGTGGTGATGAGGGTGTCCTGCGCCTGCCAAAAAAGGCCGGCGCGGTCAAAGAGATGCTTCTCCAGCAATCCATCCTGGTAAGCCTGATAAAGCAGTGCAATTAGCCGGTCCATGGGTCTGGCGCGCCGCGCCAGCACTACCTGCTCGAAGACTTCAGGAATGACGGCTGCCCATTTCAATTCAGCAATCAGGTCAGACAGGGCGCGGATGAAGCCGGGGAACTGATGCGCGGAGGTGAGTTCCTTCAAGTGGCCTTCCCGCGCCAGCTTTGCGCTTATCCGCCTTATCATGGCACTCAGGATGGGCGCAGGCGCTTCGGGCGAATAGCTGCCCGTCGCCGTAATTATGATGCGCGCTAACTGAGGAAAGGTGAGAATGCGAGGCTCAGCCAACACCTCCAATTGGCCACCAATGAGAAGCCTTTCCTTGATGGCCTCTGCAGCACGGTTGGTGGGAACCAGCAAGATGACCGAGGCACCGCTACCGGTAGACCTCGCCTCTCGATAGACTCTCAGAGCCCGCGCCGTCTTGCCGCTGGATGCCGGGCCCAGAAGCAAGGTGACCTCTTTCATCCTTTCCTTTGACATGTCAGCCCCGGAAATGGTAGATGAGCGAGAGTGTGCCTACCAGCCAACAGTAGTAAGCGAAAAACGAGAGCTTGCCCCGCCTGACCACTTTAACGAGCAGCCGCAGGAAGAGATACCCTACCACCGCAGATACCGCAGCTCCCAGGAACGCCTTCGTCAGGTCAACCTTCTCGGTCCCGGATTCACCGATTACTTCAAGCAGCTCCGCCGCCACGATTGCGGGGATGGCAATGAGAAAGGAAAAGCTGATGGCAAAGGGGGCACCCAGCCGTCTGAAAAGAGCGACAGAAATGGTCATGCCGCTGCGCGAAATCCCATACATGGTGGCCAGGCCCTGTGCCAACCCGATGGCCAGGCTATCACGGATGCCCGATTTACGCTTTGCTGCCGGCTGTGGTGTGCTCCAACGGGTGGCAAAGAGCACACCACCGTTGACCAGGAGCGCCAGTCCCACAAAGGCCAGGCTCGACATCGACGCCACCAGGTAGCGTTTGACCAGGAGGCCCACCACTGCTGTAGGAAACAATGCCAGGAATACCAGCACAAAGAGTCTGACCGGTTCGTCGTTCCTGTAGGCATCCACCAGTTGTCCGGCAACCAGGGCTTTGACAGACTCAACGAAGCCCAGGAGCAGTTCCAGTACCTGTTGCCGGAAAACGACTACGATGGCAACGAGCGTGCCCACGTGCACGGATACGGTGAAGGAGAGAGAAGGGTCGAGTCCGAAAAGCTTCTGTCCAATCGTCAGATGCCCGGAGCTGGAGATAGGCAGGAACTCCGTGAGCCCCTGAATTGCTCCCAGCACAATGGCCTGCAGTATGGTCATTAAGAAAAGCCTCACTGATGGGCGCGCCATACCTCCACACTTGCACCACCATTATAGGCGCTGGGGGCTGTCCTTACCAGAGTCGGCCAATGATGAAGAATGCCACCCTCCAGCACATCTGGGCATAGCAGGCAGCTCCCAGGTCGTCCAGCGTGACCCCTAGTGAACCGCGCATGGTTTCCAGCCGACGAATGGGCGGGGGCTTGAAGATATCAAAGAGCCGAAAGAAGCCAAAGCCTACCAGGCACTGCCAGATTGTAGGAGGGGAACCGATGAACAGGAGCGCCCCCAGGACACCAGCTAACTCATCGACGACGAAGCTGGAGGGGTCCTTCTTTCCCAGGGAACGTTCCGCAATGGGGGCCAGCCAAACGCTCACCAGTGTCATCAGCGCAAACATCCCCCAGAAAGGTAGCGGAGATGATACAGTCGAGGACGTGAACTGTCTTACCAGGAGAAAGAGACCTAAGCCGCCCAGGCTGGTGATGGTGCCGGGCAGCTTGGGGACATGTCCCAGGAAGCAGACGGTCCAGAGCACTCGCCTGGGGTCAGTCCCTTCAGGAGCTTTCACCGTGACCTTCCATTCTCCGCAGGAGCAGCCGGGCGCGATAGAGGCTTGCCAATCCTGACATCGTGGTCACGAACACGGTGAGATAGACCATTGTCAAAGAAACGTAGTGCAGCACCTGGTGCCGCCAGCCACCCCCCAGGACAAGCAAGATGAAGCCCAGCGTCAGCCACTGGAACATCATCTTCGACTTGCCCCAGACGTTTGCCGGGAACTGCTTGTCCTGAGACTCGACGTAACTTCTGAGGGCGCTCACGAACAGCTCCCTGGTGGTGATGATGGCTACTGCCCAGGCAGTAACTTCCTCCACCTGCCCGATGAGGAGTGTGAATCCTCCACAGATGAGTATCTTGTCCACAAACGGGTCTGCCAACCGTCCGAAATCAGTCAGCGCCTTCCGTCGGCGGGCAAAATACCCGTCCAGCACATCGGTCAGGCCGGCCATCAGAAAAAGTGCGAAGGCCAGGCAAAATGCCCACCTGCCACCTGTCCCGATGAGTACCAGGAGCACCACCGTCAGGAACAGACGGCTGATGGTCAGCGCATTAGGAAGACGCGACACCGATGATTCACTGGACATGAGTTCGCATTCCTCACTTTCGTGGCTCGCACTTGAACCAGAGAGTATCCATATTCAGGCCTGCCGGTCAAGCAAAAATACTCGCGAGGGAAGGCTAACTAGTTGTCCTTCGTCCTCGCTACCCGCGCGATATGGGTTGTTGCGCGAGAGAGGCCCCGAGGTCGTATCCCCTGACTTCAGTGATACGGGCAGTCACGAAGTCGCCCGGCCGGTGACCGGGGGCAGTAAGATAGATGCCTCCATCCACCTCGGGGGCATGGGCGGCGCTGCGGGCAAAGAAGCGCGCTGGTTCATCCAATTCACGCTCCAGCAACACAGGCAGAACCTTTCCCATCATCTCGGCCTGATGGGAAGCAACAATCTCTTTCTGGAGTTGGTAAACTGCTTTCAGTCGCACTTTCTTAGTCTTCTCCGGGACCTGGTCAGAAAAGTCGTAGGCGGGCGTACCCCCTTCCCGGGAATAGGCGAAGGCACCCAGCCTTTCGAAGCGCACCCGCTTGAGGAACTCGAGAAGCTCCTGGAAATCCTTATCTCGCTCACCTGGGAATCCCACGATGATGGAGGTCCGCATCACCAGCTCGGGGATAGCGTCCCGCATTTTCTGGATGAGTTCCTTCACCTGGGAGGCGCTCACCTGGCGGCCCATCTTTTTCAGGATTCTGCTGGAAATGTGCTGGATAGGCAGATCGACGTAATTGCATATCTTCTCTTCCTGAGCGATGACACCGACCAATTCATCGGTAACGTGTGCAGGGTGCGCATATAAGAGCCTGACCCAGGATATATCCTTCACCTGGCAGAGCTTCTTGAGAAGAGCTGCAAGGCGTGGGCTGCGTGGCAAATCACTGCCATAGGCCGTGGTATCCTGGGCCACCAGGTTGAGCTCCTTAACCCCCATTTTGGCAAGCTGCGTAGCTTCGTGAACGACCTCCCTCGACGGCTTGCTGCGCAACGGGCCCCGGATGTCAGGCACAGCGCAGTAGCTACAGCGGTTGTTACAACCCTCAGCAATGCGCAGGTAGGCATAGTGCGAGGGGGTCAAGAGCAGCCTGGGGGCTTCGTGCAGGCCACTTGAAGAAACCAAGGCAGCGGGCCCGTGGTCGGCGCCTCCTTTGAACACGTAGTCTGCCAGCCGCTTCGTTTCTCGCTCGTCCAATACGCCGAAGATGTGGTCCACTTCAGGTAGCAGTGTCGGCAGTTCCTCAGCGTAACGCTGCGATAGACAGCCTGCCACCAGGAGCTTCCGGCAGGCGCCTTCCATCCTGTAGCGGGAGGCCACGAGAATCACGTCGATGGCTTCGGTCTTGGCAGGTTCGATGAAACCACAGGTGCTGACGATGATAGTGTCGGCGTCGGCAGGGTCTGCACAGATGAGGGCACCCCGCGCCACCAGCCGCGCCAGGGCTCTTTCACTATCGACCAGGTTCTTGGGACAGCCCAGGCTGATGAAATGAATACGAGGGCGACGAGGCCTAATTCTCTCCTCCTTGTTGACGGCCCTCTTCCCACTCCTCGAGGGCCAGCAGCACCTCACGAGCTTGAGAGCCCTTGTAATCGCCCACGATACCGTCTGCCGCCATCATATCAATAAGACGTGCCGCCCGTCCATACCCTATTTCTAATCGCCTCTGCAATAGAGAAACCGACCCCCGCTGCGCCTCCAGCACAATGCGCACCGACTCCTCATAGAGTTCATCAGAGTAGCCGGAGGCATTCTTCTTCTTGCTGCCAGTCCTGGGAGTTCTGCGATAGACAAGCTCCCGGGAGAACTCCGGGTTCGCCTGCTGAGAAACAAAATCGACTATCCTGCGAATCTCGTTGTCACTGGTAAACGTGCCCTGGGCCCGAATCAGTTTGCCTGTCCTGGGAGACAGGTAAAGCATGTCGCCTCGACCCAGCAGCTTCTCGGCCCCGTTGCGGTCCAGCACCGTGCGGGAATCCACCTTGCTGGCCACCTGAAAGCTGAGGCGTGCCGGGAGGTTGCTCTTGATGAGCCCGGTGATGACATCCACCGAGGGTCGCTGCGTGGCCAGGATGAGGTGGATGCCTACCGCGCGGCTCTTCTGGGCCAGCCGCGTGATGGAGGTCTCGGCTTCCCCCCGACCCGATTGCAGCATCAGGTCGGCAAGCTCATCGATGATGATAATGATGTGCGGGAGCTGCTCGGGCAAAGGCGCATCTTGCTCATCGTCCTGGGCTGAGATTGTCTGGAGTTTAGCCTTGCTCAAGGCGTTATATCGGGAGAGAGAGCGCACCCCTACCCGCGCCAGGAGGTCGTAACGTTCGTCCATCTTCTCTTCCGCCCAGGCCAGCATAGCAATGGCTTTCTGCATGTCGGTAACCACCGGCGAAAGCAGATGAGGCAGGGTCTTGAATGCCGACATCTCCACCATCTTGGGGTCCACCAGCAGGAGCTTCACCTCGTCAGGCGCCTTGGTCATTAAGAGACCGATAATAATGGTGTTAATGCAGACGGACTTGCCCGAACCCGTGCAGCCAGCAATGAGCAGGTGGGGAAGCTCAGCTAAATCCGCCACCAGCGGATGGCCGGAAGCATCCTTCCCCAGGTAGAGGGGGAGATCGCACTTGCCGGTCTGTGCGGTCGCCATCGTGAACATCTCCCGGATTTGTACGATATTCTTGTCGGTATTGGGGACCTCCACGCCCACCGTGCCCCGGCCGGGGATAGGCGCGACGATGCGCACACTGGGGGCTTTCAGCGCCATGGCAATGTCATCGTGCAGTGCCATCACCTTGCCCACCTTGATTCCGGGAGTTAGCTCCAGCTCGTACTGGGTAATCACGGGGCCTGCATCCACACCCACCACCGCAACCCCCACACCAAACTGGTGCAGACAGCGCTCTAAGACGTGCGCCTTTTCCTGGATGAGCTGCTCGTGTTGGGTGGTGTCCACCTCGAGCATCTCGTCCAGGAGCTCGACATCTGGCAGTTCGTAGCCTGAGCCGGGTGTAACACTAACTCTCTCGGGGGTGAAGGCCTTAGTGCGAACAGGCTCCTCCTGTACTTCAGCTGCACCGGAGATGGCTGCTTCGACAGGCGCTGCCCTTTCTGGCTCCGACTCTCTTCTGGCAGGCATCACCGTGCGCACCTTAAACTGAGAAGGCTTCCTGCGCACGCGGGGGAGGAGCTTCCTTACCTTTTCCCAGGCGAGGTGGGTGCGCACTCCCCGCCAAAGGGCAACGCCGGCATCATACAGGAGCATGTCACTGGCCAAGAGAAGCGCAATGCCTCCCACGGTCAAGAGCAACAGGTAAGTGCCCGGCACCGCGAAAAGCCGCACCAGGAGCACAGAGCCATAAGCGCCTGTCAGGCCCCCGGGACTGGGAAGCTCCGTGGTGGAAAACACACCCCGTCTCTGGATACCCATCAGCACGCTTACCACCAGAATAGTGGTAATGCCCGCGGCCAGTTTCAACCAGCGCTGTCTTAGGAGCCCACGGGATAACTGATAGACCCAGAAGCAGGTCAAAAGAATGACCACGTAGGCGGCAAATCCCAGGTAGCTCAGCGCCAGCCAGGAGACGTAGGCGCCGGCCAGCCCGCCGAAGTTCTTGACTATTGAATTACGGGGAAAATCGCAGTTGGGGGGGTCGTGGGTGTTGTAGGATAGAATACTCATCAGCAGGAAGATTGCGAAGACAGCCAGAAGCAGTGACAGAGCCATCTGCATCCGTCGGTTATCTGCTGCCATGGTCGTCATCGCTCGTCTCCTGGTTGCGCTCGGTGGAACACGTGCGCTATGTCATTACCTTTATCGGACTGCTCCCACCAGAACTTGAATCAACCCCAGTCACACCCCATCCCAAACGCATCTGCCCGTGTTAGATTGACCCCACGTAGTCTGGCGCCATTTTTGTGCTTGAAATGCGAGATGCCCTCATTACACTATTACCTGCTTGGTGTTCGGCGCTGCGAGGGTCGTGGTGAGCTGGTAGCTGTTCACCTGGCAGCTTCGTAGGTAAGTTAGCATAAACATGCAGAGAAAAAGACAGGAGGACGAAGGTGAAAGCAATCGTCGATGCAGATACCTGCACGGGTTGTGGATTATGTGTGGACACGTGTCCGGAAGTATTCGATCTGGGTGATGATGTGGCGAAGGTGAAAGCCGACCCGGTTCCGGCAGAGGCGGAGGAATCAGCGCAGGCAGCCGCCGACGATTGTCCCGTCGATGCCATCAAAATAGAACCGTAGAGGTCTGCGGCTCAAGCAAAGCCAGCGCGTTCCTTCAGGCAGGGGCCAGCGCAGGCTCACGCGCACTCGTGTCGAGCGCCCGTTAGTCCCCTGAAATAGCACAGGTTACACCTCCTTCCAGGAAGCGCAGTGTCCAGGAAGATTATCAGTGTGGTAGGAGCGCGGCCCAACTTCATCAAGATTGCGCCCATCTTCCGCTGCCTGCAAAAGACGAGGCACATCACCCCCCTCCTGGTGCACACCGGCCAGCATTATGACCCCAACATGTCCCAGCAGTTCTTCCAAGAGCTGGAGATTCCCAGACCCAACTGGAACTTAGGTATCGGCTCGGGCAGTCACGTTCTTCAGATTGCGCAGGTTATGCGCAAGCTGGAGCCCATCGTCAGAAGAGAAAAGCCTTCCTTCATGCTTGTCGTAGGTGATGTCAACTCGACCCTTGCCGCCGCCCTGACAGCCGTCAAGATGGGGGTTCCGGTTGCGCACGTGGAAGCAGGCCTGCGCAGCTTCGACCGTACTATGCCCGAGGAGACCAATCGCCTCTTGACCGACCAGCTAGCAGACCTCCTTTTCGTCACCGAGCCCAGTGGCAGGAAGAATCTCCTCCGTGAAGGCATCCCCGAAGAAAAGGTTTTCCCGGTAGGCAACGTCATGATTGATACCCTGGTGGCCAACCGCCAGCAGGCTGAAGCCTCCGGGGTGCTTGAAGAACTGGACCTCGAACCGGGCCGCTTCGCCGTCCTGACCTTGCACCGCCCTTCCAACGTAGATGTAGCTGCACATCTGAAGTCGATTCTGGAGGCAATTGAAGTCATCCAGAAAGACTTCCCCGTCGTTTTCCCCATCCATCCCCGCACCACCAAGAACATCGAAACCCACGGCCTCAAACCCTTCTTCGAGCGCCTGACCAACATCCGCACCACACCACCTCTGGGTTATCTGAACTTTCTCAAGTTAATCTCACATGCCAGGCTGGTGCTCACCGATTCCGGCGGCTTGCAGGAGGAAACGACTTTCCTGGGCATCCCCTGTCTTACACTTCGGGAGAACACCGAAAGACCCATCACGGTCGAACTGGGCACCAACGTCCTCGTCGGTTGGGACAGCGAAAGAATAGTGAGCGCCTATCGCGACATCGCTGCCGACCGCTATAAGCAAGGCCAGATTCCCCCCCTCTGGGACGGGCATACTGCCGACAGAATCGTTGATGTGCTCTTGGAGAGGGTTTAAGGCATTAGGTCTTACACGTCCTGCAAGCCCTTAGCACGTTTGAAACTCTCTATCGCCCCTCAAGTGCTTAGGTTTGGGGATGAGCTAGGGTTGCCTCACGCACACTTGCTCAAGGAATGTCTTAATCTCCGCGAAAGCTTGGTGATCAAAAGGCCAGTATCTCGCACAAGCAGCTTCACCCAGTCGTTTGCCTTCTTTGGGTCGCGAAGCAAGGAACGCTTGGACCTTGGCTTTGGACATGTTGCGAGGCAAGCAAGCGAGTTCCCTTTTCAGGCACCGAAAATATTTATCAACGCAACCCATCGCTGGGTCCTGCTCAACAGCATTAAGACAAACGTCTTCCAGTGCGCCGGATACGCTCCCCACCGGAAGGATCATAACGGTCACCTGAGGATCACCGCCGGAGGGAACCAGAGCTGCTTCTGGAACTGGCAAATCCACGCCATTAAGTGCGCCGCATACGCTCCTGAAAGTATTGTCTGCATTCTGGTCTGCATCGCGAACCACTGCGAGGGAGACAAGTTCCTTAAACCCGGGGGTTTTAGTCCATACTTCCAAATTGCCCGGCAACTGACTCTTGCCAGCAATACCTTCAACTTGAATCTTCTGCAACCCGAGATGTTCTATGAGCGCTCCAAAGAAGTTTTCCTCATCTTTCCCCTCAACAAGCAGGAGATTCGGCTCAGTGATCTGGATATGCTCATTCGGAGGCCATCCCCTCACCACTAACGCACCTCCAGGCCCATTTCAATGGCCGCTTGCAGGGCTTCCTGTTCGTATGTCACGACCTCAACGTGTCCCTTGATGGCATCTAGCCGATGGAGACGAAAATTGTAATCTTCACTTTCTGAAAATGCTTGGTGAGCAGCCACGATACACTCGCGACTGTGAGTTGTTGCAGTCACCTGAGTGTCATATTGCCTGGCAATCTTCCCGATGGCTGACCACACCTTTCTGAGTACAGAATGATGGATACCGTTTTCAATCTCGTCCACCAGGACCACTCCGTGCGGAGCATTCACAATGTTCACAACCAAGTCCGTCAAGCGCACCATACCGTCTCCCATCGCCTGCAAAGGAAGTGAGATGACGCCCGGTATACTCCCCCATAACACAGGCTCTCCGCCCTGGTAATGGATTTCGACAGTATTTAGCTGTGGTTCTATGACCCTTAACACATCGAGGAGCATCGGCCGCGCGCCACTTCTTAGGAGGTTTGTGAACCTGTCCGCCCTTTCGTTTGGTGAACTTTGTATGCGGGCCCCCTGGAAGATAGTTGGAAACGGCGGACTAAAGGGCGGAAAAGGGGTGATGCGGAGTTGCCCTTTTGAATCGACAGTCATATACGATTTGCCTTGCTTCTGCCCACCCTCATACTTGAATTCCAGAACAGGCGCAATAATTGTCGACGACGAAGCACCCTCGGCTTTTTCGCGCTCCAGTTGGAAAAGGTCCCCAGTGTCTGCCAAGTCCTCTCCACCCTCAATGACCCTAAGTTTAATCTCACGCTCCCCCGATTGGGTGTCAACCCCCACCAACTCTGCACCATTCACACTATCAAAGTTCTTGAAAAGGTAATACCAAAGCGATGGCGCAGCCGGCCCGATTTCTATCGTTCGCGGCTGCAACCCACGCCATGTGTCCACACGCCGCGCCAAGTCCGGGCTATACGCGCCGCAATGGATGAACAGCGCCTCCAAGAGAGCTGTCTTACCAACATTGTTCCTCCCGGCAACCAAGTTTATCAATTGCCAGTCATCTATCTTCAATTGTCGAAAGCCACGAAAATTGCGCACCTCAAATGACTTGTACATGCATCACCTCGACGAGAAAAAGATAGGTCTAATACCCGAGATTTTAGCAAAGCTTAACACACACTTGCCGAGAGAGTCAATTGCTTTCAAAGTCAACTCTGGGATGACGTGCTCAATTATTGGGTGTCGCTGAGAATGCGCTCACGATATCGACGTGACGGGAATTGTGCCTGTGCCAGCGCCGCGGCCAGCAGGACTATTGAGAAGAAGTGAGGGCAGGGCGACTCGAACGCCCGACCTACGGCTTAAAAGGCCGTTGCTCTACCAACTGAGCTATACCCCCACATTGGAGCCGTTTGCCTGGCAGAAATGGTGAAAAAGCGCTGAAATCCAGACTCCGCATGAAAGCAATTCCGGGCTAGATTTCCATAATCTCGTGGGTCTTCTCCTCGATGGTCCTATCTACCGCTTCCTCGTGCTTATGGGTGAGTTCGAGGATGGCATCCTTGGCGCGGAAGAGGTCATCCTCGCCCATCTCGGAGTTGTGCTTTTCCTGCTCCAGGTGCTTGTTGGTATCGCGGCGGATGTTGCGGATAGCCACCTTGGTATCCTCACCGAGCTTCTTCACCGCTCCTGCCATCTGCCTTCGGCTCTCTTCGCTCAGTTGCGGAACAGCCAGGCGCAGGAGCTTACCATCGCTGGTGGGTGCGAAGCCCAGGTCACTTTGCAATATGGCCTTCTCAATCTCACCCAGCGCGGTGGGGTCGAAAGGTCGGATGACGATAAGTTGTGGCTCCGGGGTGGCAATGGAGGCAAGCTGCTTCAGCGCGGTAGGCGTACCATAGTACGACACCCGAATATTCTCCACCAGCCCTGGATTTGCGCGGCCGGTGTGCACGCGGCGAAGCTCATCCTTGAGCACCTCCAGGGCCTTGTCCATCTTCTCTCGTGCTTGCTGCTGCATCCTGTCAATGGGCATTGCTCACCTCCCCAATCAACGTTCCCACCTGTTCACCACGGAGCGCCTTTGCGATGTTCTCCTCCTTGCTCATGTCAAAAACGATAATGGGCACCTTGTTGACCATGCACAGCGTCACTGCGGTCGAGTCCATCACTTCCAGCCTACGATTCAGAATATCAAGATAGCTCAAGAATTCAAACCTTTTCGCGGAAGGCTCCAACAACGGATCAGCGGAATAGACGCCATCCACCTTGGTGGCCTTCATCAGCACGTCAGCGCCGATTTCACAGGCCCTGAGCGCGGCCGCGGTATCCGTGGTGAAGTAGGGGCTGCCCGTGCCTGCCACCAGGATGACTACACTTCCCTGCTCCAGATACCTGATGGCCTGCTTGTGGTCGTAGGTCTGAGCCACCGCACCCACGGGGATAGCAGAAAGCAGACGGGCTTCGACATCCAGCCTTTCCAGCCCATCCTGGAGCGCCAGCCCATTGATGACCGTCCCTAACATACCCATGCGGTCCGCCGCCGTGCGGGTGACGTTGAGCTTGATGAGGTCGCGTCCCCGGACCAGGTTGCCTGCGCCGACCACCACAGCCAACTCGGCGCCCGCTTCACGGGCTTTCTTGAAACGCCGGGCAAGGGTGGCGACTTCGCCGAAGTCTATCCCCGCGGGCTCACTGCCCCGAAAGGCATCGCCGCTGATCTTGATTACCACCCGCTTATATATAGGGGGCATGGGGGACATGAGCGGAAGTTCTGCCTATTGATGGCTACCCAACTGGAAGCGCGCAAATCGGCGGATACGGATGTTCTCTTTGAACTTGGCAATCTTCTCGTTGAGCAGGTCCCGAACCTTCAGGGTCTCGTCCTTGATAAAGAGCTGGTCCAGGAGCGTATGTCGTTCGTAGAACTGCTCCAGGCGGCCGGCCACGATTTTCTCGACGATGTGCGGGGGCTTATCCTCCACCTGCGATTTCAGGATCTCCTTCTCCTGCGCCACCATCTCGGTGGGCAATCCCTCACGGTCCACGGCTCGGGGTTCCATGGCAGCCACCTGCATGCACAGGTCCCGGACGAACTGGCGGAAGTCCGGGTTGCGGGCCACGAAGTCGGTCTCACAGTTCACTTCAATGAGCGTCCCTACCCGGTTGCCGGGATGAATGTAGGCCTCCACCAAACCCTCAGCAGTGGTGCGACCGCTTTTCTCCTCCACGGTCTTCAGCCCCTGCTTGCGCAGAACCTCGATGGCTTTTTCCATATCGCCATCCGCCTCCACCAGGGCTTTCTTGCAGGGCACCATACCCAGACCGGTTCTATCCTTGAGCTCCTTGATCTCTGTGGTACTGATGGCCATTCTTCCAGCTCCTTGTTCGTAACCTTGCAGAAAGGTGTCGGCAAATCATACTTCAGCGCTCTTGGTCTTGGTCGTATATGTCGAATTGCAGCTTGAACGTCGTGTGCTCAGGACTATGTGGCTTCATCGGTCGAGCTGTCACTCTCCGAGGGAGGCGAGACAGCCGGGCTGGTATTAAGCTCCTCTCCAGCAGGTTCGGCTTCACCCGCTGATACAACCGTGACCTCGGGTTGGAGCTGGCGGGGGACCACTTTTCCACGCTTGCCCTCCAGCACCGCATCCGCCAGCTTCTCACAGATAATCTTGATGGAACGGACGGAATCGTCGTTGCCCGGTATGGGGATATCCACCATATCGGGGTCACAGTCGGTGTCTAACAGTGCCACCGTGGGAATGCCCAGCTTGCGGGCTTCGTGCACCGCAATATATTGCCGTCGGGGGTCCACCACGAAGATGGCGCCCGGCAGTCGGTTGAGCTTTCTGACCCCTCCCAGGTTCCTCAAAATCTTGCGTTCCTCCCGCGCCAGCCTGGACAGGACCTTCTTGTTTAGCCTGTCCACGGTACCATCCTGCTTCATGGCTTCCAGTTCCTGCAGGCGGTCCAGACGCTTACGAACAGTCTCGAAGTTGGTCAGCATCCCGCCCAGCCAGCGCTCTGAGACGTAAGGCATCCCACAACGCTTCGCCTCGGCCTCGATGACGGGTTTCGCCTGCTGCTTGCAGCCCACGAAGATCACCTGCTCGCCACCGCCCACGATCTTACTGATGAAACGATAGCTACGGATGAGCCCCTTGATGGTCTCCTTGAGGTCGATGATGTGAATGACGTTGCGCTTGCCGAAGATGAAGGGCTCCATCTTGGGGTTCCAGCGGCTGACACTGTGTCCGAAGTGAACCCCGCCGGCAATTAAATCCTTAACTAAAACGATTGCCAAAAACCTTCCTCCACTTTTACCTAGCTTTACTCCCGAGGGCCTCGAGACATCTCACAACCCAGGTCACGCGCGAAACTTGAGTAGACAGCAAAGAGAGATTGTTACCTGATTAGCAGCAGTAAGTCAACGAAAAAATCAAACTGCCTGACCTGAGCAGGCATCAATGACAGGTCTCTTGGGGGGGAGCACCGGCGCTAAGACCCAATTAGCAGCATGGGCGCGAGCGTCTCTACGACCTTCTGGTGGACCTCAGAGATGGAGGCGCGGCCGTCAAGCTGATGGATGGTCTCGCCCTCTTCACGAAGCGTCTGGGCAATCCCGTGGTAGTTCTCACCGATGCGCGCCAGGGTTGCCTCCTCCTCATAAAGCTCCAGGTGCCTACGCTCGGCCTCGATGCGCGCCCTGCAAACCGAGACAGGCACGTCCAGCAGGAAAGTGACATCGGGCTTGAGGCAGAATCTATTCAGTTGTCTCACCCAGTCAAGCGCCACCTCCAGCGACTGGTAGGCGAAAGAGGAAAGGTAGTAGCGGTCCGAGATAACGTGCATGCCTTCATCCAGGCAGGGCAGGATGGTGCTTTGCAGGTGGTCCATGCGGTCCGCAGCAAAGAAGAGGGCCAGCGTCCTCTCGTCCAGCTTGCCGCTCTTGTTCCCGGAGCGCCCCAGCAGCCTGCCTGTAAGTGCCAACCTGATTAAGAGTCCCGCGGGGCCGTCACTGGGCTCGTGGGTGAGATGGGCAGCGAGGCCCTTGTCCCGCAGCCAATCCGTCACCAGCCGCGCCTGGGTGGTGGTGCCGGCGCCGTCCAGCCCTTCAAAGACAATAAACTTCCCTTTACTCATCCATCACCTCTCAGGCTCTCAGCGGGCAACTTGCCCCTACCTCTTAGCTGCCTGGCAACAAGCAGCCCCATCAGGTAAGCAAGCAGGATGTAGAAACCAATGTGCAGCAGTAACCCGGTGTAATCCTGCGCTACGACTGCCAGTGGGTATCCAAGGACGAAGAGCGCAAACAGCACCGCATCCTGCCAACCGACGAACTTCCTTTGCTCGCTCCCCAGTCGATACAAACCCACCAGTATGACCACCGGGCAGGCCGAGAGTACAAATGCTGCTGAGAAGCGGGGTAACGCATCATACAGATGACCCAGAAGCACGTAGAAAAGGTAGTATGCCAGCGAGAGCAGCGCAATGTCAAGCACCGACACTTGCCCTCGGCAAATCAGCGCTGTCAGCACCAGCATAAACACCATTACCATGAGGCCCAGGGGCGCCTCCGCCAGCAATCGCGCTACGTGGTAGCCAGGCTGCTCCGGCTGAGGCAGGCGCACACCTATGTCATAGGCGGTGATGGCATTGTCCAGGTTCCAGTGCAGGGTGTAAGGCATTCCCTTGATTTCGGTGAGCTTTTCCTGAGAAGGCATGCTTCCGATGGGGAAGTCGAGTCTATCAGGAGGGACATTTTCCACTGTCAGATCAACTCGGCAGCGTCCCTTAGGCTCCATCCTGGCAGGGATGTAGCGAAAGTGCTCCAGCCCCCTGCCCTGATAGGACACCTCGACGGTACGCTTCTCTCCGGGCGACATAGGCATCTTCCACACCAGCCGGTTATTGTCCATCCGTGTGCCTGCAAGCCAGTCCTGGCCATCGACGACAAGGGAAAAGCGATCCAGGTTAACCACGGAGGCAGGCATGGGGAAGGCGAGCTCTGCTTCAGTTTCGTCCTCCCCCGGGTTGACCAGCTCATACTTGAATTGGCAGACGTTCTCGTAACCCGCATAGTTGGCGCCGCCCAGGGTGCGGGTGGAAGCCTTGATGTGCACCTCTACGTCCGCAGCAAGCAGACTCTTGAGAGGCAGGGGGCGGCGCTCCTTCTGCTTTGTGGTGCGCACGAGCTTAGGCATTTCACCGTTAATGGGTTCGAGGATGGGGGGTTCCTCTCCCTGATAATACTGGCGCGTGAAATATTCGTACCTGGGGGGAGAAGTGTCTGGAATCTTTGCCCGCAACTGCTCCACGAGCTTAATCCTGGTAAGGTAGTGGGTGACGGCCAGTTCCTGCTGTTCTTGGGGCCGACCCCACTTGTCAAGCACTGCCTTTCGGTTGCGCTCGGTCACGCGGCCGTGCTTGTGCCTGAAAGACTCCTCCTGAGTGGAAAAGGCAATCACGAACAGGCGCAGTATTACCACAATCAGAAGCAGCTTAAAGATACCTGCAAGCATGGAGATGACGAGCGCAAGAATGCCGCCACCCTCCCGCCACTTTGCCAGCTTCTTCCGCCACAAGCCACTGGCAACTATTGCCAGGCCAAGCGCCACGAAAGCCACGGACACAAGCATCACCTGACGCGCCAGCCCGGAGGAGAAAAATCGACGTACCACTTGCATGAGGAGTTCAAACATCACACACCCTTCTTCCTGAAATGTATTTCATGAGGCTCGAGGCGAGCACCCAACCCGTATGAATATCCACTTCGGAAAAGGTATATCAAGGTGTGTCAACACGTCTTGGTGAATATCCTTCCTATTACTTTTTACTTTATCGACCAGCACAAAGGTTGGCTTGAGCAAAGCTCTCCCAGCGCCGATATTCTCTACATGCTTGACAATGCTTCTTGCGATACGTTTAATGTGGGAGAGTAACCCGAAGTCTCGAAAGGATAGATTTGGCTGCCAAGACCACGAGTAAGAAACGCACGCAGACCTCCAAGGCATCCGCGGACGGGGGCAAGGAACTCGTCATCGTTGAATCGCCTACCAAGGCCAGGACCATCCGCCGTATCCTGGGACGGAGATACGACGTGCTCGCCTGTATGGGACACGTGCGTGACCTGCCCCAAAAGGAGTTCGGCGTCGATATTGAGAAGGGCTTTGAGCCCTCCTATGTGCTCCTGCCTGGCAAGAAGAAGCTCATTGCCTCGCTCAAGCCGAAATCCGAAAAGGCGAAGACAGTCTATCTGGCTACCGACCTCGATCGCGAGGGGGAGGCAATTGCGTGGCACCTGAAAGAGGCGCTGGACATCCCCGACGAGAAGGTGCGGCGCGTCATCTTCCACGAGATTACCTACCCGGCAGTGAAGAGGGCTTTCCAGGAGCCCGGAGAGATTTCCATGGACAAGGTCGATGCCCAGCAGGCCAGAAGGATTTTGGACCGCATCGTCGGTTATCAACTGAGCGAGCTGCTCTGGCACAAGGTATTTCGCGGGCTTTCCGCCGGGCGCGTGCAGTCGGTTGCAGTGAGACTCATCGTGGAGCGGGAAAAGGAAATCGCTGACTTCGTTGCTGAGGAGTACTGGCGCATCTTCGCCCAACTGCAATCGAAGACAGATAAAGAGCAGGCAGCTTTCACGGCGGAAGTGGTAAGTTACAGGGATGAGAAGGTCAAGCCCGTTACCGGAAGTGACGCGCGCGGGCTATTGGCGCAATTAGAGGGTGAAAGCTTCCGGGTGAAGTCGATACAAGAAGAGGAGAGTCTCTGGCACGCCAAGCCACCGCTCATCACCAGCACCTTGCAGCAGTCCGCATCCATCAGGTACAGGCTTTCGGCCAGCCAGACCATGCGCCTCGCCCAGCAACTTTACGAAGGCATCAAGATTCCTAAAGAAGGCCAGGTAGGGCTGATTACCTACATGCGCACGGATTCGGTTCAGGTCTCCCCGCAGGCGCTGAAAGAAGTGCGCGGCTTCATCAAGGAGAACTTCGCGGAAGGCTATCTGCCTGCCAAGGCCAGGTTCTACCGTCTCAGCCCCCGCGCCCAGGCTGCCCACGAAGCCATCCGACCGACACAAGCCTCTCGTACCCCTGAGAGCCTCAAACCCCATCTCACCAGACAGCAACTTCAGATTTACACGCTGGTCTGGAACCAGTTCGTCGCCAGCCAGATGACGCCCGCGCGTTTTTCCGATACCGACTGCCAGGTCGAGGCAGGCGACTTCCTCCTGCGCGCCACGGGAAGAACGCTGCTTTTCGATGGCTACCTCAAGGTGATGGGATACCAGCGAGGCAGGCTGGAGAAGTTCCTCCCGCCACTCACAGAAGGTGAAGAGCTTTCCTCACTAATGGTCATTGCCCGACAGCGATTCAGCGAGCCCCCGCCCCGCTACACCGAGGCCAGCCTCATCAAGACGCTCGAGCAGTTGGGTATCGGACGGCCCAGCACCTATGCGCCCATCGTCTCCACTATCCAGAAACGTGGTTATGTCCAGAAGAACCAGAACCGGTTCTATGCCACCGACTTAGGCATGGTCGTCACCGAAAAGCTGGTCAACCACTTCCGCAGAATCATGGACCCCAAGTTCACCAGCATCATGGAGGAAGAGCTGGACGAGGTAGAGGAGGCCAGGCTGGGCTGGAAGCGCGTGCTTGACGATTTTTACCAGCCCTTCAGCGAGGAGCTGGAGAAAGCAAAGCGGGAGATGCCTGATGCAGATTCAGACCATGCCAACGGCATCACCTGCGAGCTTTGTGGCCAGCCCATGCTCTATCGCTGGAGCAACAGGAAGCGTTTCCTGGGCTGTAGCGGATATCCGGATTGCAAGCACCGCTTGCCTGTTAATGCGCGGGGCGAAGTGGTCAAACCGAAAGCGCCCGAGAAGACCGACGAGCTTTGCAAGGAATGTGGCTCCCACCTGGTCATCCGCACGGGCAGGTACGGGAAGTTCTTGAGCTGTTCCCGTTTTCCTGAGTGTAGTTACACCCGCTCCCTGAAAGCGACCAAGAAGCAGGAGCAAGCCAAAACCACCGGGGTCCCCTGCCCCAAGAAGGGGTGTGAAGGCACACTGGTGAAGCGCAAAAGTCGCCGTGGCACCTTTTACGGCTGCAGCAATTTCCCGCGCTGCACCTACACCAGCAATGAACTTCCCGCCTCATCGACTTCCAGGTGAGACGTTTCCATTGGAGCCTCACAGATACGCTCGAACAGCGCCTTTTTCCTTGACCTTCGTCACCCGTCGAAATAAATTGACATGAAGTGGATGGCCAATACGGAAAGGCTTCTAGCTTTGAGGAGAACTTGTTTGCGTTGACGACTTCTGGGGGCAGCCAAACTTCGACGCCTGCACTTGAGAGGCGAACAAGACACCGACAGGGAGTGGCCCTGCTGGTGATTGTGTTATTGGGCCTGGGGCTCAGGCTAGGCTTCATCGCTACCTTGGAGGAGAGGTTTTACTTTGACGATGAAAAGGTGTACACCACCATTGCTGACAACTTCGCTGCCGGTAACAGGCTGATTGCCGGTGCGGATAGAAAGGTGGCTCGCATGCCTCTCTATCCGCTGTTCCTGGCAGCGGTCCGGGGGCTCGTTGGCGAGAAGCTCGTGTACGTCAGGCTCATACAGGCCGTTCTCAGTGTGGGCGCATGTTACCTGCTCTATTTGTTGGGAAAAGAGTTCTTTCGGCCGGCGGTGGGCCTGTGGGCAGCAGGCCTCGGCGCGGCTTATCCCTTTTTCATCTTCCTGGCCGGGATGCTCTTGACCGAGGCGCTTTTTATTGTCCTTTTGTTGGCAGTGCTTTTGTCCCTGGTGAGGTTTTTACGAACGGGATGCTGGCGGTGGGCCATTGTGGCAGGATGTGTATCAGGAGGAGCCGTGCTTCTGAGAGCATCTTTTCTGCTCTTTCTGCCCTTCGTGGCACCGGTTTTCGTGTGGGCAGCCGGGAACCGGACCAGAGCGCTTAAAGCTATTGGATTAGCGCTTGCCCTCCAGCTCGCAGCCTTGAGTCCGTGGGTGATAAGGAACTGGACGGTAACTGACGGGCGTATTGTTGTGACCACACTGCAAACAGGCTGGTCGCTCTACGAAGCCTGCGGGCCCGGCGCCACGGGCGGTCCACGGATGGACGACATGCCCCTGCCCGCCGGTGTTGAGAATGCCACGGAATACCAGGCAGACAGGCTGCTGTTGCGGGAGGCGCTTCGATACGTGTGGGGTCATCCCGGCAAGACACTTAAGCTAGCGGCAGTCAAGCTGGGACGGTTCTGGAACCCGCTGCCCAACTTCTCACGCTACCGGACGCCCCTCTACATGCTGATGAGTATGCTCTCCTACGGTCCCCTGCTCTTGCTGGTAATATGGGGTGGGGTCGTCAAGCGACAGAATATGAAGAAATGGATTATACTGGTCATGCCCCTGGTGTATTTCATGCTGCTGCACATGGTCTTCGTGGGCTCCATACGGTATCGCATACCAGCGATGGCCGGGGTGATGGTGCTGGCTGCGGTAGCGCTGGAGGGCATCTGGCGGAAGTGCTGTGTGAAGTTTGCGAAAGTCCCCGGCGCTGCCGCGGGCGGAGTTACTTAGGTGGGTGAACGGATGAGCGCAAGAGCCGTCTTCGTTTCCGACGTGCACTTGAGCGGGGATGAGCCCCGTCGCACCAGGAAGTTCCTCAAGTTCCTGGAGGAGCAGCAGAGCGCCGATGCCATCTTCATCTTGGGGGACCTGTTCGACTTCTGGATTGGGCCCAAACACGCGCGCCTCCCCGAGCATCGTTCCACACTCCAGAAGCTCCGCCAATTAACCAGCAATGGCACCTATGTGGTCTTCCTGGCAGGCAATCGCGATTTCTATATCGGAGACTACTTCGAGCGGGAGTTGGGGGTAATGACCATTTCCAGCCACCAGATTTTTTCGGTGGGAGGAAAAAAAGTGTTCCTAACCCACGGCGAGCGGTTCTGGGCGCGTTCCGCTGTTGACAGGCATTTCAATGCTTTCCTGCGAACCAAGCCCGTGGAACGTTTATTTACTTCACTTCCCGCGCCTTTGAGCCTCGGGATTGCCCGCGGCTATCGCTGTTACAGCAAACGCAAGAACCGGCGCGGGAAGCTGGTGCTTATGCAGGCAGAACTGCGTTCCGCCTTCCAGCGAGGGGTGGACGCTGTCATCTGTGGACATGTGCACAGGACACTGCGCCACACCTACCTGGTGGAGGGTCGTCGCAAGGAATTCTTCGTCCTGGGCAACTGGAAAGACAAGGGCTCGTATCTGGAATTGACCGAGGGGGAATTCCACATGCACGAGGTATAACAACGTGCCGCTGGCCAGCAATGTGCGGTGGGTTTGGAAAAATAATTTGTCAGTCTGTCTGACGTTTTGCTTGACAGAACTCGATTTGGTGGTAAGAATATATAGTGGATACGGTACTGGTGGGAGAGCGTCTAATAGCCGGTGAATTCTGGTCTGTCGATTTTATGCGGGCAGAGTAGGATCCACCGATTTTTTTGTCGTGAGACAACCACGATGGGTAATGTAGCCAGATTGATGGATGGTGCGTTCTTCCGCAGCACGCGGACCATGTCGTACCCGTCTCGCTCTGACCCTTATCGCTCCCAGGTTGGCAGCACCCGTTTTATCGGCAGCGAGAACGAATGTATAAACACATGAAAGCCTGGCACAAAATCGACGGTTCAATCACTCGTCCTAACGGCTTCAAGGCGGCGGCCGTGCACTGTGGTATCAAAGCCGATAGGGCAAATCTTGATCTGGCGCTGATTGTTTCCGAAGTCGAAGCCTCTGCCGCCGGGGTCTTCACCACCAACCGCATTGCCGCTGCCCCCGTCAAGCTCTGCCGTAGGCGTCTCGCCTCCGGCAAGGCGCAGGTCATCGTCGCTTGCGCGGGCATTGCCAACGCCTGCACCGGCAAGGTGGGTGAAAGCGATGCCGAGGAGATGGCAGCCGCCACAGGCGAAGAGGTAGGCATCCAGCCGGACAAGGTGCTGGTCGCCTCCACTGGCAAGATTGGCCTCTTCCTGCCCATGCTGGAGGTGCGTCAGGGAATCCGCATCGCTGCCGCCCATCTCGCCAGCGACCTGGAAACGGACGCGGAGGTCTCCCGCGCCATCCTCACCACTGACACTCATCCCAAAGCACTAGCCCTCTCCCTTCGCATCTCCGGCAGCGAGGTGCGCCTGGGAGGTATCGCCAAGGGTGCAGGCATGATTGCACCTCAATTGGCCACCATGCTTTCCTTTCTCACCACCGACGTGAGCATTGCACCCGAACTTCTTCAGCGCTTGTTGAGGGATGCCGTCGATAGCTCCTTCAACTCCATCACCATAGACGGACACACCTCCACCAACGACAGCGTTATCATCCTGGCCAATGGCATGTCAGGCACACCTGAGGTAAGAGAGGGAACGGACGATTATGCCGTCTTCAGGAGCGTCCTCGGGGAAGCCTGTCGCTCGTTGGCTGATATGATTGTGCGCGACGGCGAGGGGGCCAGCAAGCGCATAGGCATTACGGTAAAGGGCGCCAGGAGCAAGGCGGATGCACTGGCAGTTGCCAGGTCCATTGCCAATAGCCCCCTCTTTAAGTGCGCCGTCCATGGCGAGTCAGCCAATTGGGGAAGGGTTATCTCCGCAGCGGGTTACGTGGGCGTGCCTGTGGAGGAGGAGGAGATGTCCCTTTCCATCGGCCGCTGCCTGGTGTTCGCTAGGGGAAATCCGGTTCCCTACTCAGCCGACCGCATCAAAGAAGAAATGAGCAAGACCGACATCAACTTTATCCTGAACCTCGGCATGGGAGAGGAATCAATCACCATCTGGACCTGCGACCTCTCCGAGGAATACGTCCGCATCAACCTGCACTAGAGCCTGGTGGGGTCGTGGAGGAAGCCGCTCACCATCAGGTCGCTGCCTACCTTGCGCGTCCGCTTCTGATAAAGCTCCAGCGCTTCGCCCATCTTGGCCAATCCCTTGCCAGCAATAGCAGAGGGCGCATCTTTGCCACCCACCAGCTTCGGCGCTACGAACACAACTACTTTGTCAATGAGGTCCGCATCCAGCGCACTTCCCAGCAGCCTACCTCCACCCTCGATGAGCACACTGGTCATGCGCTTTTCACCGAGAACACTCGCCAGGTGAACCAGGCTCACTCCCTCGGCGGTGGCCGGCAGCACCAATACCTCGCAGCCCGCCTTCTGCAGGGCTTTGCAGCGCTGCTTCGGGGCGCGGTCAGTGACGGCAACCATAATGGGTGAGGCTGCCGCGGTCTTGACGAGCTGGCTGGAAAGAGGCAGCCGCGCGCGGCTATCCACGACGATGCGCCATGGGCACCTCCCGCCTCGGCCTCGCGCCGTCAAGAGCGAATCGTCCCTGAGCACCGTGCCTATTCCTACCATCACCGCATCCACCTGACTGCGCAATCGGTGCACTATGCGACGGGAGCGCTCGTTTGATATCCAGCGAGAATTGCCTGTGTGCGTCGCAATCTTGCCATCGAGCGTCATCGCCCACTTGGCAATGAAAAAAGGACGTCCTTGGGTCTCGCGGGTGAAATAGGGCGCATTGACCGTCTTGGCTTCCTCCTCCAGCAGCCCCACCTCTACCGCTATGCCTGCGCGCTTGAGTTGTCTTATCCCCCGTCCTCGCACCTCAAGGAACGGGTCCTGGCAGGCAGCCACCACGCGCTTGATTCCCGCCTGGATGAGGGCCTGGGTGCAGGGAGGTGTCTTGCCGAAGTGGGAGCAAGGCTCCAGGCTGACGTATAAGCTTGCGCCCCTGGCTGATCTCCCGGCATACTTGAGCGCATTGACCTCAGCGTGGGGACCGCCGAAGCGTCGGTGGTAATCCGCGGCCAGCACCTTCCCCTGCTTAACCAGCACCGCGCCTACCAGCGGGTTGGGTTCCACCTTACCCCGCCCCCGCTGTGCCAGCTTCAGCGCCAGGCGCATGAAAGGTTCGTCAGAGATAGTTGTTCTCTTCTTCGTCATCTTCTTCCTGCGGTTCCGGAGTCGTCTCCCTGGGTTTGAAGCGCAGGCGGCAGAGGAGCAGTCCCACCTCGTAGAGGAGCAACATGGGCCCTGCCAACAGCACCTGCGAGACCACGTCCGGAGGCGTAAGCACCATGGCCACCGCAAAGCAGACCAGCACCGCATACTTCCGCCCGCGCCTGTAAGTCTCAGCCGTGAGCAGCCCGACTCTATCCGTAATCAACATCACCAGAGGCAGTTGAAACACTATCCCTGCCGCCAACTCCAGCATGAGCACAAAGTTGATGGCATGAGCCAGGTCCTGCTTCTGGTCAATAAGCTCTGGGTCGCCGAATCCTATGAGGTACGATAGTCCCCAGCGGGCCAGCACGAAATAGCAGAAGACTCCACCGGCGATGAAGGCAATGGCCGTAAACGGGGCAAAAATCCTCACATAACGTCTCTCGTGGGGATAGAGTCCGGCCGATACGAAGACCCAGATTTGATACATGATGAAAGGGCTGGCAATGAAAAGAGCGGCAATGATGCAGACCTTCATGTGGGTGACGAAGGTTTCCTGAGGCTTGATGACAATGAGCTTGGGCTCGTAGCCGTGCTTTACCAGTGCGAACTGCACCGGGTTCACCGCCAGCCTCATCAAGGGCTTCATAAAGAACAGGCAAACGACGAAGGTAACCACCAGTGCCACCAGCGCATAGATGAGGCGTCGGCGCAGTTCCTCCAGGTGGTCGCCGAAATTCATCTTGACCTCGTCGGAGTGTCCTGGCATCTGGCTCAAGCTCAATTCAGCAGATTAAGATGTGTCAAGACAGTAGCAAGGTAATGTCCTGCTCGCGCCCGAAAAACCTAACCGAACAATGCTTCCACGAACTGTGCCGGCTCGAATGGGTCAATATCCTCCAGCGTCTCACCCACGCCCACCAACTTCACAGGCAGTCCCAACTCCTGCTGGATGGCAAGCACTATCCCCCCCTTGGCTGTGCCATCGAGCTTGGCCAGGCAGATGCCCGTGAGCTTCACCGAACGGCTGAAAAGCTTCGCCTGCGAGATGGCATTCTGCCCCGTAGTGGCATCCAGCACCAGCAGTGTCTCGTGGGGCGCACCCGGAATCTTTTTCCCCAGCACCCGCGCAATCTTCTCCAGCTCCTGCATCAAGTTGCGATGCGTGTGCATACGGCCGGCAGTATCCACGATGAGAAAGTCAGCACCCCGAGCCACAGCAGCCTCCGCCGCATCGTAAGCCACTGCTGCCGGGTCCGCGCCCATGCGGTGCTTGACCATGTCGCAGCCCAAGCGGTCGGCCCAGATACCCAGTTGCTCGCTCGCTGCCGCACGGAAGGTATCACTGGCAGCCAGGAGCACCTTCTTGCCCTCCTGCTGGAGCGCATAAGCCAACTTGGCAATGGAGGTGGTCTTTCCCGAGCCGTTGATGCCCACCATCAGAATCACCGTGGGCGGTGTGGCTCCCATAATGAGGCTTGCATCAGCATGGGAGAAGGTCTCGACAATGCCCATCTTGATGTAATCGTAAAGGTCCTCGGACTTCTCCAGAAGCTTATTCTGATAGGCCCCCCGCACATCCTCCACCAGCTTCATCACCATCTGGGGGCCCAGGTCGGCCTCGAAAAGCAGCTCCTCCAGTTCATCGATGAGCGCCTCGTCCAGTTTGCGCCTGGCGAGCGCGCGCAAGCCCTCTCCCAGCCTTTCGCGGGTCTTCCTCAAGCCCGCTCTCAATTTCCCTAGAACGTTTCCCCAAACCATCCCGTCATCATCCCGTTATAGACGTAAGCCGCCCTTCACAAGCGCAACACAGCATGCCCCTGTGCGGTCCGCTACTTGCCTGCACGCTTCGTCACATCGACACAGGCATTCTTGCGCGCTTCTATCTCCTCGCAAAGTTCATCGAACACGTTTCGAGATAGCCCCACGGCGCCGAAGGCATCATTGCCTGCGCGGTTCCCGTGAAAGTCCGAGCCACCACTCACCAGCAGGTCATACTCCTCTGCCAACCTCAACCACGCTTCCGTCACCTCGGGCGTGTGCATGGGCGTGTAGGCTTCAATGCCCTCGACACCGGCATCGATGAGCTGCTTGAGGGCCTTTCCCTGGGGTGGCTCGCCCGGATGCGCCCAGACAAGGATGCCCCCTGCCTCTCGCATAAGTTGCGCATTTTCCTGGAGGGTGAGGGCCTGCCTGGGCACATAAGCCGGCGCCCCGTCACCCAGGAAGCGGGCGAAGGCCTCCTCCTGGCCTCGCACCACACCCGCGCGCACCATCGCCTCCGCCACGTGTGGCCGCCCCACGCTATCGGACGAAGCCAGCTCGAAAACGTCTGCCGCCTCGATGATGATACCCAGCGTCGCCAGCTTCTGCACTATCTCGTGAATGCGCGCTCGGCGCCTCGTGCGCAGCCCTTCCAGACTGGCTGCCAGCTTTCGCGAATCGCTATCGATAAACAATCCCGCCAGATGAAGCTCCCGGCCCAGCTCCCAGGCCGATAGCTCCACCCCCGCAATCACCTCCACCCCCAGACGCTCACCTGCTTCCCGTGCTTCTCGCACTCCGGTGACGGTATCGTGATCGGTGATGGCCAGCACCTCCAACCCCGTCCATTGTGCATTTTCCACTACCTCGGCCGGGCTCAGGGTGCCGTCGGAATAGGAGGTATGCACGTGCAAATCAGCAACCGGGGAGGACACGGAGGCAACTATCCTTTCTCAGGTTCAATCTTATCCAGAATGCCATTGACGAAAGCGCCCGAATCCTGACCTCCGTAGCGCTTGGCCAGCTCCACCGCTTCGTTGATGGAGACCTTGCGGGGAACATCGTCACGATATAGAAGCTCGTAAGCACCCAGCCGCAGGATGTTGCGGTCGATGGCCGCAATCCGGTGAAGGTCCCAGTGCAGCGCCAACCCGTCAATCAACTTATCAATCCCCTGCCGCTGCTCCCAGCACCCCTCCACAAGTTCACGGGCAAACTCCAGCACCTCCGGACGTCGGGCGCGCTCCCGCAAGTATTGCCGCGCTTCCTCGTCAAACACCCGCCCACCCAGGTCAAGCTGATAGAGCACCTCCAGCGCCAACTGCCTCGCCCTACTCCTCGCCCTCACGCTGCATTTCTCCGGGAAGGTTAGCGCTCCCGACGCTGCCTGAATAAAGCCCATGTGACACCGTACAAACCTGTCCGCTCGTGACCATAATCCACTAAAGTGTACTCGTCTGCGTATCGCTCAACCCATTCTCGGACAACCGCCGCGGACTGTTCCTCAGCAAAATCGTATAGGGCCTCTTCGTCTTCGGGAGCACCTTTGCTATCGTCAATCGCCTCACATACACAGATGCCGCTCCATCCCTCATAGGCAAGTATATACTCGCCCATTCGCTCTTCACCAACCTCGTCAGAGACCTCGATTAGAATTTCCCAGACCGACTTCCAGACGCTGGCTGGTACCTCCGCGGGGTCCATAGACAAGGGACTCAGCTTGTTTTGGCGATTTCCTGCGCACATAGCAACCAATAGTGCTCTTGATTCTCTGCCAGGAGGCTTGAGTGGTGAACACCAAAGAACAGGTATCATCTTGCCTGCTTACCACCCCGAAGAACTCTCGCGAAAGCAGATCTAGTAGCCCCCTTATTTCGTCTTTTTCCATAATTGGTATTTGCTGTTTTTCGCAGTAAACCTCCATCCTGCCCCTTATTTCATCGAGGGTCCGGGGTTTGAAATCGAGGCTGTCCAGCAAAAGTCGCAGCCTGTTCATCATGTGCACCCGGCCCTTTGCCTTGTTCAGCAGTGGCGCCAGATCATCCTCGGTCAAGAGCCCGGGACGTTTGAGCACGCTGAGGTAATCGAAGGGCGACAGGACATATTTGCGATGAAGTTTGAGCAGCCGCCGCAGAGTTTCTACCTCCACCAGCGTAGCGCCTTCTGTCTGGGCATCACGGCAGACTGCGCGGTCGAAGCCGACAGACGCAATAACCATGAACTCGGCGCTGTGCTGCCGCATGTGTCTTCTGATTCGTGTGAAGTTTATCGAAGCGACCGAATCTCTCCTTGTGGTCTTGGCATCAATAATAAACTTGACCGGCTCGGAAACGATCACATCCGTATCCCCCGCCTTTCCAATACGCCTACAGCGAAACCCCAATTCCTTGAAAAGCTTTTCCAAACAGAGTTCGAAGCTGTCCGGATGGGTGCTGTCTCTGGCGGTGGTTACCAGCTCCTCCTCCAGGCTCAGAGGCTCAGTTCGAACGCGAGGTTCCTGCTTCTTTGAGGGTTTTGGCACAAGTTCTCCGATTTGAGGAGAATATGCACGCCGGTGCTGCTTGGGCGAAAAGTCGAAGTAGTTCAGGAATTGGTTTACGTCGTGCTTGCCTTTCGTGGGTATTTGGAGAAAGTATCGGTTGTCGAGGGTTTTCTGGAGGTAGAATTTCCACTGTCCTGCGTGAGGCTTGATCTCATCCTTGATTTGCTCGAATTGGTCCACCGGTAACACTATATACTCGGTCTCGTCCACCTCGAAACCACACGCGCAGACGATGAAGAAGTTCTGCTTACAGTACTTTTCGTACTCGCTCTTGGTTATGCCAAACCAGAACTTCCCTAAGAGGTTCCCGGTTGGTCCAGCATTTCTGTTAAACCTTATGTAAAGAATAGCCTTGGAGTTCACCGCGACCACATTTGAGCCCCGTATGGACTCGACTTCATAGAGATTTCTCAAAGCGTTAATCAATACTTGCTTGGGGTTGGAGTTGTCTCTCAGTCTCATTGCATACACCTTGTCAAATTGGTGAGTCTTCCACCAAGAAGCGCGGGACTTAGACTGACCTCCGTGGAGAAGCTGCCTACAGTGATTTCAGCAAATTGGCTAACTCGATGGCGCTGAGCGCGGCAGTGGCACCCTTGTTGCCTTCCTTGGCGCCTGCCCGCTGGATGGCCTGTTCGAGATTGTCAGCCGTGATGATGCCGAATAGACAGGGCACACCCGTCTCCAATGCGACTCGAGCTATGCCCTTGGACGCCTCGCTGGCAATATACTCGAAGTGAGGCGTGTCACCTCGAATGACAGCGCCCAACGCGACCACCGCATTATAGCGGCTGCTTTCGGCCAGCTTCTTGACCACCAGAGGTATCTCGAAGGAGCCGGGCACCCAGACCAGATCGATGTCCTCCAAGTTGACCCCGTGCCTCAGCAGCGCATCCTCAGCCCCCTCGATGAGCTTCTTGGTGATAAAATCATTGAAGCGGCTGGCCACCAGCACCACCTTCAACCCGGTGCCAATCAACATCCCTTCGTAAGTCTTAACCACTTGTGAACCCCCCTAAACTATTGCCCTCTGGTACCCCTCTTACTACTCAACCAGCAATTGGCCCAATTATATCAAAGCCCCGTCAGCGGGCAAGGCAATTATGGGCGCTCTCGTCTTGACGTGGGCGGCACTCCACAGTAAACTACTTGCGGGCAACCGGAATACTTGAATATCTTGCTTGAGACAAGGGAGGTCACGACCATGGACTGGGGGATGAAGAACAGGTTATCGAGAATTATTCAACCCGACACCGGACGCACAGTGATGTTGGCCGTGGACCATGGCTATTTCCTGGGACCGACGACGGGACTGGAAGAGCCTGCCAGGGTGCTGGCGCCGCTCATCCCGTATGCGGATGCGCTGATGCTCACCCGCGGGGTCTTGAGGAACTGCATTCCGCCCGAAACCGACGTCCCCATCGTGCTGCGGGTCTCCGGAGGCAACAGCATCTTAGGTACGCTCTCCAACGAGGGCACCACCGTCTCCATGATGGAGGCGCTCCGCCTCAATGTCGCCGCGGTGGCACTGTCCATCTACGTGGGCAGCCCGCACGAGAAGCAGACGCTCCTGGGATTGGCCAACCTCATCAACGAAGCAGAAGCCTTTGGCATCCCCGTATTAGCAGTGACCGCGGTGGGTAAGGAGATGGTGCGGGATGCGCGCTATTTGAGCTTATGCTGTCGCATAGCAGCGGAGCTGGGCGCCCACCTCGTCAAGACCTACTACTGCGAGGATTTCGAGGAAGTGGTGAGCACCTGTCCCGTCCCCATCGTGGTGGCAGGAGGCAAGAAGATTCCCGAGCGCGAGGCGCTCCAGCTCGCTGCGGGCGCGATCAACGGGGGCGCGGTGGGCGTCGATATGGGGCGAAACATCTTTCAGTCCGACACTCCCGTTGCCATGCTCCAGGCAGTGCGCGCTATCGTCCACGAGAAGACCAGCGTGGATGAGGCCTACAAGCTGGTCGAAAGCGCCAGGAAGTAATCCTCGCAAGCGCAACTCCTTTCCAGTAGCGACGAGCGACCAGGAGGTCCCCCATGCGGGTGGCGATGTATTACACCAACCGGGACGTGCGCCTGGAGGAGAGGCCTGCGCCCAAAATCGGTGCCGGGGAGCTGCTGCTCAAGGTCAAGGCCAGTGGCATCTGTGGCAGTGACGTGATGGAGTGGTATCGGCTCCAGAAGGCGCCGTTGGTGCTCGGTCACGAAATCACCGGCGAGATTGTCCAGGTCGGCGCAGGTGTAGCGCGCTATCGAGAAGGCGCGCGGGTTTTCGTTTCTCATCACGTCCCCTGCAATACCTGTCGCTATTGTCTGAGTGGGAGCCACACTGCCTGTGAGACTCTGCATACCACCAACATCGACCCCGGCGGCTTCGCTGAATACGTGCGTGTGCCTGCACTGAATGTGGACCGCGGAATCCTGGTACTCCCGGATGAAATGTCCTTTGAAGAAGGGACCTTCATCGAACCGTTGGCGTGTGTTGTCCGCGGGCAGCGGCTGGCAGGGCTTTGCCCGGGAGAGACGGTCCTGATCCTGGGTAGTGGCATTTCGGGACTCTTACACATTGCGCTGGCAAAGGCACAGGGCGCCGGCCGCATCGTGGCTACCGACATCAACGACTATCGACTCCAAGCTGCCCGGCGCTTCGGCGCTGACGAGGTGATTCCTGCGGAGCAGGACGTTCCGGAGCGACTGGCGGAGTGTAATGAGGGGAGGCTGGCTGACCTGGTCGTGATTTGCACCGGTGCCTATCCTGCCTTCACTCAGGCGCTCAAATCGGTGGACCGGGGAGGCACGGCGCTTTTCTTCGCGCCCACGGCGCCGGGTGTGGAGCTTCCCATACCCGTCAATGAGTTCTGGAGGCAGGGGATGAAGCTCCTGACGTCCTACGGCGGTAGTCCTTCCGACCTTTCGCTGGCACTCGAACTCATCCGCGCGCGGCGGGTCCCCGTGGCCGACATGATTACCCACCGATTAGGGTTGGCAGAAACAGGCCTGGGATTCAAATTGGTTGCCGACGCCGGGGAATCTATCAAGGTTATCATCGAGCCGGAGAGGTAGCCTTTTACTCCTCTGCCAAGAGGTCGGCGGCGGCGAGCTCTTTCATGCTGGCAACGACAAGGTGCGCATCCCGGAGCATGTCCGCGCGACCCATGCCCACCGCTTTCATTCCTGCCCCCAGCGCTGCCTCCACTCCACTGGCGGCATCCTCGACGACGACACATTCTTTTGGCAGCAAGCCCAGCCTCTGCGCGGCAATCTGGAAGATTTCCGGGTTAGGTTTACCTTGATGGAGGTCGTATCCATCGACCAGCGCATCGAAGACACCCTCGAGCTGGAGCTTTCCCAGCACCGTGCGTGCATTCTTGCTGGAGGACGCCAATGCCAGGGAAATGCGCCTCTTTTTAAGGTCGGCGAGCAGTTCCCTTACGCCAGGCAGAAGGTCGTCGGGGGTGATGGTCTCGATGCTCTGCTGATAGTAGCCGTTCTTCCGGTCCGCATGTGCCTTCAGTTCTTCCTCAGTGTAGTCATCGATTTTCTCACCCAGCATGGCGCTTAGTGAATCCATGCGGTCGAGTCCGCGCAGCGCCTCTTTCTTCTCCCGGTTAAAGGGCACGCTCAGTTCGTCTGCCAGCCGCTTCCAGCCCTGATAGTGGTATTCCGCGGTGTCGGTAATGACGCCATCCAGGTCGAAAATCACGCCCTTCTTCATCACACATGCTTTCCGCAAACCTTGCTACAAGTCGCTGCCGATGCGACAGGAGAACCCGCATCTCTCCGCCACAGCCTTTGTGCTACCGGAGCGCGCTCACGCCTCCCCCGACGCGGGCACGTGCCACCTCCTTCTCGACGTCGGCCTGGGTGACCATGGTGGTGTCACCCGGGGTCTCCTGCACGAGAATCCCGTGGGCTGCTCCCCAATCGACTGACATCTGCAGGTCCTTACCCTGCATGAGCGCCGCTGCCACACCCGAGGCAAAGGAATCACCACCGCCGGTGCGGTCGGCAATCTCGATATTCTCACGTGGGACTGCCTGGAACGTCTTGTCCTCTGCCACATCATAGAGCACCGCGCCCCAGTTGATGCGGTCGGCCGAGAGGGCGCCTCTCAACTGGGTACCGATGAGCTTGAGGTTGGGGAAGTCCTTCGCTACCTCCTTGAGCATCTCGGTGTAGGCCTCCAGCCACACCTCGAAGGGGTCGCTGGGAGCCACCTTGCGGGTCTCATAACCAAGGGCATCGAAGAAGTCGCTCTGGTTGCCCACCAGGAAATCGGTCTCAGGGACGATGCGCTGATTGATCTCGCCGGCGCGCTCCTTGTTCGGCTCGACCTTGGAGCGATAGTTCAAATCGAAGGAGCGAAAGATTCCATGCTTGCCTGCCGTCTCCATGGCTTCTATTGCCAACTCAGAGGAGGTGGGCGAAATCAGGGTGTAAATGCCTCCGGTGTGAAACCATCTGACGCCTTTACCGAACAGCCCATCCCAGTCCACATCGCCGGGCTTCAACTCCCTCACCGGGGTGTGGGCTCGGTAGTATTCGGTGAGTGAGGGTATGACACCCTTGCCCCTCCAGGTGAAGTTGATGCCATTGTGCAGGGTGCCCTTGGCATCGGTCGCATATTTGCCCTTGCCGGTGTTGCTGAACCAGATGATAGGTGAGGTATCGACGCCTGCCTCCCGCATCTGGTTTTCGATGTTTCTGCCAATGCCATCATCGACCAGGGCAGTTATTACTGCTGTGCGCAATCCGAAGCAGGCGCTCAAGCCCTCGGCCACGTTGGTCTCGCCCCCGCCGTGCCAGATACGCGCAAAGCGGGCGCGGCGGGTAGGCACGTCCCCGGGGTCGATGCGCATCATCACCTCACCCAATGAAACCGCATCGTAACGACACTCCTCAGCCGATTTAATCTTGAGCTCAGCCATCACTTACCTCCTTGTTGCGTCTATCATCTTGTAGTTTGTGCACCAAGACATCTGTGTACGATGAGACCATAGTCATCCAACGTTAGAAATCAGCACTCTTAGACAGGACGAAACTGGTCTCGGTGGGGGATTATAGCAGGAAGTTCAGAGGCGGGCAAGAGTCAATGCGCGCTAGTCAGGTTTTGCGGAAGTGTCTTTGGAAGCTACTCTTGGCCCGCGCAGAACCTCCTTCGCGCAAGCCTTCCACAGTCTGTCTTTCTGCTCCTGAGTGAGCTGGGTCGTGAGTTTATAATTGGGCTTATAGGTGTACCATATCCACTTGGGGAATCGGGGATCTATGTCCGAAGATAGCTTAAGTTCAGCGCTGTGTATTTCGATGAGGTTATAAACCCAGTAGTTATGTGTCTTGCCATCTGTACCAGGTTCCCCACGGACAAGCGAAGTTTGGATGACCTGGCACCTGCCCTCTTCTTTCAGGTCGACGAAATCCTCAGGGCCTGGAAATAGGGTGCGAACCACCACAATGTTATATTTTCCGTCTCTGGAAATAACAAATACACGCTCGCATAAATTGCCAGCCAAACCGCAGCCATGGGAGCCGATTTCGACAATGAAGTTTAGCTTGCCATCAGCGTTGAAATCAGCGTAATAAGCTGCCCTGATTTGTTGCCCCAGGGACGATACGTGGACTGGCTTCGCAATCACCTCGCCTTTGCCACTAAGCACCGTCAGGAAAATGCCAAAAGGTTTGTCTGAGGGGGTCAAGCGGACCTGTAGCATGTTCACCTGTTTGTTGCCAAAGGTCAAGACCGGAAAACCTGCTTCGGTATCGGAATCCTGCCTCTCGATGGGGTCACATGTATGTATCGGGAACGTTTTGGGCTTTTCCTCTGCTGCAAAGGGACCGTAACTCTCAGGGTACGCAAAAGCATAACTACTGCCGACAGCACCACAGGTCAGACAAACGAGAATCAACAATAGCTGCTTCATGAGTATTCCCTCCGGGCATCCCAACATTAGGATTGACGAGAGCCTATGTATGTAGTCGTCCAGCGTGTGGGCTTACTTAACGGATTATCTTGCGAGTAATTACACCTGTGACCATCTGAACAGCAGATCCCCAGTCAGGCACTGACAAACGTGTGCAGTCTCTTGAGCGCGTGGCGCCTTTTGCTCAGGTCCAATTTCGATTTGTTGACGCTGCGGCGGAGGGAGTCGATGGTGCGGTCGTCGGTATCGCAGTCCACGAGGTAAGGCGTGCCGTCCTTCCCGCCGTACGCAAAGCTGAAGGGAACCAGGTCAATGTTCGGCAGGCACTTTCAGGGGCTCGAGGGTCGGGGGATATGCGTAGCGGGTGAGGCGCAGCTTGAGTTTCGCCAGGGACCTGGCGGCAACTACAACATCCAACCTTCTGCCGCCGACTTTCACTTCAGGCTTGCCGTCACAACTCGCACCTTCGAAACGGTGCTGTCCGTAGTAGCCGGCGGTCAGCCTGACGGTGGTTGCGTTTTGGCGCGCATTATAGAAGAATAGGTGAAGCTCCTCCTTGCCCACGTGGCGCACCAGTGCTGCTACCCCTTCAGGCAAACCAATAGCGCCATCCGGGCGCCAATAGCGGATGCTGGCAGTAGAAGCACCACCACAGCGCCCATTCTCCCAGAGCCCCCAGAAGGCGCCGTCCACGAAGCATTGCTCCAGGCCGGTTCGCTTGGTAAAATTAGCGACCTCATCGCCCGTCCGGGGAAGCTGGTCGGGGCCCAGCGCCAGAACCCGCTGGCGCAGTCGGTCGGCACTTGCCTTGCGATTGGCAAAGAGCTTGGCAACGTAGTCCATGTCCTCACCCCCGAAGTAGGTGAAGTTTGCCCAGCGCAGGAACTCTTTTTCGGCGCCGCTGGCATGCTGGTAGTATTTGCGAATGCGCTCTGCTGCCGGGCGCTGAAATCTCAACACGTAAGGCCGGTCCACCAGCTTCACCAGCGTCCACGGGTCGCCCCTTCGTTTCCACTTGCCCTCGGGCATAGAGTTTGCTGGCAGGCCGTTCTGCCCGTGTCGAAAGAGGGTATCGACGAAGGTCTCGACGGCCCTGAGGTTGATCGATCTGCGCGCAGGAGCGAGACAGGCAACAGCAGGGGCCCAGCCGTGGATGGCGCGGACGGCAACACCTATACCTCGGTCGTAGGCAAAGGGACCACCGCTCCACCATTCTTGCGGGATTTCACGGGTGTCGGAGCGCACCCGGTAGGGGAAGACACCTCCGTTCAGTTCCGCCAGTTGGTTCCAAGATTCGACATATTCCAGCACCCACCTGCGGTACTTCTCCTGTCCGGTAGCCAGGTAGGCGTAAAAGCCGGCCAGGGTGTAAATAGTGTTGTCAATAGTGTCGTACGGTTCCCCTCTTCCACCTGAGCTGCTGAGCACCTGGTGGCGCAAAAGACGGGTCTCGGGATTCCAGCAGGGGCCCATCATCACGTTGGCGACTCCGCAAACCGCCTCGATGAGCTTCGGATTGGTCGGGTCCATCTCCAGAGCGCCGTAGAGAAGCTGCAGCAGTTCACCAGCATGCTCGGCATCGTAGCCACCGCGGTAGAAGGCGCGCGAGCGCTCCGACGCCAATGCCAGCTCCCCCTTGGCATCGTAGTCGCCCCGGTAGAAGCCGCTGGTGAAGATCTTTCGGCGGAACATTTCGTCGTAGAGCCACTCCCAGATTTTCACGTAGCCCCTCCCCAGGCGCTGGTTACCCCTGAGGAGAATCACGTGGTCCCAGACGGCAAAGGCCTCAGCCACATCGTCTGCTGTGCCATGATGGAACTCGGCGCAGACCTTGCCCGTGGATTCATCGACGAACTTCTCCAGGCACGCTTCCAGCGCCCTTTCCCAGGCGGCGAGCCCATCGAGTTGGTTCTTGGCCCAAAGCGGCGCCTCCTTTACATCACCAGCCGACACCACAGGAATGCCGGAAGATTCCTGACACCAGCCGCAAGCAGCCCACAGTAACAGCCCCCCGGAAATGACAATTATCCTCCTCATGCTAGTTCTCTCCTTTGGTTTCTTATGCTCTGAAGAGTGTTCTCAATGACCCATGCTCTTGTGCTGCTAGAATCCACAATCCCAAGCGCAAAGGCAAGGTAATTCTTGCTCATAGCCCGTTTTGATAGCGAGCGCAGAAAGTAGGGGTGCTGGAAAGTTTTGTGCCCTTCAGGGCTGAAAGAAGCCCTGGAGTCTTTTGAGGGCGTGACGTTTTTCGCTCAGGTCCAATTTGGCCTTGTGGACACTCTGGCGGAGGAAGTCAATGCTTTGGTCGTAGGTGTCGTGGTCCACGGGGTAAGGGGTACCATCTTTCCCGCCGTGTGCAAAGCTGAAGCGAGCCGGGTCACGGGTGCTGGTCGGCGCACCATAGATAAGCTCGGCAATCAGACTCAGCGCCCGGATGGTCTTAGGTCCCACGCCTCGCATGCCTAATAGCTTCTCGAAGTTCTCAGGCTGCGCCTCGTAAGTGGAAAGCAGAATCCGGGAGAGATAGCGCGTATTGATATCCTCGAGTGAGACCAATTCGCGAGAGGGAAGTTTCAATTCGGGAAGCTTCTTAATCTCGCCGATGAGCTTCCCCGGTTTTTCCCTGGCCGCCTGGCTGGAGGCGACACGCGCCGCTCCGCTTTCCTCAGCCACCAGGTTCAGAGACAACCCCCGCGCATCACAACAGATAGCCGCATGTGGTTCGCAGACGATGGTCTTGACCGAATCACTCAGCCAATGGTAGCGCCGCGCGTAGCGGGTGGTTTCGTTCATCCCCTGCTGCACCACCGCCCACCGACCGGCTGAAGTGAAGAAAAAAGTGTGCTGGTAGATTTGATAGCCATCCTGCAGCGCCGCTGAATCGACCTTGGCAGACATGCGGCTGGCGTAGATGAGCGGCTCGCCCTCAAGTGACAGATGTTGACAGTAGGCATCGATTTCTTCGGGTGTCTTGCGCGAGTGCCTACCTTTGCCGCCCGCAATAAAGAGGCTCAGCTCGTCCTCCAGCCCTCGAATGCCTTCCTTCAACGCCGCACAGACCGTGGTGGTGACGCCACTGGAATGCCAATCGAAGCCGAGAACACAGCCCAGCGCCTGGAACCAGAAGGGGTCGCTCAAGCGGCTGAGCATCTCCTCCGCGCCGAACTCGTCCACGATGGCAAGGGTGATTTCACGAGCCAACTGTTTCATGCGCCCGAAGAGCCAGGCCGGTGCGCGCCCCCGATGCAGTGGCAAATGGGCTATGGCTTTGCGCAAGGTGTTGCCCCCTGTCAGGAAACACTTACTGTATCACGTTCACCAGGTCAACCAGCGAATTGAAGACAAAATCGGGTTTAATATCGGAAGCTTCAAGATGCGCTGGTTTGGTCTCGCCCGTAAGTACCAGGATGCTCGTAAGCCCCGCATCGATGCCCATCTTGATGTCGGTGTAGAGCCTGTCGCCTATCATGGCAGCGTTCTCTTTGGCAACCCCCAGCTTCCGCAGCGCACCCTCTGCCATCAGGGGGTGAGGCTTGCCTAACACCGCCAGGGGCGGCTTGCCCGTTGCTGCCTCCACTGCTGCCAACAGGGCGCCGCAGTCAGGCAGGTACCCTTCCTCAGTCGGCCACGCCAGGTCCGGGTGGGTGCCTATGTAAGGCACACCCTGACGGATGAGGAGGCAGGCGCGCTTGAGCTTCTCGTAGGTCAATCCCAAATCGATGGAGACCAGCACGAAATCGGGGTGATCGTCCGTCAGCGTAATCCTGCAGGCCTGCATCTCCTCTTCGAAGCGGCGCGGCGCCAGGGGATAGATGCGGGGAGAAGCTTTTTGCTGAAGCAGGTAATTGATGGCAAGCTCGCCCGAGGTAAAGATGTCGTCGGAAGTAGCGTTGAAGCCGAGGGCACACAGCTTCTGAGCATAATCGTCCGCGGTCTTGTAGCAGTTGTTGGTCACCCAGATGTGGCGCTTGCGCTGTTCTCTCAGGAGATTGACGAACTCGATGGCGCCGGGGAGCGCACGGTTGCTGAGATAAGTAGTGCCATCAAAGTCCAGGATGAATCCCTGAATCTCGCGCAGCTTGTCGTAAGTTTGCTTCAATCCAAACATCCTTTAATCTTCGTGCACACGTTAACAGGTCAAATGAAGACCGGCAATAACGTTCCTGACCGTCTTTGCCAACTCGTTGTAGGTGTCGCAGGCCTGCGCTGTGGGCTGCGCAATCAGCTCAATTCCCCGGGACTCAATCTCCGCTTGCGCTTCCTTTGGCACCCTCAAAACATTCATGGCGCCACAACCTATCACGAGCACTTCAGGTGCGGTTTCAAGCACCTCCTTCAAATCGTCCACGCAGAGGGAATGTCCCTCCTTCCGCCACCAGGAGCCATCCACGTGGTCAGGATATATAATCACATCGGAGGTATAGGTCTTCCCGTCGATTTGAATCCGCCCAAACCCATAATCCTGAATCATATTGCACTCCAAGAACTGTATCGAACGAAACGCCCACGCGCCGTTAGCATCAACCTACTCGCTGACGCTGGTTTGCTCTTGTGAAACAGGCACTGGCTTCGCTTCGCCAGGGTTCTTTTCACCTACAACCCTGGCTATGCGCACGTTGTCGAAGCAATACTTGCCAGGCGGCCAGTGCGCATAGAGCATTACGCGCATCCACTTGACCGCAGGCGTGCGCCCCGTGGGATGAAACACTCTTTGGAAGTGTTCCCACTGCTTGCCTTTGGTCCTGGTTCGGCAAGCCTTATAGGCGCGATAGACCTCCCTTCTCTGCTTACCCAGCAGCGCGTAGCCCTTGACGAAGACCTTGGCAAACATGAAATCGCCTGAAGAACGTCCTTTCATGTCGAAGCTGAGCACGTAAGTGGCGCCCCTCTCCACGGAGATGTAGTCGCTGTAGAGGTGCATGCCATAGGTCCCCCCGACGGTGTTGTATTTGTGCCCACTAGTAGGCGTCTTGGTCGGCGCGGGCTTGGTGGTGGTGCCTGCCTCAAACTCCTGTCGCCAACGCTTCCATTCCTCGACATAGACATCCGTGTCGAACATAATGCACTTGCCGACGGGCGCCGGCTCAACGACCCAGAAGCTCGCCAACCCGTCCACTTTCTCCCAGTGAAGCGGCGAATTCTTACCTCTCTCGAAGTTACCATTCTTAACCAGGTTCGGCCCCAGCAGCAGCTTGTCATACTGAACCTCAGGAGGAGGTAGAGTTTCGGTGCCGGATAGAATATCCACCAGCCGTTGGGATATGAAGGGAATCTCACGCAAGCTCTGATAGGCTTCAATGCGCTCGAAAAGGAGTTCGTTTTCCTCCTTGCGCAGGTCAAGTGCTTTGGCGCGAATCTGGTGGCTGCCATCAACCGCGACGACATCGCCCCACACTGCCACCGCAGCCACTCCGGTGCGCGCCAGAAAGTTAGCCACAGTCAGGGGCTTGGTATCGAAACTGGGATGAAGCTCCGCTTGGTCAAGTAAGTCCCTGATGGAATAAGGGTCGGCCATGATGAACTTGCCCATACGGCTGGCTTTAGTTCTCAGGGATTCGGCAACTTTGGTGCCTATGATGCCCTCATCGAATTTGGAGGTAAAATCGAAGACGACAAGCGTGGGGTGCGCCTCGGCATCCTCAGCAGCGACTTTGCCCACTGAGTATGGGAACAAGCAAAGCAAGCACGCCGACAGCAGAAACAATTTTCGCATGGAGGTTTCTCTTTTCAGCAAGAACAACATGAGTTGGGCGCCACCACCGGTTTCATGCGATTAGGATTGACCAGTACCACCGGTCTCATGGCTTGCCTGTTGTGGTTGTTGATTTTCTACTTGCGGACCGGGATGCTTCGCTCTGAGAGGTAAGCCTTCACCTGCGGAATCGTAATCTCCCCGAAGTGAAAGATGGATGCTGCCAACACCCCCTGAGCTTTGCCTTCGACCACTGCTTCATAGAGATGTTCGAGTGTCCCGGCGCCACCGGAGGCAATCACCGGAACCGCGACGGCATCGGCTATGCCTCGGGTGAGGGGGATGTCGTAGCCGTTCTTGGTACCGTCGGTGGCTTTGCTAGTGGGAAGAATCTCGCCGGCGCCCAACTGCTCGGCTCGCCTGGCCCACTCGATAGCATCCTTGCCGGTCGCCGTGCGCCCGCCGTCGATATAGACCTCGTAGCCTGAGGGGAGCTTGTCGTTGCGGTCGGCATCAATGGCCACGATGATGTTCTCTCTGTCGAACCTGACCGAAGCCTGCGCAATAAGCTCAGGATTACGGAAGGCAGCAGAGCTTATGGAGACCTTGTTAGCCCCCGCTGAGAGCAAGTCCTCAATATCATCACAGGAGCTGATGCCTCCACCCACGATAAGAGGCACACTGACGGCTTCCGCCACCCGCGCCACCACCGCCATCATGGTCTTGCGTTTCTCGACGGTGGCGGTGATGTCCAGGAAGACAATCTCATCGGCACCAGCTTCGCTATAGGCGCGCGCATTTTCCACCGGGTCGCCGGCATCCACCAGGTTCACGAAATGCACCCCTTTAACGATACGCCCAGCTTTCACATCCAGACACGGAATCACGCGCACGTATTCCATTCTCAGGCTCCTAATAGTCCTGAAGACACCCCCACACCCCAGCGACCCCGCCGCCCGAGTCGAGGCAGTAAACGATTATGGTGTGACCTAAGGCAGCGGTACCGTCTCCTCAGTCTCGTAGGTGAGCACAGCGCGGACGATGCGGTGGTTCTCCTCGTCCTCGACGTAGAGCGCTTCGTCGGTCGTGGTTACGAACCTGGGAAAGATGAAGGCCAGGTCCGGCTCAGGCACCGGACTGTCCTTACCGCGGCTGTCGGCGTTGCCGTACTTGCCCACCCGCAGTATCAGGTTCCCGTTGGCATCGAGCACATTTACTGAGGCAGTCTGAACCGCAGGGAGGAAGACCCGCTCGAAGCGGTCCAGGATGCCCCCGTGACCGGGTAGCAGCTTACCGGCCTCTTTGATTCCCATGTTGCGCTTAAACAGGGACTCCACGAGATCGCCCAGCTGCCCGGAAACGGTGACCAGCAGACCGAGGAGTATCGCCTGCCCATAGCTAAGCGAAAAAGCTAAGAGCTTGACCAGGATCAGGCTGCTTATGACGGCACCTAACGCGCCGGCTATGGCGCCTTCCCAGGTCTTGCCCGGGCTGTTACGGGGGGCGAGGCGATGCTTACCCCATGCCCGGCCGACAAAGAAAGCCGAGGTATCGGAAGCGAAGGTGATCAACATAGCCATAAATACCCAGAATTTTCCTGCCTCGATGCCCCTTAAGGCTATCAGATAGCTGAGCAACCAGCCGACGTAGAGTATGCCGGCCATGGTCCATGCCCACCTGGCAAAAGCCTCTTTCCGCTGCGGGAGCCGCAGCAGCCAGATTAGAGATAGCAGCAGCAGTGAGGTGAGAAGTATTTGGGTGGTGACTCCATACGTATAATACGGGAAATGGGGGCTCAGAATAAAAAGCAGTGTGCCGATTATTCCGAAAACCATGAGAGGCGGTACCTGTTTGCTGGCAACTATTTTGT
>SDBU01000128.1_pt1 | contig 101500 bp, 102 predicted proteins | sample 2277071 | NCBI WGS metagenome assembly SDBU01 (sample SAMN10397929, study PRJNA504765) | marine sediment metagenome | isolation source: marine sediment core GS08_GC12, 126 cmbsf | place: Arctic Ocean: Gakkel Ridge, Loki's castle | collected 2008
GGTCGTGACCCAGTACGACATGGACGTTCTCGCAGACATCGGTCTATTAAAAGTGGACTTCCTGGGGCTGACGGCGCTGACGGTGGTGGACCGCACCTTGAAGATGATTGCCGATAACACCGGTGAGCATCCCGACCTTTCCCAGGCGGACCGGGGTGACCCCAAGACCTACGAGATGCTCTCCCGGGGCGACTCTACGGGCGTCTTTCAGATGGAGTCGGCGGGTTATCGCAGTCTCTTGCAGCGCATGAAGCCCGATAAGTTTGAGGACCTGATGGCGCTGGTGGCGCTCTATCGCCCGGGGCCGTTGGGCGGAGGCATGGTGGAAAGCTACGTCGCCCGGAAGCACGGCGAGGAAGAAATCACCTACGAGCATCCCAAACTGAAAGAGGTCCTGGAGGAAACCTATGGCGTCATGGTCTATCAGGACCAGGTGATGCTCATCGTCAACGAGCTTTCAGACATTCCCATGCACGAAGCCTACAGCCTCATCAAAGCCATCAGCAAGAAGGACCATGAGTACATCACGGCCAAGCGTGAGGATTTCATCAAGGGCACCGTTAAGCATGGCATCAAGAAGCCCGTTGCCGAGCACATCTTTGACCTCATCTCCTACTTCGGTGGCTACGGATTTAACAAGGCTCATGCCACCAGCTATGCTGACCTGGCGTTTCAGACGGCTTATCTCAAAGCCCACCACCCTGTCCAGTTCATTGCCACCTACATGACTTACGAATCGGGCAACGCCGACAAGATTGCCACCTACCTGGAGGAGTGCAGGAAGCTCGACATCCGCGTGCTCCCTCCCGATGTCAATGAGAGCAGCGCCCACTTCACCGTGGTGGACGGGGCCATCCGCTTCGGGTTGACCGCCATCAAGAACGTGGGGGCGCGAGCGGTAGAAGCCATCGTAAAGGTGAGGGGCGAGAATGGTCGCTTCCGGTCGCTCTACGATTTCTGCGAGCGGGTGGACCCGAGGGCAGCCAGCAAAGGGGTGCTGGAATCGCTCATCAAGTGTGGCGCTATGGACAGCCTGGGTGCCAGGCGCTCACAGATGTTGGCAGTGCTGGAAGCAGCCGTCCGCGCCGGCGCCCAGGTTCAGGAGGATAAGCGGCAGGGACAAATGAGCTTCTTCCAGACCGCAGACCAGGATATGGCGGGCCTCGCTCAAGACATGCTCCCGGACCTGCCGGAATGGCCGGAATCCCAGAAGCTCACCTACGAGAAGGAGCTCCTGGGTGTCTATCTCTCCAGCCATCCGCTGGCCGAGCACGAAGCCGCCCTCAAGAGCCTGTCCAGCACCAACACCCGGATGCTGAATGAACTGGAAAACAATGTGCCGGTAACACTGGGAGGCAGGGTCACAGGCCTTCGCATCTTACGCGCCAAGAACGGCCGCCAGAAAGGTGAGGAGATGGCCGTCATCACCCTGGAGGATATGGAGGGAAGCTGCTCTGCCATCCTTTTCCCCGTGCAGTTCAAGAAGTTCAGGTCCCTGATGCGCGACGATGCTATGGTGCTGGTGACAGGACGATTGGACACTTCCCGCGAGCAGCCTCAGATTAAGGTGCGCAATGTCAAACCGTTGGCTGACGCCGCCCGCAAATCCGCCGGCAGAGTGACCATCCATCTCAGCGCCGACATTACCGATGAAGAGCTGCTGCTTCGCCTGCGCAACATCCTCGCCAGGTACTCCGGACGGACTCCTGTCTATCTGGAAATCAACGAAGGCAACGGCCACCAGGCGGTGGTCAAGGTCGGCAAGAAGTACCAGGTGCACTACTCGCCCGAGTTCGCCGCCGACGTGACCAAACTTCTGGGCTACGAAAACCTCACCCTCGAACCTGCCGAGGCCGCGACTCCGATTTAGACCTGCGCGCGCCTCCAAGACCCCCCCAGCAGCAAGTGTGCATACAACCATGTGGCGCCAACAGCCTACAGAGAATCACAAGAAAATCATGTTTTCGTGAACTGGGGGCCTGCTACGGCGTCTAATACTGTAAAAGCGGAGGGAAGTTTCAGCGAATTGGGGGGTTAAGTCATGACAAGGCTATACAAGAGGCGGTTCGACCATGCTCACCGTGGGTTGACGTGGCTGGCAATGGTCGCCCTGGCTATAGTCGTATTGGGTGTTGCATCCGTCCGGGCAGTAACACTGACGTCTGATGAGGAAGCTCCGACGAAACGGATTGTTCCACCTCCGCCACGGCCCATTCCGCCACCCCCACTGCCCAATCCCGTCAGCCGACTCATCAGCCGAATAGACGTGCTTGCGCCCCACTATTACAGGGGGCTGACCGTCTTCCCGCTCAGGTTGCGTGTAGTCGAAGACCACACGAATTATGTCACCCTCGACGAGGCGCTCAGGCGCAGATGGCTGGAGCTGGTCGAGAAGCGCACCGCGGTAGTGCCTGAAATCTTTGCCTCCAATATCAGCAGGAGGCCCATATTCCTGATGGCCGGCGAAATCCTTGCCGGCGGCAAACAGAATCGCACCCTGAGATACGATACGCTCCTGCTTCCGGGCGCCAGTTACGTCCCGGTACCCGTCTATTGTGTGGAACAGCGGCGCTGGACGGGAAAGAGCAAGCTTTTCCGCAGCCAGAGCGCCCTTGCTGGACAGGCGATGAGACAGCGCATAGCCAGCGGTGAGGGACAGGCCCAAATCTGGGAGCAGGCAGCAGCGGATGCCAAAGCCAACGAAGTCACCTCCGAATCAGGTGACCTGCAAGCCGTTTACAACAACCGCAAGGTGCAGCGGCGCATACAAGACTACACATCCGAGTTCAAGAGGAGGCTTCCTGGGGGTATCGTGGGACTGGTGCTGGTGGAGCGTTCACGTGTTGTCGCCTGTGACATCTTTTGCAATCCCGCCCTCTTCGGGAAATTGCGGGATAAGATTCTGGCCAGCTACGTCTGGCATCCCATAAGGGATACCGCGATGCCTAAACGACCTGAGAGAGACAACGTCAGGCGCTTCCTGCAGCGCGCAGCCCGTGCCTACCTTCAGAGAGAACTATCGCCCGGCGGCGAGCGCATCCACTTGAGCGGCGCCGGGGTCATGGGAAATGGACTTATTTACGAAGAGAGCGTAACTCACGTTTCCCTTTTCCCGGGCTACGTTATAATGCCCATACCCAGACCCCTCATCAGACCCGAGATTGATAGAGACCGGTAACGCAAGACGAACCTGAAGGAAAGGAGGAGTTGAAGATGAAGAAAGTCGTGTTTGTGTGTTTGGCAGTGCTTCTGGTTCCGGCGCTGGCGCAGGCGGCAGGGATGCTGGTGCCCACGGATGAGCAGGTACCGCCGCTGGAGATAAAGTACCAGCGGGTGGACGTGGAGATTAAAGACCAGGTGGCCATCACCAAGGTGGAGCAGGTCTTCACCAACCACACCAGCCGCGTGCTGGAAGCCACCTACATCTTTCCCCTACCTCCCGATGCGGCCATCACCGAGTTTGCCATGTATATCCAGGGCAAGCGGGTAACGGGCGAGCTACTGGACAAACAGAAGGCCCGTAAGATTTACGAGGATATCGTCAGGCGCATGCGTGACCCGGGACTTTTGGAATACCTGGACCACAACCTCTTCAAGGTGCGGGTCTTCCCCATTGCAGCGCAAAGTGACCAGAAGCTGGAAATCGAGTACTCCCAGGTGCTGAAGCGGGATGCGGGTATGCACGCGTACGTCTATCCCCTCAAGACCCCCGGCAAGGCGGCCAGGACCGGCGAGGATTTCACAGTAACGGTTGCCATCCACAGCAAGGAGCCCATCAAGAACGTCTATTCGCCCACTCACCAGGACTTGATGGGCATCAGTCGCAAGGGCGACCACGAGGTGGTCATCGGTTTCGAGAAGGACCGCGCCGTCCTGGACAAGGATTTCATCCTCTACTACACCGTGAGCGAAAAGGCGTTCGGGCTGAACTTCTTGACCCAGCGGCATGAGGGGGAGGACGGCTACTTCATGCTCATGATTACGCCTCAAACCGAGTTCAAGGAGGCTGAAGTTTTGCCTCGCAACATCTGCTTCGTGATGGATACTTCAGGGTCGATGTCGGGGGAAAAGATTGAGCAAGCTCGCGGGGCACTGCGCTATTGCATCAACAACTTAAGGGAGAAGGACAACTTCAACATCGTGCGCTTCTCTACCGACGTGGAAGCACTTTCGGAAACCCTGGTGCCTGCCAACCGGAAGAACCTGACCAGCGCCCGCAACTTCATTGATAGGATGCAGGCGCGGGGAGGTACCGACATTGACAGCGCTCTACTCGAAGCTCTGAAGATGAAGGCAGCCAAAGGTGACGGTGGGAGCACCTACACCGTCGTCTTCCTGACGGATGGCCTGCCCACCGTAGGCCAGAGAGACATCAACATCATTCTGGACAACGTATCACAGGCAAATAAGTCCAGGAAAGCGCGCGTCTTCGTATTCGGCGTGGGCCACGACGTGAACACCAAACTCCTGGACCGCATTGCCGAGGACAGCCGCGCGACACGGGAATACGTGGCTCCCAACGAGGATATCGAAGTGAAGGTGGGGCTTTTCTTCAACAAGCTCTCCAAGCCCGTGCTTTCCAACATCAAGCTGACGGTCGATAGGGTCAAGATTAAGGACTTCTATCCCAAAGACCTGCCTGACCTCTTTGCAGGCAGTCAGTTCTCGCTCTTCGGCCGCTATGAGAAGGACGGGCACGTGGCCATCACCCTCTCCGGTGACGCCCGGGGAAAGAGCCGGGAATATGTCTTCGAAGCAAGCTTCCCGGGGGAAGAGTCCTCGCACCCATTTGTGGAAAGGCTCTGGGCCACCCGCAAGGTGGGCTACCTGCTCGACGAAATCAGGCTGCATGGCGAGAACCAGGAGCTCAAGGACGAGGTGGTGCGCTTGAGCAAGGTCTATGGCATCGTCACGCCTTACACCTCCTATCTGGTGCTGGAGGATGCGGACATGGAGCGTCTTGGACTTCGTGCCAGGCCAGAAGGGGCAGCATTGCGACAGGCGTGGTTCGGCCGAGGACGACCAACGGGCACTGCCGGTGCGCCAGGACCTGCCGACCGAGAGATGCGCAGCTTCGACAGGAGTAGGGCCGATCAATATGCGCGGGAGGCTGAAAAATCGGCGCACCTCGAAGAGCAAGGAGAAAGAGCTGCCGAGGCACTCAAGCCGGAGGTTGGTGGCGCTGCGGTAGCTATCAGCAAGGACATCAGCACGTTGCGCAAAGGCCTTGCTGAGCAACCCGAGGTGCTTCGCATCCGGCAGGTCGCAGGCAAGAACTTCGAGTATGTGCTGGGTTTCTGGGTGGACGGCGACTTCAAGAAGGAGATGAAGACCATCGAGGTCAAGTATCTGAGCGATGCCTACTTCGAGCTCATCAAGAGAGAACCCAGGCTCAAGAAGGTCTTTGCTCTGGGTGAGAACGTAGTGGTGGTGATGGGTAAGAAAGCCATCGTGATTCAGGCAGAGGGAAAGGAGAAGCTTACCAAGTCGGAATTCAAGGAACTGCTCGGCAAGTAACGCATTTCTGGCCCGGATTGATGGAGGGTTGGGAAAGTGGGCTCGTGCTCATTCTCCCAGCCCTCTGCTCTATAAGTACCTGTCCAGGAGGGAGCGGCTGCGCGCATCGAGGGCGGACATGTCCTCAATCTGGTAGTAGTTCTCGTGCACGTCGGTGATAATCAGCCGACCACGAGGAAGAAAGCGGTAACTATCCTCACCCCTGAGCTCGATGATCCTGGGCCCCTTATCGGTCTCCACCTCCCAGATAGCCACCCCGAACTCCGTCTTGATACTGAGGATGCGCGTGATGCGGGGAATGAAATAGAGCCTTTCCATCTCCTCCATCAGGAGTTCCCGCACCGATTCGGGCAGCTCCTCCAGGTCCCTGATGATGCCTATCTCCTCGTTGTTCTCATCGCGGACGGAAAGGAATCTCCCCACGTCAGTCAAGGGAAAGCCCTTCACCACCCGCACGTTGTCATATTCGCGGTCGGGATGAATCTTGAGCTTGAGCCTGCCCAGGTCATCCTTGCAGAACTCGATAGCTTCCGGTTCAAGGAAATTGACGTTTTTTAAGAATTCATCCAGACCCAAAGTGCCTCCCCTTCTAATCAGTCAACCTATCCGCAACACGTTCTTAGTTGTAGGGGCAGGGCTTGTCCCTGCCCGCTGCCCCTTGAGTCCGGGGGGCAGGAAGCGGCAAGGGTCAGCCGACTCCGCCATAGTGCCATAGTGCCTACTTCGCCGAAGTAGCTTCGCCTACGAAGGCTGAAAGCCTTGGCTACGACGGCCGGAAGCCCTTGCCCTACGGGGGTTAAGCTCCCGCAAGCACCCAAGTTATCACAGGGCGCGGACCTTGGAGATCTCCGCCTGCAGTTCACAGAGATGATGATAGAGCCCCCGGAGCGCAAGCAGCTCGTCGTGGGTGCCCTGCTCGACGATTTTGCCTTTGTCCAACACGATGATGCGGTCAGCAATCTGCAAGGTGCTCAAGCGGTGAGCGATAGCAAAGGTGGTGCGGCTGGAGACTAACCATCCGATGGCTTCCTGAATCTGCTTTTCCGTTTCGGTGTCCACTGAAGCCGTCGCCTCATCCAGGATGAGGATAGCCGGATTGGTCAATATAGCTCGAGCAATGGAGACGCGCTGCTTCTGTCCCGAAGAGAGCCTCACACCTCTCTCCCCGACCTGGGTGTCGTAGCCTTCGGGAAAACCCACAATGAAATCGTGTGCGTTGGCTGCCTTGGCCGCTGCCATCACCTCCTCCGGCGAGGCCTGGGGCTTGGCGTAAGCGATGTTGTGATGGACACTTCCGTGGAAGAGGTAAGGCTCCTGCAGCACCATCCCGATGGAGTTTCTAAGGGCTTGCAATTTAATCCTGCGCACGTCCACATCGTCAATCAGTACCGCGCCTTCCTTGACCTCATAAAAGCGGCTGATGAGGTTAACCAGCGTGGTCTTGCCCACCCCGCTTCTACCCACAATGCCTATCATCTCTCCCGGGTGAATCACCAGGTTAATGTCGTTTAACACCGGTCGGCCGCCGTCGTAACTGAAGCTGACGTTCTTAAATTCCACCTTGCCCCGGAGCTTTGCAGGGGCGAGTGCATCGGGGGCATCGCTAATCTCAGGGTCGGTATCCAGCACCTCGAACACCCGCTCCGCAGAGGTGGTGGCATGTTGGATGCGGTGGTTCAGGTCGCTGAAGCGTTGAATGGGTTGGTAAAAGCGCCAGAGGAACCCGATAAACATGACCAGCATCCCCGGCCCCTCCTCGGAGCCGGCAAGACTGGGGTTAATGACCTTCAAGCCACCATACCACCAGATGAGCACCACACCCAGCGAGGACACGAAGGTCAGGGCGGGGAAAAACCGCGCGCGCAGAGAGATGGTTCGCATGGTATCCTGCATGAAGGCCTGCGCCCGACTGGCAAACCTGTTCTTCTCCCGCCCTTCCTGAGCAAAGGCCTTCACCACCTGTACCCCACCGATAGCATCCGCCAGCACCGCATTGACCGATGACATCCGCCGCCAAACCTTGCGATAAACCTTGCGTATGATGCGGCCGAAAAGCCAGGTCCCAAAAGCCACGATAGGCACCGGGGCCAGACTGAGGATGGTCAGCCGCCAATCCTGGGAAAACAGGATGAAGGCAATCATGATGACCTCCAGTATATCACCGACCACCTGTCTGACGGTGTTCACCACGAACTCCTGCAAGCGACCGGTATCGGTAATGACCCGGGTCATCACGCGGCCGGTCTGGTTCCGGTCATAATAACTTAAGGATAGCGCCTGCAAGTGGTTGAAGATGGAGGTGCGCATGTCGTAGATAATCTTCTGCCCCACCATACCGTTGACATAGTAACCCACACTTCTGAACAGCGCCGACAGCCCATACGCACTCAGGATAATAAGAACAAACCACGCCAACAAACCCATATTCCGGTTCGGTAGCACATCATCGACCAGGGGCTTCGTCAGTCGGATCGGAATCAGTGACAGGCTTCTGACCAGCAGGGTGAAAACAAGCCCCAGGACAATAAGCCTCCAATAGGGCTTGGCATAGCCGAAGAGGCGCTTCAGCACCTTTCGCCTTTCCACACATGCCATACACACCCCGTGCGAACGAGCCAGCGCCCGCCCACACTTGGGGCAGAAGTACCGTTTGCTTCTGCCCTGTCTCTCAGCCGCCTCTTCCTCGACGGCGCTGTCAAGCTGGACCCGCTCCCCGTGCTCACGTTCAATCATCCTGGCGAGCGCCTTCTGCACCTCTTTGAAGCGCAGGGCCAGTGAACCGGAGAAGCGCGCCACATCGATGACCCGATTGTCCGTCCCCACTTCCAGCACCCCGTTGCCTACGAACCTTCGCATGTTGATGCTGGCTATATCTCTAAGAGGTATGTCGCTCAGAATGAAACCGTCGGCATGATTACTATCCAGGGTGAGCAGGCGCTCGTTGGTTGCCACCACGTAGGAAGTGCCGTAAGTGCCCTCGAGGCGCATGTCACTCTCGGCAGCGATTGTAACGGACTCGCCGGGTGCCAGATACGAATCGAGCTTCGCCTTGATGTCTTTCGGAAGACCGTCGTCTAAACCGAAGCACCTCATCCCCAACTGCTCCCGCTTACCAGAAGCTGAATAAGCCTCTGTGTTGAAATCCTTAGTCTATGCCATTCTTAAGGATTTTACCACCCTTTATATCCTGAGTCAAGGGAGGAGGCGTGAGATGGGCAAGCAACAGGAACTGGTCGAGGCGATAGCCCACTATCTGTTCTGGCAAGACTCGGGAAGTAGTCCAGACTATGAGCTTGCGAAAGCCACATGGAAGAAATTGCAGCCAATGTATCTCCACCGCGCTGTGGAGATACTCAACATCGTCGAGCATCATCGGCAGGAGGAGGCGAAATGAATGCCGCCATGCGCGGGATTTCATAGCTGAATAGGCGAAGAAGATATTCCCCTTCTTCTCTTCACATGATACCGTCAATGCTGCCACCGAATTGGCCGACGCCCTTGCCCCCTAGCCATTAGCGAGTAAAGTGCACTTCGTCTATTTCATATGCTATCTGCCCTGGGCTGCCCCCCGAGACAGAGAACCAGACCTCCTCAATCCTTTCCTCACCTGGCAATGTGCCCCCAGGACGATACATAAACATAACCATGTTCTTGATACCATCAAGTCGGGATTGGGAATTGTAGATATGGAACCTGCCAGATATCCACTCTATCGCCCGCCCCGACTCATTAGTGCAGCGGATGCGCAACTTGAAATAACCCGGCTTACCCGCAATGCACTTAATTGCCTCTAATCTGATAGCCTTTCCATCGCGGCGATTGGCGGGTGTTGTATTTACCAAGACGGGAGTATATTGCTGGATTATATAGCTCCACGAATCTTTGTGGCTGCCCAGCAGTCCGGGAATTACGATGCTGCCCAAGACCATACAGGCAGCGGAGAGGGCAACAAGTATGCCAAGGCCGATACCAACTCCCCAGCGAAATGGACTATAGCGCCGCTTCTGCATTGCCGCTTCTTCTGCTGGTGTTGCTGGCGGTTTGATAAGGGCTTTTTGTATTCTTGCTGATACTGAGTCGGGCTTAACTCTGTCTCCCCCGCCCTTAATGGGAGTTACGAGGAAGGGGGCGGGGGACTCGGCCTTATTCGATATATTCGACCGCACCCCACCCGGCGTCAGGATTTGATTCCAGCCACACCACTTGCAGAAGTTATCCCGGGCAAGTATCAGGTGCCCGCAGTCCTTGCAGCGCTCAATCTTCTCCTACGAGCAAATGCTGCAAAAGGCCGTATCGCCCATTGCGGTGACCCGGCCAGTGGCAATGTCCTCTTCGGTGATAGGCTGTTGACAAACAGCACAGCGAGTATCTGCTTTCATTGCTTCTCCTTCTTGTAAGGCTGGGGCAGAGACACGGTCTATGTCAACCGCCCACACTATTGGTTATTCATGCAGCACCCCAGCCTATTCTTCTCTTGACAGGAGACGATAGATATTGTAAGTAGATTATGAAAAGGGTTTTACCACCCTCAGAGCCCTTTTGCACCCAAATTTCCCATCCTCTGCCAGGAGGAGGCACATCCACCTACTCAATCCGCGCCATTTCCGCCAATCCTCACACAGCCCGGGCCACCGACTTCCCCTTCAAGCACAATCTCTGTCGGCAAGAAATGCTTGATGGTGTAGGCATTCGTGAGCAGGTGCTGGGTAATGCGACAGGTGGTATAAGCGCTGGCAGATGATGCCCATGCCAGAGGCAGCAGGAGTTGGTCCGCCAGATGCTCGTCCAAGGCAGCCCGGCTTTGCAAGAAGAGCTTGAGGTCTTGACAAGCTTCATCCGCAACTTGCTCAGCCCTCTTACCGATGGCGCCCAGGCCGAAGTAGGCGACTTGAGAATGTTCAAAATGGGCCGCCAGGTAGAGCATGGTTCCCTTGCCCACTGAGGGAAGTTCCGCTGCTTCGATATCGGCTGTCAATCCCAATTCTTTCAGTTTGATTTCGGCTCGGCGCTTCTGTCTCCCAGCGACACTCAAGGGAAGATTGGACACCACCGATAGCCCCGATATGCTTTCGAGCTTGCCGCGTTGGACGAGGTTCAAGCCAATTAATTCAGAGGCAGGACGAATGTCAGCACGAAGCTCACCACCACCCCTGGGATAGTAGCCGGCACGTGCCAACTCCAGGCTGCACTTGAAGCCGATACGTCTCATCAGTTCGAGCCAGGGCATTTCCAGATAGTGGTAGCACGGGCTCCAGGGGACGTGCGTACCACCCACCAGCGAAAGCGTCGAAGTCTTGCCCGCCAGGCTCAAGGGCAGCAAGAGCGTCTGGAACAGCAGCGCCACAGAGCCGGCTGTACCGATGTCAAACTTGTACTCTCCGGGGATGATAGTTCCCGGGGCAAAGGCAAGCTCCCTGGAACCCGGCGCCGCACCTTCCACCCGGGCAGTGCTTATGCGCGCACAGGCCTCCACGGCCTGGAGGTGTTGGGGCCGCAGCCCGGGTCTGGGTCGGTTGGCGCGGATATTCGTGATACGAAATGCCTGGCCTGTAATGAGAGAAAGCGACAGCGCCGTGCGCAGGATTTGTCCCCCGCCCTCCCCGAAAGCACCATCGATTTCGAGCATGTGACCACCGCCGTCAAACTTATTGTAAATGAGCTGCTTCCGCCTGCGTCTATAATAGCGTAAAGCAATCAACAATCAAAGCGCTCCACTTGTCCCTTGTGAAGTCCAGCCCAAACCATTAACATAGAGAACAGGTTGGCAAGGTCAAGAAAGAGGAACAAACATGTACGTGAAACCTTCATGTTTCCTGATAGTGTTCCTGCTAAGTTCAGTTGCTTTCGCAGAGGAGCCTTCATCCTTGCCCAAATCCGAACCCAAGATGAGCAAGGAACTTGACGAGTTCCTCGTCAAGATGGAAAAGCAGGCCCAGACCATCAAATCTGTGAGCTGCGATTTCACCCTCACCCGCTACTCCGGGCTCTTTGAGGAAAAGACGGTCAAGAAGGGCAAGCTTTATTACAAGAAGCCTGAACGGGTGCACATCGATTTCGAAAAGCCTGACGTGCGCCAACTCTTCATCAGCAAAGACCGCTGGTGGGACTATCGTCCTGAAGCCAAGTTCGTGCGCACCGGACGACGAGACAAGACCAGCGATGCCGACATATTGGCCCTGGATTTGTGGAAGTCGCCGGAGAAGCTGAGGAAGAACTTCCGCATCAAGTTGTTGCCAACGGAAAAGATAGACAAGGAGCTCTGTCACGTCCTGGAGGTGGCCCCTAAAGACAAGAAGGCCAAAGTCGAGTACACCAGAGCCCTTTTCTGGGTGCAGGACAAGCTCTTAATTCCGCTGAAACTCAAGTGCTTCGAGCCTTCCGGGGATTACAACATTTACGAGTTCAAGAAGCTCAAGCTCAATCCGCGCCTCAGCGACCGGATGTTCGCATTCAAACCGGACAGGGACGTCATCATTGAGGACGTGGATGCCTCACCTCGGGAGATGCCGCCGCCAGTTCCTTGAGCGCCCGCACAATCTCCTCTGCGGCGCGCGCTACCACGGGCGATAGACCTTCCCCCAGAGCACGGGAAGCTGGCTCCACTGCCAGCACCAGACACCCTATCTCCCGTTGCCAGTTGATGAATCTCAAGAAGCCTGTCGGCGACATGTTGTGGGTGGAAATGCCTGCCTCCGAAAGGTCGTCGGTACTGAGCAATCTGATGGTGCCCGGTGCGGCGTGCAGCTCGGCAGCATCGACCATCAGGATGGTGTCAGGCTTGGCCTCGAGTATGGGGCCGACAAAGTTCTCGGGTGTTGCCTCACAACAGATAACGGTGAAAGAAATCTTCCCTACGAGCCTCTGAGCCACGTGCGCGCCTACCCCGTCGTCACCCCGAAGTGGGTTGCCTACTCCCAGGACGAGCACCTTGCCCTTGAGCTTCTTTCCTAATTCTTCTCGCCAATTACGGAGGGCACTCTTTCCTGGCAGGCTCATCAGTCTTTGTCTCTCGCACACAAGATGACGGAAAACGTGATAGGGACTGGACAATTCGCGACCATACTGTATCATAATAGGCAAAGGACGCAAGACTGCAAACTGCCCTCAAGATGGGAAACGGAGGACTGCAGTGAGGCTGGAGATACTGCTCAATGGCGCCGGAGGTGTCTATACCACGCGCCCCATGTCCTGTGAGATTGTGCCTGGGGAGGACATCTATGTCTTTACCCGCAATGGGAAGAGAATCAAGCTGGATGTCGAGAACATCACCGCGGACAGGAACTACCGGATGCTGGTGAAGCTCGACAAGGGAGATGAGATTGTGCGGGTCAGCAGCATTGCCAGCTTTGAAACCCACCAGTCCGGCTAGCCCCACAGCTCCCGAAGCACCATTTCCCGACGACACTCAGGACAGAGGATGCGCATCACGTCCGCGCGCCCGGGCGGGACGTCCGTCCTCTTCGACTCGTGGCGGGCAATGTAGAACTCCGGCTCACTGACCATAATCAGCGCCGGGTTGGTGTACTTCTTGGCCTCCAGCTTGTCGGCAATCCATTTAAGGTGGTCCAGCGCCCCCACCACCTGGCCACAGACCTCACACAGCACCAGCTCCTTCTCCACGGTGCTCGTGACTGCCTTGCGGTCGAAGGTGGCCAGGTCATACTTATTGGACTGCACCACGCCTTTCTTGGTAGGACAGTAAAGCTCACACTGCCCACAGAAGATGCACTCGTCGTAATAGAGGGTGAAGCTCCGCAGGGGAGGGTCAGCTTTCAGGTCGTCCTGGACATGTATCGCATTGGCAGGACAGACCTGCGCGCAGGCGGTGCAGCCCAGGCAGTCCTCCTCGTGGAACTCCGGCGCCCCCCGGAACTGCGCTATGGCCGGCGCCTCTTTAGCCGGGAAATCCGTATTGGTGTAGGGGCCCTTGAAGACCGCCTTGAGGGCTTCCTTCAGTTCCCGAAGCTTGGGTTTGCGCATGGTTCCTTACCGCTTCTTTCCATACCAGCACAGGGACTTACTTGTCGCCCTCGGGTGCCTCCTTCTCGGAACGCCTGGTCAAATACTTGTCCACCACACTGCCTTCCCACAGCCTCACGCCCGAGATGTGCGCACCTCGAGCAACCGCGTGCGCACCGGTGGGCATGGTAATCAGGATGAAGGCCGCACAGACCAGCGCCTTTACACCCAGGGCATTGAAGCCCACGTGCATGAACACCCCCAGCAGAATCAGGCAGGTGCCCAGCGTCACGCACTTGGTGGAGGCCTGCACCCGATTATAAACGTCGGGCAGCCTTACCAACCCGATGCAGCCGAAAAGGTCGAAGGCTAACCCCACGAAGATGACGAGGTAAACGAGCGTATCACTCATCAAACGCCTTTCCTTCCAGATACTTGGCCAGCGCAATGGTACCTATGAAACTCAAGAGCGCCCAGGCCAGGGCCACGTTCATGAAGAAATCCCGCTCGATATAAAGCGCATAAATACAGCAGAAGCCCACAATCAAGGTGCCCAGAATATCAATAGCCACCGTCCGGTCGGGCGCCGTGGGGCCAGCCCCGATGCGGTACAGGCACATCGCCGAACAAATCAACAGCACCAGCAGCGCCACGCCCAGAGCTGTCATTCGAAAATCCTCCTCAGTATCCTCTCGAACCGCTCGATGATGATGGTCGCCTGCTCTTCCGGGTCATCCGTGGTAATGTTAATCCAGTGCACGTAGAAGTCATCCCCCTCGATGTCAATGGTTAAGGTGCCGGGTGTGAGCGTGATAGAATTAGCCAACGTGACCTTGGCCGCCTCGCTCTTGAGCGTCGTCTTGACCTTGATTATGCCCGGCCTTATGGGCATATCCGGATGCAGCACACGGTAGGCAACGTCCAGATTGGCCTTCACACAATAATACAGGAAATAAGGCACGTAGAGCACCGCCCACAGCCAGCGCTTAGGCTGGAAGAGCTTCTTTTCAACCCTATAGAGCCTGCTCAAAAGAGCCGTCACCAGGCCGGAAAGCAGCACCCCTGCCAGCACCTCTTGTGGGTTCAAGCTCCAGGTCAAAAGCAGCCAGATAACCAAGGTGGTCAGGAAGAATACAATACAGCTTGCCACTTAAGACTCCACTCCCACTCGATTTCAACCAGGGCTGGCCCCGAGCCCTTGGAAACTCTACCTTAGAACCATCTGGGCATATTGCAGCCCTCGCATCATAACCTCAACTCCCGGCCGGAAGAACCCGGACTGAAGCGCTGGCAGCACCAGCCATATCAGAGAGCAAAATACCGCCAGCGCAATCATGGGCAAGCACATCAGCACCGGAACCTCTTTCAGGTTCCGAAGGCGCGCCGGCAGCTTCCCGTGCAGCACGTAACGCTGCACCTTGATGTAAGCAAGCAAAGTCATGAAAGCTACCAAAACGGCAGTCGCCCCCAGCAAATAATGTCCAGCTCTCATCACCGCCAGGATAATGAACAACTTGCTCCAGAAGCCGCTGAAGGGAGGCACGCCTGAGATGGACAGCGCCGCTATGCGACAGCAGCCACCGGTCACGGGCATCTTCTCACCCAGGCCCCCCATCTCCCGCAGTTGGCGCGTGCCGGTGCCATATTCAATAGCTCCGGAACACAGGAAAAGCAGTGACTTAAAGATAGCGTGATTGAAAAGATGGAACAGGCCACCGAAGATGGCCAGGCTGGCTATATCCGGCGCCCCCTTCTGTGCCATCTCCGCGCCCACCCCCAAGGCCAGCACTACGTAGCCCAGTTGGCTGATGCTTGAGTAGGCCAAGAGCCTTTTGAGGTCCCACTGCCCAATCATCAGCAGGGCTCCCACCACCATGGAGACCACCCCCAATGCCATCAGCACGTGCGCCACGTAGCCCATTTCAGGCACGGGCTCCGGTTGCAGGGACATGCTGACACCCAGCACGCTGAACAGGACCCTGCAGAGCGCATAGATACCCAGCGCCTTGATAACCACCCCGGAAAGCATGGCAGAGACGGGCGCCGGTGCCGACGGGTGCGCATCAGGAAGCCAGGCATGGAAAGGCATCATCGCTGCTTTAAGCCCGAAGCCCATGAGGAAAAATGCAGTCGCTAATAATGCCGCCCGACTGAGATGGCCAGTTCTTGCGACCTGCGCCGCCAGCGCCTCACCCACCTGAGCCATGTTCAGGGTGCCGGTCAAGTTATAGAGTATCGCCACCCCGAAGAGGATAAAGGTGGAAGCCAGGCTCCCCAGAATGAGGTATTTGAAGGAGGCTTCCAGTTCCTCACTTTCACAGCCGAACGCCACCAGCGCATAGGAAGCAATGGCGGAGACCTCCAGGAACACATAGAGATTAAACAGGTCCCCGCTTAAGACCACCCCGTTCATGCCCGCCACCATAATTAGGAAGAGGGAATAATAGAGGGGCTTAGAGGTGTACCTCTTCATGTACTCAACCGAGAAGAGGATGGCCAGGAAGCTGACCAGATTGATAATAATCAAGAGTATCTTAGTGAGCCCGTCGGCCACCAGCGCAATGCCTATGATGCTCTGCGGCGACCACTTGCCTATCCAGTACACGCCTTCGCCGGCCACCAGCAGCAGCAGGGACAGTATCAGCAGAGCCAAAGTGCCCAGCGTGGCCAGGAGGTCACCAAGCCAGTTCCAATCCCGCTTGGCCTTTTCCAGCAAGGGCAGGATGAATCCTATCCCCAGAGGTAAAGCCACAAACAAAGGCAGGAGACCCGTCACCACTTAACCCTTCAGTCGTCTGATTTCGGAGATATCAAAGGTGCCATACTTCTCATAGAGCCTAACCGCTATCGCCACCATCAGCGCCACCAGCCCCAGACCGATGACGATGGAGGTGACAATCAGTGCCTGGGGTAAGGGGTCCACGGCGCCCTGGGCAAACTGCGTCGGGTCCATGTCCGCCGTTTGAATGGGCGGAATCCCCCGCTGGCGATAACCCACCAGAATCAGGAACAGGTTCACTGCATACTCGGTGCAGATAACCCCGATGATAATCTTGATGATGTTCTTCTTCACCACGATGGCATAGACGCCCACTACCAAGAGCACCATCGCCAGCAGATAGGGCATCATTTCGCGAGGCATGGGCTATTCCCCCTCCCCTTCTTTTCCGAAACCGACACGGAAGACCACCAGCGCCACGAACACCCCCATCAAGCAGGCGCCCACCTTTACACCGATAGCAATATTGCACCAGGGGATAATACCAGCACTGAAAAGATGGAACCAGTTCTCGGGGTTTTCGGTATCTGTCAAGTTGTAAAAGAAGCTGCCCGCCAGGTATCCCAGGAGTGCCAGCACCAAAAACGCCAGCGCTCCACACGAATCCGCCAGCGCTGAAGCGCGGCGGCTGAATATGGAGAGCGCATACTCCTTGCCAAAAGCCATGGTCAGCAGGATAAACCCACAGGCCAGAATCACACCGCCCGCAAAACCCCCGCCAGGCGTCAGGTGTCCATAGACCACGATGTAGGCGCCGAAGATGGCAGTGAAACCCACCACTAGCAGGGTCACGTGCTTAACGATGGTGGTCATCCCCTTCATGATGATTTTCTTCCCCGCTTGCGCAGCACCACGTAAGCTCCTATCACCGCCACGAAGATCACGGTGGCCTCACCCAGAGTGTCATAAGCGCGAAAGTCCAGCAGTATCCCGGTGACATAGTTGGCGGCGCCGGTCCTTTCCAGACCTTGATTCAAGTACTGCTGGGAAACCGTCATTACGGGTTCGCCGAATGCATGCAGGGTCCTCAGGCAGAAGTAGGAGGCCACCAGGAAGGCGCCGGCAAACACCAGCCCGCTGCCCACGGCAAAGGCATCCCGGTGCGTGTCGTAAGTGGTATCGTCTCTGGTGATGGTAGCCCTGATCAGAATCACCAGAGCCAGCACCTCGACCACCACCTGGACCAGCGCCAGGTCCGGCGCCCCCAGCATCAGGTAAATTACCGAGAGGAAAAATCCCACCGCGCCGATAGAGATGACGCTGGACAAAAGGTCGCGACTCTCCACCGCAATGATGGCGCCCACAATCATCAGCCCCAGCAGCACATAGATGTTCGGAAAGACATCAGGCATCGCGGTTCCACTCTTAACGACGAATAATGTAGATAATGATTAACGCCAAACCCAATATAGCCCAGCCCACATAGAGAGGCAGCACCCCGGCATGCAATCTTCGCAAGACCTGCACCACCGAATTGCCCAGCCTCCCCCAGAACCGATAGGGGTCAAAAACACCAGATTCTCCGTCGCGATAAAGCACCTTCAGCCCGGGTAGTTCTCTGATGGTCTCGTAAAACCCGGTGCCCGGAAAGCGCGTGGCTTCCGGGGGCACCCGCTCACCCGCCACAAAACTGGGGGAGGTGCGAAACTTCATCACTTTACCCAGATAGTAGATGAGCACCCCTATCCCCAATCCCAAAATAATCAATGCCGTTGCCGAGGTCCCCTGCCAGAGGCCTATCTGCACCCCCACACCGGCAGAAATTCCACCCCATAGTCCACCTACTGCCAGAGGCTGCTGCCCCAGCTCTGTCAGTGTCGGATTGAGAAAGCGTACCACAGGTATCTGGAAAAATATGCCGAAAACCACGCACAAGGCTGCCAACGTCAGCATCGGGGCCCGCATCCACCAGGAAACCTCTTTCACCTGACGGGCTTCCAGCTCACGGGGTGGCTCTCCCCAGAAGACCGAGTGCAGCACCTTGATAAAAGAAGCCAACGTCAGCGCGCTGCCAAATACCGCCGCTATCAAAAACAGTGGCGCTAAGGTGGAGCCGGTGCTGATGATGCCCTGATAGACCATCCACTTGGAGACGAAACCGTTCAAGGGCGGAATCCCCGAAATCGCCAGCGCCGCTATCACACAGGCAACATGTGTCATGGGCATCGCCTTGGCCAACCCACCCAGTTGGTCCAGCTCCGTAGTCTTGGCTTGCTTCTCAACTGCACCTGCACCCAGGAACAAAATGGACTTATAGAGAGCATTGTTGAGCATGTGGAAGAGGCCACCGGCAATGCCTATCACGGTGCCCGTGCCTATGCCCAGCACCATATAACCCACCTGGCTGACGGCATGGAAGGAGAGCAGCTTCTTCAACTCGTGCTGGATCATTGCCATCATCACTGCCGCCAGGATGGTCACCGCGCCGATGACCATGAGCACCAGCTTCAGCGCTGCATCAATCTCGAAGAACTGGAGAGAGATGCGAGCCAGGAAATAAATCCCCAGGAGCTTATCCAGAGAGGCAGGCAGATACGCCATCACCGGTGTGGGCGCATCCTTGGCAATCGAAGGAATCCAGGTGTGTAAGGGAATAGCCCCGGCCTTCGCCAGCGCGCCCACTAAGAGCAGCAAGAAGGCCACATAGCTTAAGCCCGAGGCAACCTCGATGTGGAGCTTATCCATCTCCAGGGTGCCAGTTAATAGCCAGCACAACACGATACCCAAGAGAATCGAGGCATCAGAAAGTCCCAGGATGGCAAAGCTCTTGGCGGCACCGGCGGCAGCCTGCGCCCGGCCCAGGTTCACAAGCAGGAACAACATCACCGTCACCACTTCCCAGCATACCAGGAAGAAGATCAGGTTGTTCGCCAACACCGCCCCTACAGCCCCTGCTAAGGTCCAGAGGAGAAATGCAAAGTAACGGTCCTTGCGCTCGAAATCGCGCATAAACTCCAGCGAATAGAGGCTCAAGCCCAGACCAAACAGAGCGATAAACAGATTGACGAAGGAAGTAAAGGCGGTGTTCTTCAGCGCCAGGGCAATGCTGAAGTTACCTATGAGCAGCCAGGGCGTAGCCATATCGTAACGCAGCCCTGACTGCCCCATGAGCAGGGCGGCATTGGCCAGCGTCAGCGCCGTGGCCACCACCGCAATGTGAGGCGTGTAGGCTCTAATGCGCCTGCCCAACACATAGCACAGGGCACCAGCCACTGCCGGGATTAGAAACAAAGTAAACAGCAACATCGTCATCAGTTCTTCCCTGGTTGTCTCTGATTACGCCTAAAACAGCTTCGGCTCAGATACACCCAGCTCCTTTTGCAACGCTTTAGTCTTTTCCTGTGAAAGCTTCACCAGGTCACTGAAATTCAGGTGGCACTTCTTGCCACCAGCATGGCGCACCACCAGCATACGTTCGGTGCAACTATAGCAGGGGTCAACCGCTGCCAGCGTAATGGTCACGTCGGAGATAGTTTGCCCGATGCAGGATGCCTTGAAGGACGGCACATTGACGTAACTGGGAGCTCGAATCTTGAGCCTGGCCGGGTAGTTCCCGCCGTCGGAGCGCACGTAATGGAAGGTCTCTCCGCGCGGCGCTTCCACGTGCCCCGTCGCCTCCCCCACAGGCACGTCCTTCAGCTCCGCATCCAGTGGGCCCTGAGGCATGTCCCGAACACATTGCTTGATAATTTTGATGGACTCCACAGTCTCCAGCAGCCTCACCACCGCCTTGGCAAAGACGTCACCTTCCTCCTGCGTGATGACGTCCCACTCCACCCGGTCGTAGGCAGCATAGGGATAGTCTCTACGAACATCAATGTCAACCCCTGACCCGCGCGCCGTGGGGCCGGTCACACAACAGCGAAGGGCATCCTCCTTGGTAAGCACCCCTACCCCCTTCAGACGCAGGTGCAGCACCGGGTCGTCGAGCACCGCCTTGGTCAACATCTCCACAGGCGGCGTAATCTCATCCATGGTCTGGTTGATTTCTTCTCTCAGCTCGTCGGGGACATCACGCCTGACACCACCGACCTTGGCATTCGCATAGTTGATACGACTGCCGGTGACCTTTTCCAGGATGTCCAGTACCGGCTCACGATAGCGCCAGGCCCACATGAAGACGGTATTGTAACCGATGAAATGTCCGGCCAAACCCAGCCAGAGGAGATGGCTGTGAACGCGCTCCAGCTCGTTGATGATGGTGCGACAGTAGAGGGCCCGCTCGGGCACCTGGATGCCCGCAATGTCCTCCACTGTCTGCACGTAGGCCAGCGGGTGCGACGCTGAGCATATGCCACAGACCCGCTCCACCAGGAAGGGCACCTGGTCGTAAGTCAAATGCTGGGCGAGCTCCTCGATGCCCCGGTGGTTATACGAAATCCTCACGTCAATATCCGTAACCGTCTCCCCCTCCACGGTCAGTTGGAAGAACTCCGCTTCCTCCTGTAGCGGATGATACGGCCCAATAGGTATATATGAACGGGCCTTAGGGCTCACTGCGGATAATCCTTTCTCGATATTCCTTCCGCAAAGGATAAACCCCTTCCGGCCAATCATCGGAAAGAATCAATCGCTTCAGGTTGGGATGGTTCTTGAACTTCACGCCCAAAAGGTCATGTATTTCCCGCTCAATCCACTCGGCAGCGGGAACGACGGGCGTAATCGATTCCACTTCGCAGGCAGGCTTGGCCACCAGCGCTTTAAGCGTAACCACATAGCTTTGCTGGTCAAAGCAGAAATGATAGAGCAATTCGATGGCATCTCGGGTGTCGAGGCCGGTGACGATGGCAAAGCGGGCCCGCATTTCCACGAAGAGAATGCGCGCGGCGTCAGTGACCTTTTCCGCCGGGATAAGCACATAGGCCTCTTTCTCGGTCGCCCCCGTCACCTCCAGCGCCAGTTTTCCCAGGTTCTTATTTACCTGCTTGAGTATCTCAGCCAACTGACATATACCTTTCAAACAAGGTCAATGCTTTCTCAAAGCGTTGCCAATACCCTGACCACGCCCAGGACCATGGCCTCCGGCTTGGGAGGACACCCCGGTACGTAGGCAATGATGGCATCCGGATCGACCTCCCGTATGGCTTCGTCCACCGTGCAGTCAGAGTGATAGGCGTTCTTGAATATGCCTTTGCTGCAAGCGCAGGTACCGATGCAAATCACCACACAGGGCTTAGGCGTTTGCCGATAAATCTCCTGAAGTCTGGGCCTGACCTGCCTGGTACATATGCCTGTGACCAGCAGCGCATCCGCGTGCCTGGGACTTCCCACCAGCAGAATCCCCAGCCGCTCCACATCGTAGCGCGGAGTAAGTAGCTCCAATATCTCAATGTCGCAATTATTGCAGGCGCCGGTGTTCAGGTGAAACACCCAGGGCGATTTCTTCAGGCCCCAGCGCGTGAGGTTGAATCGCTTCTGCTTGACCTTTTCAGAGGCTTCCGCCATGCTGCCTCCCTATAAGCCCGATATTGCCAACGCCACCGCAATCAATGCCAGCGGCACCAGGATGAACCAAAAGAACTTAACCACCTGGTCAATCCGCAGCCTGGGATTGGTATTGCGTAGCAAGATTATCACCACCAGCACAACCACGTATTTCAACACGCCCCACAGAATTCCCAGACCTCTCAAATGAAAGCCACCCCAGAAAACCGTGATGATAAACATGGGCAGGACGAACAATAACATTGCCTGCATGAGCTTGAAGACCGCCAGAGGGGGGCCCGAATACTCCGTAAAAGGGCCCGCGATAATCTCCGTCTCCGCCTCCGCCACGTCAAAAGGCACCAGCCCCAGCTTGGCCTGCACACAAAACAGCGCCACCACAAAAGCAATAACGCCCGATAGGCTGTAAAGCATGGGGCCGTGACTGGCCTGGTACTCGTAAATCCTGCCCAGGCTGAGCGTGTACCCGTCCACCTTCGACATCGATGTAATCAGCGCCAGTACCAGCGCCGGTTCGTAAGACAAGAGCATCTTCATTTCCCGGCTGGCACCCACGGCGCCGTAAGGATTGGCTGACACCGACCCTCCTACGATGATGGCCAGCGCCGGTAAGGCAAGCAGATAAATCACCACAATCATGTCACCCACGAAACTCACACCGGGGCGCAGATTCACCACCCAGAGGATTGCTGCCGCCAGCGTCACGCCTGCTAACCCCACCAACGGCGCCAACAGAAATAAGGTGCGCTGACCCCGCTCGGGCACGATGGTTTCTTTACCCAGGAGCTTACAGATGTCAGCAAGGGGCTGATACCAGGGCGGGCCCACCCGCCACTGCACCATAGCCGTCACCTTCCGGTCCACCCACTTTGCGCCCAGACCCAGGGTGGCGGTCAGCAGGAAGCTCCCCAAAACAGTCAGAATCATCACCCCGAAGTTCATCGTGTCAACGTCTCTTATAAGGACTACGTCCCAGTGTCCGTGCCCCCACCAACAACAGCCCTTTTTCCTCAGCCTCACTGGCTTCAATAAAATGGAGGGCTCCCGCGGTGCAGGTGGCCACACACCGGGGAAGCTGACCCTCACCTGTCTTGAGCAGGTCCTCACACAGGTCGCACTTGCCTACCTGGCACTCGCTCAGGTCCGGGCTCAGCACCCCGAACGGACACGCCCGCACACAGGTGCCACAGCCGGTGCAAAGCAGCCGTGAGCGCCGAATCACCCCCATCTCGCTCTTATACATCGCCTCATTGGGACAGGCATGCATGCAGGGCGCCTCTTCACACTGGCGGCAAATAAGCGGTATGGTCGAGGCGGAGGTGACGCCATAGTCCACGGCAGGCATATGTTTGTGCCCATAATAGCAGGCGGCGGCGCAGCTCCTGCACTCGATGCAGTAATCCAAATCCACCGCCACCCTCTTCTTCACCTGTTGCAGTTCAGTGGTCATTGCTTACAAAGATTCTTTCTGAATCTGGACTCGACCGGGCTGCACCATCAGCTCACCCGTCTTTTCATCCACCGACCAGTCGAGCAGGTCACGCACTTCGGGGAAATGGGCCGACACCAGCACACACCCGTTAGGCAATCCCTCGACAATTTCAAGAACTGCCTCCACTTCTGACCCGTCACTGACAATCTTTACACACTCTGCATCGGCAAGACCCAACGCCTCCGCCTGGCCCGGGCTGACCGCCGCCACCGGCGCTCCTATCATCTGTCTGGGCCAGGACATCTGTCCCGTCAAAGACCCTTCCGCAAAATGAATGGGGTCAGGCCTGGTCACCAGCCAGAGTCCATCACCGGCACTCTTGCGTGGCTCCAGTCGGCTGAGCATCTCTTTCAAGTCCGCTGCCACCTTTTTCCGCAGCACTCTAAGACTGGGCCTGGCAAGTTCCTTGTCCCCAATCTCCTTTGCCAGCCGAGTGAAAAGCTCCACGGTCCCGACTGCACCGGCAGGTGGATTCGCCAGTGGCGTCATCTTCCGTCTCGTCACCTCTTCATCCAGCGCCGTGCCTTCCTCCTCGAACCACATCCCCACCGGAAGCACCACATCAGCGCTTTCCGCCAACTTCGTAGGCATCGCTGCCGCCGAAGCAATGAAGCCGATTCCTTGGCGCAGCGTAGTGTACATCTCGGAAGAGAGCGCCGAGGCCAGGTCCACCCCCACTACCAGCAAGGCCTCCACTTTCCCCTGCCCGGCCAACTGCAAGAATTGCCCCACGGACTTTGCCTCCAGGCCTGCCACAATCCGATGCGCCGCCTGCGCATTTCCGTAAATAGTCAAAGGCAGAAGCCCCGCCTTCAGCCTCGTGCACAACATTCCCACCAGCGCGCCGACCACTTCGCCATACCCATTTCTGCCATCCGCAAGTGATACCACCACAGCCAAGTTGGAGGCGCTCCTGAGCACCTGGTACAGGGAATCGAACTCCTCACCACCGAGGCCCACTGCGCGCAAGCACTCTTCCCGGTCCAGCTTGCCCAACGTTGATGCCGCGCTTGCACTTTCCGGCCAGAGTGTGCTCACCAGCACCCCCAAGAGCAGGTGCGCCGTCCCCGGTGCAATCTTCAGAAAGTCGGTGGCAAACTGCGCCGTCCGATTGCGATAGACATCCACTACCACCAGCCGATTGCCTCTTTTCTTCCCCCGGGCCTCGTGTATGGGTCTGGCCACTATAGGGTGCGTGGCAAAGGGGTCTCCCAGGCACAAGACAACGTCGGCTTCTGCAACCCTTTCCTTGGTAGTGAGCTTTGCCTTGGTAGCCGATACTCCGGCGAGCAGGGAGCTGTCGGCAGGGGGCAGAAAAACCACGAAGTTCTCCGACCCCAGCACCTGCTTGCAAAAATCACCGGCGCTGATGAGAGCTTCGGCGCTGCCATTCCCATCAATCAGGACGGCGGCAGCAGCGCCTGCCTGCTTCAACTGCGCCGCAGTGAGGCGCAGCGCTTCATCGAGGGAGACTTGCTCCCCAGAGTCCTTCTCCCTAACCGTGGCCAGGTTCAACCGGCGCTTGTCAACCAGAAGCTCGCAGACCAACCCGCCTCGTGAACAGATTCCCACCTCGCCCCGCTTGCGGTAGATGGGCGCCACATTGCCCAGGCTGTCAATCTCCACCGTCAGCGGACACAACGTGGAGCAGAACAGGCACACGCTTTCTTTTTCGGTCTTGGTTACCATCATTCCTTAACTTCGGAGTTCACCCGTGATTCAGGCAACCCTTAGAATACGTTCGGATAATCCTTAATCTTATCGTAGCGCATGTCGGGACCGTCCTTGCACAGGTAGTAAGGCCCGATATTGCAGCGGCCGCAGATGCCCATGCCACAGCTCATGCGCCGGTTCATGGAGAGATAAATCTGCGAAGCATCAAACCCCTTGTCCAGGAGCGCAAAGGTCACGAACCTCAACATAATGGTCGGCCCACAGGACACCGCAATGGTGTTGGCGATGTCCATCTCCTCGTCTATTTTCTCCAGCAGACTGGTCACCAACCCCACATGACCGTCCCAACCGGGAGCCGGTCGGTCAATGGTGGGGGTGAAATCAACCTTCTCCCGAGAGCCCCAGTCCTCGTACTCCCTCCGAAAGAGAAGCTCTTCAGGCTCCCGCGCACCGTAGCGGATGGAGACCCGCTTGTATTTATCCACATTTTCCAGCAGCGCATAAATCAAGGAGCGCAGGGGCGCCAAGCCCACACCCCCACCTACCAGGAGAACCTCCTTGCCCTCCATCTCCGCCAGTGGATAGCCCTTGCCGAAAGGCCCCCGCACACCCAGGTCCGTTCCCGCCGGAACCTTGTGCAGCGCATCGGTGACCTGCCCCGTCTTCAGCACTGTGACTTTCAGCTTCTCCTTAACGTGAGGTGAGGAAGAAGGTGTGAAGGGCGCCTCACCCATGCCAGGCATGGTAATCTGCACGAACTGTCCGGCGCGGAAGGGAACAGGCTCCTCGGGCACCAGCACGAAGGTCTTGATGGTAGGCGTCTCCTGGATGACCTCCTCCAGCTTACTGGTGATGGGAGCGAAAACGTTTACCTGGGTCATTGGGCAAGGTCCTTCAATACTTCGCGCACATCGATACCCCCGGCGCAGGCATCAAAGCAACGCCCACATCCCACACAGGAGAACTTCTCTATTGCCTCCCAGTTCCAGACGAACTTATGCAGGAAGCGGTTCTGGAAACGGGTCCTGAAAGCAGCACGGGGATTGGCCTTGACCCCGCCCGCGCCTGCCATCCGCGAGTAGTCGGCAAACATGCAGCTATCCCAGGCGCGCACGCGCTCGTGGGCTTGTTCCACCAGTTCGCTGGGCTGGTCGTAAAGATAGAAGCAGAAACACCCCGGACAGATGTGGGTACAGGCGCCGCATTCCACGCAGCGAGCCAGGGTCGGATTCCAGCCCTTCGATTCGATGGTCTCTCTGACCAGCCTGGCCAACTCCTCACGACTGCGACCGATGTCAAACTCCTTGTTCTGCTCGACGAGTTTCTCCGCGACCTCTTTCCGCGTCCGCTCACGCTCTTCCAGTTGCTGGGGAGTGGGTTCGGAAACATCCTGGAGATGCCTGGCAGCAATCTCCTCTCCGCGGGGAGAGCCGGTCCCCAGCACGTAGCCTTCCGCCAGCGGGGAGAGGACGAGGTCAAAGTTGCTGGTAGGATAAGGCTGCTCCCCCAGCAAGGTGCAGAAGCAACTGGGGGCAAAGGCCACACAGTCCGTGCCTATTATTACCAGCGCATCGCGGCGGGCCTGGTAGAAGGGGTCCACGAAGTCGCCCTCCAGGAACACCCAGTCCTGCACTTCGAGCACTCGCAGCTCACAGCCCCGGATACCCACCAGCACCGCCGGCTTATCGGGACTGATCTCAAGCTCCCAGGGAACGTCCTTGGCAGGATAGACGGCGACACGCTCCTTGGCAGGCAGCATAACCGAGCGCACGCTGGTGGCAGGACGGGCGCAGCGCACGGTGAGCTTGTCGATTTGGTCAGCAGCGACAGCGCCGAAAACGAGGCGCTCCTCCTCTACGGTGGTGCCATAGAGAAGGGACTTATCCAGGCGAGTTAGAAACTCTCTGAAGACGCCTTCGGTAAGGAAAAAATTGCTCACCAGGGATACTCTCCGAGGGAAGTTCAGCTATTTGGGACAAGGGCCCATGTGAAATATTTCACAGATAGTCACAAAAAAACTTAGCCCCCGCCCGCACACGACCTTCACGTGATAAGGGCAGGCCGAAGCACTATGCTACATTCCGCTCCTCTTTCCGTCAAGCACCAAAAATACATTTTTTTCAGGTTTATCCCACGGGAAGAGGGCTATTCGCCAGACGAAACTTCAAGCAACCAAAGCGACCCGGGCTAGCGCAGGTCGTGAGGACGTCTCCGTTTGTGATCTCATGGTCGGAGCCACTGAAAATTGTTCCTGAATTCAGACAGCCCGGTGAGGGAACCACCCTTGCGTGCGCAGGCATATCCTGACCAGCAGCAACATCACAGGTACCTCGATCAGCACGCCCACCACGGCGGCCAAGGCAGCCCCGGAGGAGAGCCCGAACAGCATGGTGGCGGTGGCTATTGCCACTTCGAAGTGGTTAGAGGCTCCAATCATGGCGGCGGGGGCCGCATCACGGTAGTCCAGCTTCAGCAGCCGCGCCAGACCGTAGCCGAGCCAGAAGATGAGGTTCGTCTGGATGAAAAGCGGTAGAGCAATCCAGAGGATAGTCAGTGGGTTGGAGAGAATGACCTCACCTTTGAAGGAAAACAGCAGGATGAGCGTCATCAGCAAAGCCACGATAGTAACAGGTGTCAGCAGGTGGAGAAACTTTTCCCTGAACCAGGCTTCACCTTTCGCTGCAATAATCCATCTCCGCGACAAATACCCTGCCACCAGTGGCAGTGCTACGTAGATGCCGATGGACAAGAGGAGCGCCTGCCAGGGGACAGGCAAGCGACCCACATCAAGCAGGAAGCCTCCCAGGATGCCGTAGAGCACTAGCATCGCAAGTGAGTTAATGGCTACCATGACCAGTGTCAAACCATCGTTGCCCCGGGCCAGATATCCCCAGACCAGCACCATCGCAGTGCAGGGAGCAATGCCCAACAGGATGCAGCCAGCGAGGTAGCTGCGCCACAGGGGTATGCTGAGCATCTTCACCCCATCGACCAGCACTACCGTCCCGGCACCGCGCTGGGCTCCCACCGGCAGGTCCAGGCCGAAGGGTATCTTGACAAGATCCGTGGCTGCGGGACCGATGAGGTGGTGGAACACTGTGCCCAGGAAAAAGAGTGCAATCGCATACATGGTGAAAGGCTTGATACACCAGTTGACGAAGAGGGTCAATCCTACCGGCTTGCCACTTCGACCAGCCTTGAAGACCTCGGCAAAGTCAATCTTGACCATGATGGGATACATCATGAAGAAGAGACATATGGCGATGGGGAGGGAAACGACCGGTGCCCCATTCACGAAGATCGCCATGCCGTCGAGTTTCTGCGCCAATCCGGGCGCAAACTTTCCAAGCGCAATCCCGCCAATGATGCACAGCGCCACCCAGACCGTCAGGTAGCGTTCGAAGATGCTTGTCATCTTCCTTTCATTCGCGGCTGCCTTTTCACTCATATATGGTTCCCCTTCGTCTCGCGCCTCAGAATGTGACCAGGAAGTAAAACCCGACCAGGATCAGAATCAGCCCCGCTATCCAACGTATCGCCGTATCCGCTTCCTTTGCCACAAGGCTCACCCTCCCCAGCGAGATGCCGAGAATCACGGCTCCCAACGGTATGGCGAACCCGACGGCGAACATCCCCAACAGAAGACTCGCCCAGAGGACGGCTCCCTGGAGAATCGCCGCTCCAATGACAATGAAGATGCCGGGATTGCACGGCAGGGAACTGACGGCAACGACCCCGCCAAGAATGAGTCCAGCCAACACCGGGCCTAGTCGCCTCAGCTTGTTTCCTGCTGAACCGATTTTCCCGAGTGACAGGTTGAATGGCAGAAGCTTCAAGCTGGCCAACCCCAGGAACACGGCGACAATGCCCACGAAGACCTTCCAGTACCGACCTAAGGCGCTCTGCGCGACCTGTCCAACGAAGCCGGAGATGGCCCCGAGGATCATCAGAGAAACGATGGTGCCCAACGTGAAAAGAAGAGCGGACGTTGTGGCCGCTTTGCGACTGTCCGCTGCCTCTGCGCCGGAATACCCGACAACCAGCCCCAGCGCGGGAAGCGTGCAGCAGGCGCTGGTGGCAGCGCTCACAACTCCCATGAGCAGCGCAAAGACGAGCCCCAGCGGTTCTGAGGCCACTTGCTGTAATCTGTCTGTGATGTATTGTAACATGATTGCTCTGCCCCATTTATTGACATCCTGATGGCCCACATCCCGATGGTCCGCAACCGCCCGCGCGCGATGACGCCATGAAAGCCAGCAGCAATTTTGTCTCCGTCAGTTCGCCTGAGACGGCTCCCATGCCGCGCCCCTTGCAGACCACCAGAACTGCGGGCACCTGAACCCGAACGGACATCGCAGAATAATCGGGAGAGGCGGTTTGCAGCGTATACAAGCCCACTTTGATGTTCTTGGACTTCAGTGCTTTTTGAGCGGAAAGGACGGCGGCGCTCGTTGTATCGCTGGCCACTTCATCCCTTTTTCCCGGGAGAAAGATGAAAACGGCATCCTGGTCCAGGGCGACCTTGTTAAGTTCGCTCATGGATTTGAGGTATTTACCGATCCTCGCATCCTCTTTTGCCGGCGCTGCGACCTTGTTCGGCTCGACCTTGTCTTGAGCGGCAGACTCTTTCTCAAGCGCGGCATTCTGTGCCGTCGCAGCAATGTTGAATGCTCCCGCTTCTTCGCGCCCAACAAGTATGTTGCTTCCATCTGGCTGTCTGCCGTTAAGTGCCTTGTAGGCAATAATCCCGGCAACTGTCAGCAGGACAACCAAGCTGATCGCAAGCTTGGCTCTGCCACTACCGGAAGGGGAACCACAATCGCATCCCGGTCCGCAGGCCGCTGGTTCGTTTGCTTCCTTGGCAGGCTCATTCCATTTCTCAGGACCTTCGCCTTGAGTCTTCGACGCATTCATTTTGCTCTCCTTATCTGGTTCTTGGTTTCGCCCACAGCAACAGCGTTGAGCTTAAAACCACGGTAACGCACCCCGCCTCCTGAAAGATCACCGCCAGAACGGGGGTAAGCAACCCCAGGCTGCCCAGAGTAAGTCCCACAACGTTGTATATGATGGAGAAAAAGATGTTCAGCTTGATGCGGCGAAACACTTTTCTCGACATCCACATGAAATCCACCACTCGCGAAAGGTCGTCGTTCATCAGCGTCACATCCGCAGTTTTGATGGCCACATCCGTGCCCGCAGCCCCCATGGCGATACCCACATCCGCCAGCGCCAGGGCCGGCGCGTCATTGATACCATCGCCGATCATCCCTACGAACCGCCCATCATTTTGCAGGTCCTTGACGAATTTCTGCTTCTGTTCCGGAAGGAGTTCGGCCCGGTAGTCATCCACGCCGATGTCATCCGCAACCGACCTAGCGACCTTGTCATTGTCTCCTGTGAGCATGGTAACGCGAACTCCAATGTCTTTCAACGACGCAATCGCCTGACGAGTCTGAGGTCGAATCTCGTCCGCGACGGAGATGAATCCAACCGTCTTGAGGCCGTTCGCCACAAGTATGACCGTCCTTCCTTGTTCCGACTGGCCTGCCATCGCTCGTCCGACGTCTTCGGTGATGGAGACGCCTTTTCCCCGCAGGAGTTCCTCCTTACCGACCAGCACCTCGTTGCCTTCGCAGACGGCTGACACTCCCATGCCGATTTCCGCCTGGAACTTATCCGGGTCGGGCGTTTCGATACCGCGTTCCCTGGCGAGCCTTAAGACCGCCCTGGCCAGGGGATGCTCGGAGTACTTCTCAGCCGTCGCCGCCAGGCGCAGGACATCGTTTTCCGCCATATCACCGAAGGATGCCACCTCAACCACTCTCGGCATGCCGAGGGTGAATGTTCCCGTCTTGTCGACCAGGATATCATCGAGTTTTCCGGCCAACTCGAGGAACATTCCTCCTTTGACAAGCACAGCCCGGCGAGCCAGGTTGGATATTCCTGCCGTCACCGCGGTCGGAGTGGCAATAGCGAAAGCGCACGGACAGGCCACCAGGAGGATGGAAACCACAACCTTGATCTCGCCGGAGGTGAAGAAGCCTACGGCCGCCAGCACAAGCACGGTCGGCAGAAACCATACCGTAAAGCGGTCGGCGACATTCTGTATAGGCGCTTTCGTCTCCTGGGCCTCTTCCACGAGCCGAACAATACCGGCCAGGGTGGTGTCCTCACCGGTCTTGGTCGTCCGGATATCGAGCCTGCCCGTTTCATTCATTGTCCCGCTGAAAACCTCGCTGCCCTTAAATTTCTCAACTGGCATCGATTCACCCGTGATGGGAGCTTGATTGACGCTGCTTGTTCCGGTGACGACGACACCGTCCACGGAAATACACTCTCCTGGTCTCACGACCACCACGGCACCGGGTTGAACCTCGCCCACGGGAACCTCAACCTCGTCTTCTCCACGCCGTACCGTCGCCATCTTCGGGGAAAGGTCCAGCAGGTTCCTGATGCTCCTGCGGGTCTTGTCCAGTGTGTAAGATTCCAAGGCACCGGCCACGGACATGATGAAAACGATGATGGCTGCCGCTCGGAATTCGCCGACGGCGAGCGTGGCGATGAGAGCAACAGTAACGAAGACATTGACCGTTATCTTTCGGTTGTAGATATCTTTGAATCCGGCGATGAACCGCTGAAAGCCCCCGAACAACGTGGCCACCAACGCCAGGACTGCGCTCAAAAGGTACGGACCGATCCCCCAATGGGCCAGCGCCCAGCTTGCCAGGATGAGAACCCCAACGATTGCCGGAACGATGGCCAACACCACCATTTCACGGCGCTGGCTTGGATTTCTTTCTTGTATTTCGTTCACTGCGCAGAATCCTTCGGAGGCGCGGACCGAGACGGCACGGCCCCCTTCGCGTCTTTGCCCTCATCCGCCTCTTTGCCCTTTTCCTTGACAGGACCACCGCAGCTCTCTCCCGGACCGCAGCACCCGCCGGTCTTGGTCATGGATTCACGGATTGCCGCCAGCCATCCCCTTTTCTTTGCCTTTTCTTCTTTCATCTCTTGCCCTCCATTCAAAAGTCCCTTGGGTAACGTCTCCACGAACGCCCGTATCTCGTCCCGCACACGCTGCTAGTGCGCGAGGGCCTCTTCCTCGGTCTTTGCGCCCTCCGCCAGCCTGGGCGGATCGTCGAAGCCGACGTGGACGATCTTCGCCTTGCATGGGAAGTACGGGCAGGTTTTGTGGCTCATGTGTTCTTGTCCTTCACTTCGCACAAGTCGCCTTCTCCAGTCGCTTCAGGTCTGCCCTGGTGGTCGGATGGTCTCTCAGACATTCCCGGAAGCACTCCTGCAGACATTCCTCCATGCGGTTTCGGGGCTTGGAAAGTCGGTAGTACATCCAGGTCCCCTCCCTCCTGGCTTCCACCAGCCCCGCCATCCGCATGATACCCAGGTGCCGGGAGACCTTGAAATTGGGCACCGCCAGCGCCTCAGCAAGCTGGCATACACAGGTCTCACCTTGCAGCGAGAGCAGCACCACCAGCCGCAGGCGGGTGGGTTCTCCCAGCACCTTGAACACGTCGGCTTCAGTTTGCATGTCGAACCCCCTATCTGCATATCTGCGCATCTCCACAGATAATAGGCCGGCGAAAAGGCCCCGTCAAGACATGTTTTTCTCAGGAAGCGGTGTAAACCAGACCAATATCTGTCAGGCAGCCTGGCCATCACACGTTGGGAGAGGTGAGCTGAACCATTTCACATCTCACCTTTTCGGCTTCACAAACTTGCTAACCCTGGCAATTCGCTCGTCCAGGCCTTCTTGCAGTGGGCTTTCGGGATAGTCGGTCTTGAGGGTTTCCAGCGCCCTCAGCGCCTCGCGGTGATGGCCGAGCGCAATCTCACAGTCCGCCAGCAGCGAAAGCGCTTCGGGCGCACTCTCACTATCCGGATTCACACCAACCAGCGCTTCCAATGCCCGCACCGCCAGCCGGCGCTCATCTTCGGCTATGAAGAGCTTCGCTGCCAAGAGCGTGGCATCCCCTCTGAGCTTGTCCGTCGGTCGCTCCCACTGCCAGCGCGCCAGGTGCTCCCTGGCCGGCTCCAGTTTGTCCTCATTCAGATAGCCCTCGACCACCCGCGCGAAAGCCGCAGGCATGGCAATTTCCTGTATCCGCGAGCGTGTCACCACCGGGATGCGCTCGGCTTGCAAGTAAGCTGCCTCGGCTTTTTGATAGTCACCTTTCTGCCACCAGATGTCCCCCTGCCCGATGAGGGCGCGTCGGCGCAGAAAGCCGCTGCGGAGATCCCTGTCCTGGAGCACTTTGTTATAGAGCTGCTCTGCCTCCACCAGCTTCCCCAGGCGCACCAGGAGCACATCCGCCCGTTCCAACGCTATCTGCGCCACGAGCGCTCGCCTGGTAAGTTTCGTCAGCGCCCGCTCATAGACCGCCGCGGCCCCCTGACCATCCTTCTTTCTCACCAGCAACTCCGCCAGCCTCAACATCTTCTTAAAGAAAACCTGCTCATCCAGCGGCTGCTGGCAGCCCAGGAGAATCTTCCCCACCGTGATGGCATCATCTCTTTTCTCTATTTCGTCAAAGTAGTCAAAGGCATTCAACAAGTGCGGGACAGGCATCTTGGCAAAGTTGTATTCGGCTATCTGGGAATAGTAACTCTCCCGCCCGTCAATCTTCACCTCCGTCTGGCGCGCCCAGTCGCGCTGCACATCAATCTTTTGTGTGGTCTCGTAGGTGCTGCCATCCCTACGCAAGGTCACCTTCACCGTATAGACGCCCGGCGCCAGATAGACGTGGGTGGGCGCATACTCCTCACTGTGGTTACCATCCCCGAAGTCCCAGCGCCAGGAATAGCGTCCCATAGGCGTAACCCGGTAGGTATTCTTGAACTTTATCCTTGTAAGGTAGCGCCTGGCTTCACCCGTGAGTGTCGCCTCCCCCTCGTTTTCCGCCAGGAAATCAGGAACCACTCGTCTGTCTATGACCTCGATGTTCTTGACCTCAGCTCTAGAGATGTCCAGATATGCGGACTTGGGAATGACCCTGAACATCCACTGCTCAGGTGGCCGCCAGGCGGCCACGAATGCCACCCTCCCCCGATTGTGAATCCCGTAGTACTCAATCTTGTGGATGCCCCTCTCCAGCCACACGCGCCCCTGGTGCCGGGCATTAGGCACCGGGCGGTGCCACCCGGGCCAGTCCACTACCCTTTGTCCATCGACGAAGAGAAAGGACGCATTGCCCGAGGTGGTGGCGAAGGTGTATTCCCCCGCCCGGGGACAGTCAATCCAACCTTCGAACCTGGCGCAGAAATTGGTGCTGGGACCATAGGGGTTATGCCCCAGGAAAATGCGCTTCACGTAACCAACACCAAAGACCGGGCCGCTGCGGTCGAATGTCAGTTTGGCTTGCTGCCAATTGTTGACCCCACCGCCGTTGTATTTGGAAGTAGTAAGTTTCAGGCCCCGCCGCGGCTGCCAGGGGTAGCTGATCTTGGGGGCCGTGGGATTGCCAAAGTAGATGTGGTAATTCCTCACATTTCGAATCAGGCGAAAGATGACCCGGGCCTCGTCCCCGGAGCCTACCGAGAGCACCTGGTGAGGTACCAGCTCCATCCCCGCCACCACCCGGATGTCGCTTCCGTCAGCCTTCAGCTTCCCGTGCGTATAGAACCAAGCGTAGCCGACGTCGTCGCCGGGGTACGCGCGCACCAGCCCAAAGGCAACCACCTGCCGCCGACACTTCCAGCGACGGTCCCACCAGGGCGGCTGGGCTACTGCCGACTGCCAGGCGCCGACCAGCATTGCCAGGACCAGCAGCATTTGTTTGGACTTGCGCAATCTGCTACCCCTCTCTATTTGGCTTCCGCACACGAGCCCGATTCTAGCGCTTTTCACCCTTGAGGTCAAACCTACTGCCGCCGATTCTGCTTGCCTGAGGAGCGGTTTGCACGTATGCTATGAGTCAAGGTGAATCAGTCTCAGGACCAAGAGTCCGTGGAGCCCAGTGGTGATTGCAGGCATCATTTTTGACCTGGACGGGACCATCACCCGTCCCTATCTCGATTTTGCCCGCATTCGTCAAGAGGTCAGCGCCGATGATAGCCCCGTATGGGAGCACATCCTGTCGCTTCCGCCACTGGAGCGGGCGCGCGCGGAGGCAGTGCTTCTCCGTTACGAAATGGAGGCCGCCTCGTGTGCCCAGCTTAACCTCGGCGCCGGCGAGCTCCTCGATTGGCTGGAGGCAAAGAGCATTAAGACGGCGCTGCTCACACGCAACTGTCGCAAATCAGTCCAGACCATACTCGAACGATTCAATCTGGCCTTTGATTGTATCGTCACCCGTGAGGATGCGCCGGTCAAGCCCTCCCCTGAGCCGGTGCTCCTCATTGCGCGAGAGCTGGACATCCCACCCGAAAGGCTGCTGATTGTCGGCGACTATCACTTCGACATCCTGGCCGGTAAAGCCGCCGGCACTAGAACCTGCTACCTCACTAATGGGAGGACGAAACGCCAGAGAATTACCTGTGACTACGTGATATCCAACCTGCTCGAGCTGCGCAGGCTCGTCGAACAATAAGGGTGTAGGTCAATCTATCGGCGCGCTGCGCCCCTGAGAACTTGACGATTTTCTCTTGACGGAAAATGCTCAGTTCGCTAACATCCCTTCCAACATAAGCGCGGGATTTCAGAACCTGGAAGTAAGATATGTTGAGCCCTTGACGAGAAAGGAGGTTAGGCGGCAGGCGCTCACACAAGCAAGCGGAAAATTGTGTCAGGTAGTTAGCCCCTGAAGGAGATGAAGATGAAGAAAATCCTGATGCTGGCAGCGGTAGGCATTATTGGCGTTATGATAGCGGGCTGTCGCTGCGGCCCGAATTACCTCGGTCGCACGGTGGATGATTGGCAGAACAACTACTTCGTTGAGAAGCCCGTGATTACCATGCTCATCACTGACATCGTCCCCGTATTTCCCATCCTGCAACTGGGTGCCGGTCTGGTTGACACGGTCGCTATCAACCCCGTCCGCTTCTGGACCCACGATGCCTGGGCAGACCCCAACGGGGGAACTGGCTTCATGCACGACAATCCACCTGCGGGTACCATGGAGTTGAATTGGTTCGAGAGGTAGCCTCGGCGCATACAGAAGACAGTGCACGAGTATATATGAAGAGAGCTCCGGCCGGAACCGGAGCTCTTTTCTTTTCGTGGGCTTCACCCTTTCGTGGGCTTCACCCTTTCCATGGGCTTCACCTAACCTGAGAACATGTCTCGGTGTCACGTCAAGTCCGCAGGGCTGCGCGCACTTCACTTCGTCGCTCACCCCCTACTCACCATAGACTATGGTAGTGAACTGGGCGAAGACGCCCAGCACCTGGAACAGTTCGTAGTCTGCGTAGTAGATCCTGGAAATCCCGCCTTGCTTCGCGGCTGCCTCCAGGCTGGCATCCTTCCAGGCAACCGAGGCATTGGTGATGAACGGTTCGCGGACGTACAGTGTCCATGCCACACCCTTCTTCAACCCTACGGGCGCAGCTTCAACGTTGGTGGTGAGCGGTGCTTTGTACATTGTGAGAATGCCTCCCACAGGAGGCACCACAGGTGTGCGCACCATGACACCACCAGCACATCCGGCGCAAAGGGCAGCAACGCAGGCAAGCACCAGGAATAGTTTTATGCACTTCATCTGTTTTCTCCCTGGAAAAGTTGCTTTGCGCGCAAAACACCTATTCGCCATAGACCACGGTGGTAAACTTGGAGTAAATGCCCAGGACATTAAACATCTGATAATCGACGTAATTGATAGTACTCAGTCCCCCGGCTTTGGCTGCTGCATCCAGGCTGGCATCACCCCAGGCCACCAGGCCCAGCACGTTCTCAGTGTAGCTCATGCCATACTTGGTTGTCACCGGCGCCTTGTCGAACTCTGTGCTCACCGGCGCCTTGGTGTCAGTATAAACCCAACCGGCAGGAGGTATAACCGGCGCCCATGCCATCCCTGCACATCCCACCAGGACAAAGAGCAGCGCACCCACACCCAAAAGCATCACTAACTTACGCATCCTTATTCTCCTTCCCAGAAGCTGAATTTTGAGATGAACTATCCAGTCACCTCACAGGCACGACCGACACAGCTTCGTCTCCGGGATTGGCTCTCTGCCCTCCTCTCTTCCCCGGCAAGGTCAAAGTTGTAAAACCCCTGACGACACCGCAGGATTCTAGGAAAATGTTGGAATCACGTCAAGATTATTCTTGGCGCTTTTGCACCCTTGCCTATGAGGAGGGGAAATTGGTTGTGGAAAATTCTTTCCTCGGCGCTATAATATCGTCACGTTCTCTGGTGCTCGCCTGGCTCGAGCATTTTTTTTCGGGAAAACCATGACAAAGAACATCGTTATCTTAGGCTCCACCGGTTCCATCGGACAGAGCGCGCTCTCAGTCTTGAGGCGACTGAAGGACCGCTACCGGGTGGTGGGGCTGTCCGCTCACCACAACTGGCGCAGGCTCTTGCTGCAGGCCAAGGAATTCGAGGCTGCCCAGGTAGCCGTGGCTGATGCTGGCGCTGCCCAGGAAATGTCCCAACACCTGGATAGCTCCAGTGAGCTTTTAGTGGGCAGCGAAGGCATCACCAAATTGGTGGCGCAGGATGAGGTGGACATGGTGCTCTGTGGCATCGCCGGGTCGTCTGCGCTGGAGCCGGTGGTGGAGGCCATCCGCACGGGCAAGACCGTGGCGCTGGCCAACAAGGAGGTCATGGTGATGGCGGGTGGCATCATTACCAGGCTCAGCCGCCGCCATGGAGCGGAGATCATCCCCATCGATAGCGAACATTCGGGCATCTTCCAGGCCCTGAGGAGTGGACGACCGAGCGAAGTCCAGAAGATAACCCTGACCGCCTCCGGAGGCCCGTTCTACGAGCTGTCCGCAGATAAGCTGGCCTCGGTTACGCCGGCGGAAGCGCTGAACCATCCCACCTGGCAGATGGGCAATAAGATCACCATTGATTCAGCCACGCTTATGAACAAGACACTCGAGGTGGTGGAGGCAAAGTGGCTTTTTGACCTCAAGCCCTCGCAGATTGAAGTCCTCATTCACCCCCAATCCATCTGTCACGGGCTGGTGACGTTTTGTGATGGCTCCATGGTGGCGCAGATGGGCTCACCCGACATGCGCACCCCTATCCAGTATGCGCTCACCCATCCCGAACGCCTGGCGGCACCAACCGAGCTGCCGGACTTACTGGAGATAGGTAGTCTCACCTTCCTCCGTCCAGACCTGGAGAAGTTCCCCTGTCTCAAGCTGGGCTACGAAGTGGCTGAGCAAGGTGGCACTACCGGCGCCGTGCTCACCGGTGCTGACGAGGTGGCGGTGGAGCTCTTCCTGGCGCAAGAGATTCGCTTCACCGACATCTATTCCTTAGTTCGCCACGCCCTGGACGAGCATGAATCCAAATCGGACCCCACCTTGCAGGATGTTCTGGATGCCTCCGAATGGGCTCGGGGACACTGTCTCAATCTGGCTCGTGAACTGGGATGAAGTTACTTCGTTCTCTTAGGGAGAAACCGTGCTGACGGCGCTCCTGGTAAAGCTGGTCCGTATAGCGGAGATGCTCGTAGGCATCGGGGCCTTAATCTTCGTGCACGAGCTCGGGCATTTTCTGGTCGCCAAACGCCTGGGCGTCAAAATCCTTTGCTTTTCGCTGGGCTTTGGTCCCAGGCTCATTGGCTTCAAGAAGGGCGAGACCGAATACCAACTCAGCCTCATTCCCGTCGGCGGCTACGTCAAGATGCACGGTGAAGACCCCCGGGAGCCGGGGGCTGGGGATGAGCGCAGCTTCCTGGCCCAACCTCCGGGCAAGAAAGTCATGATCGCGCTTGCCGGCCCCTTCATGAACGTCCTCATCGCGCTTCTTTTCTTCGCCATCGTCTTCAGCGTAGGAATCCATTTCACCAAAGGCGCGGTGGGATACGTGTACCCTGACAGCCCAGCCGACAAAGCAGGATTGAAGGAGGGTGACCACATCCTCGAGATAGACGGCCGCCGGGACCCGGACTTCGATGACATTCTCATCCTGGTGGCGCTCAGCAGTCCCACAGAAGGCGTGCGCATGAAACTGCTCCGGGAGGGAGTGCCCCTGGAGCGGACCGTTCACACCGAGTATGATTCCAAGCTGGGCCGCCAGGTCGCCGGTTTCCAGGTGCCCCTTTCTCTTACCCTTACCAGGGTAGAGCCTGCTTCCGCAGCGGCGGAAGCCGGCCTCCAGGCAGGTGACCGCATCGTGGCGCTGGGTGGCGAGTCAATCAACGGCTGGACGCAGGTTTATGACCTCATCAATAGCGCGGTCGGTCAGCCACTTCCGCTCACCGTGGAAAGAAACGGAAAGCTAGAGAACCTCGAGATCACTCCTGCGCCGGTTTACCGTTACGATGCGGGTCTCCGCTCCGGCGCGCCGCCTGTCGTGCTCGAGGTCGTGCCCCTGACCCCTGCTGACCGCGGCGGCCTGCAGGAAGGCGACCGTATCCTGAGCATCGATGGGGAGCTCATCCGTAATTGGAGCCAGCTTTCCGCAATCACATCCCGCAGCACTGACAAGTCTCTCACCATGGTGGTGGACCGCAATGGGCAACAGACCGCCCTCTCAGTAACACCCCGCCGCGCCCCGGGCGATTGGCGGGCGCGCATGGGCATCACCCAGCCTCAACCGGTGGTCGGAGAGGTTATTCCTGACTCCCCCGCTAACCAGGCGGGCATCCAGCCGGGGGACCGCATCGTGGCTCTGACTTGGACCACAGAGGGCCAGACCCAACAGCTGGAGTGCAGCTCCTGGGGTCTGGTGGAGGAACTGGTTCAGCTTCAGCAGGATAATCCTATCACCTTCGAGATCGATAGAGCTGGCACCAGGGTGAGCATCACACTTGAGCCTGAACGCACAGAAGAAGTGCTGACAGCAGAGATAGGCGTTCGGCGCCAAACGGCGCAGGAGTTGAAGAAGTACGGGTTGGCACAGGCCACGGTGATGGGGTTTCGCAAAGCGGTTCTACTGGCAAGAAGCACCTACCTGACGTTGCGGAGAATCCTTATCACCCGCAGCGTCTCCGCCAGAAAGAGCCTGGGCGGGCCGGTGCTGATATTCGCTTCTTCTTACAGGGCAGCGGAACTAGGAGTGGTACGGTTCCTCTACTGGCTCGGGATGCTGGGAGTGTGGTTTGCCGTCTTCAATCTCCTGCCGGTGCCCATACTCGACGGCGGGCACATTGCGGTGGCCGCCGTGGAGAAGGTCAAGGGTTCACCCCTGAGTGAGCGCACCTTAACACTGGTACAGATGACGGGTCTGGTCCTTATCGTAGCGCTGATGATTTTCGTCACTATCAACGACATCCTCAGACTCGTGGGCAACTAAAAACGAGAACACCATAGGCATAGCCCGCTAATCATGGATTTACTGCCCCGCCCTCCCCCGGGACGGGCACACCCGCTACAGTCACCTCAGCAAAAACAATTTGACATCAATCCGCATCAATAGCTATACTGTGACTCCAACCTTGAACGTGTTTTGTGCGGCTCAGTTTCTCGTTCGCTCTTCTTCGGACTGACAGGTCCGGTCCAGGGAATTGTCGATGACTGTAAGCTCTGAATCCTCTCGTGAATCTCACCCGCCCGCGGCCGTCGTCATCCCTGCTCGCTATGCTTCCACCCGCCTGCCAGGCAAGCCCCTGCTTAAATTACAGGACAAGCTCCTGGTACAATACATTTATGAAGCCGCCAGAAAAGCCACCCTGGTGGGGTCGGTGCTCGTGGCTACCGACGACGAACGCATCAAGGAAGCGGTAGAGTGCTTCGGCGGCGAGGCAGTCATGACCAGCCCCGACCACCCTTCAGGCACTGACCGCGTGGCTGAGGTTGCGCGCAGCCTCGCAGAGGGTATTATCATCAACGTTCAAGGTGACGAACCTGAAGTTTTGCCTGAACAGATTGACCAGGTAGCCAGGCTGCTGCTGGAAGATAGGGATGCGGTGATGTCAACCTTAGCCTGTGAGCTTAACGATAGGAAGCTGGCGCTGAATCCCAACCTGGTCAAGGTTGTCATTGATAAGAAAGGCAGCGCCCTCTACTTCTCCCGCGCTCCTATCCCTTATGCGCGGGACGAGGGCACCAGCGAGAGGTGGCTTCAACACGTTGGCATCTACGGCTACAGGCGCGAGTTTCTCTTAAAACTGAGCAGCCTCAAGCCTACCCCACTGGAAAGAACTGAGAAGCTGGAGCAGCTTCGGGCGCTGGAGAATGGTTTCAGCATCAAGGTGGGCATCACCGACCACGTACCGGGCATTGATACTCTGCACGATTACAAGCAGGCCGTGGCAAGAATCGAAGGCCAGATAGGTCGAGGGAGCAATGAGTAAGCACATTTTCATCACCGGAGGCGTGGTCTCCTCCCTGGGAAAGGGCCTGACCTCAGCCGCCCTGGGGATGCTGTTGGAAAGCAAGGGTCTTCACATCCAGATGCAGAAGATCGACCCCTACATCAATGTGGACCCGGGCACCATGAGCCCCTTCCAGCATGGTGAGGTTTACGTCACCGACGATGGCGCCGAGACCGACCTGGACCTGGGACACTACGAGCGCTTCACCAATGCCAAGCTCACCCAGGATTCTAATTTCACTACCGGTACTGTTTATGAGACCGTTATCAACAACGAGCGCAAAGGGGTGTACCTGGGCGGCACGGTACAGGTGGTGCCTCACATTACCGACGAAATCAAGCGTCGCATCCTGAAACTCGCCACCCCCGATACTGACGTGGTCATTTCCGAACTCGGCGGCACCGTGGGTGACATCGAGGGACTTCCCTTCCTGGAAGCCATCAGACAACTGCGCAGAGACCTCGGGGGAGAGAACGTTCTTTACATTCACCTCACATTACTCCCCTACCTCAGCGCCGCCCGTGAGATGAAGACCAAGCCCACCCAGCACAGCGTCGCCAAGCTCCGGGAGATTGGTATTCAGCCGGACATACTAATCTGCCGAACCCAGCAGCCCATGGCCGAGGAGATCAGGAACAAGATTGCGCTCTTCTGCAATGTGGATACCGATGCTGTTATCGAAGAGAAGGACGTGGACTACAGCATCTATGAGCTGCCTTTAATGTTCGTGGAGCAGAAGCTGGATCAGCTCATCACTCACCTCCTGGGACTGGAGGCACGCCAGAACAACATCCAAGACTGGCTGCATATGCTGCAGCTCATCCGCTCACCCGCGCATTCGGTGCGCATCGCTGTGGTGGGGAAGTACATCAAGTTGCACTCCGCTTATCAGTCCATCTACGAGGCACTCACCCACGGAGGCATTACCAACAACACCGGTGTGGAGGTGAAAAGGATGGAGTCCCAGGATGTGGAGGAACAGGGGGCGGAGGCGCTGCTCGCCGATGTGGATGGCATCCTGGTGCCAGGCGGATTTGGCATACGCGGGATAGAGGGCAAGATTGAAGCCATTCAGTTCGCCCGCGAGAATCACATCCCCTATTTTGGAATCTGCTTAGGTATGCAGTGCGCCTCCATCGAGTTTGCGCGTAACGTCCTGAAACTTGCGGATGCTGACAGCACCGAGTTTGCACCCGAAACCAGCGCCCCCGTCATCGACCTGATGCGCGAACAGCGCCACATTGAAGATATGGGGGGCACCATGAGGCTGGGGGCTTGTCCCTGTAACCTCACCAGGGACTCACTGGCGCACAAGGCTTACAACTGCAAACAGGTCAGCGAAAGACACAGGCACCGATACGAGTTCAACAATGCCTACCGGGCGGACTTTGAAGCCGGGGGGATGCGCTTCAGTGGCCTGTCACCTGATGGGAAGCTGGCGGAGATTATAGAACTGGCCGACCACCCCTGGTTCGTGGCAGTTCAGTTCCACCCCGAGTTCAAGTCCAAACCGACCGCCGCACATCCACTCTTCAGAGACTTCATTGCCGCCGCCCTGCAGCGCAGACAGACCAGAGAAGGCCAGTAGAACCCCGGGGAAGCAAACTATGACGAACGAGAAAAAGAAAGTTGACGAGGAATGGAAGAAGCGAGCTCAGGAGGAAAAAGAGAAACTTTCCGCCGGGGCCGCTGCAAAAAAAGAACCTCAAAGCACCGCCCCGCCACCTCCTTTACCCGAAGCCGACTTCGCCCAGTTCGTCACAGGACTTGCCACCCAGGCGCTGATGCATCTGGGGGAGCTCGAGCACTCTGCCTCGGGCAAGAAGGAGACCAGCCTGGAGCAGACCAGATACCTCATCGACATCCTGCAAATGCTCGAGGAGAAGACCAGGGGAAACCTGACCGATGAGGAGAACAAAATCCTCACAGGCCTCCTCAACGACCTGCGCTGGCGCTACGTCAATGCCTCCGGCTGACCCTGCCCCCAGCAGAGATACCATGTGCGACTAGACTCAAGGTGATGCCTCAGCCTGCGCCTTGTCTACCGTCTGCCCCTGCCATAGGCGCTGCAAAGGCGTTGGAATCCTCCCTGCCATGGCTCCGTTCATCACCCCCGTGAGAGATTTTCCCGGCTCCAAGCAGTTGTGTTTCGCCGCCTTTCTTATCGCCAAGCCCTGCTTGCGTTGACACTTCTTCAGAGAACTTTAATCTTTTTTAAGATTTTTTCGGCCCCCAATTAGACTCTTGGGCAGCCGCATACCACAGCCACAGAGAGTTCGGCACAGACTCTGCAACTCACCCAAACATCTCCGCAAATGCTTAACTGCCAGGGAGATAGGTAACGTAATCTATCTGAGGCCCATGCCTGCTTATGCAGGGAAACACCTGGGGGGAGAGCGGTAGAGCAAGGACGAAGGTTGACAGGCAGGGAAAAAAGTGAAAGTTTTTGTTTGACTATAGTTTATATTTTGTAAACTGTAAACCATCTTTTGCGGTGTGACTTCCGTGAACTGACATCGACCAGCGAGAGGATGCAACTGTGATGACTCCCAAGAAGCTTTATCGCATCAGCGAAGTCATGCGCTACTCGAGCATCTCCCGCCAGACCATCCACAACTACACCCAGATGGGTCTCATCACGGAAGCGGAACGCACCCCTGCCGGACACAGACTCTATCCGGAAGAAGTCTTCACGCAGTTACAGCGCATTCAGGAGCTCAAAAAGCACAAAACCCTCAAGGAGATACGCGAGCTGTTGGAAACCCGGGCCGGCGCCCTTAGGCGCAGGCCATAGTGCCGAGAATCGAGGACAACGATGTTCACCTACAGTATTCTGCACCGCACCCGAGCAATCGCGCAGAGGCCCTTTCCTGAAGCTTCAGCAGCTAAGGCTGTATCCGTTTATAGAAGTCGTAATCTGGCTGGAGCCTACTCCGCCGAAGTAGCTTCGGCTACGAAGGCCGGACGGGCTCCCAACCAAGCAGTGGGCTTGGCGACCCACCTGTCGTCTGCGGCCAGGGTAAACCGGCAGACCCCCCCGGCAGCGCTCGATTTCGAAGCTGCCATCCGGCAGGCAGACAGGTTGTTTCAGAGGTTGGCCAACAGCCCTATCGGCTAAAGCCCGAGCACGTCAGTTACCAAGCGACGACTGCTGAATCGAATGTAACACCATTGAGGTCCGAACCAGAATAGTTTGAAGTCAGGCGGAGGCGGATGCCTCCGGGAAGGTCGAAGAGCATGGGGTTGCACATTCGACAATGGTGGGTATCAATCCGCGCCGGGTGGCTCGAGCGTGCGCGTTGGCAGAAAACATTAGCACTGGCTGCTCTGGCGATCTTGGTTATTGCATCCACCTGGCTCCACACTGCTCTATCCCGCCAACACCACTCATCAGCACTTACAATTCGCAAGCAGACGGACGCCTTCCCCTTTGACGCAAAGCCGACCTCTTCAAGAGACCAGAAGGAGACCTCGTCGGACAGGGGCAGCAGCTTCGGCTGGTTGGAAAGTCAAACGGGCGAGCACAACAGGATGCTGCGGGAGTTGGAGGAGCGGCTGGCAGCTACCATCGTCCGACTGGCCCACATCCGTGACGCGCGCGTGCATATCTCCGTGCCGGTTCAACCTCCTTTCCAGAAGGTGGAGGAACAGCCCAAAGCCGCCGTCGTGGTCTGGCCCCAGGAAGGTCATCAACTCTTCAGCGCAGACATGACAGCCGTTGCCGACGTAGTAAGCAGCGCGGTGGACAAGCTCGCCTCCGGCGCCATCATCGTCATCGATGCCAGCAGCAACATGAGCTTCCAGGTCTCGAAGACAGGCACGAACTTCCTCCCCGCTGACCCCTCCTCCCAGCTCAGCCTGCGTCAGAAGGAGTACGAGGACAAGGTCAGAGCTCTCCTCGGCCCCTGGAAGGACTCCGCCGTCGTCAGTGTCGCTTGCCACTTCGCCTCAGGAAGCGGCGAAGGCCTAGCCGACCCCCCTCAAGAAACGCAGAGCTCATCAGCCCAGGAGACCCACATCGTTCCCAAATCCGCTGCCATCGCCCTGCCCCGCTACAGGCTGTCCAGTCTGGGCGAAACCCCAACAGACAAACAAGAAAGCCTCGAACAGTGGCGCTGGCGCTTGCAGGAACATATCGCTCGAGCATTGGGCCTTTCCGCCCGTGATGTTTCCCTCCTCCTGTATGACACTGAACCTGCAACTGCCGCCTCCGACACATCGGGCAACCCCCTGGCGACGGCCATGGTTGCATTACTGGTCATGGGCGCACTCGTCACGGGAGCCACCTTCATCAAGCGCAGAAGAAATGCCAACGTCGCCTCTGCAAGCGCTCTAACTGAGTCAGCGAAATCCAGCGCACTCGAAGCTGCAAGCACCCCGGAGCAGACGTCAGTGTCTCCAAGCAGGGCTGAATCCACAATTATCGAGACCGAGGACTTTGCGCATCTGCAGCCCGTGGAGCTCTTCAGCACAGTCCGCAACGAGCATCCGCAGACCATAGCCTACCTTCTGAATCGGCTGCCCAGGCAGCGGGCCTGGCAGGTGCTGGCCTGCTTCGACTCGTTCAGGCAAAAGGACATTCTCGGACGCATGTCAATGGGCGCTGGTTCCGGCGCTCCACAGGAAGCCCACGCCTCAGCAATGGTCACAGAAGGACAACGATGAATCCTGAACCTAAGACAATGGAAATGCAAAGCCCCGAAGGTTTTCGACCCATCACCATTGAAGAGGAAGCTGCGCGCATACTGAAGTCGGCCAGTCAAGAGGCGCAGGAGATACTCGCTCGAGCACAACAAGACGCTCAGCACGCTCAGGCTGCGAAAGCAAATGCCCAGCTTGACAACCAGCAGGAAAGGAAGCAGTTGTCGCAACTCGCGCAAGCCCTGAACTCACTCCTGGGAAAGCTCGAAGAACAACAACGCCAGTTCACCCTCGAAGCTGAAGGCTACGTCCTCAAATTGGCGCTGGGCATTGCCGAGCTGCTGATAGGAAAAGAGATTCAAGATAGCGATGCAGTGTTGAGGCACGCCCTCTCCCGAGCGGTGCAGCGGGCCCTCCCGGAACAGGTCTGGAAAGTAGTCCTGAATCCAGCGGACCTTGAGGCAGCCAAACGCCTGCTTCCTGAACTGCTCAAGACACGGCCTGGCCAGAGCAAGGTCATCCTCTCACCCAGTGAGCAGGTCTCGCCAGGCGGATGCCTCTTGAGAACTCACAACCTCGAGATCGACGCCACCCTTCAGACCCAGCTTGCCGAGATTAAGCGACATCTGCTCGGTGAAGTCCGTGTGGTCACAACCGATACTGAACCGGATCCGCTCCGCGAGGTGGAAAAAGAGGTAATGACGGATGTCTATTACTCAGGCTGACATAGTCCTTGAGAAGCCCAACGTCGAAAGCCGCCTGACTCAGAAGCACCGGGCCCTGGCGTCCCTGGACCCCATAGTGACCACCGGGGAGGTCGCCGAGATAGCAGGTTTGGTGGTGAAGTGCAAGCACATGCAGGTGCCCCTGGGAACATTGTGCGAGATTCACGGCAGCGGCGGAAAGCTTGAGGCGGAAGTGGTGGCATTAACGGACACAGGCATTCTGCTCATGCCTTTCGGGGAACTGAGGGGCTTAAGACGGGGTGACAAAGTACGGACTCGCTCGCTACTACCCCTGGCGCCGGCTGGCAACGAGCTTCTCGGACGCGTCCTCAACGGGCGAGGCGAGCTGATCGATGGCGGCCCCCCCATAGACTTCGCTGCCCAGACACCCATCTACCGAGACCCCCCGCCACCTTTGGCGCGAAAAGCCATCGACACCCACTTCCCCACCGGGGTGCGGGCCATCGATGCGCTGTTCCCCTGTGGCCAGGGACAGCGGATGGGCATATTCTCCGGCTCCGGGGTCGGTAAGAGCGTGCTCCTGGCCATGATTGCGCGGCAGGCGTCAAGCGACGTGAACGTGATTGCCCTCATAGGCGAGCGCGGGCGGGAGGTGAGGAGCTTCCTCGACAGGGAGCTCTCGCCCGCAGCCCGGCGCCGGTCGGTGGTGGTGGTGACCACCAGCAATGAGCCCGCTCTTTCGAGGCTGCGCGGCGCTTACGTCGCCACGGCTATTGCCGAGTACTTTCGTGACCGGGGGAAGGACGTGCTGCTGCTCATGGATTCGCTCACTCGCTTCGCTACGGCCCAGCGGGAGGTGGGACTTTCGGTGGGCGAACCACCCACTACCAAGGGCTACCCCCCTTCCCTGTTCGCGCTGCTGCCCCGACTCCTCGAGCGCGCCGGCCCCGGGGCAATGGGCACCATCACCGGCTTTTACACCCTCCTGGTAGAGGGAGATGACATCAGCGACCCCATTGCCGACGCCGTCCGCGCCTCGCTCGATGGACACCTCTGGCTATCGCGGGAGTTGGCAGCCCGAGGAGAGTATCCTGCCATCGACCCCTTCCACAGCGTCAGCAGACTGGCAAGGGACGTGGTCGCTAAGGAACAGTTAGTGTCAGCGAAAACACTCCTGGCTCTCTTGAGCAAATACCGGGAGTCGGAGACCCTCATCAAGGTGGGTGCCTATAAGCGCGGCACAGACCCTGAGCTGGACGTGGCCGTGGCTTTGAATGCGGAGATCAAGGACTTCTTGAAACAGGACCTCGACGAGGAAGCAGCGCCCGAACGTTGGCAGCCAAAGCTCTTTGAGCTGGCGCAGAAAGCCCATGCGCAAATGACCAGACCGGAAAGTGAATTGTCACCTGAGGCGGCGGGTGTAACCCGAACGGGAAGAGTCCCGGCAGTGCCTCGACCAGGTTGGCTTTTCCGCAAGCAGGACCAAAGTCACAGTGCAAAGGCACAGCCTGCGCCAGGGCACAGGAACAACGGACTGTAATAGGGGAAATTAGTTGGCGGATTCCGTGCGAACATTGAAGCAGCTCGTTCAGTACCTCAAGCTCGAGGAAGGGATGAAGCTGTTAGAATTGGCAGAGTACTTCCGGTCCGCACTTGCTTCCGAGCGGGAACTGTTGGCAGGCTACCGAAGGCTCAAAGGCTACCAGCAGAGTGGCGGGAAGTTTCAGGCATTACAAAGACGGGGCCTCACGCAGAACTACCTCTCCACTTTGAAGCTTGACCTTCTTGAGAAAGCTCGGCAGCTGGAGCTGGCCAAACCGGTGCTCCAGAGCAAGCAGCAGACTTTCCACAGGATTCGCCGCGAGGTCGAGGCTCTGGAAGCAGCTCACAATCAAGTAGATAAGGAAGCACAACATGCCCGCCACCGAGCAGCGCAGCGAGAGCTGGATGAGCTTGCCCTCCGCCACAGCTCACGCCAGCCCGGGCGGCAGCGCTCCTTCGTCTTACTCTAGGGTTCGAGGTTTTGTTATGCCCCAGCCTGTGAAGATTGTTCTGGGAACACGCAGGATTTCCAGGGAAGCACTGGAAGCTCTGAAACCAGGTTCTGTAGTAGCCCTTGCACAAGGTGCCGACGAAAACGTACGCCTCATAGTCGCCAGCACAACTGTGGGCACGGGAAGACTGGTCACTGCGGGAAACAACCTGGCAGTGCAAATATCCAGCTTTACACGAGAGGACCCTTGAAGATGAAAAGTAAGCTACTCAGCCTCCCGGGCATCATGTGCGCAGCAGCCATTCTGCTGCTGGCAGCACCTTCATCTGCCCTGGAAGCAGGCAACGCCAACACCTGGGATAAGGAAGGTGAGAGTCTCGTCCACGACTTCGACTCGCCGATGTCCGACGGCTGGGCGACGGCGCAAATGGCCTTCTGGCTCATCGTGGTTGCCTGCATGGCATATGCCACGGTGCGCCTCCTGCGCCACCTGGCAGGCGGCAAACAAATCAAGGTGAGGAACGGAATAGCAGAGATTGTAGGGCAGTTGCCCCTCTCCTCCAAGCACAACCTTTTCCTGGTTAAGTTCGGCAGGCGGCTGCTGCTTGTGGGGGCGACGTCCGAATCCATCAATACGCTGGCGAGCATCGACGATGCTGGTGAGGTCGGGGAAATTGTTGCGCTCGTTAACGAATACAAGAGCAGCACAGGTAGGCTTCAAGGCAGTCTGGCGCAACTGGCGCGAGCAATAGGGCGCCTTCTTGGTAAGGACAGGAGTATTACGGACATCGAGCGAAGAGATGCAAGCGCGCGCGTCGATGCTGAGCCTCGAAGAGCATCCGCACCAGGAACACTTAATGCAACAGGAGTACAGGAAGCTCATGGTGAGCTCGGTCTGTTAACGCGCATCAGCAGCTCAGACTGAGAGTTCCCGAGGGGAATTTGTGACAGGCAACTACGGAAGGGTCTTGCTGTTAGGAATTATCATAACACTCGCCTCGTTGGCGCTGGTATCCCCTGTCGCCGCCGAGGACGAAGTGACAATCTCCCAGCCCGAAAGTGTGACTGCTCCCGCGCCCGAAACCCTGAGCCCCCAAAGCCTCTCCTCGGGGCTGGAGCTGGCGGCAGTGCTCGTGGGGGTGACCCTGGTGCCTATGATATTACTACTCACCACCAGTTTCGTCAGGATTGTGGTGGTGCTGGCACTGCTCCGTCACGGGCTGGGCAGTCAACATCTACCCCCGACCACGGTGCTTATTGGACTGTCGCTTTTGCTCACCTTCGTGGTCATGACGCCCGTATGGGAGGAGGTTCACCGGGAAGCTCTCCAACCACTGTTGGCAAAAGAAGCAACCCCCATAGAAGCCTCTCAGAAGGCCCTCAAGCCCATGCGCACCTTCATGCTCAACAACGTCAGGCAAGCCGACCTTCAGCTCTTCCTCAACCTCAACCAATCACCGCCGGTGACCGCGCCCGAAGAAGCGCCTACCAGGCTGCTCCTGCCTTCCTTTGTGATAAGCGAACTCAACATCGCCTTCCAACTGGGCTTTCGCATTCTACTGCCTTTTCTCATCATTGACATGGTAGTGGCAGCAGCGCTGGCCTCTCTGGGGGTGTTTATGCTGCCTCCTGCTATGATATCCCTGCCCTTCAAGCTGCTGCTTTTCATATTGGCAGATGGATGGAGACTGGTGGTGGGGACGCTCTTAACCAGCTTCAACTGAGAGGTGTGCCAGGATGGACATAGGATGGGCGATCAGGCTGGGACGTCAAGCTCTGCTGGTAGGCATCCTGTCGGCGGCGCCCCTGCTGCTGGCGGGGCTCCTGGCAGGCATACTCACGGCGCTCTTCCAGACCGCCACCCAACTGCACGAGCCGTCGCTGAGCTTCATCCCCAGGCTCCTGATTATGGCTCTGGCATTAGCAATCTTCTTTCCGTTCATGTTAAGACTATTACTGAACTTCACCCAGCGGATGATTATCGAAGCGCCAATGCTCCTGCGATAGCGGATGTTATGGAAACCGTGATGTCTTTGTCCCTGACTGCTCATGACCAATGGGCTGCCTTCCCACAGGTAGCCAGCAGGCTCTTCGGGATGGCCCTCTTCTTTCCCTGGCTCATCGCCTCGGCCCGGGAGCTTCCCTTCAGACTGATGATAGCGCTGGCAATATCCATTGGCCTGGCAGGGACAGTTCCCCTGACCAGGCTGACATTGAAATCCCAGGACCTTATCTTGCTTTGCACGAGTCACCTTATCATCGGCGCGGCAATAGGCTATATTGCCTCGCTGCTGGTGGCAGCCTTCATGTCGGCAGGCGAGCTCACGAGTCGCTTCATGGGACTTTCCACCGACCAGCAAGGCACTGTCTTCGGCCTGGATGCCACCTCCAGTGTGGGTCGGTTCCTGACCCTTTTTGCGCTGCTGGTTTTTCTGCTGTCAGGTGGACATCATCTGCTGCTGCGTGCAATTACAAGAAGCTTTGCGTCACTGCCCGCATCCGGTGAGTCTTTGCCAGCCTGGAATGGCGCAGCACTCATCCATCTGACGGGCGCAGCACTGGTGCTGGCTTTTCAGCTTGCCTCCCCGGTGCTCTTGACGGTGGTTCTGGTTACGGCGGCATTAGCATTGGCAGGAAGGAGTGCAGGACAGGCGAGTTCACTCGTCACCGGCTTCCCGCTGCGGGCACTGACGGGGCTCGTGGCGCTCTTCATATTCCTGAATCCACTAGCAAAGGCGCTGCAAGTGACCACACTGAGATTGACGAGCTGGCTGGACATGCTCCTGGGAAGCTGAACTCTATGGACACCGAACACCCGGAAAGACAATTTGAGCCTACTGCCCGGCGACGCCAGCGCCTCCGGGAGGCAGGCCTGGTGCCTTTCAGTCCCGACCTCGCCTGGGCGCTGGGATTACTATCAGCCAGTTTATTGGCGTGGACCATGAAGGGGAAAACCAGCACCGTTATCGGAGCGCTTCACGCTTATTTCGTCGGCTTGCAAACGCCAACTGCCTACGCAGACCCGTGGCAGGGCGCGGGCGCGCTGTTCTGGCCTCTGGTGCATACGGGAATCCTCTTGATGGCAGCGGTTTTTCTGGTGACGCTTCTTGCAGGCTGGCTCCAGACCGGGTTCCTCTTCACCTGGCCCAAGCCTCTCCATCCTGGAGGAGAACAGACCAGACGCCGCCGGAAGTCCTTCCCCAGCGGCTGGTGGGTGCGCGGGCTCTTGGGGTTCGTGAAACTTGGCATCGCCCTGACAGTGGGCTGGTTAGTCATCCGCTCACATACAGGGCGCAGCACCAATGTGTGGGCGCAGCCTCCGGAAGGCATCCTGGACAGTTGGCTCTCACCCTTGATGGACCTCACTATCAAACTGGCCGTAGTCTTCCTGGCATTTGGCCTGCTCGACTACTGGCACCGCCGACACCAGCACCGGCAGTTGCTTCGCTTGAGCGCACCTGAGTACAGAGAGGAACTGAGAATCGAGGAGGGCGAGCCACTGGCCCGGGAAAGACGACAGCGTTGGTACCAGGAGTTCTTCAGCTCCAGAAACAAGGAGTCCGGGCAGCAACATCCATCGCAGTCGGCAACCGGAAAGGAAATGAATGACTGATTCCGCTCAACCAAAAAGCTCGCTCAGGATGCCTCGTTTGCCACTCATGGAAACATTGGCGCCGGTGGCACTCATTGGAATCTTGGCCATATTGCTCTTGCCGCTGCCGCCCATGCTAATGGACCTGCTCTTGAGTTTCAATCTGGTCCTGGCCATGGTCATCTTGTTGGCAACGGTTTATCTGACGCGGCCACTTGAGCTTTCCGTATTTCCGTCACTGCTCCTTCTGGTGACCTTCTTTCGCCTAGCGCTCAACGTGGCCACCACCCGGCTCATCCTCTCCAACGCGGGCGAGCGCGGCCTGGGAGCAGCCGGCGGCGTGGTACGGGCTTTCGGAGAGTTTGTTGCCGGTCACTCGCCCCTGGTTGGGTTTGTTATCTTTCTCCTCCTCATCGTCATTCAGTTCGTGGTAATCACCAAGGGGGCGACCCGCATCTCCGAGGTGGCAGCCAGGTTCATGCTGGACGGGCTCCCCGGCAAGCAGATGAGTATCGATGGCGACCTGAGCTCCGGCCTCATCACCCACGACCAGGCCCGCGCCCGCCGCCAGCAGCTCACCCGGGAGGTGGACTTCTACGGCGCCATGGACGGCGCCAGCCGCTGGATACGAGGCGACGCCATTGCGGCTTTGATTATTGTCCTGGTGAACATCCTGGGCGGGTTGGCAATGGGGCTTTTCTACTATTCGATGAGACCCTCTGAGGCCTTCGCCATCTTCACCCTACTGACTATAGGGGACGGCCTGGTCACGCAGATACCGGCAGTCATCATCGCCATTGCAGCGGGGCTACTCATCACCCGCGCCAGTAGCCCCATGAAGCTCGGTGCCACCCTGGCCAGAGAGCTCCTGTTCCAACCTCGACTACTGCTGGCAGGAGTGGTGTTCCTGGGCGTATTCGCGCTGCTGCCGGTCCCCAAACTTCCCATCCTCATACTATTAGCGTTCGGGGGCATAGGCGTCTGGCTAGTGTATCGCTATCGGCGGGAGAGCACACCCCTTCGAGAAGAACAGAATCTCGACTCACAGGACACCCGGGCGCGGACGAAGCCTCAATCCGCCACCAGTGAGCTCCAGGAGGTACCCCGGATTTACCCGCTGGAACTGGAGATAGGCTATCGACTGGTGGGGCTGACGGGTTCGGATTCAGAGCCCGGTGTTGCTCAAGTCCTTACAAATGTGCGTCAGGAGCTAGCTACCCAGCTCGGCTTTCTTATTCCCGCAGCCCGGATTCGGGACAACCTGAACCTCCCACCTGACGGATTTCAACTTAAGCTCCGTGGACTGCGCATATCGCAAGGCAGGTTGCCCACAGACAAGGTTCTGCTCGCTGGTGAACCTGACCGCTTCGGTGAACTCGAAGGTGAGCGTTGTGAATTGGCGGGCCTCCCCCAGGGAAGTATCTGGCTGGAGACCCGCCAACAGGAGCGCGCAGAGCTTGCCGGGCTTCGTGTCATGATGCCTGTGGAGGCACTGGCGCACCACCTTCGTTACCTGTTTCACCAGCGCGCTCACCAACTGCTCGCGCGAAGGGATGTCAGCAAGCTTCTGGAGCGTGTGAAACAGGAATCCCCCTCGCTGGTTGAGGAGCTTATCCCCTCACTTCTGACGCTCGGGCAGGTCCACAGCGTACTCAAGAACCTTCTTGAGGAGGGCATCCCGATTCACGACCTGGAAGCCATCCTCGAAGCACTGAGCGAAGGCACTCAGCGCACCAAGGACCCTGAGCTTCTGACGGAGTTGGTGCGGGCACACTTAGGAGAGGTCATCACCGCACGCGACCTCGCCAGCGACGGGCGACTTTATGCGCTGACCCTCGAACCCGCGCTCGAAGACCTCCTCAACGGCGCTCTGGCAGATATGCCTACCGGTCGGGAGCTGGCGCTGCCTCCGGCTGCTGCTGCTGAGCTTATAGACGCGCTCTCCGGCCAGTTGGGTCAAGCGGAGGCACCAGCCGGTGTCAAGGTGGTCCTCCTCTCTTCACCACACATCCGTCGGCCGTTGAAGAAGGCATTGGAAAAACCTTTCCCTCAATTAGCTGTGGTGGGCTACAGCGAGATTGCCCCCACCCTGCAGGTGCAATCAGTCGGTACCATTGCGCTGCCTCCGGGCGAGGTGCTGGACGAGCTCTCCCAACACGTGGCAGCATTGGCACATTGGTCGGGAAACACCTTAGGTGGCGCTGAGCAAGCTGGGCTTCTGGAGGTGGAATCCAGGTCGGGGGTAACTGATGCGCAGTGATGAAACCGAGCTCAAAGCGCTGTGGGGAAATTACAAGCGAAGCGGGAACAGGAACCTGCGAGACAAGCTGGTCCACCGCTACCTGCCCCTCGTGAAGGTAGCCGCCGAGCGACTGTGGATGACACTTCCCCGGGGCATCGAGCTGGACGACCTCAAGAGCGCCGGTATCGTGGGGTTAATGTCAGCAATTGACAACTTCGACCCTGACCGCAACGTGAAGTTCGAAACCTTCTGCCTGCTTCGCATCCGGGGCTCCATCCTGGATGAACTGAGAGCTCGCGACTGGGTGCCCAGACGGGTAAGGACCTATGCCAACAAGTTGGAAGCCGCCACCAAGACGCTGGTGGGCAAACTCGGACGACACCCCACGGAAAGTGAACTGGCCGAGGAGATGGACATCTCCCTGGCTGAAGTTACCGAACTCATTCATGCCTACCATATGGTAGGCACCATAAGTCCGGGGAAGAGCTGGCAAGACCACGATGGGAATGAGTTCATCTATGAGATCGAAAACAGCCGCGACCATCGTGAAAACGCGCCACCCATTGCCCTGCAGCAAGAGGACATCAAGGAGCTCATCACCAAGGGACTGTCCGAAAAGGAAAGGTTGATTGTCCTCTTGTATTATTATGACGACTTGACTATGAAGGAGATAGGCGCTATCCTCGACCTGTCGGAGTCGCGCGTGTCCCAGATGCATGCCAGCATCCTCTTGCGACTGCGTCAGGTGTTGGCAGGAAGACAGACTGAGTTCACCTAGCAAGGAGGAAGGTTATGGCCACCACGTGCATCTTTCATCCCGATAGGCCCGCTGTCGCTCGCTGCTTCCAGTGTCACAAGCCCCTCTGCCAGGAGTGTCGTGTCATCGAGGCCACCCGCGTCTTTTGCAGCAGCAAATGCGCCAGCCGCTACCGCACCTTCCACCTCCACTATGTCAAGGAGGCGACCAAACCCCGTTACTGGAGGGTTTTCTACACCTTCATCTGTGTGGTTCTGATTCTGTTCATCATACGGCTGATTGCCCATGCGGGAGCTGGTCTTGGCATTCCCATCCTGGAAGCATTGAACAACTTCTTCAAGGAATTCCTGTTCTAAACTCGCTGGTTCAAGAACGGATCAGCCACGGACGGGTTCCCAGGACAAGTCGAGATTCTGTCGCGCCAGGCCACGTACCGCAAAGTCAGCAAAGAAGGCATTTACAGTTACCAGCGCATAGTTGGGCACCTGCTCCACCTGCATTCCCAACACCTTCTCAAATGCCGCCCGCGCCGCCCGCGCCACACTGAGCGACGCCTCCGCGTCGAGGGTTTCAAGAAGCGCCCTTTCGATTGCCTCCAGGCGTGCCTCGGCAGAAGCGACGTCGCCCTGAACCTGGTCACCTGTGCGGGGCGGGCGGTGTCCCCTCATGAGCCACTTCGGGTCGAGATTGGCAACACACTGCAAACTCCGACGTTGGCTGGCCACGTCCGCATAGAGACCAAGCCAGTTCGAGGACACGTCCATGGCGCCCTGCACCAGGTCTCCCACGAAGGCCAGCCCCTGCTGGCGCACAAAGAGCGTGATCGAGCCCCGCTGGTGCCCGGGCGTATGAAGGACCTCCAGTCTGAAATCAGCATGTTCGAGCACCTCGCCTTCGCGCAGCACCCGTTCGACGCGCACCAACTTACCCTCCCCGGCGCGCTGGTGCTCCCAGCCCCGCTCACCTATCTTGGACAGTAATTCCAACGTGCCCCGCGGGTCCTCGACCTCGGCGGCAGTTGCCAGGTGCGCCCACAGCGGGGCACCACTCCAGGCAGCCAGCGTCCCGGCGCCGCCGAAGTGGTCCTGATGTCCGTGCGTGATAACGATGGCACACACACCGCTGGGCGCATAACCCTGCGCCTCAAGTGTCTCAATGACCTCGCCGGCAGTGTCAGCCCCGCCGCAGTCAATGAGGAGGGCTTCGTCCGGGGTTCCCAGGACATAAACATCGCTGGTGGTACCCGACACCGGAATCTCGACGTAACTGACGCCTTCGACTGGGGTGTGAAATGCAAAGGACACAGCTTGTCTCCTTTCTCGAAACGTTACACGTCTCCGCCAGGACTGACTTCAAGAACATAATCCGCCACAAGCTGCCTCAGCCGAAATCTCTCATTTGCGCTAGCCCTGATCCTTTACCAAGGTGTCTGCTATTGTACAGCTCAAATCCACATAAGACCATTTTTCATTTTGCCCTGCGCCCAGGCGCCAAATGCGCTATAATTTCAGACTGAAGCGTGGGCGACATACATTCGAGCCTGGTGTCAGAACCAATCTTCATAAGAGAGAAAAGCCGTGAACTTCACCAAGATGCAAGGGGCAGGCAACGACTACATCTACGTCAACTGCCTGGAGGAGGAGATTACGGACCCTGTCCATCTGGTGCGGGAGATGAGCACCAGGCACTTCGGCATCGGCGCGGACGGGTTGATCCTGGTGTGTCCTTCACAGGTGGCAGACTTTCGCATGCGCATCTTCAACCCCGACGGCAGCGAGGCAGAGATGTGTGGCAACGGGATTCGGTGCTTCGCCAAGTATCTTTACGACAAAGGCCTTGCACGCGAGAAGCGCCTCAAGATTGAGACCGGTGCAGGCGTCAAGCAGCTTGAACTCCTGCTTCAGAAAGATGAGGTGGTCGGTGCCCGCGTGGATATGGGCATGCCTATACTGGAGCGAAGTGAAATCCCCATGCGCGGGCCGCCAGGGCAGGTCATCAGCGAGAGCTTGAAAGTGGGAGAGGAAACGTTTACGGTGACGTGTGTCTCCCTGGGCAATCCCCACTGCATCGTTTTCGTTTCGGATGTAGCTCGCGCGCCGGTCGCGCGTGTCGGCGCTCTGCTGGAATCCCACCAGGCCTTTCCGCGGGGCACCAACGTGGAGTTTGTCGAGGTGGAAAGTTGGGACAAGCTAAAGGTGCGCGTGTGGGAGCGAGGCGTCGGTGAGACGCTGGCCTGTGGCACGGGCGCATCCGCAGCAGTGGTGGCTGCGGTACTGAATAACCTTACTGCCAGGAAAGCCACTGTGGAGCTTCCCGGCGGTTCCCTCCAGGTGGATTGGCAGCAGGAGACGCTCTTCTTGAGCGGACCTGCCGAGACCGTTTTCGAGGGGGAATGGCTGGTCTGTTAGCCATTTGCAAACAGGACCCCGGCAACCGGGCTTTTGGATTCTACTATTGCCATGTCACTGTCCGAGAAAATCAAATATTTCCTCGTCGGCTGGCTGGGAGCGACACTGCTGCGGACGCTGATGATAACGGTGCGCATCCACGTTGAAGGTAAAGAGATTGACGCTAGACTGCACCGGGTGGGGCCTGTGATTTATGCCTTCTGGCACGGAAGGCTGGTGGTGCCTACGCTCTTCCGCCAGGGCCAGGGCGCGCGCACGCTCATCAGCCGACATCGGGATGGTGAGTATATCGCTCAGATCGCCCGGCGCCTGGGACACCAGCCCGTGCGCGGTTCCAGCACCCGGGGAGGCAGTGCTGCGCTCCGGGCTCTGTCTGCCAACCAGGATGGTACGGCGGACCTGGCTATCACGCCCGACGGGCCGCGCGGACCTCGCTATGTGGCGCAGCGGGGGACTATTTTTCTGGGCCAGAAGTCAGGGCTACCCATCCTACCCATAGCTATAGGCATGCGCCGCTACTGGCAGCTTCCCAGTTGGGATGAGTTTCGCATCCCCAAGCCCTTTTCTCATGTCCTGTTCAAGTTCGTCGAACCTCTGTACATACCCCGAGTGCTGAGTTCCGAAGAGATGGAGGCCTACCGGCTCAAGCTTCAGGAGATGCTGCGAGAGGCAACTGCCTACGCAGACCGAAAAGTATTGGAGTGGGACTGAGCGGTTGGCACCTATCTACCTGGAGGCTTTTTCCAGGAGTGGATAGCCTAATTCCTCCCGCTGTTTATGGTAGGCTTGGGCACAGCCCTTGGCCAGGTTACGCACCCGCGCAATGTAGCGGGTACGCTGCGTCACACCCACCGCGCCCCGCGCATCGAGCACATTGAACGTGTGTGAGCACTTGAGCACATAATCGTAGGCAGGAAGCACCAACCCCTCTTCCAGCAGCCTCCCGCATTCCTTCTCGTACATGTCGAAAAGCTCAAAGTGCATCTGGACGTCAGCCAGGTCGAAGTTGTATCTGGAGAACTCCACCTCCTGCTGGCGCCTCATCTCGCCGTAGGAGACCGCTTCCGCCCAGGTAAGGTCGAACCAGTTCTCCTTTTCCTGGATGAACATGGCAATACGCTCGGTGCCGTAGGTCAGCTCCAGAGAGATGGGGTCCAGCTCGATACCCCCGACCTGCTGGAAGTAGGTGAACTGACTGATCTCCATGCCATCCAGCCACACCTGCCAACCCAGGCCGGTGGCGCCCAGTGTAGGCGATTCCCAATCATCCTCGATGAAGCGGACATCATGGGCGACCAGGTCGATACCCAGTTCTTTCAGACTTTCCAGATACAGCGCCTGTGAATCCTCGGGCGCAGGCTTGACGATGACCTGGACCTGATAGTGGAAAGCCCCCCGGAAAGGGTTCTCGCCATAGCGACCGTCGGTCGGGCGCCTGGAGGGCTCGACGTAAACCACCTTCCAGGGCTCCGGGCCGAGGGCGCGGAAGAAGGTGGCGGGGTTAAAGGTGCCAGCGCCCATCTCCACATCGTAGGGCTGGGCTAATACACATCCCCGTCTGGTCCAGAATTGAAAGAGATTCAGAATGATATCCTGAAAGTGCATGGGTCAATCACCTGTCTCGATAAGGTTGCTCAGGACAGCGGCGGAAACTGTCCCGGCGGCAACCGCTTTCCCCTGCCCTCGACCTCGTCTCTCAGCCGGTGCAGCCGGCCCATCTTTCGCACCAGGACCCAGACCAACAGCCCCAGCACCGCGCCCAGGAGTAGCCAGGAGGCCCAATGTCTCCAGCCAAATATCACCAGCCAGAGGGCAGGCATAGCCAGGATAACTATCAACCACTCCCACCAGGGTGTAGCCTCACCCTTTTTCGGTTCCATGCGCTATCCCCAGACCAAGCTTCTACCTGCCCTCCGTTGAGGGCAAGAGTTCGATGACGGTGCGAAAGCCGTTCCAGAAGTTGCGCTCGCCCGGATGCCAAGCCAGTCGAGCAGGACAGCTCAGGGCTTCGTGATGAAACCACCCCGTAGCAAACCCGCCGCCCCGGTCACACTTGGCTTCACTATCCTGTAGAGCCAATTCCTCACGGAGTCGGTCATCCAGGACAGGGTCAGCATTCAGCTCGTGCTCGGCGCAGTAATGGTAGAACCCATCCCAGTACCAATCGCGGCACCAGTTGTTCACGTTGCCTGACATATCATAGCAGCCCAAGGGAGAAACCCCCTGCGGGTAGCTGCCCACCTTAGTAGTCCGTCCCACGTAATCATTAAAGTTGGCAAGCTGCCTGGTGGGGAACTCCTCTCCCCACGGATACCTCCTCCCATCGCTACCCCGCGCCGACTTCTCCCACTGCGCCTCGGTGGGAAGCTGCTTGCCAGCCCAGTGGCAGTAAGCGTCTGCCTCGTACCAACTCACACCTGCCATCGGCTGCTCGGGGTCATTCCAGCCGCGCTGCCTCCAGGCCAGCGGAGCTTCCGCCCCCAGTTCCTCCTTCCACTGCCAACCGGCTTCACTCCAGTAATCCCGGTGCTGATATCCCTTCTCCTCAATGAAGCGGGCGTAAGCAGCATTGGTCACCGGGAAAACATCGATGAGGTAGGCGCTCAAGGTCACCTGTCTCTGGGGCTTTTCGTTGTCAGCGGCGAAAATGTCATCCTCGACGCTGCCCATGATAAATGGGCCCTCAGGAATAAACACCATCTTGGCATCGTCCCGTCGGCTGACATAATACGAGCCCAGCCTGACCACCTCAGGAGGAAGCTCAATCGATGCATCCCCACCAGCACGCCAGTGGCGACGCTTGTCGGCCTTGTCACCCATCACGCGCTCCCCACCCATGCTTGGCCTAGGTATTCTCCTCGATCACCCGGTTCATGTACTCAGCAGCCAACACCGCATGTTCGTCGATGGTCTCCATGCCACAGACCTCGTGTTTCTCGTCCAGACAGAGATGACAGAACTCGTAGCAAAGATAGCCGTCGTAGCCAATACCTTTTAGCGCCCGGATGAATGCCGCATAGTTGGCTTTCGTGCGAAGCTGCGCGGCACCTTTCTCATCCCGGTACGCCTCCCAGCCATAGTGGGAGTTAACCTGCAACTCACCTGTCTCCCTCACCGCTCGGGTGACAACATCAGCATCGTGAGAGTCTCTAAGTAGTGGACAATCCAGACAGGCCTTGAGCCCGGGAGAATCCACCTCCCTAATTATATCGAGCATATCCCTGTAATTCATGATAACGGGCCCGTGATTCTGCAGTGCCAGCACCACACCCTGGTCCACCGCATACTTTGCTGCTTCCTGCAAACCCTCTTTGACGAAGTTCCACTTCTCCAGAGTGGTAGTGTCAGGAAAACTATTCTGGACGTGTCGTCGGGTCATTTCGTAGGTGGCTAGGCCATCGCGCAGGGTGATGCCTGGCCAGGCGGCAAAGACACGCAGTATCGAAGTACCCAGGTCACGGGTAACGTCAATCTGCCCGCGCAGGAAATAGAGCTCTACCTCGCGCTGCTCGAGCACGGGTGAGCTGAAGTCGTTGTACGAGGCGCAGGCAGCAAGGTCTATTCCCTGCTTCGCCAGCGCTTCCTTAATATCGTCCCGTGCCTTCATATCCAGGTCGAGGGGGCTGGCCTGCGGGCGCTTCAGCCCGATCTCTACCCCACTGAAGCCCAGCTCCTTTGCCTTGGCGATGCATTCCACAGGCGAAAGCACCGGCCCCCGATACCAGACACCACTGTAGGTTACCGTGTAAAGTCCCGCTTTCATTTTGCCCCCTTCAACCTCAAAACAGCAAGATGGCAATCCAGAATGCTTGCAGCAAACGAGTATAGAAAGCCGCCTCAATCCAAGTCAAGTGCATTCTGCTCGTTGCGGGCGCCAGTATTCCGAGTATTCCGGGGACATAATACTCATTATGGTTGACAGCGAGGTTCGTCCTTGCTGGAGTGTGGCCATGGGTCGAATTGCACGAGTGGTGCTGCCGGGGTATCCGCATCACGTTACCCAGCGAGGGGTGCGGTCGCTGGACATGTTTGGCGGTGACACCGACTTCCTGGCCGAGGTGGAGCGCCTGACCAAGCGCGTGCTACGACCACATCGCCCCGGACGCCCCCCAATCCCACAGGCGCGGAAAGGGAAATAGGTATTATGTCCCCGAATTTGCACGCTATTAGGTGGCCTCGGCAAAGCGGCGGCTGTGTGGCAGCTTGATGAACCAGGCCAGACACATGACAAAAAGCACACCCGCTATCAGCACCACGGGCAGACGATAGTAATCACCGCTCTTCAACCAGGCAGGCATCTTGAAGAACACCTCCGCACCCAGAAAGAGGGTGGCGAGGTTATAAGTGACGTGGGTTATCATGCCGATGAAGATGCTTCCTCGTGAAACTACCATCATGCCCATGACCAGGCCCAGGAGCGTAGTATGAGGCAGGCGATAGGGGTCGAGGTGATAGAGGCCGAAGAGGATCGCCGACCCCACCACTGCCCAGCGCACTCCCCAGCTTTGCTCCAGGCCCCGGAGCACGAAGCCGCGGAACATCACCTCCTCCGAGATGCCAGGCAGCAGCCCCAGGAGCACCGCCGTCCCTAACCAGCCCACCCGCCTCATGGTCTCCAACATCGGTTCCAGTGCCTTCTCGTACATGGGAGGCAGCTCGACTAGGCGCATCAACGCGGCGGCTAAGACGTGCGCCGCCAATCCCGTGACCACAGCTACCAATGCCCCCGAGCAGCTTGGCCCACGGAACCTGAAGCACTCCCGCATCCTGACTTTGAGGAGCTCCGCAAACCGTAACGGCGGCAGGAGGACCAGCCCCAGCAACACCAGTGGGTATCCCAGAATGGGGTTGGCGGCTAGCAGCGGCTGGCCGAGGAACCACACCAGAAGCACCACCAAGGCGAATGCCAACAGCGCGTGCCTGACCCGCGGGAGGTTTGTTTCCATTGCCCTCGCCCGCCAGAACTGCCAACGGAAGTGGCTGGCTTCACGGAAGAGCACCTCCTCGCGCTCAAACGCCCACACGGCCCAACGGATGGCAAAGAATACGTAGCCGCCCATGGCCAAGAAGGTGAGCGCAATGGGCAGTGGTCGGTAGATACCCAGCATCATCTCCTTGAACATGAGGGCTACATTCGCCACCGGCACCAGTGCCAGGGAGGCAGTAAGCTCGATGCCTGGCACCGTGGTAATGAGGGTGGCGGGAAAGACACAGATGACCAGGGGTGTCAGGTAGTACTGACCTTCACGGGTGCTGCGCGCATAGCTGGCCAAGGCCAACGATAACGCCGCAAAGAGACCACACAGCGGCACCAATGCCAAGAGCATCCAGAACAGTGATGCCGGCTCGATGCTGAAGTTGATTGTCCTGGCAGCCGCTTCGGAGACTTCCACTCCCATCCCATAGGGAGCGATGACTTTGGTCAAATGCACAAAGGTCACGCCCATGCTCGCCAGGTTGAGGATGGCCACCACCAGGGAAATGACGAGCACGGTCAGATATTTCCCGAGGATGATTTCGCCTCGACTGGCGGGACTGGCCAAGAGGGTCTCCAGCGTTCCCCGCTCCTTCTCACCGGCGGAGAGGTCGATGGCGGGATAGAACGCCCCTACCAGCGCCATGATAACGATGAAGAGCGCCAACACCTTCCCGAAGTAGAAGGCACCCAGCTTCTCAGGTGGCGCCACCGAGGTCAACGTTTCCTTGATGGGCTGGACAAACTCAACGCTCTTGCCCAATTTCGCCAGTCGTTCGGCAAGCAGTTCCCCCTGGTAAATGTCGAGCAGCTCGTCCCAGTTCTGCCTGGCCTGGAGAGACAGGTCATTGGCAGGGTCGTATTTAAGCTCGTATTCCGCCTGCTCGCCCTGCCGGAGCCGCTCCTGGAAATCAGGCGAAAAATGAAGCACCAACTGCACCCTGCCGTACACTAGGTCGGCATGGGGGTCCTTAGAATCAACGCGCTCAAAGCCCTTGGCTGCCTCAATCCTGGCGACCAGGTCACTCGCTCCCCGAGCACCCGTCACCACTACCTCGAAGGTGCGGGAGGCAAGCTTCATCTGCTGGATAAGGGGCACCTGCAGCGCCAGGATGAGGATGAGGGGGTAAAGGATGATGGGCAGAAACATGGTGAACAGTGTCCTGCGGTCGCGCAGGTTGTCTTTCAGCTCTTTGACCAGGATATGCTTGACATTGATGAGCCTCATGAATCAGCCTCCACCGACTCTCCTGAGTCAGCGCTGACGAGGGAGAAGAAGACCTCCTCCAGGTCATCCTTGCCGGTTAGCGCTTGCAGTTCATCAAGGCTGCCTCGAGCAATGAGGCGGCCCCTGTGGATGATGGCAATGCGGTCACAGAGCCTCTCTGCTTCGCTCATGATGTGGGTGGAAAAGAGGATGCATCGGGCCTGGGATTTGACCTCCCTGACAAGGTCGAGGACGGCCCGGGCCGTCATTACGTCCAATCCATGGGTGGGTTCGTCCAGAATGAGCACCGGTGGGTCGTGCACCAGCGCCCGCGCCAGCGACACCTTCTGCTTCATGCCTCCGGAGAGCTTGACCCCCAGGGTGTCGCGAAAATCGTTCATCTTTAGGAGCTCGAACAGCTCCTCCGCCCGCTCGGCAATCGCTTCCTCAGACATTCCCTGCAGGCGCCCGAAATACTGTGTCATCTCCCAAGGGGTCAGCCGGTCGTAAACGCCGGTGCCGGTGGACACGAAGCCCACCCGCCTGCGCACCTCGTCCGCAAAGCGCACCACGTCAAAACCACACACCCGGGCACTGCCTTCAGTGGGCTTCAGAATGGTGGCCAATAGGCGCAGCGTGGTGGTCTTACCCGCACCATTGGGTCCCAGCAGGCCATAGATTTCTCCGCGACAACAGTGAAAACTGATGCGGTCCACTGCCGCCACCACGCCACGGGAGCTGTCGGCAAATGCTTTGTAGAGCTCCTCGGCCTCGACCAGAATCTCACTCATTTCCCCCCCCTGCCTCTATTATAGGCAAATGCGGGCAGCAGGCCAACGCAAATCAGAGCCAAATCGCTACTACCGGAACCGTGCCTGCGCCCGCTTTCCCAGATGGGAAAAACCTTGCAAGCGCATTCACGCAGAAGTTAGGATAAATATAAATCATACACCATCCACGTTAGGAAGGAAGTATTTGAAATGGCGACACGAGTCTTCACCGCGGTTCTGCACAAGGCAGAAGGTCTATATGTGGCAGAATGCCCAGAGGTCGGGACGGTTAGCCAGGGATGCACTATTGAGGAGGCCGTCGCCAAGCTGAAAGAGACAACAGGGCTTTACCTGGAAGAGTTTCCACTACCAGAAGTTGCTAGACCGTTGATGCCTGCTTTGGAGGTAGTGGTACATGCCTAAGTTGTGCAGGGCATCAGGACAAGAGGCCATCCGGGTATTGGAACGCTTGGGCTTCGAGAAAATACGGCAGCGCGGCAGCCACGTGGTGCCCAAGAAGCAAGCCTCAGAAGGTGCTGTGGGATGTGTAGTTCCCTTGCACCGTGAGCTGGGCGATTGGCACCTTGCGGGGCATTCTGCAGCAAGCCAGAGTAACACCCGGCGAGTTTATGGAGAACCTTTAGTGAATGTCTGCCGAATGTCAGATAACACGGTGTATGCGCTTCGCTTCGCGCAACCAAATGCCTACAGCACATCGCAAACACGCAAGACGTTGGAAGCCCGGGCAATTGTGAACAGGGAGAAATGTGTTGAGCGCTGATGTGCTTATCGTGGGCAGTAGAGAAAGCCGACTGGCGCTCCTTCAGACGCGCTCCGTCATCGAGGCGCTCCGTCTGAAAGTAGCCACCAAGATTGAGCTTCGCATCATCAAGACCCAGGGGGACCGCCCCCGGGAAAGCGCGTCTCCGCAGGCCCTCGAAGCGGGTGTTTTCGTCAAAGAACTGCAGAAAGCACTGCTTGTCACCGATATTGACATTGCGGTGCACAGTCTTAAGGACCTGCCCGTAGCTGAGCCTGAGGGACTGGAGATTGCTTGCTGTCCTCGCCGGGAGGACCCGCACGATATGCTGGTGAGCCACTCAGGCGCAGGTCTATTTGCGTTGCCAAAGGGCGCCCGGGTGGGCACCACCAGTCCCCGGCGTCGGGCCCAACTATTGCGGGCGCGCCCGGACCTGGAGGTGGTGCCGGTGCGGGGCAACGTGGACACACGCATCTCGAAGATGAGGCGCGGCGAGTTGGATGCGGTCGTCCTGGCTGCTGCAGGATTGACCAGGCTAAGGATGATGGACGTCAGCACCCCCATACCGTTTGAGGTGATGCTACCTGCGCCCGGCCAGGGTGCACTGGCGCTGGAGACCAGGAAGGACGATGAGAAGGCGAAGGCCTGGGTAGGACATATCGATGATGAGGTGACGCGGCAGTGCGTGGCAGCAGAAAGGCAAGTGCTCTGGGCACTTGGCGGGGGTTGCCGAATGCCCCTCGGCATTTTGGCTCATGTTGACGATGTGGGAAGGTTGAACCTGTGGGCCCGGCTGCTCTCGCCTGACGGAAATCGGCAGGCAGAGGTAAAGCTCGTCGGCGATGCCCGGGAGCCTCTCGTCCTGGCCGAGCAGGCCGCCACGGAACTTAAAGGACAGACTAAAAGCATCTTGTTCTCGTAACTGAATCCGGAAGGATGTGACCGAAGTGTCCACCAAGAGCTCGGGCAAGGTAAAGCTCTACAAGACCGCCGAGGTGCTGAAGGTCAGTGGCATCTCGCGCGAAACGCTCTACCGCTACATCACCCTGGGCCTGATTAAAGAGGCGGAAAGCACTCCTGCCGGCCACCGGCTGTTTGACAAGCGCATCTTTCGCCGACTGAGGTTGATTGCGAAACTCAAAACCCGGGGTTACACACTGCGCGACATACGTGAGCTCTTTCCTCGGCGGTGGTAAGAAGCTGGGAACTGACAAAAGAAACACCGAAAAACCGCCCATTCTTTCTTTTTTGGCTTGACGCCTGCAACAATGAAGAAACAATAGTAACTAACGGGACCTCTGTGCAACCAGAGTCCCTTTGCTTGGCGCCGTCGGTGACTACCAGCCGTCATCGGCATTTTTTGTTATGTGAGATAGCTTACACCCACTCAATAGTGTAGAGATGCGAAAATGTACGGGGGACTAACTGAGCGTTCTTCAGCCGGACTTGCTCGATTGCTGCTGCTGATTGTGCTGATTATCATACTGGCAGCAATAGGTGTGGTCATGTTCGTCAAGGTCGATGACATCGTCGTCGCGCAGGGCATGGTGCGCCCGGATAGCGAGGTCGAGGTGCGCAGCGTTCTCAGGGGAACCATCGAGAAGGTCCACGTAGAGCCAGGAGCACAAGTCAGCACAGGCACCTTGCTGATGCAGCTCGACGATAAGCAAATCAGTGATTGGCTGGCAGAGGCAACGGATGACCGGGCAGAAGCCCGGGCCCGTCTGGACATTGAGCAAAGCAACCTGGAAAAATTGAAAAAGGACCCGCTTCCCAGCGAGCTCAGACATGCGGCCATTCGGCTCCAAGAAGCCCAGGTGCAGTTGCAGCGCACCAAGGAGAACCTCACCCGCATCGAGCAGCTCTTCCACAAGGGTCTCATCAGCAGTGAGGAACTGGAAGGGGCACGTTCCGAGCATAAGCTGGCGGAACTGAGCCTGAAGATTGCCACCCACAATCTGGCCATCGTTGACTCCGGCCTCGAAGAATCCATCCTCGAGCAGGCGCAGGCCCGCATCGAACTGCTCAAGAAAACCGCTGCTGCCAAAGAGGACCAGATCGCGCGCCTCCGAGGCAATCTGGCACGGACAGGAATCACCTCGTCGGCGGCCGGCAAGGTCGTCCGGGTCACCAAACGGGACGGTGAGGCGGTGGAGGCTGGCGAATTGGTGGTCGTCATTTCCACCAACGACAAGTTTCGCATCATAGCCTCGGTGCCTGAACGGTTCGCGGCCAAGCTGCAAGAAGGCCAGCCCGCCGAAATCTACAGCTCCCAGTTCAACTATCGCACCTACGGCATCTGCGAGGGACGCGTGGACAAGATTGATACCTGGGCTGAAGAGGTCAGCTCTGGCAGAGGCGGAAGCTCCGCCTACCAGGTCGAGCTTGCGGTGACCCACGCCCCCTACCAGCCCCGGATGAACTCGCGTGCCGAAGCCCGCATCATCGTTGGTCGCAAACGCTTGATCAAGTTTTTGTTGGGCTGGGATTGAGCTTGCTTCCGGCGCGCCGCCCTCATGAGCTGCCCGATTTCCCTTGACTTGCGGACACCTCCTCTGAGATAAAATAGCTCGAGTCAGACGAGATTACTCTCGGAATTTCCTGAGCACCCGTTAGTCGGGAGAGAAGAGCGATGACAATCAAGAAGGCGGTCGTTTTAGTAGCAGGCTCGGGCACCAGGTTGCTTCCGGTCACCAAGTCCCAACCCAAGGAGATGCTTCCCGTAGGCAAGAAGCCGGTGGTACAGTACGTGATAGAAGAACTCCAGGCCGCCGGCCTGAGGCGAATACTGCTCGTCACTGGTCCCCGGAAGCACGCTATCGAAGACTACTTCGACAAGGACCCCGAGCTCATCGAAAAGCTCAACATCAGCGGACAGTCGGAGCTGGCTCAGGAACTCAACTACATCGAGGACAACACCACCATCTATTACACCCGACAGAGCCGCCCCATCGGACAGTCGGATGCCATCTATGCGGCCCGCCATTTCGTCGGAGAGGACCACTTCGTGGTGGCCTTCGGAGACACCATCATCAAGAGTGCATCGGCCGGCTCACTGTTTACCCGACTCATGGATGCTCACCTGACACACAGTGCCAGCGCCACCCTTGCCGTCGAGGAGATTCCCCTGGAGGAATGCTACAAGTATGGCGTAGTAAAGCCCAAGGGCGACGTGGGGGAGGTTTTCCAGATTGAGGGTGTGGTGGAAAAGCCGGTGGGTTCCACCGCCCCCTCGCGCCTGGCTATCGCCTGTCGCTACGTCTTCAGCCCCCAGATTTTCGCCGCCATCGAAAAGACGGTTCCGGGTCGAGGCAGCGAGCTCTGGCTCAGCGATTCCATTCAGATACTTATCAACCAGGGCCTGGCTGCCTACTGCGTGCCTCTGGCTCAGGATGAGAAGCGTTACGACATCGGCAACTTCGAGGGCTACTTCAAGGCCTTTGTCGATTTCGCCCTGGAAGATGAGAAGTTCGGCTACACCCTCAGACAGCACCTCACACATCTCTTGGAACGCTAGGAGCCTCCCGAGGTAGATGCCATGGCCATAGAGGCTTCAGCCCCCGGACGCGCAGGACTGCTGGGCAACCCCAGTGATGGTTATGGCGGATGTGTCATCGCCTGCACTATCCCTGAGCGCGCCACCGTCCGCCTGGAAGAGAGTGACAGGCTGGAAGCAGAGTTTGCGGGCCAATCACAGACCTTCACCTGCAGAGAGGATTTTCGGCTCCAGGACGACCGCTTCGACTGCCTGCGCACGGTGGTGCAATCCTTGCAGCTCTTCGACCTCAAGGTCAAGCTGTCCATGCGCACCGACATACCCGTGCAGGCGGGGCTGGCAGGCTCCACTGCCTTGCTCACCAGCCTGGTGGCGGCGGTCTCGAAATACCTCAGGCAGGATTTGCGCAAGCACTACCTGGCGGAGATGGTGAGAACCATTGAGCTCAATTATCTCAAGGTGCAGTGCGGCTACCAGGACCAGTATATGGCCGTCTTCGGTGGGCTGAACTTCATGGACTTTCGGGGCAAGGAGTACTATCGCCGACTGGCGGGGGAGCTTTACGCCACCATCGAAGCGCTCGACCCTTACGTTGACGAACTGCCTTTCGTCCTGGTGCACACAGGCGTCAGGCGGGTATCCACCACGGTGCTGAAACCCATCCGTCAGCGCTGGCTGGATGGCGACCGGGAGGTGATAGAAAGTTACCGGAGGCTGGCGCGCCTTTGTCAAGAGGGCAAGCGCGCCCTTATCGAGAAGGACTGGCAGCGCTTCGCCAGGCTCATGACGGAAAACCACCGTATGCAGCGGGCACTGGGTGGTTCGGGGGAGGAGAACGAGCGCCTCATCCAGTTGTGCCTGGCGCACGGCGCCTGGGCCGCAAAGCTGGCCGGGGCCGGTGGTGGGGGCACCATTATCGCGCTCAATCCGGAGCCTGAGCCTATGCTCGCAGCGCTACAGCAAGCAGGCGTATCCCGCACCCTGAAGCCCGTCCCCTCCCCGGGTGTGACGGTCCAACAAGTCTGAAGCCCGGCACCAACCTTTGCTCTGAAGAAGAGACGTGAGCGGGGAAAAAGCGGGGAAAATTGTTTGACACTGCAGTTCATTAGCTGTATATATTTACAAACAGTCGGAGGGTGCGCCACCTTACGCTAAGGTGAGTCAAAGCCATGGTGTTGGTGGCAGTCCAAGGTCCGGCTCAGCGACTTGATACCTTTGCAAAGATTGGGCAAGTTCGGCATGTTCGGGGAAAGGAGGTGCAGGGGACGTGTTCGGGAGAGGAAACTGCTGGTCTTGAAATGCAGGCCGTAGTTTTCCTTCCCAATTCCGCGCGCGACAGGAGGTGAGTGGAGCAGTTGAAATATTGAGGAAGGAGGACAGGGAAATGAAAAGATGGTTGTTGTATGTTATGCTGTTGGCAGGATTGGCTTTAGCCTTGAGTGGCTGCCCGTCGGAGGGCCCACCATCCGGGACCAAAGTTCCTGACATGGGCTCCATGCCTGAAGACCCACTATCCATGCTGGAGTCCGCATTTGCCGACCTCAAGACGGTGCTGAGCGCCAACGATATGGCGCAGGGCAAAGAGGGCGCTATGAACTGCGCCCAGTTGGCGACCGCCTGCCAGCTCAAAGCGCAAGAGGCGACCACCAAGATGCCCGCCGACAAGGAGCCCTTGCTGATGGAAGCCAACGGTCTGGCACAGGAACTGGTCGACCTGTTTCGAACGATGCGGCAGGTTCTCGAGGACGGCGAGGTCAGGGCCCCCAGAGAGCAGTACCTTCCCCGTGCCCAGGAGAAGCTGGCAGAACTCAGGAGCGCATTTGAGGAGCTAGACCTTACCGCTAAGAAGGCAGCACCAGCGCCCACCCCCTAGCGCCTCATGGGGTCGTGAGAGAAAACAAAAACCACGCGTCCGTTGTCCGTTGGATGCGTGGCTTTTGTTTTGCTTAAACCCTGTGTGTGCTTACCCGCCAAGGCGGGCGAGCGCTCTTTGTCTTACGGTGTTTACTCCCAACCAGCCCCCAGGGTATAGAGCCAGGGCTGCACCAGACCCGAGGCGCTGGAGCTATCAATACCCTCCAGTATTTCTTGCCCTTCCGCACTCCAGGCCGTGAGTTTGCCAACCCCGTGCGGGACGGCCAGGTATCCTCTCACCTGCATGCGCGGTTCCGCAAACACGTTGAACGGGTATGTCCAAGATGGACCTGGGATGTCGAAGGCGTGCATGCCATCACAACCGGCATAGCCGGCGGTATCGCTCCAGTGCAGTGTGTCCACGTGGCCATCAACAAAGAGGAAGTTGGCGGAGTAGCCCGGATGCCTCCAATCAATGCGGCCAGCATAGACGAACTCGTTGATAACCCAGTGGTCCATATACCACTGGGCCTCGGGCGCACCGTCCGGCGCTCTCTGCCAGCCCGGGTTCAGCGGATGCATGGAGGCATTGATGCCCCACCAGCCTGGTTCCAAACCCTTGGGCTTGTAGTGCGCACCACTGAAAGACTCCAACTGGGTGAAGTCAGTCATCATACAGGTGCGGGCCGAGTCAACTATGTCATCGATGTTCATGCATCTCTGAGGCAAAAGGCCCCTGGTGACATCGCCGCGTGAGGAATCATAGCCACCCATCTGACCACCGCGCCAGTTCCAGTTAGGGCCCCAGTTGCCTATCTTCGCTGCGGGCATACTCCAGCCGTTACCATGCACGGTGCTGGCGAAATAGGGGTTCGCCGCGAAGGCGAAAGCACCAAATGTAGTTGCCTCGGGGCAGTAGAAAGGCTTGTAGTCTTCCGCCTTGGGAGCCAGCAGGTATCTATTCTCATTATACCAGTCGTCGCCCATAGCCTCTTTTATGCGGCTGGAGCTGGTTTTGCCCCACATGGTACCGTAGGACTCATCCCAGTAGAAGGGCCAACGCGGGAAGCCCAGAATGGGTGCCAGGGCCTGCTGTATGGTAGTGACGAAGTCGGCATTGGGGCTCTTGTCCTGTGGCCAGACATAGCCGTTGTTGTTGGCTATATAAATCTGTGCCGCGCGGCCTATGTTGGCCAGATTTTGCAGACAGATATTGGCGCGGGCGATGGCGCGCGCCTTCGCCAGGGCCGGCAGCAGCATCGCTGCCAGTATCCCGATGATGGCGATGACCACCAGCAGCTCCACCAGGGTAAAGCCTCTTTTTTTCATCTTGTTTCTCCCTCAACTGCACTTTCCCTCGTCCCAAGGACACCCCACAACCCCACAGAGGGACAGGCGGCCTTTAAGGCGAGGCCCAAACTAAACCCTTTCCCACATCCTTAATAGGCATCACCTCCCCTCCACATTTCGGATTGCGGCTTTCGTCCGCCACGGCGGACACAATCTCCAATCCGCACTCTCCCATTGTGGCGCCCTGAAAGCAGGACACCACCTGTCGTGGTCCCTCCGAGGGGAGTCTCCCTCGGAGGGATATGCCAATCCGGCCTCCTACGGGGCCGCCGACAGGCGTCGCCATCGGCGTCCTGCCATAGTCCCGCGGGCGGTCTTCTACTAATACTCCCACATATAGGGCTTGCCCCAGGTACCGACACCGCGGCCCAGCATGTCCTTGATCTTCCGTCCCTGGCCGCCGGGCTTGTACCTGTCGGCACTACCGTCGATGACGTCGTAGGGGTCCAACGCATACCTGTGGGGGTCCCTGCCGCTGCCCCAGCTCCAGCTGTAGTTGGACCAGGTGTTGATAGTGCCATCGTCGTCCAGGGCCGTCAGAATCCCGCGACAGGTGATGGGTCGGGGGTTTCTGGGGAGGTCGAGCTCGTGCCAACCGTGACGGTTGACAAGCCTCTCGTCACCGGGACGGAAGTTATTGGTGTGCCCGTCCAGGAAGAGCAAATTGCACATGTTGCCCGGGTGTCGGAAATCCAGGCGCCCTCCCAGGTAGCCGCCCCGCGCGGAGTCATCAATGGGCAGCATCCACGGGTTTACCTGCCCGTACAGGTCCTGAAACCACATCACATCCTGACCGGCTCGGCCCCTACGGTCCTCGCCCCCAGAGAAGAAGCCCGGGGTCCTGTAAGCCCCCGCCACCAGATACACCAGCTTCCCCCCGGTCTCGGGCACCACACCTCCCGACGCCGACCATTCGGGCGGGAAGTAGGCATCCGCCATATAGACGGAGCGCACCGGGTCCGCGATGTTGTCAATCTTCTGATAGCAGACCCCACGGTCCGGCCCGCCATACATGTCAACGGTGTAGTTCTGCACGTTGTCGAAGTCGTTGTAGCAGACATAGCCATTGACCCCGTAACTGAAGGCCGGGAACTCGCGCTCGGTGTCAGCCGGACAGTTGAGTATCCCGTAATCCTTGGCCTGAATTCTCTCGTGTCCGCTGCCCCCGACCTGGGCATTGAGCTCGGCCTGGGTCAGGGTCATGTTAGCGTAATTGTCGTCCCAGCCCTCGGGCCAGCGCGGTGCCTCGAGCAGCTCTCCCATAGCCTGATGGGCGCTGCGCGCCTGCAGCGGGTAGCTCGATTTAAAGGCCGGCGGGAACCACCCTTTATGGATATGGGTGTACATGTTCATCGCAAGGCCAATGCTCTTGAGATTGGACTTACAAATGGCCGCGGCCGCCGTCTTGCGGGCAGCGGCCAGTGTGGGCAGCAACACCGCGGCCAACAGGCCGATGATGGTGATCACCACCAACAGCTCCACCAAGGTAAACGCCTTCTTGCGCGTATGCATTTCTTGCCTCCTTCCACTGCGACTCTGGAATAACCGCCCGCGCGCACGGGCCCCCGTAAACGCTATCTGCTCGAGCAACTACCAGCCCCCCTCTTCATACCAATAACCGGACCCGTAGCCGCTAAACGAGCTCTCACAATCCAATCCCCGGAGGTAGCCGGCATAGCCTGCGCTCCGGTCCGCCATTCCCGGAAAGCCCGTCCTTGGCGCGCCCACCTGCACGGGTACGTTGCTGCCTGCAAAGCCCATGGTCTGGAAGGGGTGCAGGGCCTCCACGTGTCCGTCCATGAACAGCGCATTGACCTTGCTCAGATGTCGCCAGGCAATCACGGGCAAGTCCACGTCAGGGTCATCGGGGCCAGGGTTGGGACGCAGGTAGGGGTCCATAGTGGGGTGAAAGCCGGCGCTGTCGGCAAAGATGGAAGCCGGTGGAATCCAGTCCGGGGGTGCCAGCAGCTCTAACTGCGCGGTGCCATAGTTGTTGTCCACTTCCGCCTCGTCGCCCCAGCACACCTCCATCAGGAAGATAGTGCGCCCCGGTGCCTTGATCCTTTCCTGGCCGGGGAAGTAGCGACCACCCTCGGGGAAGCCCTCGTAATAGGCATGGTCGTTGCTCATCAGCGCCTCACCGTTGGCCCCGTAGCTATTCACCGCCACCTCGGTGCCGTAAAGGGTTCCCGGGTAATCACTGGGGCAACGAAAAGGGGTCCCCTCAAGGGTCTCAAAGTCTCTCACTTCATCGCCCGTGCCTCCCCCCAACTCACAGCGCTTATTGAGCTCCGACTGGTCAATCCGTCCGGGCTTATCCCGGCCCGTCAGTTGCACCACCAGGAGCACATCCTCGTGCATGTCCAGATAGGGGGCCAAGCCTTCCTGCCAACACTGAAGCGAAGGCAAAAACAGGGCATGGTCATTGAGGTACATGTTCATGGCGTTGCCCAGGCCCTTCAGGTTCGCCTGACACTGGGCGGCGCGGGCCTGCTCCCGGGCTTTCCCCAGCGCGGGCAAGATCAGTGCCGCCAGGATGCCTATGATGGCAATCACCACCAACAGCTCTATCAAGGTAAAGGCTCTCGTCCTCCTCATTTTGTTCCCCTTTCCCCATTGAAATTGACGTGCAATGCCGCAGCTGTTCCGCCGGGCTGCTTACCACCCACCCTCGTCAAACCAGGTACCATAAACGTGCTCCAGGAAACCGAAACCCTCCAGACCCAGGAGGTAGCCGCGCTTGTTCTTGGCGCCAGGCAACTGCGGCCCAGACGTCGCCAGCCCACCGCGACCCACGGTATCCTCGGCCCGCAGCACGTCCACGTGTCCGTCCATGAAGAGGGCATGGGCCCTCCAATTGTGCCGGAAGCCTACCGAGGCGCGCCCGTTCGAGGGCTTCGCATAGGGGTTCTGAAGCGCCGCAAAGCCCCGACTGCCAGCATTGATAGCCGAGGGACAGGAGGTGCGGCTAATGTCGGTAATGTCATTCTCGTCGCTCTGCTTGGCATAAACATTGTCGTTCGCGTAATCCGGCGGGCCGCTGTCACCGGAGGCGACGTCCATCAGGATAATGGAGTCCTGAGGCATTTTCACGCCCTCGGCCTTATAGGTCGAGCCGGTGCGATTGACCTGCCACTCGTAGCTCCTGTTGACAGCACGTATCACCCACTCGGCATTGATACCGTAGCTATTGACGGCAATTTCGGTGCCCCAATAACTGTGTGGTGTGTCTTCGGCGCAGCGGAACACGGTCTTGGCGAGAAAGTGGAAGTCCCGAATCTCGTCCGCTTTATCGTCGTCGCTGGGGTCCCAGTCGTTGTACTCGAAGCCACCGGTCCCGTCGCTGTGCTTGTTGAGCTCGGCCTGGTCCACCCGGCCTTCCTTGCAGCGGTAGTCAAGGGCCACATCGTTGGCATTGCTCAAGAGCAATTGGTTTTCCTGAATGCCCACGAACTCGGCCAGGCCCTCCTGCCAACACTGCAGGCTGGGATACCAGCTGGCGTTGGCGGTGGTATACTGGTGCATGGCGTTGCCCAACTGTTTCAAGTTGCTCTTGCACTTGACCGCGCGGGCCTGCTCCCGGGCTTTGCTCAACGCCGGCAAGAGCAGTGCCGCCAATATACCGATAATGGAAATAACCACCAAAAGCTCGACCAAAGTGAAGGCTAGAGCTTTTCTCGACTTACTCATCATTCCACTCCTTCCTTGGCTTGTTGGCAAATCCAAATGAGCCAACCATGACAGACGAAACGCTCCTCAGCTACCTCCTTTCCCTGAACCAAGAACCAAACTTTCCCTTGTGCATTTCCTCGCCGCAAGAACTATCATCAAGCAATCCAGATACTTCCCCACACGTCACTGAGCCACTTCATGCCCTTACGGTAGCGACAATCCCCCTGTGGTGACGTGTTCCCTAAAGAACACGGCGCTCAGCGCACAGAAACACACTTACATTAACAACCCCAGTGAGCACCGAGCAATAAACGGAAATCAATAATCAATGTCAACCATAAAATTACCCCGGTGCTTGCCAAGGCCCTGTGAGGAAAAAAGGTATGAGATAATGAGGCCCTGATTACTTTCCCTCACGGAGCTATTGGCTCTATTATCCTTTTAAGCTTTTTCGGGCGGTTGTCAAGCATTTTTTTGACATTTTTTTACAAAATTGTTACCAGCCCCTTCTGTCTCAATTCTGACACCAATAGGCAAGCTTGCCTGATTGGCGCAGGAGGGAGTCAGAAATTCCCCCGTGACGGTGTTTGCAGCGCACGGGTGAGCTGTGTTATAATTAGGTAATGTGGATAACGTCTTGGCAGCGGTAGCCGGCGAGTTCGTCGTTTATCACCCCCAGAGTGAGGAGGACAAGCAATGGGTTTAAGAAGGTTGGCAGCGGTTGCGGGGCTGGTACTGGTGGGTGTGGTTTTCGGACTGGTGCTGGCCAGCAAGTGGGAGACGCTGGCGCCGACGACAGCTTCACCGGATGAGCTCCGTCAAGAGCGCGCGCAGCAGTTGGGTCAGGGCAACGACCTGTCGCAGACGTTCATCCTGGTGTCCAGGCTCATCAGTCCTTCGGTAGTAACGCTCTATACTACCAAGGAGGTGAGCAGGCCGGCGCCGGAATTCCCTTTGGGGTCCGATTGGCGGGAGTTCTTCTTCGGGCCGGGCCCTTTCAATCAGCCGGAAAGGCCTGCGCCCCGCCAGTTCACCCAGAAGGTCAGGGGCCTGGGTTCGGGGTTCATTATCTCCTCCGACGGGCTCATAGTTACCAATAACCACGTCATCGAAATCAGTCCGGGCGCCGTGGTGGATGAAATAAAGGTCCATCTCTTCGGCGATGAGAGGAAAGTGTATGACGCCAAGATTATAGGCCATGACCGCAAGTCAGACCTGGCCGTGGTTAAGGTTGATGCCCAGGGACTCCAGGCCCTCAAGCTAGGCCGCTCGAGCGAACTGGAAGTAGGTGAATGGGTGCTGGCAGCCGGTGCGCCCTTCGGTCTGGGGCATACGATTTCCCAGGGCATCATCAGCGCTTTCGGACGCCAACTCGAATATTCCCCCACTGCCTACAGGTATTTCATCCAAACCACTGCTATCATCAATCCCGGGAACTCCGGCGGGCCGTTGGTAAATCTCAAAGGCGAGGTGGTAGGCATCAACAATGCCATCGCCACCTCGGGGCAGGCGTATCAATTCTTCCAGGGGATAGGCTTTGCCATCCCCATCGACCGGGTCAAGGACATTATCCACAAGCTTTCCAAGGGTGAGAAAATCCAGCGGGGGTATCTGGGCATTACTTTCCGTGAAGTGGAGGAAAGGGATAGCGAAGACTTCAAGCTGGAAAGCGCCCGGGGACTCCTCGTTATTATGGCGCTGGAAGGAGGGCCAGCCGCGCAAGCAGGTCTCAAGTCCGGCGACGTCATCTTGAAACTCGAGGGCAAGCCCGTGGACGACAGCAGCCTATTCAGACAGGCCGTCGAGCAAACGCCTCCTGGTAAAACCATCACCTTTACCATCAGCCGTCAGGGGGAGCAGCGCAAGGTCAAGGTCAAGGTCGGCAGTTGGCCTGCAGCGGGGGTAGCGGAACTTGCCCGGACACTGGAGGTCAAAACCCATACCGATGAAAGAATTGGTCTTAAAGTCCAGACTTTGACCACTGCCCTGGCGAAGAGTCTGGGTTATGAAGGTCACCAGGGGGTGCTGGTGGCCGAGGTCACACCCGAGGGCCCCGCGGACAAGGCCGGTGTCAAGACCCGTGACCTCATCCTGGACGTGAACGACCAGCTCGTGAAGTCCGTTGATGACTATATCGAGGCGGCCAGAACCCCGGCTACGGGAGGCTACACTGTCCTGCGCGTTAGGCGCAAGGACGCGGTGCAGTTGATACCTGTCAAGTGAGGGTCACACACCGCGGGTGGTCAACACGTCGGGAAGCAGACCTGGGGGTCTGTCTGCGCCATTTGAGGTCGGGGCAGGCCAGCGCCCATCAGTCCCCTGATTGGACACCAGGACTATAACTGGCCTTCTCTGAACTCCAGTTTGGGATTCTCAGTGGTCACCGTAGTCTCCGGGGGCACTGAACTGGTCAGCCAGACGTTCCCGCCAATCACGGCGCCGCGTCCAATCACGGTGTCGCCGCCGAGGATGGTGGCCCCTGAGTAGATGGTCACATCATCTTCCACGGTAGGATGGCGCTTGCGCCCTCGTATGAGCTTGCCCGACTCGTCTTTGGGAAAACTGAGCGCACCAAGGGTTACGCCTTGATAGAGCTTGACGTTGTTGCCGATCTCGCAGGTCTCGCCTATCACCACCCCGGTGCCGTGGTCGATGAAGAAGATGCTGCCTATGATAGCGCCGGGATGGATATCGATGCCCGTGCGGCTGTGCGCATATTCGGTCATGATGCGTGGAATCAGAGGCACACCGATCTGATGCAGTTCATGAGCAATGCGATAAATCACCACTGCCTCCAGTCCCGGATAACTGAAGACAATCTCGTCCAGGCTCTTGGCAGCCGGGTCACCCTCGTAGGCGGCCTGCACGTCCTCGGCCAGTATCTTGCGCAGCTCTGGTACTCTCTGGAGGAATAGGATAGAGGCCTCTTCCGCGCGCTGCTCACAATGATTGCAGCGGGGACCCTGGCGGGGGCACTCGTGTCTGACGATGGCATGAATCTGTTCAGTGAGTCGGCCATGGAGCGAGTCCAACTTCTCGCCCACATAATACTTCACCGTGGACTCGTCCAGCACCAGAGAGCCAAAGTAGCCGGGGAAGAAAATCTCTTCGAGTTCCTCCAGGATGCGGACGATCTCCTCTCTGGAGGGCAGCGGGCTGGCTCCAATGTGGCTGATACGGTCATCCTCTTTATAGGACTTTGTAACCACCTCCGCGATCCCGGGAAGCTTATCCCTTAGCAAAAGTTCCATGGCTCTGCCCACCCTCTCATAGACCATTACAACTCATATTCAACCTGCAGGTCCCCAACGTGCTTATTCTACTCATTGCGAAAACCCACATCAATGACAAAGGACACGACCTCGCTTCTATCACCATAAATCTTCTTGTTCTTACCATCCATCAGGAGTAAGCTTGATACTCGAAAATGGTCTCTTGGGTCAATGGATTTTCACTGTTCAAACGGGCCAGCCCATTCTCAAGGAGAGCATTTAGATGCACAAGTATCGCGTGTTATTTGCAGTGCTCGTCGGCCTGATACTGCTGGGCTGTGCTCCCACCAGGCTCTACTTCAAGCCCGCCACCTTCCCCACACCCGTGCCACTCGGCGCCGTGGTGGAGGAGAAGCTCATCCTCTCAGAGGGACCGCCTGCCAGCTTTCTGAAGGTTGCCACCGTCGGCCTCTATGAACGCAGGGTTGACGAAGAGAGGCAGCCCTGGAGCCTGCATCTGCGCTTCACCTTCGTGAACAATCGCGCTCAGCCCCTCTTCTTCTATCCTGGCGAGACTCGCATCGCCACAGAGAAGAAGCGCGAGTTGAAACCAACCTTAATCGATAAGACACGCTTATTGGCGCCCGGCGAGCCGGTCCGCCAGGCGCCCGGCGAGAGGCGCCTGCCCACCACCGCGCCGGTGGAGATTGAAGCTCACAGCCTGGTGCAGTTCGACCTCTTTTTCGACCTGCCTCAGGACTTCGAAGCCAGGAACTTGAGGAACTTCGTCACCTACTTCCAGTTCCAGGCAGATGAAACCCCGGTGGTGGCGTCGTTGGCCTTCACCCGTGTCCGGGAGACCTACTACCCCCGCTACTATTACTACGACGACCCCTGGGAGTGGCGCTTTCGCTTCGGTTTCAGCTACATCGAGTGAGCACCCAGGCATGTCCTCAACGGGCAGACGTAAGCCGGGGATGGCGCTTCTTATCCGCCCCAGATGCCCGTCTGACGCCTCAATTCTGCCGAAAGCTGTCTCCGCGGCGGACGTGTCGGGCCAGGGGGTCTTCGAGGTAGCGCTTCTGGCAGGCCGGACAGAGGTCAAAGCGGAAGCTGGCGAACACCTGGTCCTCCAGTTCCTGCTGGTCCATCTCATTCATGCGCGCCACCAGCTTGCGCATCTCCTCCAGATGATCTTCCTCCAGGTCCTCTGCAGTAAGCTCCAGCGGGTCGTAAGCAGCAGCGACCTCGACCTTTACCACGTAGCGCACCTCTTCACCCTGCAAGAGCACTTTGCCACACATATCACACGTATAGTGAATCATCTCCCTCCCCTTACCACCTAACTCCCCTGCCCTCGTCAGGCCGGACGGTGGGAAACCTCCGCCAGCTTGTTCAACGCCTCCCGCGCCCTGCCGGAGGCAATGGATTCCCTGGCCAATTCTATACCTGCACTGAAATCATCTGCCAAATCACATACTACCAGAGCTGCGGCCGCATTGGCCACTACAATATCGCGGTGGACACCCGGTGCGTCAGCAAGCACACCCGCAATGATCCGGGCGCTCTCCGCAGCCGAGCTGACCTGCAAGTCCTCCAGCCTGGCCCGCGCCAGTCCCAGGTCTTCCGGCGTCAATCGCGCGCGCTGCACGTTGCCCTCTTTCACTTCATACAGAGTGGTTTCGCTGACGGTACTGACCTCGTCCAGACCGTCGTCACCGTGCACCACGAATGCGTGCACAGTTCCCAATGCCGCCAGCACCCGCGCCAGCACCTCAGCCAAGTCACCGTCATACACGCCCAACAATTGCCGCTGCGCCCCAGCCGGGTTGGTAAGCGGCCCCAGAATGTTGAAGATGGTGCGGATGCCTATCTCCCGCCGGGGGCCGATGGCATACTTCATCGCCGTGTGCAGGCGGGGCGCAAAGAGAAAACCGATACCCGCTTCTCGCAAGCACGCCTCTACCACTGCCACCTCCGCGTCAATCTTCACCCCCAGCTCTTCGAGCACATTGGCGCTGCCACTGCTGGAAGAGACCGAGTAGTTGCCATGCTTCGCCACCACGGCGCCGGCGCCAGCCGCCACCAGGGCAGCAGCAGTGGAGATATTAAAGGTATGGGAGCCGTCGCCCCCGGTGCCGCAAGTATCCAGAAGTGGCTCCCGGTCCACCTGGACAGGGGTGACCTTCTCACGCATCACCACGGCCGCGCCGGTAATCTCGTCAACGGTTTCGCCCTTGAGCCTTAGCGCCGTGAGATAGCAGGCAATCTGCGCCGGTGTGGCTTCGCCTTCCATGATGGTGGTCATGGCCAGGCGGGCCTCCTCGACGCTCAGGTCCTCACCCGTCACCACCTTACTTATGATGTCCTTGAACATCTTCACCCCCGTCAACGTTTGCTTCGCTCGTCGGTGGAACCCGCCTGCCCACGGTTCTGAAAAGCATGGTGCCGTTGTGCTGAATGCTAACCTGGTACACGCGGTCAAGTTCCATATGTTTACCCACTGCGGTGTTGAACGCCGCATCCACTTTGTCACTGGCGAATTCGTTCTGGGACAGCCACAGGAACTCCCTCCAGACCTCTCTCTCCATCGCTTCCGTGATGGGGAAGGTAAGCTGCGCCAGGATGGTGGGCGTTTCCGGATGCAGCTTGGCGCCCCCTGGAATCTGTCCGTCCCTGTCCAGGACCGGCCCGTCATCAGGAGCCTGGTTATTGCCATAGAACCGTCTGAAAACGTAGATACTCCTGCCTCCCAGCAGCGCATTCTCCTCTTTGAACTTGACCACTGCCGCCTCCACATAGAGCTCGTTCCCTTCAACACGGTAAACTTCAGGCGGCAGGCGCCGACCGTCCTTCTTGATGCGGACAAAGTTTATCAGCATTAACTTGCCGCCCTCCTCGTAACCTGCGACCGTGATCTCGGCAACTCGGGTCTCGGCAGCCAGATTCTCGTAAATACGACCGATGCCTCGACCATAGGTCCAGAACATTACGCCCAATAACATGACCACGCCCAGACCGGCCGCCACCTTGCTCTTCCGCCCTACCAAGAAGAGAGCAGCAAGCGAGAAGATAACGAGGATGTCCAACAGCCAGGAGAAATGAAGGACGCGGAAGCGGGGCCCGAAAGCAAAACCTACTCCCAGAAGCATCGTGGCCGCCACCGTCGTGGGCAGGAAGCCAACCAGGAAGCGTCGGCAGCGCTTCTTGAAGGGAAGCTCAGCAAGAAAGCTCAACGCCAACCCCGCGCAGAGCCAATATCCCAAAAGCACCAGACTGGCCTGCACATAGCTCATCATCCCCGCAAACAGAGACGCGGTCCAGTTACTCATCTTGACCTTCCTCACTTTCCTGGATTTCGGCTCCTTCCACCAAAGGAAATTGGGCCTGGTAAAGCCGGCGGTAGAAAGGACAGCTCCTAACCAGCTCCTGGTGTTTGCCCATCGCTTCCAGGCGCCCATCTTTGAGCACCAGGATGCGGTCCACCCCTTCGACAGTGGCCAGGCGGTGGGCGATGATGATGCTAGCCCGTGTCTTCATGAAGTCCGCCAGCGCTTCCTGGATGTAGGATTCACTCTCGGAGTCCAGCGCGCTGGTGGCTTCGTCCAGAATCAGAACTGCCGAGTCCTTCAGGATGGCCCGGGCTAGTGCCACCCGTTGCCGCTGCCCGCCTGACAGGGTAGCGCCCTGCTCACCGACCACGGTATCGTACCCCTGCGGAAGTCGCTCGGCAAACTCTGCCACGTGCGCCTTGCTCGCCGCAGCTAGAATATCCTCCCGGGAACTGTCCTTGCGGCCGAAGGCAATGTTGTTCAGCACCGTGTCGTTAAAAAGGATGACCTCCTGGGTAACCAGCCCCACCTGGTCTCGGACGCTGGCCAGGGTGGCAGTGGCAATGTCATGCCCATCAAAGGTCACCTGCCCGCCGCTGGGGTCGTAGAAGCGAGGGATAAGGCTGATGAGGGTGCTCTTGCCGGCGCCGCTCAAGCCCACAACAGCCACCCTTTCTCCAGGCCTCACCTCGAAAGAGATGTGGTCTAGCACCGGGGTTTTGCCGTCGTAAGAAAACGAGACGTCCTCAAACTTGAGGCTGTGCGTTAACCTGGGCAGCACTGCTGCCCCGGGAACGTCTTTGACACTGGGCCTTTGGTCCATGAAAGCAAAGATGCGGGAGCAGCCCGCCAGCATCATCTGGATGCGGTTGTTGACGTTGGCCAGCTTCCGTGGGGGACCCATGAGCGTAGCAGCGGCAAAGTAAAAGGTAATCAGAGCGCGACGCGTAATGGCGTCGCTGAGGACGAGGTATCCCCCAGCCACCACCATCAGGCAGATGCCCACGGTGCCCAGCACCTCCATCAGGGGAGACATCAAAGCCTCGGCGCCGACAATGCGCATCTCCTGCTTCAGCAGCCTCTGGTTCTCCTTGAAAAAGCGCTGCTTCTGCTTCTCCTCCATCTGAAAGGCTTTGATGATGCGGATGCCCAGGAAGGACTCCTTGAGGATGCTCAGGAGCGTCTCCCGCTTCCCCAGCGCCCTTATGGCTGCCTTGCGCACCTGCTTGCCTATCAGGTAACTAGCCAGCACGATGAAGGGAAACACTAGGATGGTCAGCAAGGTGAGCCGCCGGCTCAGAAAGAGCATAACTACCAGTGTAACCGCGAACTGCAAGGGTTGCGCCACAAGCTTCCCAAAGACCGTCTTCACCCCCGAGCTGGCTGCTGCCAGGTCGTTGGTGAAGCGGGTCATACCTGCGGAGCTATCAGTGCGGGTGTAGAAGTCCAGCGACAGGTCCACCGTCCTGTCGTAGAGTTCGTTGGAAATGTCCCGCGCCGTGCCCGTAGCCACGCAGCCAATGAGGTATTCTAGAGAGAACCGCAACAGCCCCTTAACTGCAATGAGAACCACTACGAACCCTGCCACGAGGCACAGCCCCCGCAGCCGGTCTGCCAGCAAGAAGTCCTGCAAACCGCGCAGGAAGCCGAGGAACCCGGGCAGCTTCCAGGCGACCGCGGCCTCCTCCTGTGTGGACACAATCGCATCGAAAACAGGCAGCGCCGACCCCAGGGAGACCCCGTGCAATATCGCCACCAGGACGGAAAAGCCCAGGCCCAGGAACAGCTTGCTCCGGTGGCGAAACACATATCCCACCAGGCGGCGGAAGTTCTTTTGTGGCTTCTTATCGTTCATCCGGAAGCTCCCGTACTGCCTCGAAGACCTGTTCGACGCTGAGGGCTTTCATACAATCGTGCGCAGCACACTGTTTCAAGAAACAGGGCGCACACGGCACCCCTGCCCTTAGCACCCGTGACCTGCCACCATAGGGCCCACTATATGCCGGGCTGGTAGGGCCGAAGAGCGCCGCCACCGGCGTTCCCACTGCGGAGGCAATGTGCATGGGCCCGGAATCCCCTGCCACCACGACCTCAGCGCGTCTTATCAAAGCCACCAGGTCCGGGAGGCTCGTGCCTACCAGATTTGTGCTTTCCGAACTCATGCGTGTCTGGATAGTCTCAATTCGGGGACGGTCGACAGTACTCCCCAGAAAATACACCCTTGCCTGCAACTCCCGCACCAGCCTGTCGGCCAGCTCCGCATGATAGGCGATGGGCCAGCACTTGGTCTCCCAGCGGGTAGCGGGGCTGATGACAATGTTAGGCGCGTCACCATCCACGAGCAGCCGGGCGGCACGTCTGTCCGCCTCCGGGTGAACAGGTAACTCAAAACGGACGGGACTCGTCGGCCCCGCACCTGCTGCCTCCGCTAAAAGCAGGTAGCAGTCCACCGCATGCAGACCTTTGTGAGGCACGGCTACGCGTTTATGGTAAAATAGCGGGCTCATTTCCCGTCCCCTGGCGAAGCCCACCCGCAGCCGGCCACCGGCGACGGCAGCCACAAAGGCGCTGCGGAAAAGCCCCTGCAGGTCTATAACAATATCGTATTTTTGCCGCCTGATGTCCCGCAAAAAGCGGTGCAGCTCACAGGGCCGTCCGAGCACCTGTTTGAGTGTCCGGAGACGCTGCCGCGGAAAGGTGATGACCTCGTTGATATCGGGGTGCCCTTCTAGAAGCTCCCGGTAGGTATCATCCACCAACCAATCGAGCCTGGCGTCAGGCCAGCGCTGGCGCAGCGCCGTCAGCACCGGCAGGGAGTGGATGATGTCTCCCAGCGAACTGAGCTTAACCAGGAGCACACGCTCAGGCACACTCACTGCTGGCGTCTCCGCAATCTCTTCCACATGTGGTTCTCCAGCCTCCGCAGTTCGTTCTCAGTGAAGCTTCCCTCTCCGCGATAAGCCGCGACCAGGTCCGTCCGTTCCTCATCTCCAAGCACGCCCGCCTGCTGCAGGGACGTGAACAGTCTGGCCAAGTCGCGCCCTTGTCTCTTTGCGTCCACCCTTGTCCGCGGTCTCAGGCCGTCCGTGTCAATCAGCCAGAAATCAAGTTTCCTGACATCATCCCTGGAGCCCTTGACCAGGATGTTGCTCAGTTTCAAATCCCGTTGCCTGAATCCCAGGCGGTGCAGCCGTCTAAGCAGCCCTGCCAACCGGGCTAGCAGGTGGGCTTTTTCCTCAGGCCGTGGAGGAGCCGCCTCCGGACGATTCGCCAGCCAGAGATCCAGGTTCTGAGCGCCTTCGATAAACTCAGTTACCAGGAAACTTTCATAGCAAAGTCCGAAGCGCTTCTTTGCGACCATCCCCAGAGGCCGCGGTGTGTCAATACCCCTGGTAGCCAGCGCGTTGCTGATTCTCCAACCCCGAAGGGCGCGGCTGCCCCAGATAAGCGAGCGCAGGGGGGCGGTCCTCTTTTTGCGGTTGAAGCGCTTAACAAACACGGCCACCTCCACCCCACCTCTCTGCACCCGGCGCCACGCTGTTGTCGCTGTCTGTCCGGACTTGATGACTGCGGCACCTGCCAGCAGCGCCTCAGGATTCATAAGGAGGTCAGGTAATTCGGAATCGAGCCAATCACGTGCGATGTACCCCCTGAGCGCGGGCCCGTCCAGTTTGGCAAAATACTTGTTGTTCCTGGTGCAGCGCCGGTCGCGCTGGCGCCAGAGCTTGAGCGTCCGCCTCCAGGTTTCCAGCTCCAGCCACCCCAGGACATAGCGGAGTCGCCCAGCTAGTTCTTCCACACCCTCGACGTATCTCTGCACAAAGGTCATCTGCCAGCGCGCGGGCAGCATCTGGGTGAAGAACTTATTCAGTTCGGCCAGGTTGGACAAGCGCCAGCCGAGCGGTAAGGGATAGTCCAGCACTTTCAGCTTCCCGAGGTCAAGCAGGTAGAACCGCCTGCCTGCATCCACCTTCCGGACCAGGACATTGGCAGCATGAAAGTCGCGCTGATAGACGCCTGCCTCGTGCAGTTTCAGCACAAACTCCGCAAACTCCCCGGCCACCACCAAGGCTTCCGCCAGCAGCGCGGAAGAGCTCCCGGTCTGGCGCCATCCCTCAGCTATCCGGTCGAACTCGCGCGCCTCGGGTATCTCTCGCAGCAACAGGTAATCTTCCCGCGCGAGCGGCCCACCGTCGCGCTTGGCGCCGATGGCAACCACCTGAGCCACGGGCACCCCGCGCTTCTGCAACTCCGCAGCCAGGCGCGCCTCGTGGGCCGCCGGCGAGCCGCGGCATAGTCGCCTCAGCCTGTCAACCATCGTAGCCGGTCGATAACTCTTGAGAAAGAACGCTCTCATGCCTGCCGGACCCAAACACTCCAGCCGCCTGACCACACGCATATCTCGCGCTTTCACCACCTGTGAAGCGTGGCAGTCAATCCCTGCCATCTCTGGCTTGCCAACGCGCTCCAGGAGCCACCGGTACCCGGGCTTCACCTGCCAACGGACGCCCTCCGTGACGCCCGCAACCCATTTACCACCACCAGGCACATTCTTTCGGCGTGCCTGGGTGAGGGGCAATTTCAAGATGTCGAACCTCCTTATCCCGGGTCCGCCGACCCCTTGGCCTCAAGGCGTCGGGACGGTGTCCGGTGCCTCATCAGGCGAGGATGCGGGCTCCGTCGGCGCGGGATCAGCTTCCGAAAGATTAACCTGGTGCTCAAACAGCTCCATGGTGAGAGGGTTAGGCATCGAGGTATCGGCGCTGCCATCCTCCTTCAGCACCACGGTATTCATGCGGCGCAGCAGATAGAACCCGGATATCTCCTGATAGAAGAACTGTTGCTCGTAGCGGATGATGCGCTGGGTGCCCTTCACCACGTACCGTGCCCGCTTGAGCAGTCGTCCCCTGGGCGGCCCTGCCGCTGTCACATCCCCGTCAGAATAGGTAAACTGTATGTCGGCATGGCGCTGTCCGTGAATCTCCATGCGGGTCACCAAGCCTCCCGCATCGATATAGAGTGTGCGCAGGGGTTGCTGCGCATAGGCATCGCGATAGCAGCGCAGGACCTGTCCTGGCCCCAATGATGAGCGGCAGAGCACCAGTTTACGGAGGCTCCTGGAGTAGGACGTGGGAACGATGAAGGCTAGCCGCGTGCGAAAGAACTGCCCGGCCTCGCGATAAGCCTCCTTGAGGTGGGAAGGCACACCCGACAGCCAGAACCGTGTTGCCCCCGGCGCCCGCCAGAGGTACTTTCCCCGAGGCGCCGCAAAGTGTGTAGGTGTTTTCGCATACATGATATCATCCAACTGTCTGGACTTGAGCTTGACCTGCAGAGACTTAAGCCCGTGCTGCTGGGGATAGTAGTAGGGTGCGTCCAGCTTCTCCAGCAGTTCGCGCTTCTGCTGGGGGGAGAGGATTTCCCCCCGGGGCGCCATCAAGACCAGACAGGTTGCCAGGCTCAGCGCAAATGGAAACATGGTGGTGGTCGCTCGCTGCCGGTTCTCTCTACACTAGAACAGGTCGAGGTCCCGGGCCTCCAGGGCATGGGTTTCAATGAATTGTCGCCTGGGACCCACACCGGTGCCCATGAGCACGGTGAACATCTGCTCGGCTTTGTAGGCGTCCTCCAGACGGACTCTCAGCAGCGTCCGCCGCTTAGGGTCCATGGTGGTTTCCCAGAGCTGGTCGCCGTTCATCTCACCAAGGCCCTTATAGCGCTGCACCTGCATGCCCTTCTGGCCCAGTTTTCTCACGGCTGCCGGTATCTCAGCCAGGCCCGCGACCTCAAACCGGTCTCCGTTGGAGGACAGCGTGAACTTAGGCTTAGCGCCCTTGGTGGGGCAATACTCGCTCACTTTGAAGCCGCGTCGTTCAATTTCCTTCAGGGTCTTCTCCAGCGCTCGGCACTCGTGCAGCTCGACCACTTTCAGTTGGGGCTTACCGACTGTCTTATCATTGCCGTTCTCCGCCACCTCGAGCTCTCCTCCCGCGGCGCGCTCCTTGCTCCTGATAAAGCGGTCCACCTCTGACTGAGAGTGGAAATACCACTCTTCACCATCCAGCAGCACCTGAAACCGAGGCAGGCCGCCCTTGGGAGCGCGGCGCTGCGTGAGCAGTTCGTCGAGGCCGATGCCGCGATGTTTCAGCACCCGGGTGCCATCTTCCAGCGCTACCAGGAGGTCAACCAGCTCCTTAAGCGAACTCGGCTCCAGGGGCTTCCTGCCCTTCGCCTCCAGGCGAGTGCCCGCCAGTCCCCATCTCAACTGCATCTCCCTCATCTCCCGATGCTTGTAGAGATAGTACTTCTCCCGGCGTCTGGACACCTGGTACAGCGGAGGCTGCGCAATGTAGAGCCGCCTACCCTCAATGAGCCGTCTCATCCTGCGGAAGAAGAAGGTCAACAGCAACGTGCGTATATGAGAACCATCAAAGTCGGCATCGGTCATGATAATAACTTTACCATAGCGCAAGTGGTCCGGGTCGAACTCCTCGTCCCCGATACCCGTACCCAGCGCGGAGATGATAGCGCGGATTTCATTGTGGTTCAGGACCCGGTCGATAGAGGCTTTCTCCACGTTGATGATCTTGCCTTTCAAGGGCAGGATAGCCTGGAACTCGCTATCGCGGCCCTGCTTGGCAATGCCCCCGGCGGAGACCCCCTCCACCAGATAGAGCTCCGTTGAGTGCACATCCCGGGAGCGGCAATCGGCCAGTTGCATAGGCAGGCCGCCACTGGAGAGCATCCCCTTCCGCCGCACCAGCTCCCGGGCTTTGCGTGCGGCCGCGCGCGCGCGGGCCGCCTGTATAATCTTGTTAACAATCGCGCGGGCCACCGCCGGGTGCTCTTCCAGGTAGTTGCCCAACTGCTCGTTGACGCTTGCTTCCACCAGCCCCTGCAGGTCACGGTTTCCGAGCTTGGTCTTGGTTTGTCCTTCAAACTGCGGGTCCGGCAGCTTCACGCTAATGACCGCGGTGACCCCTTCCCGCACATCCTCCCCGCTGGGGCTCTCGTTGTTTTTGAGAGCACCTTGATTGCGGCCGTAGGTGTTCAAGGTGCGCGTGAGCGCCGCGCGGAAGCCACTAACGTGGGTACCCCCCTCGGTGGTGTTGATGTTGTTGGCAAAGGAAAAGACAGTCTCCGCATAACCATCGGTGTACTGCATAGCGACTTCAACCTCGACATCATTTTCCGCTTTCTGGAAGTGGATGATGTCGCGATGCAGTGTATTCTTGCCCTCATTCAGGTGCTTAATGAATGCTTTCAAGCCACCCTTATACTGGAACTCGTCCGCACGCTCAGCACGCTCATCCGTAATCTTGATCTTAACACCACTATTTAGAAACGCCAGCTCCCTGAGCCGCCTGGATAGGATGTCGTAGTGAAAGTCAGGGTCGTCGAAAATCTCAGGGTCCGGCTTGAAAGTGATCTTCGTGCCACTGCGCTTGGCGCGTCCCCGCTTTTGCAGCTTGCAGGCAACCTTCCCTCGAGCGTACTCCTGATAATAGGCAACCCCATCAACATGCACCTCCGCCGTCAGCCACTCGCTGAGCGCATTGACCACCGAAACCCCCACCCCATGCAGCCCACCTGACACCTTGTAGCTGGTATGGTCAAACTTGCCCCCTGCATGCAGGGTGGTCATGACCACCTCCAGGGCCGGCTTTTTCTGCTCCTTATGCAGGCCCACCGGGATGCCCCGTCCGTCGTCCTGCACCATCACCGAGCCATCGAGGTGAAGGGTGACTACGATGTTCTTGCAGTACCCTGCCATTGCCTCATCGATGGCGTTATCCACCACCTCCTCCACTAGGTGGTGTAGTCCGCGGGTGCTGGTATCAGCGATGTACATAGCCGGGCGCTTGCGCACTGCCGCAATCCCATCCAACACCTTGATATTGGTGGCATCGTACTTCTGTGCCCTTTTCATGTTTCTTCCTTATCCAACTCGGCGCCCAGATGAAAGCGGAGTTGCTTAACGTAAAGTTTAGGCAGTTTTTCCCGCAAGGCTTCCAGGAGGCCCCCGGCGTGAAAGTTTTCTAACTCCCAGCGTCGCGCGGCCGAATCGACCAGGATATGCAAGCAGCCGTGCCTGAACCCCTGCACCTTAGTGCGCGCGCCTGTCTCGGCACCCACCACTTGCTTCCAAGCTTCGCTGAGCTTTCCCAGAAGCATCGGCCGCGAGAGCTCGGCAAGCTCCAGGACCTCCGGGATAGTCTTGCCCAGCCGTTGTACGCCTCCCCGCCGCACGTGTGCCTCCGTTACCTTATGGCGCTAGGGTATCGCCAACGGCATGACCAGATAGCGGTAGTCAGAGCCCACCTTTATCAGCGTCGGGGTGGTGCTCTCCTTGAATGCAAATTCCACGCTCTCCTCTTCCACCACCCGCAGCACATCAGCGAGAAACTGGGGGTTGAAGCTCATTTCCACATCCTCCCCCGCATACTCCACGGTGAGCTCGACCTGGGCCTCCCCTGCTTCTGGCGCCCGGCTCGACACGGTTAGCTTACCACTGCTGAAAGCAAGTTTAATGGCCCTAGCCTCATCCGTCGTCATTAAAGCTGCCTGCCTAACGGCCGAGAGGAACGGTGCCCTGGGAAGCGTGACTTTTTTGTCAAGGTCCTTGGGAAATACGTCCTGATAAGGTGGGAACCTTCCCTCCAGGAGCCTGGACCAGAGGAGTCTCCCTCCGACCTGCATACAGATATCGCGCGGCGCCTCCGCAGGCTCGGTCTGGTCTGCCCCAGCGCCGAGCCTCATTTGAATGACGTCCTCCTCCGAACTGATTAATCGGGAAAGTTCGCTGACAGCTTTGCTGGCAATGATAACACTCGCACTCACACTTTGGTCCAGTTGTACCTTCTTCTTAACCCACGCTAGCCGGTGGCCGTCTGTACCTACCATTTCGGCAGTGCTATCCTGCAGGACAAAGTGTACGCCATTGAACGCATAGCGGGTGCTGACGCTGCCCACCGCAAAAATGGTCTTGTTAATCATATCCGCTATCTCGGGCGCCTTCAGTTGCACCTCCGCCGCCTCCAGAAAATCCGGAATCACGTCGGGAAACAGCTTGGGGTCGTCACCCACCAGCTCGAAGTTACTGTGCTCGCCGGCAATCTTGCAGGTGAACCCACCTTCCACCTCACGGGTTTCCAGATGCAACATTTCATCGGGGACTTCGTGAAGCAGCGCTGCTAATCTGGCCGCAGATACCAATACTACACCAGGTTCGCTAACATCAACCTCGGGTACTGCCATCCTCAAGCCCAGCTCACCATCCGTGGCCAGGAGTATGAGTTTGCCCCCAGATGCCTCCATCTTTACCTGTTGCAGAATCGGTTTGGTCGTTATTCTGCCTACGATGCGCGTTGCGGTTTGAATACCCTCATGTAAAGCTGCACGGGAACACTTAAGCTTCATTCGTACCCTCTCCTTCGTTACAAGCAACCCGGCACGAGATATGCCAACTTCCCTATATAAAGAATAAGAATCTCAATTATTAGTATTCCTCTTATTCTTAATAGGTTGGGGATAACCAGCCTCATTGCCCTTCTTAATGTGTGCCATATTCTGGACTTACAAACAACTGGGGTTCGTGGGTAGCACGTGCAAGAAAGGGTGCAATCTGGTGAGAAATAGTGTGGTCATAAGCGTTTTTGCGCAGGGGCATCGTAGAAACGGTCCTCTTTCCACTTTTCTCGTCTCTTTCTCCACGGGTTTTCCACCCAGTGCGCACACCAATCTCACTGGTCTTTATCGTCCCCCTCTGTTACTGGCTTTATCAGAAAAGGACGGTCAGCAAACGGGATAAGGGGGCCCATCTTAGCCCGGGCAACCAACGCTTATAGATGATACTCAAATAAGCTTTCCGAATCAACCTAAAAGTTGCGGGCGAGAGAGGGAAATTGGGAATTACCGAGTCAATTCCAAGTCGTTATGTGTCAAGGGGATGCGGCAAGCTATCTGGGGAGGAGATAAGCTTTGACCGGCGGCTGCCGATTATGGTAATATGGGGAGGCATAATCAGACCTTCGGGAGGGCGAGATGGAGCTGCTGCGGGCCTTATACGATTGGGTGCTGAGTTGGGCCGCAACGCCTTACGGGCCCCTGGTGCTTTTGCTATTTGCATTTCTGGAAGCGACCTTTCTCTTCATCCCTCCTGATGCGCTGCTCATTGCGCTCTGCTTAGGTGCGCCCGAGCGCAGCTTCCTTTTCGCTTTGATTTGCGCCCTGGGCTCGGTGTCGGGGGGTATGTTCGGCTACACGCTGGGGATGTTCTTCAAGCCTACTGTGGTGGACCCCACGGTGCGCTTTTTCCACTGGCAACATACCTTTGACCGCGCGCGGGACCTCTATCATAAATATGATGCTGCCGCGGTAGCCATAGCGGGGTTCACGCCCATCCCCTACTGGGTGTTTGCCATCTCGGCAGGTGTGGCGCGGATTCGCTTCCACCGCTTCGTAGTTGCCACGGCCCTCAGTCGCTCGGCCAGATTCTTCCTGGTGGCCACGCTTCTCTTTTTCTTCGGTGAGCAGATGGCACCCTTCATCGATAAGTACTTCAACCCGCTTGCCCTGATATTTGTACTCCTGATCGTGGCTGGAGCTCTGGTAGTTCGGTTTGTGATTAAGCCCAGACGCACTCCAACCGTGGCGCTGGACCCTGAAGAAGAAGGGTCAAGATGAGAAGGGACGCGTCCAAGCGCATTGCGGTGATAGGGAGAGCAGAAGCCAGCGCTGAGGAGCAGGTGTTGGCGCAGGAAGTAGGTCAGTTAATTGGGGCGCGAGGTGGCATGGTCGTCTGCGGCGGGCTTGGCGGGGTGATGGAGGCTGCCTGCCGTGGAGCAAAACAAGCGGGTGGACTGACTGTGGGGATTCTCCCCGGCGGGGATGCTGCGAGCGCAAACCCTTATGTGGACATCCCCATTGCCACTGGTCTCGGTGATGCCCGCAACGTGATTGTCGTCTCCACTGCAGAGGTGGTGATTGCCATAGGCGGGGGTGTAGGCACCCTCGCGGAGATAGCCTTTGCCCTGCGCCGGCTGAAGCCCGTGATTGGGCTGGGCACCTGGAAGCTGGAGCGGAACCGCTTCCCATCCGGCGCGCAGTTCGTCGAGGTGAGCACTGCTGCGGAGGCCGTTGATAAGGCATGGGCGCTATAGGAAGCAGGGCGGGTGCTCATATGACGTTGGTGTGTTGCCTGAGCACGTATGGTGAGGTGTTGTGATGGATGCGGAAGCAAGAAAGACATTATTGCAGATTGCCCGCGCCTCGGTGGAGGCGGCGGTTCGCGGTGAAGCCACGCCCAGGTTCGAGGTGACGCATCCTGAGCTTCGCAAGTGTGGCGCGGCCTTTGTCACCCTGAAGACCGGCGGTAGGCTCAGGGGCTGCATAGGGGTCTTCACGGCTGACAAGCCACTCTACGAGGCCGTTGCCGACCTGGCGCAGCAGAGCGCCCGCTGTGACCCGCGCTTTGTCTATGACCGCCTCACACCGCAGGAGTTACCGCAGCTTCACCTCGAAGTATCGGTGCTTTCCCCCCTGCAAAGAATAGACAACCCCCTGGACCTCGACCTGGGGAAGCATGGCATCTATATCAAGCGGGGAGTGCAGGCGGGCTGTTTCCTGCCTCAGGTGGCGGACGAGACGGGCTGGAGCAAGGAGGAGTTCTTAAGTCATTGCTGCGCCGGAAAGGCGGGTATGCCTCACGATGCCTGGAAAGACAAGGCCACCGAAGTCTATACCTTCACTGCTGAAGTGATTGCAGGGTAGCTCGAGGTCAATTCACAGGGTGGTTCTGCTACTTCCAATCTGTATCGGCGCGAATGTAGTGGGTGCTGATGCCCCGGCGTATAAAGAAGACAACTTCCTTCTGCTTGTCCTGTCGGGCCTTTTCTAACAATTGCTTGAAATCGGCAAGGTCCTGGACCTCGTCCTGGCCAATCTTAAGAATGCGGTCGCCTCGACGGATGCCTCCCAGTCCCGCCCAGCCAGCGGCTTCGACCTTATCAACGATGACGCCCAGGAAGCTTTTCGGGTCCTCGGGGTCCTCCACGGAATCAAAGGTTGTCGCCCGCACGGTGAGGCCAAACTCCTTATCCTCGAACTTCTCAGCGTGGAACCGGTCCCTGGGCGCTTCGGCAAGCGTGACCTCGAAGGTCCTGGGCACATAGGTGTCTGCCTCTTTGCGGAAAACCGTGACCGGCACCTTGGTTCCCGGAGGGATGATAGCCACGCGGCTGGTGAAGAAGGCAACCTCCCGGTCATGGGAGACCTCTACAGCCTCGTTGGCAAATTTCACGATGATGTCCTCTCTCTGGAGACCAGCCTTGTCGGCGGGGTACCCTTTATAGACATGGGAAATGAGGACACCCTTTTGTCCTTCCAGGCCCCAGTACTTGGCGAGCTCGGGCGTGAGGGCCTGTCGTACCGACACCCCTAACCAGCCCTTTTCCGCCACCAGTGTCCGCTTCGGTGGGTCCCGGATGAGCTGGGAGAAGGAGGCGGCGGGCATGAAGGTGGCGGTGCTGCGGGCGGTTACCCAGCGGGCCGCGCGGGGACCGAAGGCGGAGCTGATACCAATCACGCCTACTGCCTGCCCGGCAGCGTTGAAGACAGGCGCGCCCAAGGCCTCCAGGGCGGAGGGATGAATAACGTAGAGTCTGGCGGGCTTTTCCAAAACGGACGAGATACGGCAGGTTTCAGCCTTGAGCCTGCTCTTGAACTCATCGGGAAGCAGGTCACATACGATAACCCGGTCACCCACCTCCAGCGCAAGCCCGGGGATGAACCCGATCATGGGAAACTTCTTCTCAGCAGGCGCCTTTATCTTCACGAACGCCAGGTTCAACTTGTCGTCGCTACCCACATATTCGCCTTCGTATTCGGTATCGTCGAGGAACTTTATCTTGAGAGTTTGAGGCCCACCGGAGGTCAAATGTCCAAGACCACCTCCCCTCAGGAACGCATATGCCGTCAGCATTACCAGTCCGTCTTCCCGCACCACCACCCCGCTTGCCGAGCCGCGCATGGAGTGCTGCTCGCCGCGAGCCTCGTATTCCAGTTCGAAGTCCACCTGCACGATTCTTTCCCTGACCACCTCATAGACGCGCCTGGTTTGATGGGCCAGCTCGTCACTGCGCGCGGCAGTCGGCGCCAGCAGCAGCGCCGCAAGGAGTGTCAGGATGGACCGGGTCTTCCAATTGCGCATGGAGCTACCTCCTCAGGACATGGGCGAACCGGCGCTTTCCTCCGGTTCGGGGGTGGTGATCTCTTCGGACTGCTCTTTGGTATAATCAATTTTCAGCAACACGAACGCGGTATCTTTTCCCCGCTTGACCTTGAGCAAGATGGGGCTGGCCTGCTTGGTTCGCAACTCCTCGTATATGCCTCGGAAGCTGTCCAGGTCGGTCACTGCCCGCCCGGCAATGAACTTTACGACGTCACCGTTGATAAGCATGTTGCTTCTGCCTGCGGGGCTGGTACGCTTCACACCTGTGACTAGCACCCCTGCGCTGTCCTGCAAGTTCTGGTCTCGGGCCATTTGATGGGTAATGCCCTTTATCGTAAAGCCCCATGCGGCGCACTCGAAGTCCTCTCCTATCTCTCTGGGCCGAGTCTCTGTGGTAAGATAGACGCACCCCTCCTTATCCTGCCGCCTGAAGACTACTTTAACCTTCTTGCCCACGGTGGTGTTGCTCAGGGTCTTGAGTACGGCTGGCAGGTCTTCCACAAAGCGGGCTGAAATGGGCTGCTCGTCGAACTCCAGAATCACGTCGCCCGGCGCCAGGCCCGCCCGGAAAGCGGGAGAGTCAGGCACCACGTGACCCACCAGCACCCCTTCCTGACCTTCACCGAACGACCCCGCGAAACCCTCCATGGGCTGAATCGTAAGGCCCAGGTAACTGCGCTCAATCTTGCCGCGCGCAATAACCGTGTCCAGCACCTCCTTGATGGTGTTTATGGGGATGGCAAAACCGATGTTCTCGGCATAGGTGCCCCGGGAGTTGATGCCTATGACTTCACCGGCGAGGTTGACCAGAGGGCCGCCGGAGTTCCCGGGATTGATGGCAGCATCGGTCTGAATCCAGAGGTTAAGCGAGCCGGTGCGCTCACCGGTGGGCAGACGCACACCGCCGGGAAGATAGCGCTTGGGGTTGCTGACAATCCCCAAGGACATGGAGCGGGATAGCGCCAGTGGTGAGCCGAAAGCCAGCACATACTGTCCCATGCGCACCTGGTCCGAGTCCCCCATTCGAGCCCAGGTGATGGTGTGGCCCTTGAACTCCTTCATGTTAAGCTTGACCACCGCGATGTCGGTGGCGGGGTCGCTGCCTATCAGCTCCGCATGGATGCGCTCGCCGCTGGAGAGCGTGCAGAGCACCTTCTTGGCCTTGGCGGCAATGTGGTAGTTGGTGAGCACGTAACCGTCCGGGCTGATGATGACGCCGCTGCCGATAGAGGTGCTGCGGCGCTTCTCGCCACCTCGATAGGTTTCTGTTACCGGCTGAATGTTAACCAGTGTGGGCAGCACCTTCTCGCCCACCCCCACGATGGCCGACTGTAAGGATAGGTCAGCACTCCAGGCCATCGGGGTGAATGAGAGGAGGGCTGTCAACACCCATACCCCCAAACGACCGCTCATGAGTTATTCCTTTCAAAACGGTATTCAACGTAGGCGAAGCTCTAATGCCGGGAGGTCAAGCCTCTCCCTAAGATATTCTAGACGGGAATGCGCTGAGAGGCAACCAAAATCGGCCGGCTCCCGGACTGCCCTCGAGCTATAAGCCCAGGTCGGTGCTGATGGACTGCATGGCGCCTAGCGCGATACGGATAAACTCGTCCAGTTCCAACCGCAGTCTGGCGCATTCGGCCATCTGCTCTCTGCTGGCGCCGCGCGCGAAGCTTTTCTCTTTCATGCGGTTCCTGACGAAGACCACATTGAGCGGCGCTAACCGCTTCTGAGGATGAACCAGCGCGCAAGCCACCAGGAAACCCGTAATGGGGTCACTGGCATACAGCGCCCAGTCCATCTGGCGTGCACAGGGCGCTTTTTCCGCATGCGCCTTCACCGCCTGGATGATTGCCGCATCCACGCCCCGGGAGGCAAGCAGCTCAGCCGAGACGAGCCCGTGGCGGGAGAAGTCGTCTGCCGTCCGGTCGTAGTCCACATCGTGCAAGAGCCCTGCTAGCCCCCAGGCCTCCTCATCCTCTCCCAGCTTCTGGGCCAGTGCGCACATCACTGCCTCGGTGGCCAGCATGTGCTTACGGAGATTGCGGGTATGAACCTGCTCCTGGACCAGCGCCCAAGCTTCGCTTCGGGTCATGGTGCGCTTTCCTTTCTGATATTGTTGATAGTGTGCAGGGGTCTTGAGGCCGCCCACGGTCAGGCGGCGTAAGGGACCGCCCACGCCGCCAGTATACATGTTCCCTCTTGCCCGGTCAAAACCAACTTCGCTCGTGCGCTGGCGCGGCGGGCTCAGCAGCGCATCCGACGAGGCGAATTTTGTTGACACCCCTTCGCTGCCGTCAGTAGAATGCGGGGCAAGAGGTCCTGTCACATGCTTTGTGCGGCGTGATTGCCTATGGCAATAATATGTTCATACTGTGGCCGTCAGTACGATGTGACGCTCTTCCAGTTTGGCCGGACGGTGCGCTGCACTTGTGGTAAGATTGTGGATGCGCGTCGAGGGCACGTCCATCGTCAGCGGCGAGACAAAGAGGCCGTCACCCAGACATGTGAGGGTGATGAAAAAGGGACAGACCAAGAACAGCGCTGACTTCGGCAGACAGCGGAGCTGCAGGCTGGTGTTGTGCGCATTGGCAGGGCTGCTGGCGCTGAGCTTGGGGGGTTGTCGCAGCGGCCCCGTGCCCAACGCAAGGTTTCATGAAAGGCAATACCGCGCCTATCAGGAGGGACGATACCAGGAGGTGGTCCGCGCTTATGAGCAGCTCGTGACTCAGTACTCGCATAATGCCATCCTGCACAACAACCTTGCCTGGACCTATGCGTTCGTCCCGGGTGACAACTTGCGAAATCCCAAAGCAGCAATTGTACATGCGTGGCGGGCGGTGGCGTTGACTGAGGGCAAGCACGCGGTTTATTGGCATACGCTGGCTGAAGGCTATTATGTCGACGGACAATACGAGGCAGCAATATCTGCCATGGCGCGCGCAGTAGGGCTGGCTCCGGACAGTCCCAGGTATAGAGAGCGCCTGGAGCAGTTGAGGCAAGCAGGGGTGGCGCAGCGCTGACGGCGAGATGCACGACTCGAAAACGTTCTTGGCGGCAAAGGAGGCGACTGGATGAAAAGCGTGGCGTTGGTAGCATTAATGGCGACGTTCCTGCTCGGGGTAGCTGCGGCAGAGGAACCGGGTACTGACAAGGCCCCTCACCAGGTGGTAGCTCAAGAGATTAAGTCCGCCCGGGAGGCGATTCTGGCCGATGCCGATGATGCCGGCGCGCACCGTGCCCTGGTGCGCGCGTATTTCCTGTGGAAGCGCATGAAAGAGATCACCAGGGAGTACCAGAACAAGCTCGAAGAGGATGCCGACAATGCGGTGCTGACCTACGCGCTCGGCTTGTGCCATTCCTATGCGGGTGAGAGAGCCAGGGGCGAGAAGCTATATCAGAAGGCATTGGCGTTGAATCCGGAATTGGCCTATGCCCGTTACTCACTGGGAGTGACGGCCCACCGCAGGAACGAGCTCACCCGTGCCCGGGATTGGTACCGGAAGGCGCTCGCCAGCAACCCTGAGATTGCTGAGGCACACCACAACCTGGGGATAATCTTGCTCAGTGAAAAGGCTTACGGCAAGGCACTCAAACACCTGGCGCAGGCGGCCACGCTCTCACCTGCGGACCCTCAGACCGCGCGCGTCCTGGGCAGTGCCTATCTGCGCATGGGCCTGGCGGATAAGGCTGTCGATGCCTTTATGTGTTATCGGGAGCTGGCGCCCGAGGACATCAAAGCAGGTAGTCTCTTGGCAGAGGCGTATCGCTTGAAAGGAAGGAGGGAGCCAGCGTACATTCGCAAGTCGGCTTACCAGCACAATGAGGTTGGCGCCACACTCCTGCGACGCCGAGATTATCAGGCGGCAGAACAGGAGTTCCTGCGTGCCATCGAGGTCGATCCGGACTTTGCGCCGCCTTACAACAACCTGGCCTGGCTTTATGCTACTGCCGCGGACGAGAGGTTCCAGCGGTCCGACAAAGCCGTGCAACTGGCCTCCCTGGGGGTGAAGTTGACGAAGGCAGAGGATTGGCACTATCTGGACACACTTGCTGAAGCCTATTTTGTTTCCGGGAACCTGGAGGCGGCAGTGGAGGCTGCGCGCAAGGCGCTGAACCTGGCCAGTCGCAATCGGTCTCTCAGGAAGCGGCTGGCGCAGTTCGAGGAAGCATGGGAAGCCGCACAGGCGGAGGAATAGCTGGAGCACAACTACTTGGAGGTGGTCTTGAAAATAGGGGTTGATGCGGGAATAAGGGAGAGGCGGAAGTATCCCCGCCGCACACTCTTTCGGGCTATCACGCTGTCGGAAGGTGGGCTGGAGGTGGCTCGGGGAAGGACGCTTAACATCAGTCGCCGTGGCGCCTACTTCATTTCAAGTGCTGGCGAGGAACTGGACGTGAGCAGGCGCTTCCGGGCGGAGATAGGCGTTCCACGACACACAGAGGGTATCTTCACCCTGGTGCCGGTGGTCGCCCGGGCCACGGTCTGTCGGCGGGAAAAGCTCAATGGCGAATGGGGGGTGGCACTCTATTTTCAACTGGAGGTCGATGTGGGATTCTGACCCGCATTAGGCCTCATAGCCTGCTTCATGTAACTGCGCATCCAGCGAGTGTATTGCGTTGGGCAGTTCGGCTTGCATGTCGTCCCACCTGCACTCCACCGACATCCTCTGGTTATAGCCTATCTGGCGCAGTGCTTTGAGGTAGGGTCGGAAATCATCGCCCGTGACTCCCGGCGCCGTGCGCCGGTCGCGCTCGGCAATGTGGGTGTGCTTGATCAATTCACCGAAGCGTAGGACCTCTGCGGGCGTTTCGTCCTCACGCAGTATGTGGTAAATGTCCGCCACCAGGCGCACGTTCGGGAGCGCGCACTTCTTGACCACTTCCGCACCCTCCGCCAGTGAATTGATGAAATTGCATTCCCCTCGATTGAGGGGCTCAACGACGATGGTAATGCCCCTCGCTTGTGCTCGTGGCCCCAGTTGCCCTAGGAGACGGACAAACTGCTCCAGGGCCTGCGACCTGGAGAATCCTTCCGGAATCCCTCTCGCGCCACCACTGCCGAATACGATGATTGTGATACCCACTTCCTGGGCGCGGCGAAAGGCAGTTTCCGCATACCGCCGGATGCGCTCGGTATCGACAGCAGGTCCTACACACTTCAGCCCCCCTGGCAGAAAACAATTTGCGGCTTCGATGGGAAGGGCCTGCGCCCGCGCGCTCTTAAGCTTCTCTCTGAAGACATCCTCTTCCTCTTCAGGTACCAGGAAGTGCTGGACGTGTTCTTCCAGGTAGGCAATTGGCGCATCCTGGATGGCGGCGGCATTTGCCACCGATGTGCATAGGCCAATTCTCATCTTGCTGAACCTCCGGGCACCGGAACTTCGACGTTCCTGTGGTAATCAAGCTTGACCACCACGATGCGGTCGTTGACGGAATCCGATACGTAAAGGTAGCGGTCAGTGACGCTCACATACCAGGGCCAGGCAAAGGCAATGCCATCACCCCCCACCGGCATGGTCCCGGGGCCGCGGCTGTCCTCGTTGCCGTATTGTCCGATGTGGAGAATCAGGTTGCCGCCTGCATCTACCACCGCCACCGATTGGCGGTAGCACTCAGGGATGAAGCTGCGCGCGAAGTAGTCCAGGTCGAAGCGGTTGTTGGGACAGGTGCAGGTCTCCGCCCCCTCGGGGATGGAGAAGTCCCCCATCCCGCCGTAGCTCCAGAGCATCCCTTCGGCCCACTGTTCCTTGAGCTTGTCATCAGGCGTATCGGGAGCAACAGGCCTGCCGGCAAGTCTCAGGCTGAAGTCAGGTGGGCGATTGGGCAATTCCTTCAGCGGGGGGTTGGTCGCCCGCGTGCTCAGGATCTTTCCGCCTGTTGGTGGAAACTTGACCAGCGACCCATCGATGAAGGCCCTTCCCTCCACCACCTTGTGGTGGTTGTACCCGAGGTATAGGTTACCATCCTTGTCGCGACGTATGCCACAGGCCCCGATGGTCAGTCCCGGGATGTGGTCCTCGCGGAGGAGTTCCCCCCTGTGGTTGAAGAGCCACACGGTGGCATTAGA